>Ga0105044_10015836_pt1 | contig 10190 bp, 6 predicted proteins | sample MAT01_FD_78092 | JGI IMG/M metagenome (GOLD analysis project Ga0105044, IMG submission 78092) | Freshwater microbial communities from Lake Fryxell liftoff mats and glacier meltwater in Antarctica - MAT-01 | ecosystem: Environmental > Aquatic > Freshwater > Ice > Liftoff microbial mat | place...
TATGAAAGGCAACTCCGACACATCGGGAGACCCCGTTGAATTCGGAATTTATTACAAAATAGATTACTACAAGAAATAACTACCGCCAACACCGTGTTTATTACATGCTGGGGGGACGTGTAAGTTTGAAGTTTAGTTTTTATATTTCGTTTCGCCACGTGGGACAGGACGCGGTTTCAAAATCCCAGCACGCAATAAACACAAAACGTTAGTGCCAATGCCCTTCCCATTACGCGGACAGTGACGACCAAACCTACAAAGTTTCGTTTCCTCAGACAAGAAAAAAATTAGCGGGTGATCCACTGGGACAATTGAGCGTACATTAAACAACACAGGACTGAAACTTAAAAACAAAACTTGTGACGCAGCTAGGAATAAAGGTTCGTACCATATCCATCCACCGCACTGCAACCGTGAAGATTTGTCATAGCCGCGCAAACCCACCGCGACACCTAAGCTATGGCAAGAGCCAAATCCCACCCACCAGATTCGAGAATTAGTGTTGAAATAGCGCGGTTTTTGAATAAAATCCAGAAAATGATGTCATTGATTTATACCTTTGGCGAGAATGAAAACTACAGTAGATAAATTTCAATTTTCCGGCCACGAGTCATTTCATTGTAGACAATTATGGCTAAAAAAGGGGTTTGACTTCGTTGAGGCTGGTAAAAAGTTTTCAAATGAATCTGCTGTAATTGATCTTGGAGTGGGTAAAAATATGGTCACAGCAATCCGCTATTGGTTAAAAGCGTTCGGGCTTTTGAATGAGACTGAAAAGCCAAGTGAATTGGCTAGTTTGATTTTCTCAAGTAAGGGTTGGGATCCATATCTGGAAAATGAAGGGACTTTATGGTTACTCCATTTCCAACTTACAAAAGCTGGAACGGCTTCAATCTTTAATATCATTTTTAACGAGCTAAGAAAGACAAAGCCGGAATTCGAAGAGAAGCATTTCTATTCAATTGTATCAAACTTTGGCAAGTTTAGTGAAGCCACAATATCGAAAGATTATTCCGTCTTTAAAAATACCTACGCTGTGTCAGCTTCAAGTAAATCTGAAATTGAGGATAGCTACTCTGGAATACTAACTGAATTAGGATTGCTAACGTCAAAGAAAACGAGTGCGAAAAATGATGCTCTCGTAATTGAGAGTAAAAGAAGACCGGAAATACCAGCTCAAATCATTCTTTACGCAATTCTAGAAAATCGGGAAGGTGACTCGATAAACTTTGACAAGCTATACAATGAGAAAAATAGTGTCGGTTCAGTTTTCGCATTGAATCGCGAGGGATTAATGGAGAAACTTGAAGAACTAACTAATCTCTACCCAAAAGAAATTGTTTTTAAGAATGAAGCGGGTATACGTGAACTTCAATTCAAAAAGAAACTCAATCCTATTAAAGACGTCTTAGCCAAATATTATGGCCGCTAGCTTTAGCCCTTCAGTAAACATAATCAGAGATGCAAAAAAAGACCTCTCATATATTGTAACGCCTAATGCGGAGCAAGTAGCATTACAAATTACAGATGCTTTTAAGAAAGGAGTTCACGCTTTTACTTTAATCGGTTCTTACGGAACAGGAAAGTCCTCATTCTTGTGGGCACTTCAACAGAATCTTCAAAACAAGACACACTTTTTTGGACAAAGCTTTTTAACTAATGGGCCAGTAAGAATTATAAATTTTATTGGTGTTCATCAATCCTTAATCGAGCATTTCGCTGAACAACTGGAAGTAAAAAACTCGCTTAAGGGCAATCAGAAAATTTTTGATGCACTCTTTCAAGAATACGAAAAGGTAAGATCGAAAAACGGGTTGCTTGTTATAGCTATCGATGAGTTCGGGAAATTTCTTGAATACGCTGCAAAATTTGATCCTGACCGTGAACTATACTTTATCCAACAGTTAGCAGAATTTGTAAATGACACGGATCGCAATATTATTCTGATAACAACACTCCACCAGAATTTTGAGGCTTATTCAGCAATTGAATTAAGTGAGTCTCAACGTCAGGAATGGAAAAAGGTGAAGGGGCGACTTAAGGAAATCACATTTAATGAACCTGTTGAACAATTACTTATCCTTGCATCTAAAGCTCTTAAAAGCAAAGGGAAGAATAGAGGCATCGCTGACTCAATTTTGAAGTTAGAGCAGAAACACTACCTACTATCTGTAGATACTTCATTAATTAAACAGTTAGGGGATTCACTTTTTCCATTAGACTTCATCTCAGCATACGCCCTCACTAAAGCTCTTCAGCGCTACGGTCAAAATGAACGTTCATTATTTACATTTCTGGAAATAGAAAAACTTGCCCAAAAAAAAGTATTTGGCCTTTCGGAAGTCTATGACTATCTCTTTAATGAGTACTACTCATATTTGACAACAAGTAATAATGCAGATTACACAGCCTGGGCAAGTATCCGAGACGCTGTTCAGCGTTGTGAAAGTCATATTGAGGATTCTGAACTCTCAGTTAGAATAGTTAAGGCCATCGGTCTTTTGAAAATATTTGGAAGTAAGGCCGCCAAGATCGATAGACAACTCTTAAAGAATTACTTTGAATTAATTGGCGAAAGTGGAAATGTAAAAAGCACCATTGATCAACTTGAAAAATTACAAGTAATATACTTTGCTAAATATAGTCAGTGCTTCAAAATCTTTGAAGGAACAGATGTTAACATTGAGGAAGAGCTTCTACACGCAGCAAAGGAAATATCGGATCAAATTGACCTTGCGAAAAAATTAAGAGACCATTTCGAGTTTCCATTTATTTCTGCTAAAGCTGTTTCTTATGAGAACGGAACACCTCGTTTCTTTGGCTTCGATATTAATGACTCACTTTTCTACAAGCAACCAATAGGCGAAATTGATGGCTACGTTAATTTGATCCTTAATCCGAAAATTAATTTTAAAGAACTAGCATCGTATTCCAAAAAATGTGAAGAGGCAATTCTTTTCGGATATTTTAATAATGCTAAACAAATAAGAGATACAATTTTTGATATAGAGAAAACCCAACTAGTAATCTCCAAGAATTCTGATGATAGAGTAGCAAAGCGTGAACTAGAAAATATTCTGGCTTCTCAAAGGCAACTATTAAGTCACTTTGTTTGGGATGCACTCTATTCAGCAGATGTTTCATGGCTTTATAAGGGCAAGACGATACGAATGTCTAGCAGAGCAGAATTGAATAAGCAACTCAGTCTTATTTCTGAAGACGTGTATTTCAAAACACCTGTCTACAGAAACGAATTAATCAATAAGCATTCGATTTCTGGTGCAATACACGGTGCGAGGAAAAACTTCTTTGCAGCTCTAGTGAAGGCAAACGATCAGGAAAATCTTGGAATAGAAAAAGAAAGCTTTCCACCTGAGAAAACTATTTACATCACCCTATTGAAGGAAACAAAACTTCATATACGCAATAAAACTGAATGGGATTTTGTCGAGAGCCCAACTAATTCACCATTTGATGACCTATGGATAGCAAGCGAAGATTTTCTTGAAAGCTGCAAGGCTGAGAGACGCCCTGTCAGCGATTTCTTTGATCAACTAAGTCAGCGACCTTTTAAAATGAAACAAGGCTTTTTAGAATTCTGGATTCCTACCTTCCTATTTATTAAGCGCGATGACTTTGCTCTTTTTGGGGATCAAGGGTACATTCCCGAATTGAATGATACTATCCTTTATCTGCTAAATAGAAATACGAAAGAATTCACCATAAAAACATTTGATGTAAGAGGAGTAAAACTCAATTTATATAATCGCTATCGTGAGTTTTTGCAATTAGATAAATCCAAGAAGGTATCAAATCATTCATTCATTGAAAGCATCCGACCCTTTTTAGTTTTATACAAACAACTTCCTGAGTATTCAAGAAAAACAAGCCGCCTGAGTCCAGAAACCCTTGCTATCCGAAAGGCTATAGAGAATTCACAAGACCCCGAAAAAGTTTTTTTTGAGGACTTTCCAAAAGCACTTAAAACAGATATAAAACATTTGTCGGCTTCTAAAGAATCTTTAGAGAATTACATTGCCAATCTTCAAGGCGCAATTCGCGAGTTAAGAATTGCCGTTGACGAACTAACCGATCGAATTGAATTGTTTCTGGTTTCCGAAATTATGGGGAATAGGAAAATAAAATTTCCTGCTTACAAGGAAACTCTCCAGAGGCGCTACTCAGGTCTTAAGGAGCATCAATTGCTTGCGAAACAAAAGTCTTTCTTAATGCGAATTAACTCTCCGCTCGATGACAGGAAATCATGGATCGCTTCAATTGTACATGCCGTTATTGGGAAGACACTGGAAACTCTGAGAGATGAAGACGAAGAAATTTTGAAGGACAGACTTTTGTTTATGGTGCAGGAAATGGACAATTTAAGTGAATTGTCTGCTCATCATCAAAATGATCAAGAAGAATTAATTAAGCTTGACTTGACCACCAGCGAGGGGCTATCAAAAAACGTAATTCGAGTGCCTACAGGTAAGAGGGAAGAAATAAGGAAGCAAACTTTAGAGATAAAGAAATTGCTGGGTAAAGACAAAAGGGTAAATCTTGCTATCTTGAGTCAATTATTAAAAGACCTATTGAAGCAATGAGTAACATAAAGCATGTGTTGGGAATTTCGGGCGGGAAGGATAGTGCAGCGTTGGCCATTTACATGCGTGAAAAATACCCCCAATTAGATATACTATACTATTACTGTGATACTGGTAAAGAATTAGACGAGACTTATCAGCTAATCGAAAGCCTTAAGAGTTATCTAGGCAGGGACATAGTTACCCTTCAATCAGAGGAGGCAAAAAACTCCGGTGAAGACCCTTTTGATTTTTACTTTAAGGCATACCGAGGCTATTTGCCATCATCGGCTGCAAGATGGTGTACAAAAAAAATGAAGCTCGAACCATTCGAAAAGTTTGTGGGAACAGACCCAGTGGCTTCGTACGTAGGTATCCGAGGCGATGAAGATAGAGAAGGCTACATTTCCACCAAGAAAAGCATTCAATCCATTTTTCCATTTCGTAAAAACATTTGGAGTGAGGATGTAATTTCACTGGTATTAAGTGATGCCAATAGATCAGTTTTGGCTAATTGTTTTAGTGATGTAATCAAGGGTAAAAAACTGGACAAGGTCAACATTCGAATAGAAGAACCCTTGTTGCTAAAGGATCGCAATTACGACTATAACAGAAAACGAACACAAGAAAAACTTGGTAAACTCCTTGATTTAGGTGTAGTGGAATTCAATCACGCTGTATTTAACTTTCTAAAGAACACTGAATACCCATTAGCTAAAGAAACAGACTTTCCTTTACTTAATAATGAGGAAGTGCTTGTTCGCAAAGACATTTTTGACCTGTTAGAAAAGAGCGGAGTAGGCGTTCCTGCTTATTATAATAAAGTTGAATTTGAACTGGATGGGCAAAAAGGTGACTATGCCCGCAGCCGGTCTGGGTGCTACTTTTGCTTCTTCCAACAGAAGATAGAATGGATATGGTTATACGAGCAGCATCCTGATTTATTTAAGAAAGCCATAAAGTACGAAAACGAAAAAGAAGGGTTTACTTGGAATCAGGACGAAACGTTAATGGATTTGATCAAACCTGAAAGAATGCATCAAATTAAGAATGATCACATTCAAAGAAAGGAAAAAGCTAATTCCAATGGATCAACATACCTATTGGATATTCTGGATAGCACTGAAAATACTGGTTGTGCAGCTTGTTTTGTTTAAACCCCTGATTTAAGTTGGAGTCGCTGGAAATTGATGGTTTTAGATTCATTAAATCTCTTCATACAACAGCGAGGCAGTTGTTTGTGAGTTATAATATTTTAGCTGCAATAGGTCAAAAGCAAATTCCAAAGGACTTATTAGAAAGTATCATGAAGGATTGGAGCTTTAAAATGTCTCAATCAAATGATTTTTATTACAACAGAAAGGGCAAGTTAACAGAGGGTGAAAAAGCAACGACTGCCTTTTCCCATTACCTCAATCTTTGCGAATCATTAAACCTAGTTACATCTCTGAATAGTATTTACGCATGTACACGTCTAACGGAAATTCTACTTAGTTTGAAATCTGAAAAAGATGCCAAAACCTTATCTGTTCATCAAAAAGTATTTTTTTTATATCAATTATTAACACTTGATGCCGATGGAATTCTACTGGTATTGCAAATGTTAAAAAGCTCCCCAAACGGTCTTTCACAAAAGGAACTTCAAAAAGAATTCAAAGCTTCTTTTAATCTTAGACTAACAGTTAAGCGAGACAAATCGAAAGACAGAGTAAGGTCGTTAATTTCAGAGCAGTATAGATTACTTAATTATTCTTGGCAAAATCCAGAGAAATATTCTGAGCATTTGCTCGTACCAAGATGTGAATGGCTATCCGAACTGAATCTTATTAAGGTTGTGAAGGTCGGAGGGTCAAATAACTATTCATTAAATGAAATTGGGTCGGTGTTTTTCGACTCAATACCACGAGAAGAAGTCAGCGACATTAGCGAATCTTGGATACGAAACCATTTATTCAAGAGCTTTGCTAAAATTTATAATGGACAAAGAGAACTATTTCAGAACCTATCAACAAAAGCAAAAAGTGAAAGATTGGGAAATTCACTTGTCAAGTTCAAAAACAGTGTTAAACTTAGTAACACCTTTAGATACCCACTCACAGACTCCTTATTGTTCATATCAATGGATAATTTTTCGGATAACGTAATTATTGAATTCGAGGATGTTTTAACTGAGTTAAAACTCGGATTTACATATAACGGTTATCAGTACAGTCTTAACGATACAGGAAGAGCAAATGAAAGTTATATATCAATACAGTTAGAAAGATGAAATTCAATTGCGTTATTGATACATGTAGTTTTATCTATTTGCATAGGGTGACTTGTAATCGGAAATCATTGCTTAGTTATTTGAAAAATGCAACCAATCTCATTTTGTCTCCGGAAGTGAATGTAGAAATTCGTGATCATCTTCTTGATGGCATGCCATCAAATGAGGAGAGAAAGAGATTTGTTAAAATAGCTCGGAAACATTCAATTCCAGAATACGAAAGAAGAATTGCTGGAAAAACTTACAGTCCACGAGAAAGAAACAAAGGAGAAATAGATAATTTCATAATATCTATTGATCAAGTCCATCATTTCAAAAGAATTGGAGTAATATTCCTGACTGATGATTCCAATTGCTTGCGCGGTATTTTGAAGGAGTGTTCAATTGCCTTCCCAACGATAAAAATATGGACGTCTTATGAGGTCGTTCTATTTCTTTATATTGAACGCGTAATTCCTTCAATAGATCTAGCAAGTGATGCCATTGGGGACTTGATTTCAAGTACTGCTCCTAAACCTGCGGAAAGAACAATGGAGTATACACAGAAGTTAATTAAACTTCGTGCTGAATATGAATCAAAGCTTAAAACAGTGAGTAAAATATTTTAAACATGAGCACACTTAACGATTTAAATTTACGATTCAATCCATTTAGAGACCTCACTCCCGATGTAGCAAATAATCACCTATTTTGGGCAGGGCTACCTGATTTGAAGGCTAGGATTGAAAGAAGCTATAGCGATTGCCTAAATAATAAAGCAAAACATATCAACTTAAATTGGGGACCATATGGTGGTGGCAAGACTTTTACCGCTAACTATTTCGTGACTAAAAACTTCACACAACCAAACATCACCCAAATCTATATTAGGTCTCCAAAGGATGGCACAAAAGCCACTGATGAATTCTTCAAATCAATCCTTGACTCACTTTCCTTTTCAAGGATCAAAAGTCACATTGAATTCTTAGTCAATAATACTAATCCTGATGATTTTCGTAATTTCTTAATAACCAGAGCAAGAAGTGAGGAGTTTGCGGACGCAATTATTAAACTAGGCTCAACTGATCCGGAAATTTCTAATTTAATGAGGAGCTATGTGTATTCAGGAGTTACTAAAACAGAGTTGAAGAAACTTGGACTGGCTCGCGACTTACAAACAGATACAGATAGTGTGAAATTTTTGTCAGGATTATTATCCTGCTTTGTCGGAGATGGAACCTTTTATGACGGAAGAATCTTTCTTTGGATTGATGAGATGGAGGATTTAATATATTACTCTCCAAAGAATTACAAAGTGTTTTCACAAGTTCTAAGGGACTTGTTTGATTATATCCCCAATTCATTTGTTTCATTTCTAAATTTCACACTGGCTGAGGGCGAAGAAAAAACTATTGAGTTAATTTTAGGAGGAGCTGTTTGGTCAAGAATAACTAGAAAGATAAGATTCAAAGAGTTAACCTCTCAAGATGCAACTTTGTACTGTGAAGATTTAATTCGACACGCTCAATTGAATGCAAATGGATTGTCTCCATTTACAGCTAATGTCATTCAGAGTATAATTGGCCTGATTTCTAGTAATAATATAACTCCAAGAGAAATTAACAGATATTTTAGCTCTGTCATAACCTTTGCAATGCAAAACAATCACACAACTGTTGACCTGAGTATTGTAGCAGCTTGGCAAGTTGATTTCCAAGAGGACAATTAATTAAATTTCTTAATCACCTAACCCTTGCATCATCTCCTCCATTCCACCGAAATTAAGAATAAACGAGGAGTAATAGTTATCAAAAATATCCTTCAAGTAAGTTCCAACATCCACAGGTTCAGGTTCTGATTTCCCCTCTATGGGCTTTGAAATTTGATAGCCTCTGTTCTTTGTAATGGTGTATAGAAAGAGAGTATGGAAATAGACCGAAGAAATATACTTGCGTCTGGATAGTTCGATTTGCTCTTCTCCCGGATTTTTGTGCTTGGATACAAAACTTTTGAGCACGTTGCTGTCCATGTTAATATAGATCTTCGTAAGTGTTGTATCACCTTCAGTCATAGGGAACATAACCGTCTCATACTTCATCTCTTCTGTAGTGGCGTCTTCAAACTGCTCCCAAGAGACTGACTTTTCATCCTTCTTTTCTTTGTGAACCAAAACAAATTCAGGTAATCCAAGTAAGCTTTCCTCCGGTTCTTTTTTCTTAGACTCTTCTTTTGGTTGCTCAGGATCAGTGATCTTGGCCCAAAACATTTCTTCAAAATCCTGGCCTGGACCAGTGAGTGTTACTTTCATCTCAATTTCATCACCAACACGAACAGTAACTTTCGGATTAAGGCTTACCCGTATTGAACCATCTTGTGGACTGGAGTTGTGTATATTAAAAATGTCTTGAATAGCATCCGGTTTGCCCGGTGCAGTTCCTCCAGACTTGTCATTTGTTTTATAACTAACTAGGGCAATTTTAATTTCACCCGGCTCTTCAATTCGATCAAAGTAATGGTTCTCTACATCTGTATCAAAACGGAGGGTCTTCTCCATACCTCTGGGAATATTGATTGCCTTAACGCCACCACTTTCGGGAATTCTTAATTTGAAAAAGGTTGGAAAACGTTGTGGTTTAAATGGCTCCTTAACCGTTTTCTCTTTTTGTTTTGACTGACCCTCTTTCTTGTCCTTTTTTTCATCTAATTGCTCTAACTTAAAAGTCTGGCTTAGCAACTTCATCAAGTCACTGTTCAAAGGAAGGTTCTTTGTAAATGACTTTAATAACTCTTTTGTGTCAGACTCTTCAACACTAAGAGAGTCTTTTCTCTTTTTATCTAATTCTGCAAGTCTTCCATTCGAAGCACCTAGCTTTTTGGCTAAAAATTCGCGTAGAGCCCGAGTTTCTTCACCATCTTTCAATCGATCACGTGAAGCCATGAACAACTCCTTACGGAAATCAATATCCATTTGAGTACAATCTACATGAATCAGTAAGTGACTCTTAAGTAGATTCATCTTTAGAGAACGAGTAATGAATTCCGATGAGTAGTTTCCGTGAACTTGTCCGTTAATCGAGAACAATACAGACATATTATTTTTAAAGAACTCCCTGCGAATAGTTTCTTTTGTTTCCTTAACGGGTTTGCCGTCTACCTTACTTTTAAACACATAACATGTTACTCTTGCATATCCATTTTTGCCAAACAACTCATCGCGAAAATCTTCTGAGAAATAATCGTCTACATATTTGTTTTCATCTTGCTCCAACCTTCGCTTTAAACCGTAGAGAGGTCTTTCCAGATTTCGGTCGTCAGGGTAGCGTTCTTTTTTATCAACAGTTAAGACAGGTAGCGCAGGTTCA
>Ga0105044_10015838_pt1 | contig 10189 bp, 7 predicted proteins | sample MAT01_FD_78092 | JGI IMG/M metagenome (GOLD analysis project Ga0105044, IMG submission 78092) | Freshwater microbial communities from Lake Fryxell liftoff mats and glacier meltwater in Antarctica - MAT-01 | ecosystem: Environmental > Aquatic > Freshwater > Ice > Liftoff microbial mat | place...
CAGAAATTTTTTGCACAGCCTCAGCTCCCCGCAGACGTTCTACAGCACCGCTTCACGGGTGAGGCCATGTGGCGGCTATGGTTCGCGGAACGCTATCTGGCGGCGCGTGACATTGGCGCGGCGCAGCGCAATTGGCTGATGGCCTATGCCTGTGCGCCGCAATTGCTGCACAACCACGCCGCCATGGCCATGCGCTTCGCCGCAGCCGCATTAGATCATCGAACCCGCGACAGCCTGACCTACCTGGATTGTTTATTTAACCAGCTGCCACCTCCGTTAACCTTCTTGCGCGCCATCCAGTTGGAAGTGCTACAACTCACCCTGTTGGGCATGGCCATGATTCAGTACAGCGCGGGAAATTTTGATCGAGCGGCTGCAGTGCTGGCCCAGGCGATTGGCCGCTTCCCAAATTTGGCTCGCGATCCCCAACTGTTTTTGAGAATGGCTTACGACACGGCCATGACGGTCTGGTGCGGGCCAGAGCAATTTGTCGAGGATGTTTATACGCATCTACCCACTGTTGCAAAGCCGCTTCAGCAAACGCAACGCTTACTTCTGGCGGATCTACAGACCTGGCGCGGCTTCAATTATTACTTTGTCAATCAACCTGAACTGGCCATATCGTGCATTTTGCGGGGTGTGCAACAACGGCCCAGGTGGCTCAGAAATCGCGGTCTGATGTCGGTGTTGGTGCGTTCATCCTGGCAAGCCTTGCGCAAACAATTTAACCCATGAGTGGCAAATCTCCAATCCAAATTTATATGGTTGCGCTGGATGGCGACACGCCTGCAACGGCGCAGGCACTACAGCGGTACTTGATGACGGTGCTGGGCAAAGCCAACGTGACTCTGAGTTTGGTGCCCACTGGGGCACAGGTCTCAAGCACACTCCCCGATGAAATCCCAACCCCTGGCCCTGCCGCTGGTTCTGTCGTTTGCCTGGTCGTTTTAGGATCACAGTGGAGTCAATTGGCCGCAGACACACCAGGACTCATGCCGTGGCTGACCCGGCAGGCCACGCGAGAGGATGTGTTGTTTCTGTTTGCCCGGACCGGCCACCAGCCAAGTCTGCCCCCTGCGCTAGCCAGGTCCCCGGCATTGGCCAATAAGACCACTGTCTTGATCGATGAGGGCGCAGGATTTACGCAAAGTGTTAAGAAGTTGTTTGAGGTGATGATGGGCTGTGTCGGGGCTGCCGCACGAAGACAACGGGTCCGGCAATCGAGGCGTATCCTGGGCATGGTCGGCCTGGTTGCCGTTGTGGCTACACTGATATGGCAGGGGCCTCCATTATTTGAAGCGGGCCTTGCAAGCCTGCGGGCGCGCGATCCAGCTTATCCGATGGAACTTGTTCAACAGGGCTATGAACAATTTCAACACGACCAGGTCGATGGCGCCATTGCGCTGTTTGAACAAGCCGTAGCAATTGAGCCCAACACTTTCCAGGCCCATGAAGCTTTGGCGCTTGCCTACGCCAAAAAGGGCGATGATGCAAAGGCACTGCTGGCGTGGGACCAGGTCATACAATCGGCACCGTGGTACATCGATGCCTATCTGGCGCGCGGCTGGCTGCACTTCAAGCTAAAGCATGACACAGCCGCACTGGCCGACTTTACAGTCGTAAAGGCAACCAGCAAGGCCGAACAAACTGCACAAAGCTTTACAGGATCGGGTTGGATTTACTTTCGGCAAAACGATTACACGCGCGCCGCCGCAGAATTTCAGCGCGCAACGGAATTAATGCCCACATCGAAGGATGGTTACATGGGTCTGGGCTGGAGTCTGCTCTCTCTAAAAAAGTATGAAGCCAGCGCACTGGCCCTGGAACAGTGGGCTCGCCTAGATCCAACCGCAGAGGCCTTTTTGATGCTGGCTAAAGCCCACGACGCGGCCGGCCAGTTTAAAGCCGCGCTCGTTAGTTACAAGCGCTACGCTGAACTGGAACCCAGGCCCGATCCAGAAATCGTGAAGCGCATCAAAAGTTTGTCTTACGCGAAGTGATCACGCCATCAACTGTAAAAACTAAAGCGGACCCAGGGTCGGGGTCCAAATTTGTATTAGCCATCCCCGTCGTGCAAATCCCTCTCTCAAATTTCACACCGTTGAACCCTTGCGGCTGCCGGCCACGCCGCGCACCACACTCACCACGGCCACCGTAATCACCACGGCAATGGCGGCTTCAAACAACGCTTGAGGAATTGCGGCGACAAACATGGCCGGCGGCAGCACACCAAAGATCACGCCGAAGGCAATCACCAGGATCGTGTTGGTGAGTGTGCCAGCGATGGCGGCCAGCACCAGCGCCACAATCTGGTTGCCGCCGCGCAAGGCCTTGTAGACCCAATACGCCACCACACCAATCAGCAGGCGCGGCAGGATGAGCGTGACGATGGCACCAACCGTGTTACCAGCGAACAGGCCGCCAAACTTGACGAAGGCGTCGATGCCAAACACGACACCTACAATCAAGCCCACCACTGGCCCTTCAAGGACGCCGCCGATGATGGCCGGCACATGCAGGATGGTCGCACTTTGGGTCACGTTGGGTACCGGGAAATAACCCAGGCCGGTGATTGCCAGCAAGAGCGACACCGCCAAGAGGACGCCGGCAAATACAATCGTTCGCGTAGACATGGTTTGATTCTCCTTTTTTGTTGCACTCCCCCAGTTCACTTGCAAGAGTTTACGTGAGGTCGCAGATCGCGAGAAGGGTTGGAACAAAATACCAACTGAACTTCACACTTGAGCGTGATTGCCTTACAAAATTAAGGCCCTGCATCATGTTCACAACCGAAGTGGAAGCGAGAGCCGTAACCCGTCATTCCGAGGCTTTGCGAGGAATCCCCTGAGCATTGATCAACTGAGGCCGAACTCGGCTGGCCGATATAGACATTGGTCGAGTAATGTTAAAGGGATTCCTCGCAGGGCCTCGGAATGACACCCGTGGGGATGCGCTGGTCAAGTGGAAAATAAATTGAGCAACTGACTCACCGCCGGCCATGGGATTCTTGGCAGCGCCACGGCCAACACGCCGGCTGCCACCACCACGGCGTAGTCCAGCGGCGTAGCTTTGTATTGCACGAAGCTGGTGCGGCCGGCACCGCCAACATAGCCGCGCGCTTCCATGGCCAGCACCAGATCTTCGGCGCGGCGGAAGGCACTGACAAACAGCGGCACAATGAGAGGCAACCGCGCGCGGGCCATCTTGTCGGGCCGCGTCCAACGGCTGGTGCCAAATTCGCCGCCGCGGCTGGCCTGGGCTTTCATCACGGTTTCGAGCTCCTCGGCCAGCGTCGGCACGAAGCGCAGGGCAATCGTGACGATGAGGGCCAACTCATGGGCCGGTACGCCGAAGCGCCGGAAGGGGTGCAACAGCATTTCGATGGCGTGGGCGAGTTGGGTTGTCTTGGTGGTCATGGTCAGCAGGCTGACCAGGAAGATGAAGCACGCCACACGAATCACATTCGTAATAACAGTTTGGATGCCGAACTGAGTGATGTGAATGAACTGCCACTCGAACAGCACACGCGGGTTTGCATCGGGGCGGGTGTTGAACAGCAGTTGAAAGATTGAGACAAAGAACAAAAAGCCGATGACGGGTTTCAATCCACTCAGCAAATAGCCTGGCGGAATACGCGCCAGCGCGGCAATGCCCAACATCACGGCCAGCATGAACAGGCACGCCAGAATGGGTTGAGCCGACATGATGGCGGCGCTTAGCAGCAACGTGGCCAGCAACTTGGCACGCGGGTCCAGCCGATGCACCACCGATTCAGTGGGAATGTATTGACCCACAGTGACGTTGCGCAGCAGTTCAAATTCGGCCATGGGTTTGCCTACTCGGCCACTCCCAGATAACGCAACGCCGCCAACGCATACATCCGCGCGGCCAGTTTGATCTCGTCGATGCTCACCCACTCATCGACATGATGTGGAATGTGAATATCGCCGGGGCCACACGTCACAATGGGAATGTCTTTGCGCGCATTCAAGATGGTGCCGTCGGTGCTGCCAGGCACGCCACCGTAAATGGGCGGCTGGCCGGTCAGGTCGGTGTAGGCCGAGGCCAGTGTCGTGACCACTGGATGATCACGATCAGTCCTGGTCGGGTGCCGCACTTCCAACACGGCGAACTCATCGTGCAAACGCACATCCACGGCGCATGCTGCTTTCAACAACGTCTCTAACTGTGCAGCAATAGCATCGGCATCCATGCCTGGAATCAGGCGAATATCGAGCAGGCATTCGGTCGAGGCTGGCATCACGTTGTTTTGCGGCTCACCTGTGCCACGCGCCGGCGATTGCACGATGGTCGGCGTGATGCTGGGCTGGCCGAGAAACTCATCGCGGCCATGTTGCACGATCAAGCGCTCCTCCAAAGCATGTGCGCCGTCCAAAAATCGCGCCATTGGATAAACGCTGTTCACGCCGGTCAGCGGCATCGCGCCGTGGCTCATCACGCCATGAATCACAACCCGCACCCACATCACACCCTTCTGCGAGATACACAGGTGATTCTCTTCGGGCTCGCACACGATGCACGCCGTCACGCGGTCGGCCCAACCTTGCTCCACAAAATGCTTGATGCCAATCATGCGGCCCTCCTCGTCGCACACCAAGCCCAGCACGATATCGCCGTTTAGTGCAACGCCGCTTCTCACGATGGCCTGCGCCGCCATGAGCGCGCAGCACACGCCAGCCTTCATATCATTAGCCCCACGACCGTAGATGCGGCCGTTGCGAATCGCCGCGCTGAAGGGTGGATCGGTCCATGCTGCGGGGTCACCCTCGGTCACTACGTCGGTGTGGCCTTCGAACATGAGCAATTGTCGATTGACCATTGACGATTGACCACTGGAGCCGTCGCCAATAGTCAATCGTAAATGGTCAATGGTCAATCCATTTGCGTTGCTATAAAAGGCAACGATGTTGGGCCGGCCGGGTTCCACAAATTCAAACTGCGTCTGCAAGCCGATCTCGCGGCAACGCGCCTCCACCCAGCGCGCCGCGGCTTCTTCGCCTTCGCCCGTTTCAGGTTTCCACACCGATGGAATGCGCGTGAGGGTTTGCACCCAATTGATCAACTCATCGTCATCAATGTGGGCAAGCACAGCTTGTTCAATAGAACTTAAATTTGGGCTCAAATCATTTTGCATGGCGCATCAATTTCTCCAATGCTTCTTCAACAGTGAGCGCCGTGCCAAGATTGAGCCGCTGCAATGCATCGGTGACCGGCGGCACATTCAGGCCCAACTCGCGCAGCCGATCCACCTGTGAAAAGACTTTGCGCGGCGTGTCGAGCATCACCGTGCGGCCCTCGGCGATCACACACACGCGGTCGCACACGCGGGCCAGCTCTTCCATGTTGTGGCTCACGATCACCAGCGTCATACCCTTCTCGCGCAGCCCCAATATTTGAGCGAACAGTTGCTCGCGCGCTTCGGGGTCCAGGCCGGCCGTGGGCTCATCCAGCACCAGCACTTGCGGCTGCAACGCCAGCACGCCGGCAATCGCCACTCGTCGCATCTGGCCGCCGCTGAGTTGGAACGTCTGCCGGTCTTTGAATGCATCGAACCCCAGACCCACCGCTTCCATCGCGTCTCTCACCCGCGCACGAATCTCCTCGCGGCTCAGCTTCAAATTGCGCGGGCCGTAGGCAATGTCATCGCCGACGAACTGCTCGAACAACTGCGCCTCGGGGAACTGGAAGACCAGACCAACACTGCGGCGAATGGCCTTGACGTCGACATTCGGCGCGGCCGTGTTTTGACCCAGCACGATGACTTCGCCGCCGTGCGGCCGCAGCAATGCATTGAGGTGCTGGATGACGGTGCTCTTGCCACTGCCGGTGTGGCCGATGAGGCCGAGGATTTCGCCCGCGCGCACATCGAGTGAGACATCGTGCACGGCGCGGTGTTGCATGGGGGTGCCGCGCATGTAGTCGTGGGACAGATTTTTAACGTTGATCAAGGGAGCAGAATCGTCGACGTCGACGTTGACGTTGACGTCGACGTCGACGTCGACGTCGACGATTCCGTCCACCATTGCCGCCGCCACAAACTCATCCACCGTCAACACGTCCTGCGGAAATCCTGGCTGCCGCCGATGCAGCGCGCGCGCCAACTGCGTGATCTGCGGCACGGCCATGTGCAAGGCGTCCAGCGCATCAGATTGCGCAAATACCTCGCGCGGCGTGCCTTGCAAGGCGATACGGCCCTCGTCCATCACGATCACCCGGTCGGCCTCAATCGCCTCGTCCATCAGATGCGTGATCGCAATCACCGTCGTGCCCTGCTCGCGATGCAGCCGGCGCACCACCTCCAACACCTCCTGCCGCCCCTGCGGATCGAGCATGGCCGTGGCCTCATCCAGCACCAGCACGCGCGGCCGCATGGCCAGCACGCCGGCGATGCAAATGCGCTGCTTCTGGCCACCGCTAAGCTGATGAGGCGGCCGGTGCCGGTAAGGCAGCATATCCACCTGCGCCAGCGAGGCATCCACCCGCGCAATAATTTCCTCACGCGGCAACCCTAGATTCTCCGGCCCAAACGCCACATCTTCTTCCACAATCGTAGCGATAATCTGGTTGTCCGGCGTCTGAAACACCATGCCAACCGCCGTGCGAATCTCGCGCCAGTGCGACTTGGTTTGTGTGCTCAACCCCTCGACCAGCACCTCGCCCTGCGTCGGCAACAACAGCGCGTTCAGGTGCCGGGCCAGCGTGCTCTTGCCGCTGCCGTTGTGGCCGAGGATGACCACGTATTCGCCCTCGGCCACATCGAGATCAACGCCGCGCAACGCCACCACCGGCTCGCCCTGCTCGGGCGTGTAGGTGTGGTGCAAGTTGCGGACCTGGATGATGGAAGACACAGAGTTGTTGGTGGCTGGTTGTTGGTGGCTGGTTGCTGCTTAAACCAGCAACCAACCACTAACCACTAGCAACGCCTCAGAGCGGCGGATCGTAGCGGCCATCCACGGCGGTCCATCCGCCATCCACAAATATCACGGAGCCGGTGACATAGGAGCTGGCGTCGGAGGCGAGATAGACCACGGCGCCGGCCATCTCACTCGGCTGGGCCCAACGCTTGAGCGCGCTCTTGGTCGCGTAGGCTTCGTTCCAGGCGGGGGTGCTGGTGATGGGTTTGGTGAGCGGCGTATCGACCACGCCAGGAGCGATGAGATTCACCCGCACGCCGTTGGGCGCGAGCTCGGCGGCCAGCGCGCGACACATCTGGCGCACGCCGGCCTTGGTGGCGGCGTAGATGCTCTGGCCCTGCTCGACCACATCGGCGCGAATGCTGCTGAACACGATGATGCTGCCACGGCCGCGCTCGGCCATGCCTTTGGCGACATGACGCAGGAGTAGAAACGTGCCGCGCAAATTGAGATTGACGATGCGGTCGAACTCGTCGTCAGTCAGGCTCAACATCGGCTTGCGCACATTGATGCTGGGCGTGCTGACCAGAATGTCGATGGGCGGCGCGTCCTGCAAACCCTTGGCAATTTGGGAACTGGTGCGCATATCCAGCAGCAGCGCGCTGGCCTGGCCGCCCAGAGCGGAGCCGCCGTCTTGTTGAATGCGGGTCGCGGTGGCTGTGGCGTTGGCGAGATTCACATCGGCACACAGCACCGTTGCGCCGTGCGCGGCCAAGCCTTGAGCGCTGGCCTGGCCGATGCCGCTGCCGGCGCCGACCACGAGAGCCACGCGGCCGTCGAGGTTGAACATGGAACGGTAATCGAATGAAGCAGAAGTGTCAGACATAGCTTTCAAACATAGCTTATTAACTGATGTTACGCATTAAGTTAGTCGTCAAAAGAACTTGAGGGCCAAGCTCCTCACCCCCACCGCAACAACGGGTTAAAAACTTTTGACGACCAACTTATAGATATCCCGCAAAGACTCAAAAGCGCAAAGTCTATTTTCCTGGCGTCTTAGCGCCTTTGCGTGAGACTTCTGCGTAACATCGTAACTGCTCAGCCCATGGGGCGTCATTCCGAGCCTGTAGCCTATGGGGAGACTGCTGCATTCGTGCGTCGGCTCAGAGCCACGGAATCCCTCAAACGAAACTCGATACGGATGGAAATCGGCCAGCCGAGTTTGGCGTCGGTTGAGTCCCGTCACAGGGATTCCTCGGCTTCCAGCCGCCGGCTCAGAGCCGCACGGCCTGCGGCCTCGGAATGACGCCCAATGGGCTGAGTAGTTACAAAGTATAGTTAATCTGTAGCCATAAAGATGGTTCGGCCCCTCTAAGACAATGACCTGATTACCTTAGGACTTACGCGGCAACACGGATCAGACCCTAAGGGTCTAGGCTCACCCAAGCCATTCGCGTAAGTCCAGGTCTATAAGGTAATCAGGACAACCGCTTGGCGTAGGCCGCGGCGCTCAACCCCTGCCCCGTGGCGCGTTGCAGCCAGTTGCGCCAGTCGCGAGTGGCCCCAGGCTTGAACAATCGCTCAATCATGTACTGGCCGATGCGCGGGTCGCTGACATAGGCCTCGCGTGAGCCACCCACCACGTTTTGCAGCATGTAATCGCGTAGCTGGGCCGAGATCATCGCGCCCAGCAGGTAGTTGTGATAGTAGACCGGCGCGATGCTGAAGTGCACCTTGGCGGCCCAGTCCGGCGCGTTGCGATCATCCGGCCGCTGCACGCCCTGGAACTCCTCGACCAAATCCCACCACAGCGTGTTCAGGTCCTGGTCGGGATCGTTGTAGAGCGCGCGCTCAAAGTGCGTCATCACAAACACCCAGCGCGCAAAGATCAGGCGGGCGGTGCGTTTGTCTTCGCTGAGTTGTGCTTCCAACTTTTGGGCTTCGGCCAGCGGCACGCCGGCATAGCGCGTGAGCCAGGCCGCCTCGCTCACCAGATCGCCGGACATGATGGCGATGGCCTCGGTGGTCAGTGTGTGCGCGACCTCGCGCAGGAAGTAGGGCAGGCTCATGTCGAGGTATTGGTCATACACGGCATGGCCAAACTCGTGCAGCATCGTCTCCATCCACTTCAGATTGGGCCGGTTGTTGCACAACACGCGCACATCACCGGCGCGGTCAATATGCGTGCAAAAGGCGCTCTGCTCCTTGCCTTCGCGCTCATACAAATCGCTGCGTTTGAGCGTGGCGTCGATATCCATGCCGAGTGAAGTGAAGTAGGCGCGGGTAAGTTGCTCCAGATCTTTGCCGGCAAAATACGGGTCCAGATTCACGCTGCTGGGCTGCGGCTCCTGAAAAAATGGGTCGGCGTAGTGCCAGGGCCGTAGTTGCTCCGGTGTAATGTTGAAGCGCCTGGCAAGGCCGGCGTCCAGTTCACCTTTGTAGCGCGTCCAGGCCGGGTCGATGCCGCGCTTCAAGGCGTCGAACAATGCAAACACCTCGCGCTCGTCCAGCTCATCGGTCTCCAGGCGCATGGCGTAGTAGTTGCGAAAGCCGGCGTGCCGCGCCGCCTCGTTGCGCAGGTGAGCCAGTTGGCGCAGCTTGTCGGCCACCAGTGGGCCAATCTGTTTGCTGGCCTCCCACGCCTCCTGCCGCAACGCCACATCCTCCTCGTTTGCGAGGATGTCCTTCAGGTCGTTGTCGGCTGTGGGCTTGCCCTGCACGCTGGCCCGAAATTTAACGAACTCGCTCTGAATCTCAATTTCCAGTTCGGTGATTTTGGCGATGAGCTCGGGCGGCATCTGGTTGGCCCGAAACTGGTTGTCCAGCAATTTGGCCTGGCGCATCAACAGCTCATCCTGCCGCGTGGTCATCGAGCGGCCTTCCTTCTGGATCAGCTCGCGCAAGGCGGTGGATCGGGCCGGGTCGGCCAGCAGTTGCCGTGCCTGTTGCATGGCCGCGCCCAGTTGCTGCTCATATTCCTGCTTGCCAGTGGTCGACATCAACCACACCAATTCGTTAATGTTTTTGTGAAGCGGCTGAAATTCCTGCACCTGCTGATCGATGAATGTTTCAAGTGGCGTTGTCATGGTCAGATTTTAGTTTTGGTTGATACACAACCTACACAGCATATGTAGGTGTCATTCCGAGTTCCCGATAGCCGGGGACGGCAAAGCCAAGCGGCATGAACGGGAGACTTGAGAAGGTCACCGCCAGCTTTGACGTGACCAAACCCCACCCCTAGCCCCTCCCCGCAGCGGGGAGGGGGATCGCACTCCCCTCCCTTCCAGGGAGGGGTTGGGGGTGGGTTCTGCATC
>Ga0105044_10015839_pt1 | contig 10189 bp, 8 predicted proteins | sample MAT01_FD_78092 | JGI IMG/M metagenome (GOLD analysis project Ga0105044, IMG submission 78092) | Freshwater microbial communities from Lake Fryxell liftoff mats and glacier meltwater in Antarctica - MAT-01 | ecosystem: Environmental > Aquatic > Freshwater > Ice > Liftoff microbial mat | place...
AGTGTAAGAACGATGTTGAGTTCGCTCAGAAGCAGGTCCCAAACGTCAAGCGTTGGTTCGGCGAAGCAACACACGAAGGTGAAGAATACCGAGGCCGCGCGGCTCAGTTGACTCAGGCTGTCGAACGCGATCTTCCGAGACTGCTGGCGCTACTCGCGTTTACGATCGATCGCCTTGAAGCATACGCCGCTATTACTAGTCCAAATGGTGTGCCCGATGCAACTCGCATGGCCACGATCAACGCCGAACTTCAGGAATTTTTGAAGAGCATCGAGGCACATCAGGAGAACGCTGCTGAGCCAGAATAGTACGGCACGGCAGGGTGGCCGGGGTTGGAGCGCAGCGAAACCCCTGTATTCTATAAGGTGGCACGTCGAACCCTCCGGGGCTTCCTTCGCTGCGCTTCTTCCAGCCCCGGCCACCCCCAATGTTGAGCCGGACCCCGGCGAGGCGTGAGACGTCAGTCTCCGGATGCTGCGTTTCATCTCAGATCGCTTTTTGTATCATTAGCAAACTCGAAGTGGACAGACCACTATGCCGTCCTGCAACCTGCATCTTTGCCTGCGAATTCAAAACTCAAACAACAAAAGTTAAACCATGCAAATCCATCCGCGAATTCTGCTAAGCCTTGTGATGTTGATCTCCGCTGGCTGTGAAAACGCACCCACGACGCCACCAGCCCCGGTAGCGTCGGAACAGGTCGCGCCAGCGGCTCAGTCCGCCGATGGGCCGGTCACTTCGACTGTTGCCGGTGTGTTGGAATTTGTCGCCCCGCCGCTCACTGCAGAAGAAATTCAGACCGGTTGGATCAGCCTTTTTGATGGCCGCACGCTTTTCGGCTGGGATGTGCCGACGGTCACAAATTGGCACGTAGAAGACGGTGCGATTGTGGCCGACAGCGGTGAAAAAAGTCTGTTACTCACGCCGTTTCATTTTGACAATTTCGAACTTCGGTGCAGCTTTCATGTGGCTGAAGGCGGCAATAGTGGCATCTTTCTGCGAACGGCCGATAACGCTTCAAATCCTGCGAAGGACACTTACGAACTTAATATCTGCGACAGCCACGCAACACACAAAAGTGGCAGTCTGGTCGGACGTTTCATTGCGGAAAACGTACCGGCCGTCGAAGGAGCATGGCATGATTTTCGCGTCCTCTGCGAAGGCCCCAGAATTCAGGTTTGGCTCGACGAAAAACAGATCGTGGATTTCACTGACACGTCGGAGGCGGTGCGACTTACCGGTCGGATCGGTCTGCAGATGAATCAGGGACGTTCCGCCTTCCGCAACGTTTTCCTGCGTCCGCTTTCGTTCAAACCAATGCTTGATGGCAAGGATACGACTGGCTGGACTGTCGTCCCTGGCTCAAAGAGCGAGTTCAAAGTTGCAGACGGTTTGCTGCATGTCTCCAACGGTCCGGGCTTCCTTGAGACAAAAGGCACGTATGGCGACTTTGCGTTAAAAGTCGAAACTCGCGTCAACGGCGATGACCTGAACGGCGGCGTCTTCTTTCGAGCGAAACAAGGTACAGAGAAAGCACCATCACACGGCTACGAAATGCAACTGCACAACGGCTTCAAGGACGGAGATCGAACGCAGCCCGTAGATTCCGGAACAGGAGCAATTTTCCGCCGCGTGGCAGCGCGATACGTTGTTGCCAATGACCACGAATTCCTGACCGCCGTTTTAATCGCGCAGGGAGATCGGTTTGCGTCATGGGTCAACGGCTATCAGGTTGTCAACTGGCAGGATACCCGGAAACCCAGCGACAATCCTCGCGAAGGCCGTCGCCTTGAGGCAGGCCATATCAGCCTCCAGGGCCACGATCCAACAACTGATCTGGATTTTCGCTCCATCGAAATTCATCCCTTCATCGCGCCGCAGGATCACTCGATCAACAAGTAAGCGGAAACTAATTGCCGGAACTGAATCTTTCCTGTCATCGATTGCAACCTTTTGCCAATCAGATAGTCTGCGCGGCGTGTCGTCGGGTTCAAATAACAACTTGGCTTAAGGATTCGCAATGTCAGACAGCATGAATTGGGGGGGGGGTAGATAGTTTGTTTTCCGTTGGAGCTTGGCACGAGGATCATTCCGTCCGCCGATCTACAGCGACACTGACGCGAAAACGTAAGAACCTGCGAACTCGTCGAGCAGCACAAGCGGAGATCCTGGAAACACGACAGTTGTTAACGGCACCGCCAGCGATCGATTCGGCGGCTCAATTGTTTCCGGCGTTGAATTCAGGTTTTTCAGATTTTCTGGACGACGCCAACCCCGAATTGATGTCCACATTTTCGTCCGCAGTTTCCGGGATGTCGGCGATGTATGGGGCGATCACGGAAGCTCGAAATCAGATCCTGGGGTTAGCGACATTGACCAACATTGACCCCACCATGTTGCAGACGATTACCAACATAACGCCGACTGTTTCATCTATTTTTGGATCGACGAATACCCTGCCGGATGCAACACTGCTTCAAAGTTTTGCACTTGGCGAAGAAACCTCCTCGTCGGATGAAAACGGTAGTGTCTGGCAATACGGAACGACGGGCAATCTACAATTCGACTCGAACAACCTGGTTGGCTCGGCGAACAGTTACGTTGTGAAGATCGAGCCAATCAACGGTACGTCGCCCTCACTGATTCTTGTCGGGAGTGGAGATATAATCGTAATGTATGGTGCGCCGTCAATGCAGTTCAATGTCATGCAGATGCAGGCATGGCCCAATGGCAATTACGACCAATGGTATGCGACGTTCAATATCGATGCGAATGGCCGTACCGGGCAGTTTTCGCGTTCCATCAAACAGGGTCCGATCGTGGTTTCCGCAGGTGTCAATTGGTTAAACTCTCAGGTCACAAGTCGAAATGCAACAGTGGATGTGGTGTTGACGGACCAGGAATTCCATGCCGAATACGACTGGTCGCAGAATGACACATTTCGAAAAATGACGTATCACAATTACGTCGATCCCAATATGACTGTGCTTGCGGAATATGCATCGAGTTCAAGTCAAGGCACAAATCTAGCGGCTGGCATCGGATTAAAGTTAAGCGACAAATGCTACATAGAATCAATGCTTGCCAGATACACACCGATCAGCGGTACGGCACAGACAGCCGCTTTGATACAAGGGGCGTTGCGAACCAACACCGCGCCTTTGGCTTTGGTGTTCAGTTCCAGATTTACAAACGGCGTCGCGGATCCGAATAACTCGTCGTCTGCGTTCAATGAAATCAACATGTTACAGAAGGACCCACTTCAGTTGCGCCTGCAGACGGCGTCAGATTTTCATAATCTCAAGGACACGACATTCAGCGCTGACGTAATGCGACGCTACTAGAGTCGCCACTGAATGTCACGAAGTGCTGTCGCCGTGAGTGTTTAACCTACGGCCTTCGCGACCACTGAAAACTCACCGATGGCTGGCATTTGCGACTACTATTTTTGGAGATCCCCAATGGCATCCAATTGTAAGCCATTTGGCTGGGCAGCTAGACGTGATCGGCTCTTATGGCCCAATTCGTTGTTGTTGGTAGTCTGCGTTACATTGTTCTTTGTTGTCAGCCTTGCAGCTCGGGCGGAAGATCCGAGTAATGTGGAGCTTTGCAGGAGGAATTACGCGCCAGTTGTCCTCGGCAAATACGCAGAATATAGTGGGGTCTTTCATATCGACACGGGAGCAACAGGGACTTCAGTCTTTGGACCAGATTCACTGCTCCAGCCTGCTCCTGGCACTTGGTCCGTGACGGAGGCTTCTACCAATACTCATACAGGCCCCTTAAAAATTCGCCGACTAAACGGAATTCCACTGAGTTTTGGAGGTCATACGTCAAGATCAACATCGATCGCGTATCTTGACAATAACGACTGGATGAACACGACAGTACAAGCAATCGGAATTCTGGGAATGCAACAAATGCAAGATCTGAAGTTACAGCTTAATCTCCGTGATAACGTTTGCAGGATGGATAGTTCGACTCGCCGATCAACGAATTCAACTCGAGTGAAATTTGCGATGCCTCAGAACTTTTTTGGAACCCCAGAAATTGAAGTCAATCTCCCTGTGGCCGGTAAACGTCGCTTTATGTTGGATACAGGGGGATATTTTCCGTTAAGTCTGAATCAGGCGAGGATTGAGCTGCTTCTGCGGTCCGGCATGGCGGCCGAAGCGGGTGTACTACATGCTGTCGATGCCGGCGGGCTTTTGAAAATCAATGCTTACGTAGTTCGCTACATCGAGATAGCGGGCTATCGATTTGAAGATCTATTCGTCACTGAGTCTCGCGTTGAAACCGTCGGATGCGGAGTGCTGGATTGTTTTGACACGGTTCTGGATTTTCCACGCAAAGAAATGTATCTCACACCATTGGAAACGCAATGGCCAGTTCGACTTTATCCGGATGCGAGCGGGCTGATAATGTGCTATCACGATACAGACCTTCTTTATGTGGTCCGCATGGAACCTGATTGTGCCGCCGTCCGCAGCGGTCTGAAAGTGGGAGACCGAGTGTTGTCATTCGATGGTAAATCCCCGAAAGACACCTCCATGCGCGCAATGCGGATGAAACTGACGGAAGCTGGTACGACTGTCAAACTTCGCATCTTGCGTGACGGCAATGAACTGGACGTCGATCTGCCGCTCAGTCGTTCTTATGAATACCCGCCCAAGTGGCCAGAAAAACCTGACGATGGTGACGCTTTTCTAAAGTCACTTGAAAAGGCGGGCGAGTCAGCCAAGAAATGAAATCACTGAAGCAGCAACATCAGTCTTCAAGGCGATGATCCGACAACTGATCTGGATTTTCGCTCCATCGAAATTCATCCCTGCATTGCGCCTCAGTAGAGGCATTCAGGTTCCATGAATGTCGCTGCCCAGTCCGGGGGCGATCGCGATGATTGGACTGATGGTTTCAAAGCAGTTGCAAGAATGCGACAGCTTCGAGTACAGGTGATCGATCGGCATTTCGCAGAGCGGATGGTGTTTCAAAACGTATTCAGCAAACCTGCGGTGTGCGACATATCCTGTTGTCAGGTGCTCCGTTTCACACAGTCTTCGGAACGCCCCGGATTCTTCGTGTCGTTGATAACAAGCGTTAATTCCAAGCGAGCGGAATAGTGCGATGTAGTCGAATGATGCGGGGAGCACGCCTGCGATTTCAACAAGGCCGTATGTCGGATCGGCCTCGTAGCAGAAATCATCTTCCAGCACATAGCCCCACGGCAGATCGTAGTCCACGATGCGCTGAAGTGCCCGCAAGTGAGCGGCGTAGCATCCGATTTCGCCCGCGAGCAGCGGATCATCTGTCTTTCCTACAGGCAGGCATTCGGGTCGCATTTTCTTCGCTTCGACACCGTCAATGATTTCGAACGGCAATCCCGATATGCGGATGTTCTGCAATGCTGACAATCGTCGCACACGAGAATCAGGCAATGAGATTAAAAGGACTTTCATTGTGATCTCAGCGATCAGTTATCCATGACGCGGTTTCATTTAAGGGAATTTAGCGAGCGGTAGGGCGTCAGCCCTCCGAGCCAATTCCTGATTCCATACATGAGCAGAACGAAGTTGAGAACACTCGGAGGAATGACGCCCAGCTCGCCTGGCTCGATTTACGTTGATAGATTCAGTGAATGATGGCGAGTTGTCTGAGAGACCGGGCGTTGCCGTGGACGGCCGTAATCTGTGTTTGGTTGCCGCTGACGACGCGTCCGTCTGAAGTCACATGAACTTCGCCACGTGGACGATCGTGAACGCAAAAGTTCCAGCCCTGAGGGATTTCCTGCCAGCGATTATTGTCGGAGTGGCAATAGAGATTCATCGCGGACTGGTCACCCCAGTCTGTGGTCCCGCTTAGTTCCACCGATGATCGCAGCCGTGCGGCTTCGGTGAAGTAGGCGTGCATCGCCGCCGCCGTTCCCGCGCCGAAACCGCTGTTTAGAAATGGTCGAGTCGAAAAGAGTTCGAACGCTCGCCGACTGTGATGTGGATTGTCGATGGACTGCGTCCAGCCGACAATGGCTGCGTTGTGCGGATAGCCTTTCGGTTCTCGCACTGCCAATAGTTTACCGTCGAACTGTTGCGTCAACTGCCAGAGAGGTGCCAGACTGCTTTGAAAAATGACATCGCTGGCGTCCCAATAGGCCACCGGCGTAGCTGGGTCCAAGCTCGCCACAATTTCAGCGAAATCCTGCAACCGGCGCACTGGCGGCATGTGTCCATTGACAACTTTGTGAACTACGCGAACCCTCGGCGACGCTGAAAGCAATCTGACTTCGCTGGGGTACAAACCATACCCCACGACGATCACCTCCTGCTGATTGCCTGACGCTCGAAGAGTTCGAAGAAATGCATCTCGGAATCGGCGGACATCGCGTCGATTGAATGCGACAAGAATCTTTGCCTTGCCTGCCAGCGACGGGTCCAGATCTGACGAGAGACTACTTTCAGACGACACACCAGTCGCATTTATCCCGGATGGCATTGAATCGGATTGAGTGCTCCTCAGGTGCCACGCTCGAGCGCCGGAAAGATACTCAACACGATTTCCCGTGCGTCTCAGGTCCTCACAACAGCACAGGCATTCGCATTTGTTGGTCTCCCAGCGAAACGGGTTTCGTTGCAACGCAGCCGTCCAAAACATCGTTGCTCCCATCGTGACGTGGCGCGCCGCACAATGCGCAGTCGCTTCGTCCAGATAGTTGGCACCAAATCCTGCGTATTCAGTGCGTGCCGTCAGTGCATGTTGCAGTCGCGCGACACAGTCAGGTGCCAGCACGACATCGTCATCCAGAAACATCAGCCATGGTGTTCGAGCTTGCTGTACTGCCGCGTTTCTCGCCCGAGCAATTGTGGCGATTCGATGCGGGTCATCAGACTTTGGCGAACCAATGATCCGATGAATCTGCAGCCTGACTCCGCGCTGATTGCGGATCGACTCCGCAACTGTCGTGTTCAGATGCCTCTGATCGCGAGTCAGAACAGCAAGATCAATAGTAGTGATTTGAGTGATCACAGCGTGATGCAGCCTTACGAATTCGACGCAGAGTTAAAACGGACAACCGGGCTGATAGACTTCACCACCACTGTTCTTTTCCATGCTGTAGTGATTGACAGAGCGATCATCTGGCAGCGGCGGATAGTACTCAGCGCTTTCTGCGGCCGTCAGCCCGGCCTGTACGTCAAGCAATGACTGTGCGTTCTCTCGGACGTACACAATTCCCCTGATTGCAGTCTTGCTGATCCTGCTACATGCCTTATTCTGGACGTCTTCGCCCTGGTACCATTTTCCTTTTTTCAGATCAACAACAGCTTCGTCGTCCGGTACGAAAATGCAGGCGACATCCTCGACAAAAAAAGTTCGCTTGATCGTCAACTTTGCGGACAGCTCTGACGTGACTTCGACCGCGAGCAGAGGACTCTTCTCCCCGATATACGCGAATGAAATATCAGCGACGTCGGGAAAGCGAGGGGGAATGGACACGGTTCCAGAAAGAAACATGGCGCGTAGTCGTTCATCACCTTGTGGCATCTTTTTTCACCTTATGTGGATTTCTGATTTAGTACACTTGATCTGCCACCCTACCTACGGAGAATCCCTAATGCAAGCTTTTGAACCAGGAATTGCAAAGTAAGCAGATTCCAATCTCTTGCATGAACGAACGTCCGTTTCGAAACGTTCGGTTCAAACCAGTGATCTGGCGGACATCAAATGTGTGGAGGCGAAATGAATATCAGCAAAGCAACTTTCCGGTCAGTATTGATCCTGTTGGCAGCATTCGCAGCAAGCCTATCGGCGGTCGGGCAGGGACTGCGAATGACCCCGCGAGATGCCTACGAATCGATACCGACGCGATCCAGCAGTGAAAACAATGTGAACTCCGCCGTCACTGGACGATCCGTTCCGGAGAAATCGGACGTATCGCCACGGTCTGCCACGGATCGCGGTCCCCTCACAGCACAAGCACTGTCCGGAGACATAGGCGGCGGCAGATCGAATCAAAGTGCTGATCCAAAACTGCCCGCCAGCGTCGATCTTCGCAAGTACCTGCCGTCACCGGGCAAGCAAAAGGATCAAAATGACTGTGTCGCGTGGGCTCTTGGGTATTCTTCATATTCCTGCCAGATCTGCCAGGAACGCAATCGGGCACCAGATGCGGAATATGACAAATTCAGTCCGGCGTTCATTTACAACTCTCTGCAAAAGGATGGCAAAGGATTGATTCCACTTGATGCCATCCGTTTCGTAGAGAAAACAGGTTGTGCTTCCCTGGCGACCATGCCACAGAATTCGGACAGTGCCACACAAACCGCATTGACCGAAGCGGCAACGTTCCGCGCTGCGGATCATGAACGAGCGGCAAATCTGGATGACATCAAAGCTTATCTCCACGACGGTTATCCCGTGATGCTGGTTGTCTTCCTGGACGCCGGCTTCATGAATTACGAAGCAGACAATTTGCCGTATCTATGGGCTGGCACAAAAACGAACGGTTTACATGCCATCAGCGCAGTGGGTTACGACGACGACAAACAGGCAGTCCTGATAATGAATTCTTCAGGCCCTGAATGGAAAGACAGTGGGTTTTGCTGGGTGTCGTACAGGAATCTGAAGTCGATCGATAAAGACAGTTGGTGCGTTGAGGCCCATGTGATCAAAGTCAAGGGCTGCCATCCCATCATGGTTCGCACAAAAGGCCGCTTTCCGCGCTCTTTCACGATAGATAAAGATCACATTGTGTATGAAAAAGGCCAGGCAATCTCCCCTCCGAACTGGCAGCTTGATGATATGGTTTATGCCCAGGATGGGCTTTTCGTCCTGAGAGACACTCGAACTTTGGCGTTGATGAGTGAAGACAAATCGCGGCAAACTCGGGATTGGCTGCATCTGGATTTCGGTGACTTAAAAAGTGAAGTCATTGCCATGCTTGCTGCCGATTCGTCGAGCCTGTTGCGAGTACTAACGCACGACGGTGATGTCTTTGAGTATCGTCATCAGACTGGCGATGCGCTCGGTCTCTGGCAGAAAATTAATCCACCTTCCAGTGACACATCCAGGACAGTCGATCTGCGAATGACGGGCATCGAACTCCGTGCGACAAACCAACTCGGGCATGTCTATGTGTACAAAAAAAATGGCGTTTGGACACTCGCGCCATAAGACGAAATTACGGCAGACTTCGGATCGTGCGGGCGACTCGAAAACCAAGGTATGGTGAATGACTGCCGATGTCCGGATATCGATCGTTGTCGCGGTGGCCAGCTCGAGCGTTAGACGGCTGATACAGAAACGCGCCGCCTCGTACCGGGCGCAGGATATCATTGGTCACATTGAGGTTCGTATCGACATCATCAATTGCAGAGTCCGGTGCAATTTCCGGATAAGTGGTATTCGCTTCCTGACACAATTCCATGACATTTCCAAGGACGTCGAAAAGTCCCAGATCATTCGGACGAAGTAAGCCGACGGGCCAGAGCTGATACTGTTCATCCACGGCCGAATTACGGTTTGTCCAGGCGTGCTTGTCGAGCAGTAAGTCGGTCTGCCCAAAGTATCGTTCCGTTTCCGTCCCGGCGCGGCATGAGTATTCCCATTCGGCTTCGGTAGGCAGCCGATATCCGGTGCGAGTCAAATAATCGTCCGGCAATTGCATTCCAATTTTGATTTCTTCGATCGGCGGAAAACACATCTCCGATTCCTTGATTCCTTCGATCTCGCTGAGCCATCGACAGTACTGCGCCGCGTCGAACCAATCACAGTTGTTGATCGGGCACTTCGGATCACGACTCAGGTTGTACGCATAACTGAACGAAGGCCGGAATCTCTGGAACTGTTCAACCGTGACTTCGCGAGTTGCCATCGCAAAATGGCGACCGATGCGCTTCTTGTGCCGGGTCTCTCGACCATGATTCCGGTCGATGGCCTGCGGTAACGACCCCATTTGAAACACCGCAGGTCCGGGCACTATTGCTAAAGTATGTCCCTGGCCGTCCAGAATCCATCGCTGGCCGCTGCCTTGTTTTCCTGCGACCTCCTGATTCATTCCATCCAGCAGACTGCCAGCTCCCCACCGTCGCAGCAACAGATCCGTGGCGGAATGGATACCTAGATTTGGATCCGAGACGTACGTTGACTTCAGCATTTGAAGCGCTGACTTTATTCGTTCCGGTGCAATCGTCTTCACATC
>Ga0105044_10015841_pt1 | contig 10188 bp, 10 predicted proteins | sample MAT01_FD_78092 | JGI IMG/M metagenome (GOLD analysis project Ga0105044, IMG submission 78092) | Freshwater microbial communities from Lake Fryxell liftoff mats and glacier meltwater in Antarctica - MAT-01 | ecosystem: Environmental > Aquatic > Freshwater > Ice > Liftoff microbial mat | place...
AACTTTCCGGTGAGCTTCTTTGGCCTGTTCACGGTACCCACGCTGGTGGGGGTAAACGAGGAGTTCTCCAAGGGCATGTCGGCGGCCCACGAAATGCAGGGCAACGTTCTTCTCGTACTCATCAGCGCCCACGCCCTGGCGGCGCTCCATCATCACTTCTTCCGCCGGGATGACGTGCTCCGGGCGATGTTGCCCGGCATCAGGCGGCGCGGGCAGTCGTGAACGCACGTACTGCAGGGCTGGCTGTAGGAGCGGCTTTAGCCGCGAACTTTTTCCTGGTCGCGGCTAAAGCCGCTCCTGCGGCCGCCCCTGCCTTTGAACTCGAGCCCGCCGGCAGCAGCCTCAGGTTTACGGCCATTCAACAGGCCGCCATGTTCGAGAGCCGGTTCGAGAAATTCACAGCGCTGGTGCGCTTCGACCCGGCGGAGCCCGAAAAGGGGCAGATCTCCGCCCGAGTGGATCTGGCCTCCGTGGACACAGGGAATCCCGAGCGGGATCAGGTCCTGGGGACGGCGGACTGGTTCAATCTGGGCAAGTGGCCAGAGGCCCGGTTCAACGCGGAGCGCATCGTCCGTTCCGGCGAGGGCTACGCTGCCAGTGGCACCCTGACACTCCGGGGTGTGACGCGGCCGGTCGTCCTGAAGTTCCGCTGGACCCCGGCGGTGGGTTCAGGATCAGCCCGTCTGGTCGGGTCGGCGGCACTGGAGCGGCTCGCTTTCGGCGTCGGCCAGGGTGAGTGGCAGGACACGGCTTATGTGGGCAATCCCGTCACGGTGGAAGTTGACATCCAGCTCCGGCAGATTCAGAACACTGTTAATTCTGTGTCTACTAAGGAAAAGGCGGCAGATGCCCGGTAAAGTGATAACTATCAGTGCTTTGGATCGCCATCATCTCAGTGGCTACCTGGCTTCGCCTCAGGGACCACCGCAGGCAGGACTGGTGGTGCTGCAGGAGATTTTTGGCGTCACGGCGCATATGCGCCGGGTTACGGACGAGTTCGCGGCCCGAGGTTATCTCGCTTTGGCGCCGGCGCTTTTCGACCGGCTGAAACCGGGCACGGAGCTGCCCTACACCCGGATTACCGAGGGCGTGGCCTTAATGCAGCAACTGCCTATCGATGACGTCGCCAGAGACCTGGTCGGGTCGGTAACCGCCTTGCGCAGCCTGCTCCCAGCCGGGGCCAAGGTGGGCGCCGTTGGCTACTGCTGGGGTGGTGCCATTGCCGATCTGGCGGCTTGCCGCACCAACGCTGATGCTGCAGTTTCCTACTACGGGCGGGCGAACGTTAACTGGCTCCACGAGCACCCCCGATGCCCGATCCTCTACCACTTCGGGGCCAAAGACCCGCTGATCCCGCCGGAGGTCGTGCAGCAGATCCGCGCAGGTCGTCCCGCTGCGGAGGCTTGGGTGTATCCGGAGGCTGGTCACGGTTTCAGCTGCGACGAGCGGCCCGAGTTTCACCAGCCTAGCCACGCCCTGGCACTGGAGCGCACTCTGACGTTCTTTGCAGAGCACCTCCGCTAACGTCCAGCCAGCGGCCCTGCTGCCTCGCATTCTGCTGCACCACTTGCGCTATGGGCGTCGGGCTGGTTAATTGCGGTACAGACCCTTATCCGCTCAGGAGCAACCGTGCATGTCCGATTCCATTGAGTCCTCGTCCAGGCAAGCGCCCGCGACCCCGCGTCCCGGCGATGGGCTTGACCGGCGTCAGTTGCTGGCAGCCGCTGCGGGCCTCGCCGCCACGCTGGGTATCTCGCTGACAGCGACGACCGAAGCACGCGCCGCCAGCAAGGCGCGGACCTGGCCCGGCCGGGACGTGGGGCCCTTCGACAGTTTCCGCGACTACGTGAAAGCTCTGGAGGACCGGGGCCTGGTTCTGCGGGTCAAGCGGCTCGACCAGGACAAGTACGAGATGACGGCGCTCACCTACCTGCTGATTGACAGGTTTGGCTGGTACGGCGCCCCGGCGATTCTCGTCGAGGAAATCAAACAGGATGGCCGGTGGTTCAAGGGTCCGGTAATCACCAATCACATGGGTCCCTGGGACACCGAGGCGATCATCTGGGGCCGGGAACCGGTACCGGGTAACGGGGAGGAAACCTACCGGGAGGCCATCAAGTTTCTCTATGACGGGATTGAGGCCCGACTGGGTAAGACGCCAACCATCCCCACCAACCCGATCCCCGCCGCCACGGCGCCGGTAAAGGAAGTGGTGCTGATGGGGGACCAGTGTGACCTGCTCGACTTCGCGTTCATCAAGTCCAACCCCGCTGACTCCGCCCGCTACGTCAACACCGGGTCAATCTTCACTGAGGACAAAGAGCTCGGGATGAACTTCGGCACCTACCGGTGCGAGATCAAGGGTCCGCGCCAGCTCGGCGTGAACCCGGAGGACGGCCAATCGGGCTGGAAGATGCTGATGAAGAAAATCGAGCGGGGCGAGAAGCGCTGCCCGATTGCCATTGTGGTGGGCAATGACCCTATCGGCTACTTCATCAGCTCATCACTCATTTCCAAGGGCGGCGCCGACGAGCTGGCGATCGCGGGTGGCTTCCGCAACAAGGCCGTCGACGTGGTGAAGTGCGAGACCAACGACATGCTGATTCCGGCAAACGCGGAAATGGTCATCGAAGGTGAAGTGCTGCTGGATGAGATGCTGCCCGAAGGCCCCTTCGGCGAGATGTACGGCTATCTCGGCCTGAAGAAGGAGCGGAACTTCGTGATGAATGTCACGTGCATCACGCACCGGAAGCAGCCCTGGATACTGAACCAGTTTACCGGCGTCACGCGGGGCTTCTGCACGGCGCCTCTTGAGGCGTTCTCATTCTACCGGCTGAAAAAGCTCGTGCCCAACGCGATCGCGTTTCACTCGCCGGTGGAGTGGACCGGCATCGGGATCCTCTCCATCGACAAGACGGGACCGAAGCAGGGCCTGGAAGCCGGCAAAAAAATTGTGGGCGTTGTCCCGATCACCAAGACCTGCATTGTGGTGGATAAGGACGTGGACGTGCTTAATCGCACTGAGGTCATGCAGTGCGTTGGAGCCCGCTGGCAGCCTTACCCGGCAACGGAGATCATCCAGGAAGCCCGGGGGATGGCCCTGGATCCCAGCTCAGCCATACGGTCCATCAGCAGCAAGATCGTCATCGACGCCACGCGTCAGTTGCCGGAGGAAGGCGGGCCGGCGGTCTATCCGGAGCGCAACCGGGACCTGCTGACGAAGCTGGCGCCGGAATCCTTCGAGATCGTGGAACAGAACTGGGACAAGTACCTGAAGGGCTGGAAGCGGGACGCCTAATGCTCCTGGCGGTCAGTCACTCAGGTAGTAGTCCACGGTCGTCACGACCCGGACCTTCTTGAACTCCGGCGAGAACTGATCCCGGTCCTCTATGGAAAACAGGCCCTGCTGGGCGCTGCGGATGGCGCCCACCTCGCTGCCCGAGTCTTTGGCGAACTGCTCGGCGGCACGGCGAGCATCCTTGGTGGCCTCGGCAATCATCTCCGGCTTGATCTTGTCCAGGTCGGTGTAGAGGTACTGGGTGTTGTACTCGTAACTCCGGATCACGGCGACGCCGTCCTTCACCAGCTCCCCGCTGCGCTGGATGGCCTTCCTGGCGACGTCGATCCGGTCCGGGCGGACGGTGACGGTGACCTCGGCGGTATAGCGGTCAAGCCGGCGGCCGTCGCCCGTCATGCCCTGGGCTTCCCGGTCCTGGACGCGGGGCGCCGAAACGCTGATCTGGTCGGCAGAGAAATCGCTGGCGAGAAAAGCCCGGACTTTGGCCACGCCGTCGTCTGCTTTCCGCTGCAGATCAACCAGTTCGTTGGACGTCACACTGAAGACGACCGGCCAGAGGGCAAGATTCGCGGGCACCTCGCGCTCGGCGAGTCCACGAACGGACACCTGGCGCTCGCTTGAACGGGTCTGGACCAGCGCCTCACCAATCAGGTAGCCGGCAACGACGATGCCCAGGGCCAGGGCGATTGCCGGGAGGGTGTTGCTCTGATCGCCGTTCATGCCGTGACTTTCTCACTGATTACGCGGTGCCGGAGTATACCGATGCCGCTGATGTCGACCTCCACCAGGTCGCCGGGTGTTAGCCAGCGGGGAGGCTTCCGGGCGACACCAACGCCACTGGGCGTGCCCGTGGCAATGATATCGCCAGGATTCAACTGGCAGAAGCTCGAGCAGTACTCGATGATGCGTCGCACATCGAAGCACAGATCGCTGATGGGCGCCGCCTGCAGTACTTCGCCATTGACGCGGGTCTTGAGCTGAAGGCGGGCCGGGTCAGGGATCTCGTCCGTCGTGACGAGCCAGGGGCCGCAACCTCCGGTGGCCGGGAAGTTCTTGCCGGGAATGAACTGAGTGGTGTGCCGCTGCCAGTCCCGCACGGAGCCGTCGAGGAAGCAGGTGTAGCCGGCAACGTAGTCCAGCGCCTGCGCGGCGGGTACGTACCGGGCGGGTTTGCCAATGACGATGGCCAGCTCCCCCTCATAGTCGTACTCAGCGGACAGCCGGGGGCGCACCAGCGCCTCGCCATGGCCGACCAGAGAGTCGGGAAAGCGGGTGAACAACGTCGGGAAGTCGGGCTTTTCCCGGCCCATCTCGTGAATGTGTTCCAGGTAGTTGATCCCTACACAGATAATCCGGGCCGGAGCAGGAATCACCGGGTCGAAGCGCAGACCCGCCAGGCGGCGGCTCGGGACGGGGGCCAGCAGGGCCGGAATCTCGGGTAGCGCGCCGGCAGCCAGGACGTCCCGTAGTCCGGGGAACCGCCGGTGAAGGTCCGGGGGCGGCAGCTGCACGCCCTCACCCTGCACAAGGCCCCAGGTCGCGGTCGCCCCGTCACGCAAACTCGCCAGCTTCATGTCCGAATTCTCCTTGCCGTATCATGGCATGACCCCATGCTGAAGCTCATTGACCCGAATCTCCTCCGCAGCCAGGCTTACGTGGCAGGGAAGTGGGTCAGTGCGTCCGATGGCGGCACGCTGGCTGTAATCAACCCGGCCACCGGGCAAACCCTCGGTACCGTGCCGGACTGCGGGGCCGGCGAAGCGCGGACGGCGATCGAAGCGGCAGCAGCCGCCTTCCCCGCGTGGCGTTCGCGCCCGGCCAGGGAGCGCGCAGCGCTCTTAAGGAAACTGCACGATCTTCTGCTCGCCAACCAGGAAGACCTGGCCCGCATCATGACCGCCGAACAGGGGAAGCCGCTCAGCGAGTCCCGGGGCGAGATTGCCTACTCTGCCAGCTTTCTCGAGTGGTTCAGCGAAGAGGCGAAGCGCATCTACGGCGACGTCATTCCCGGCCATGCGAAGGACCGGCGCATCGTCGTCATTAAGCAGCCTGTCGGGGTGGTGGCGGCGATTACCCCCTGGAACTTTCCCTCGGCGATGATCGCGCGGAAGCTGGCCCCCGCTCTCGCCGCTGGCTGTACGATCGTGATCAAGCCGGCCGCGCAGACGCCCTTTTCCGCGCTCGCTCTAGCGGAACTCGCGCAGCGGGTGGGCATTCCAGCCGGCGTGGTCAACGTGGTCACCGGCAACGCCCGGGCCATCGGCGGAGAGATGACCGGCAACCCGCTGGTGCGCAAACTTACTTTCACGGGCTCCACCGCCACGGGCAAGGTGCTGCTCGCCCAATGCGCCCAGACTGTCAAGAAGGTCTCGATGGAACTGGGCGGCAACGCGCCTTTCATTGTCTTCGACGATGCGGACCTGGATGCGGCGGTGGCCGGTGCCATGGTGAGCAAGTACCGCAACTCTGGCCAGACCTGCGTGTGTGCGAACCGGGTGCTGGTGCAGGACGGGGTGTATGACGAGTTCGCCGGCAAACTTGCCGCCGCCGTCGCGAAGCTTCGGGTGGGCGACGGCCTGACGGGCGATCAGGACCAGGGCCCCCTCATCGACGCCGCGGCGGTCGCCAAGGTGGAGGAACACATTGCCGATGCGCTGGCCCATGGTGCAAAACTGCTCACCGGCGGCAGGCGCCACGCGCTTGGCGGCACCTTCTTCGAGCCGACTGTGCTGGGTGGCGTGACGCCCGCCATGCGCGTGGCCCGGGAAGAAACCTTCGGCCCGCTTGCGCCGCTGTTTCGCTTCAGCACCGAGGCTGAGGCTATTCGCCTTGCCAACGACACCGAGTTCGGCCTCGCCGCCTACCTCTACACCCGGGATCTGGGTCGCAGCTGGCGCGTACCGGAAGCCCTGGAGTACGGCATCGTCGGCCTTAACACCGGGCTGATCTCCACAGAGGTTGCCCCGTTTGGCGGCATCAAGGAATCGGGCAACGGTCGCGAAGGCTCGAAGTACGGAATAGAGGACTATCTCGAGATCAAGTATATCTGCATCGCGGGCGTGGACGGCCTGTAGGAACGGCTCAAGGCGCGATCGGTATTGCCAATGAGACCACCCCAGGGAAAAGGCGCTCGCCTCACCGAAGGCCCCGTCAGCAAGGCGATCTTTTCGCTCATGCTGCCGATGATGCTCGGCATGCTCGCGATTGTCGTGAACAACGTGGCGGGCGCCTTCTTCGTGGCCCGGATCAGCACCGAGCAGCTGGCCGCGATCAGTTTCACCTTTCCAGTGAGCTTCATTGTTGGTGCCATTGCCATGGCCCTCGGGGTTGGTACTTCGGCGGTGGTGTCCCGGCTCTTCGGGTCCGGCAACCGGGAAGAGGTAAAGCGGATCACGGGCCACGCCATGCTGCTGGCGGTAATCTGTAGCGCCGTAATGGTGGTGATCGGACTGAACACCATCGACCCGCTGTTTCGGCTGCTGGGTGCGAGCGAAGAGATCCTGCCACTCATTCACCGCTACATGAGCATCTACTACTGGGGAGGCATCTTCCTGGTTGCGCCGATGATCGCCAACTCAGTCTTGCGGGCCTCGGGCGACGCAAAGCGTCCTGCCCTGATCATGGCGACGGCCGCAGTGCTTAACGTGATCTTCGATGTGATCCTGATCTTCGGGCTGTTTGGCTTCCCGCGCATGGAGATCGAAGGTGCGGCCCTCGGTGGCGTGCTGTCGAACGCAGTCACCATGTTTGCCTCGGCCTTCTTCGTTGTGTACCGGGAGCGTCTCCTGGACTTCAGCCGGCTGGCTCCGGAGCTGATCCTCGACTCCTGGCGGCGAATCCTGCACGTGGGCCTGCCATCCCTGACGAGCAGCCTGGTAGCTCCGATAACCACGGCGTTTATCACCAGCCAGATAGCCAGCTTCGGCCAGGCGTCGGTGGCGGGCTTCGGCATGGCCTCCCGGATGGAGGGTATGTCGATGCTCGCCATGATGTCGCTGTCCGCCGCCATGACTCCATTCACGGGCCAGAATTTCGGTGCAAAGCGCCTGGATCGCGTCCGGGAGGGCGTGAACTTCGCTTACCGGTTCTCGCTCATCTACGGACTCAGCATCGCAGCGTTCATGCAACTCTTCGGCGGCCTCATTGCAGACCTCTTTGGTCTGACCGGCCAGGCCAAGGAAACAGCGCTGCTCCATATGCACATCGTGCCGCTAAGTTACATAGCGCTCGGTTGCGCCATGACGGTGAACGGCGCCCTGAACGCGCTGGGCAAACCCATGGCAGCCATGTGGGTGTCGCTGTCCAGAACTGTGGCGGTCTATGCGCCGCTGGCGTGGGTGTTGTCCCACTTCTTCGGGATCGTCGGGATCTTTATTGCCGCAGCCAGCGCCAACTTCATCTCCGGCGGCATCGGGGCCGCCTGGCTGCGCGTCGCTCTGAAAGAGACCATGGCTCTGCACCCGCCCAGGCCCACCATAGATCCGCCAGCTGCCGGCCCGGCAGCTGACCAGAAGGTCTGAGCGTAAGCGTCAGTCGTCCGACGGCGGTGGCGTGGCACCCTTCTTCTTGCGCCCGGGGCTCAGCTGCACGCGGCCCGTCTTGCCGCGGCGGCGTTCGTTCAGGCGCTCGACGATTTCCTGGACGGCCCGTTCGGTGTTGGCCTTGCTACCCTGCAGTTGGCCCACGATGGTGTTGTGGCCCTGGGTAATGACGTAGCGGTGCCAGTTCTCGGAGTCGACGCCCACGGGAGGGTCCGACTTGGTGATCGACTTGAGCGTAAAGGGGTCGTCGTCCAGCGGATTGGGCTTGCGGACGGGTACCGGGGCGACAGCGGCTGTTGTTGAGACCATCCCCCACGATACGCCAGTTCCCGGGCGGTGGCGATTCCCTGGCCAACCCCGGCGCCTTAAATGGGCAAATTGGCCCTGAAAGCCCAGCCTGACCAAGGCGACAGCGCTAATCTTGACCCCCGGCACAGACGGCGCTGCGCAAGCCATTTAACCTTTTCCGCTCCATGGACCCCCCCCCAAACCTCTACCGTATCCTCCACGTCCAGCCGGACGCACCGGTGGAGATCATTCGTGCGAGCTACCGGACTCTGATGACGAAGCTCCGCCGGCACCCGGATCTCGGCGGGGATCACCACACCGCCACCCTCATCAATGAGGCTTACGCGGTACTCACCGACCCCGCAAAGCGGGCCGCCTACGACGACGCCTGGCGGTCCGTCGCTGCCAGGCCGCCGGGCGAACCACAGCCCGCAGCAGCGCCGCCTGCAGCCGAGTGTGTCGCGGCCTGTCAGTTCTGCGGTGCAGCCCACGGGTTCCCTGGCCGCATCCACGCCAGCGCCACCTGCACAACCTGCAACTCTCCGCTGGCGCCCGCCGGTCTCGAACGCCTTGACCCGGGCCAGCGGGCGGTCAGCCGCGTCCCGCGGCGGCTCCCACTCTGTTACGTCCCGGGGTGGCCGGGTCAAAGCCCATTACCTGGGGAGACCCGCGATCTCTCCCTGCACGGCCTGCGCTTCGTGGCCCAGACTGCACTGCCGGTCACCAAATTGCTGAGAGTGGAATGTGAGGCCCTGATCGCCATCGTCCGCGTCGTGGCGTGCAGCGACAGTGACGAGCGGGACTGGCGCTGGCTGATCCGGGCGGAGTACGTGACAGTCCGCTTCCGCCGCTCGCGGGGCGGCTTCCTCGCCACGAACGCGTAGGAGCGCCGACCGGCGCGACAACGCACTCAGTTGGTCATGGGTTCGGTCGCGCCGGTCGGCGCCATCGCCAGGAGCGCGTTCAGCGTGCCGGTGACTGCCAGATCCTGCTGCGCTTCCCGGCTGATGGTTGGGGTCCACTGTTCCTTGTAGGCCCCGCCCAGGAAGGATCCAAAGTACATGTGGATGCCTCCGGGTATCGGCACCCAGGTGCTGGTGGCCGGAAAGAGGTTGCGATATTTCTCCAGCTTTTCGGGTGGCCGGCCCTCGGCTGTGGCGCGATGGATGTGCCACACGGGGTACTTGAGCTCCACCAGTGTGTCACTGCCGGCAGGACGGGAATCCCACAGGATCAGCCCCGCCAGGTCATCGGGGTGCTGGTGCGCATAGTGCGCAGCCATGGCGCCGCCCATGGAGTGGCCGGCGATCACCCAGCGCTGCACCTCGGGAAAGGCGGCCCGGACCTCGTCGGCACGACCGGGAGCAAAGATCGCCATGTCCAGGGGCATCGGCACGCTAACGACCAGGTAGCCCCGTTCCGCCACCCGCCGCAGCACCGGCGCGTAGCCCCGCGGGTCGCAGGCAGCGCCAGGATAGAAAACGACCCCCGTGGTCGGCGTGCCCCCCGTGGGGCGAAACACGACGTACTGTCCGTCTTCGACGGTAACCCGCTCGTCGGACCTCAGGGCGGCAACCGCCTCAGGGGCCGGCACGGCCCGGTTCGCCTGGGTCGAATAGAGGTAGCCCGCTCCCGCGAGAACCAGGAGAACGAGCCCGACGAGGCTGTATTTCAGTGGCCTGTTCATCGCCCGAATCTCCCGCCCGCTGCCCGTGTCCGGCGAGCCCGCAGGGACAGGCCGCCGGCGAGTAGCAACAGGGCAATGGACGCGGGATCGAAGGCTCCGCCGCCGCCACCGCCGCCGCCAGCAGAAAACCGCGGAACAGCCAGATAGATGCCTGTTGTCCCATTGCTCCGGCCGGCGCGGAAGACAAAGGGACCAAGATTCGCGTTGGCCTGGGGACCGGTGTCCAGCGCCGTGACGAAGAAGCCCAGCAACGTGTCGTCCAGAGCGATCGCCTTCTCGTAAAGGCCCGTGCCGCCGGCAAAGATCGCGTCCAGGCCGAGGGCGAAGGTGCCGCGAAACGCCACAGCGCCAGACTCGGCGACGGCCGCCGGGCC
>Ga0105044_10015842_pt1 | contig 10188 bp, 3 predicted proteins | sample MAT01_FD_78092 | JGI IMG/M metagenome (GOLD analysis project Ga0105044, IMG submission 78092) | Freshwater microbial communities from Lake Fryxell liftoff mats and glacier meltwater in Antarctica - MAT-01 | ecosystem: Environmental > Aquatic > Freshwater > Ice > Liftoff microbial mat | place...
AGCGCCAATCAGCCACCGCACCAACCCATCGAGCGCCTGATCGATCGGCGCGCGGATGCGGGCCAGGACTTCGCGCACCCTGTCTGCCACGCGGCCGAGCCCGGCGAAGCCGGCGAGGAAGCTGATGGCCAGCGACAGCAGATTGACCAGGATGCCGTCGACGCGCGTGGCCGCTGCCGCGATGTTGCCGCTGGCAATCGCAGCGATCGAGTTCAGGAAGCCGGTGACCACCTGCATGATGCGCGAGAGCTGCGCCATGAAGGTCTGGATGGTTCCCCAGATGGCCATGATGGCGCCGATGAAACCGGCACCCGGGATGAACATGGCCACCAGACGCGGCACGGCGCGCGTGACAACCAGGTTGACCACCATGTCGATCAGCGCATCGATGGCCATCTGCTTGAGGTTGGCGAGCGACTCCTTGAGCTGCTCCCACGCCGAGGCCGGGCCCTGCGTGACCAGCGTGCGCACCAGATCGAAGCCCATCTCCATCGCACGCACGGCCGGCTCGCCGACGGCCGTCACGAGCTTGGCGCGCAGGTTGGCCCAGCTCAATCCCAGCACCGAGAGCACGAACTTCAGGATCTCGGTCAGGCTCAGCGCGGTCGGGATGTAGATGCCCGGCAGCGACCCCGTAAGCCAGATCAGCACGCCGGCCTTGAGGTGGTCGAGGAACTTGCCGGCGAACTTCTGGAAGCCCGCCTTGGCCGCACGAACCAGGTTGCCGATGAAGCCGATCGGGTTGCGGAAGATGCTCTGCAGCGCGCCGCCGGCACGGCGCAGGTAGCCCATCGCGCCAGGCGCGACGACCGAGAAGATGATCTCCAGCAGCTTGATCACGGTGCCCAGCGCCCAACTCAGGAAGCGCCCGGCGAAGCTGGCGAAGACGGCGACGATCTTGGCGAAGGCGCGTGGCACCAGGATGATGTCCACCAGCTCCAGCGAGCGGAAGGCGGCGATGAAGGTGCCCGGCAGCGCGGTGACGAAGCCCATCAGATCGCCCATCGCGCCCTGGAACCAAACCCAGGCCTGGCCGATGGCGTTGCCGCGCTGGATGTTCTGCCACACCTCTTCCTGGCCGATCAGCGTCATGAAACCGCCGAGCAGCGCAGCCGGCGTGCGCGGGCTCGGGTCGCCCGTCACCGGGTCATAGCCGAGCACGGCGCAGAGCAGCGGCCAGGCCCGCGTGCCCTGGGCCAGCGCGCCGATCGGCCGCAGGATGGCGTCTTTGACGAAATCGATGATTCCGCTGATCAGGCTGCTGCCGAAGCTGATGATTCGGTCGATGGGGGTGCTGACGATGCGCTTGGCGCGGTCCCACAGGCCGCCGAGATCGAAGATGTCGGTCCAGCTGAGGTCGTCGAGGAAATCGTCGACCGACTGGCGCACGCTGGCGCCGATGTCGCCGAGCGCCGACAGCTGGCCCTCGGCCCAGGCGGCGACACGATCGATCAGGCCGTGGTTGTCCAGCGCCTGCGTGATCAGCGGCCCGCCCGGCAGCAACTGGATCAGCGCGCGCAGCAGGTTGGCGGCGGTGCGCGAGACGGCGCGCAGGCTGATCGGGTTGAAGCCGAGCAGGAAGGTGAACATCGTGAAGCCGGGGATCCACGCCGCCTTGTCGGCGAAGTAGTCCAGCGCGTCCTGGATGCCCAGGCGGGCGACGCGCGGCTCGCTGCGCTGATGCACGCGCACCTCGGCAGCAGGATCGGCCACGCTGCGCTGCACCGGCGGCAGCGGGCCCACGGGTGCAGCGGTGATCTGCGGCAGCGCGCCCGGCTGCAGGCTGCGCTGCGGACGGGGTACCGCGAGTGGTGGTGCCTGCGCTGCGCGCTGCGGCGCCGCGCCCTGCTGGATGGTGTGCGTGAGTTCGTGCGCGATCAGCTCGCGCCCGGCGTTGCTCTCGGGCTGGAAGCGGTCACGCCCGAAGAAGACCTGGTGGCCGAGCGTGAAGGCAGCGGCGTTGAGCCGGCGGCTGGCGCGTGCGGCGCTGTCGCCGGTGTGCACGCGCACGGCGGAGAAGTCGGCCTGCAGGCGCGGCTCCATGTCCTGGCGCACACGCTCGGGCAAAGGCTGGCCAGCGGACGAGGCCACGCCCAGCGATGCGGGCGGCGACGCACTCGCGGCAGCCGCCCTGGGCATGGCATCGGCCGCCGCCGACCGTGACCCCGACGGCCCTTGCGCTGCGCCAGGCGCGGGCATGGTCAGCACACGCCGCGCGACCCGCGCCGCCTCGCGCTCGGTGGGCTCGTGCGGCTGCGACACCGCCGTCGCGGCGGGCCGGCGTGCGGTGCCCGGCGCGGGCACACGGATCGGCCGGGGGGCACGCGCCACCGGCGCGCGCATCACCATGCGGGCGGTCTGCGCCGCGCCGCTCATGACGACGCCCGCCCCTGCTTGAGAAGTTCGCGGCGAAGCCCTTCGTCGACATCCTCGGCGCGCAGAAGCGCATCACCGCGGCCCAGCGCGCGCAGGCAGGCAAAGCGCAGCACGTTGACGATGGTGCCGCCGGCCACCTCATGCTGGCGCGCCAGGCGGGGCAGGTCGAGCGAGGCTTCGGACTGCACTTGCGGGGGCACCGCCTCGCGCCACAGGCGCAGCCGCTCGGCCTCGCGCGGCAGCGCAAACGGCACCACCGACTGGAAGCGACGCAGGAAGGCGTCGTCGATGTTCTGCCGCAGGTTGGAGGCCAGGATGACCACGCCGTCGAACAGCTCGATGCGCTGCAGCAGGTAGCTCACCTCCTGGTTGGCGTAGCGGTCGTGCGCATCGCCCACCGAGGTGCGTTTGCCGAACAGCGCATCGGCTTCGTCGAAGAACAGGATCCAGCCCTGGCGCTCGGCCGCGTCGAACAGGCGCGACAGGTTCTTCTCGGTCTCGCCGATGTACTTGGAGACCACCAGCGAGAGATCGACCCGCCACACGGTGCGCCCGAAGCGTTGCCCCAGCAGACAGGCCGACAGCGTCTTGCCGGTGCCCGGCGGACCGTGGAACAGGCTGACATGGCCCGGCCCGCTGCGGCGCCCGAAGCCCCAGTCGTTGAGCAGCTGGCGGCCATGGGCCAGCCACAGGCCGATGTCTTCCAGCTGCGCCAGCGTGGCCGCAGGCAGCACCAGATCGGACCACTCCAGCTGGGTGTGCACCGGCACCGCCAGTGCGGTGCGGTCGGCCTCGGGCACCACCACGCCGGGCAGTGCCTCGGCCAGCCAGCGCGGGCCCGGCAGCAGCGCCGATGCCAGCGCGCCGCTGGCCACACCGGCATCGGCCGGCGCGGCGGCCAGTTGCAGCCAGCCGTGGCTGAGCAGCCGGCCCTGCGGGGCCAGCAGCGCCATCGCCTGCATGCGCAACGCCAGGTCGTCGCCAGCGAGCAGGAAGCAGGCGGTCTCGCCGCTGGGCAGGAAGGGGCCGGCGGCAGCAGACGCCGCGCCGCCGAACTCGGTGAAGGGGCGCTGCGTGGCTTCGTTGCGCGTCCACAGCACGTCCAGCAGTTGCGGGCGCAGTTGCGGCGCCAGTGCGAGGGCCAGCAGCAGCCGCTCGGCCGGCTCGGGCGCGTGATGCGCGAGCGCGGCGGCGTACGGGCCAGCCGCGGCGTCGACGGGCGGCGGCGGCAGGCTCTCGTCGGGCAGCGCCGGAGACGACGCGGCCGTCTTGTCGAAATAGTGCTGCAGCCGCCGCTCGATCACCGTGGCGAGCCACTCCAGCTCGGCCTCCAGCGTGCCGGCGTCGATGCGCCCGGCGGGTTGCAGCGGCTCGGCGGGCTTCATCGGATGGGATGGGTGGACGGGATGGAACGGGCCACGTCGGTTCAGACGTCTCGCCACTCGACGCGCAGCGGCTCGGGCATCCAGGGCAGGCGCACCAGCGAGATGGACCAGGGCAAGCGTTCGAGCAGCATGTCCCAGGGCTCGGCCTGCACGCGCAGCCGCCAGCCGCCCGCGGCGCGGTCGAGCAGGCCCTGGCGCTGCAGGAAACCACTGCGCAAGCCGTCCACGCTGGTGCGGCCCAGCGCCGACCAGTGCGCGATCGCGGCGAGCAGCAGGCTCTGCGCTTCTTCGCGTTCGGCCATGTGCAGCGATGGCAGCGGCGACGGCAGCGGCTCGTCGGGCGCGATGCCCAGCAGCAGCTTGACCAGCGGTAGCTGATGCTCTGAAGGCGGAGGCTGATCGGGCTCGGCCGGCGCCACGGCCAGCGCGTGCAGCAGCGCGCAGGCACGGGGCAGCGGGCCGGGCGCGAGCCTGGGCAGCGCGGTGTCGTGCAGACCGCAGGCTTGCAGCAGGCGCGGCACGAACGGATGCAGCAGCACCAGCCCGGCCAGCGGCACCAGCAGGCCGGCGGCCTCTTCGGCCACTTCGGCATCTTCGGCGTGTTTGCTGGGGGGCGAGGCGACGCCATCGGCTGGTCTCGCTCCCGGCGCCGGCAGCGGCACGACTGCGGGGTCGGCGGCTCGCGCCAGATTGCGGACTTGTTCGCGGCTGAAGGCGTCGCACTGCTGCGCCAGCGCCAGCGCCTGGTTCAGCGGGTTGTCGGTGGCACGCAGCCAGTGCGCCGCGGCGGCGGCCCAGTCGCGCGCAGCGGCCCTGTCGTCACCAGCGACCAGCCACGCGGCCTGCAACGCCAGCGGCGGCATGCGCGCCACCTCCCGGTCCAGCCATTCCTGCCAGCGCGCACGCAGCGGCTCGGGTACCGCGGGCGGCGCTGCCAGGCTCAGCAGCCTGACCCGCGCCCGGGCGGTCAACAGCAGCAGCCAGCGCGCGACGGCACCCGCCCGGCGCGCCGCGGGCCAGGCCGGCAGCACCAGCGCGGCCCAGACGGCCGCCGTCGCGCCGCCCGGCCCGACAAATGAGTCTGAAGACGCGCCGGCAGACATATCGGCCACCGCCTCCAGCGCCGCCTGGCGCAGCAGCGCATCGGCGCGCTCTGGCGCGAGTGCGGCCAGGGTCCAGTGAAGGTTGCCGCTGGCCAAGTAGTGGCGCAGCGCCTCACGCCGCGTGGTGGCCGCGTCGGTGATGCGCACGGGCAGGTTCTGCGCCTCCTGCGCGCCGCCACCCGCGGGCCCCGCCGCGGCCGCTGGGGCCGTGCGTTCGGCCGCATCGCGCAGCACGCCGACGGCGGCTGATCGTGCGGCCAGCACTTCACCCACCGCGCGGCGCGCCGCGCCTTCGACGCGCGCCGTCAGCTCGGCCGCAGGGGCCGCCAGGTCGACCGGCTCCAGCACGACGTCGAGCCTCGACAAGTGCAGCACCTGGTCCCCGGGCCACGCGAGATCGAAGGCGCGCGCGAGCGCCGCCTGCAGCGCATCGCTGTGCCCGTGCAGCAGCGTGCGCAGGGCCAGGCCCTCTTCGGGCGTGGCGGCACTCGCCTGCCAGCGCAGCCGCCGCACGCGGTGCAGGCCCGAGGCGTTCATGCGCGGCCGCAGCCCGCTGCGCTCAGCGCGAGAACCCGCCGACCACGCGCAGGTTGCCCACCAGGCCCGCCTGCGTGCCGGTGGCGCCGCGCTCGATGGTCGTCAACCGCGTGTCTAGCGCGGTGCGCACGCCGCTGTCCTTGATCGAGCCCAGGCTCGACGTCAGGGCCGCGGTCACGTCAGCGGCGGCCGGCGTCGTCACGTCCAGCCGCTGATCGACCACGCGCCCGGTCACCTCGCCCACCGATCCGGCCAGTTCACCCTGCGCCTTGGTCAGCTCTTGCTCGACCTGCGTGCGCACTTCGGCGGGCAGGCCGGGCTGGGTGACCAGGCCCTCGAGTTCGATCACCTTGGCCTGCTTGCGGCCCATGTCGCGCACCAGCACGTCGAGGTAGCGGTCGCCGGTGGCGATGTCGCGCCCGGGGATGTCGATGCCGCCGGTCACGCCGCTGGCACCGCGCGGGAACGTGACGCCCTTGACCAGCCCTTCGACGCTGGCGGACTGGGTGGCGAAGTCCTTCACCAAATCACGCTGCCAGTCGGCCCTGACGGCGACGAAGCGGTCGTCGATCAGCAGCTCCACCGGCTTGAGCACACGGATGCCCTTGTCGATCAGCGTCGGCGGGCGGTAAGGCGGGCGGGTCAGCGGCGGCTCCTGGGGCTCGGGCAGGTCTTCTTCGGCGCAGGGGTAGCCGAGCGTGAAGTCGGCCACCACGCGGCCGCTGTCGTCGTAGACCAGCACGAAGCTGCCGCCGCGCCAGGCGCCGCCCAGGTGGTCGATGCCCGGGTGGCGTTGCACGAAGGCCGGGAAAAGCAGCCGCTCGTCGGCCCGGTCGTCGCCGGCCTGGATCAGATCATCCAGCCAGTCGATCCAGTGCGGCTGGTTGGTGTTGATGAGCGAGTCGAAGGGCGAGACGAAGTCCGCGCGCGACACATTCCCCAGGTTGACGCGGGCGTTGCCCACCGATTCGAGCGTGGTGCTGTAGCTGGCCTTCCAGCGCGCGTTGCCCGTCACGTCGGCCTTGTAGGCGCTGTAGCTCGCCTGCGCCAGCGCGGGCGCGGCCTGCGCCTGCGCGGTGGCCACGGCGTCGCGGGCGCTGCGCGCGGCGCCGATGACCGATTCGCCGCTGCCGGCGGTGCCCAGGATCTGCCGCTGCGAGACCGCCTCGGTCACGTCGGCCAGGTACTTGTCGCCGTAGCGACTGCTTTCCTCGAGCCGCCAGGAGACGTCCTTGCGCACCAGGTGGTGCAGGCGGTGCAGGTCGGTGTAGCGAATGCCGGGCTTGACGCGGATGCGCCGGCGGTCGTTGTGCAGCAGCACCTCCTGCACCTCGAAGGGCAGGTTGCGCGCGGCGATCAGGCGCTTGAGCTCGGCGCTGACCTCTTCCACCGGCCGGCCCAGATGGCCTTCGACGCGGAAGAAGTCGTGCGCGCCGATGGCGAAGGCCAGCGGGTCACGCGCGCGATCGGTCTGCGCCCACTCTGCCGCGCGGTAGCCCAGGTTGTGCCCGCCCTGGTTGCGCGCAGAGAGGCGGAAGTTCCAGCCCACCTGCACCGGCAGGTCGTCACGCAGCCGGTAGTGCCAGGGGATCGCCCGCTCCTCGAGCGCGCGGTCGGCGCCGAAGCTGGGCGTCACGCGCAGCGTGGTGTCCTCGGGCAGCGCGAAGCTGGCCACCAGCACGTGCAGCTTCCAGACCAGGAAGCGGGCATGCGCAGCGGCCTCACGCGACTTGGCATCCAGCGGCGCCGGGTACAGGCCGGTGCGCAATTGGCGTGGTGAGCTCAGCGCACCCAGCAGCAGGTGCTTGGCAAAGGCGGTCACGTCGGGCAGCGTGACGCTGTCGTCGGCCAGCAGCGCCTCACGCATCGCGTTCCAGGTCTCGACCAGATCGCCCACGAAGGCGTACCAGGGCTGCACGGCGCCGGCGCGGCCGGCCACCGCCACCGACTGCCGGCTGACGGTGCCGGCCCAGTCGCTGCTGGGATCGGCGCCGAAGATTTCTTCCAGCAGTTCGGGGAATGTCGCCTGCAGCGCGCGCACCGCGGGCGCAAAGCGCTCGACGGTGGCCGCCACAGACGCCTGGTAGCGTGCCGCCAGCGCCGCCGTGGTGCCGATGTCGCGGCCCAGCACCGGCCGGCTGAGCGCCATCTCGGGCAGCGTCTGCGCACGCTCGCTGGCCGGCGCCAGGCTGGGCAGGCGGCGCTGCAAGGCTTCGGCATCGGCGCGGTCGATCAGCAGCAGGCGCACACGGTGCAGCGCGTCGCGGCCGAGGTTGTCGCAGTCGGTGCCGCTGCACAGGTCGGGGTCGTTGACCACGCTCTCCATCAGCATCAGCACCACCTTGTCGGCCAGCCCGGCACCGGGCAGGGCGGCCAGCGGCTGGGCCAGCACATCGCTCTCGCCCACGGGCACCAGTTCTTGCAGCAAGAGCATCGGGCCGGGCTCGCCGCCGCCCTCCTCTCGGTCTTCACGCAGGCGCCGTGGGTAAAAGGGCTCGTAGACCGGGGCGCTGCTGTCGTAGGGACGGAAGCGGTCGTACAGCGTGTCGGCGGGCAGCATCAGCAGATCACCGTCGGTGGTGACGCCCAGGCCGCGGCTGACGCGCACGTTGCCCGCCTGCAGGCCCACGTGCAGGCCGGCCACCAGGCCGACACCCAGCAGCGCCACGCGCGTCAGGCGGTCCTGGTCGTCGAGCCAGGCGGTGACGCTGTTGAGCTGGCTGTGCGTGAGCACCTGGTCGGGCTCGAACACGGTGTACTGGCTGGACAGTCGCTCCAGGCTGCGCAAGACCTTCAGCGGGTCGGCCATGGTGGGCTCCTCGGGAATTCGGTGCGGGTCGGTTCAGGCGGCGCCCGGCCCGCGGCCGAGCGCCGTCTTGCCGAGCAGGAATGGCGGCTTGGCGTCGTCGCCGGTGCAGTCGAACAGGTTGCGCACCGGGTAGACGTTCTTGATCTCGTCCAGCGCGTCGAGCAGCGCTTGCAGCTTCTCGGCGCGGCCGGTGCGGCTGACGCCGGCGGCCAATTCGAGCCAGGGGCGCCAGGCGGCCTCGAACTGGCGCATGTGCTCGGCGCTGACCCAGCAGATGGTGGGCAGGATGTGGGCTGGCGTCTCGCGCCGGATCAGGTCTTCGGTGAAGCGGCGAAACCCCATGTCCTGGAATCGCCCGGCGTAGGCCGGCAGCACGACGCGGATGCGGTACGAGTAGGGGTCGAAGTCGGTGCAGTCGTCGCAGCCGGGGTCGGCGCAGATGCGCATCCGCGCGTCGCCGGGCTGCTGCGGGCGCAGCAGCAGGTGTTCGACGACGAACAGGCCCTCGCCGCTGTAGTGCTCGAGCAGATAGCTCAGCAGCGCGGCGATGGCCGCCTCCATCGCGGCCTCGTCGTCGTAGTACTGGATGCGGCGGCCGATGACGGCCCCGCCCTCGTCGATGATGTTGAAGTACGGCCGGCCCAGCCTGTCGCGCCGGCGCTGGTAGCCCTCGGGCCGCTGGGCACGCTCGATGGCCAGCACCATCTCGGCGCGCGCGGCTTCAGGCGTGGCGTGGTTCATGCTGGACGACAGCACGATGGCCCCGCTGACCGCGTGCCGCACGCGCCAGCGGAACTCGTCGCCGGGTGAGCTGTCGAGCTCGGCATAGGTGTCGTAGCTGGCCAATCCGAGATTGCGCCGATCGACGTTCAGGATGCCCAGCAGGCGGCCGATGCGCCGCTCGAGGCCGCTGACGTTGCCGGTGTTCCAGACCCCGGCCGCGGTGGGCGGGCGCTGGACGAAGCCGCCGGCCCGATGCGCCACCAGCGCCGCCACGTCCTTCATGAAGCCGCTGGCGTCGCCGATCAGGCGGTCGTCATCGCGGCCGAAGGCGCTGGCCATCGCCGCCGCGTAATCGGTGAAGTCCTCGGCCACCCGCGCCAGCAGGTGGTCGAGCAGCGCGCGCTGGCGGCGCCGCGCGCTGGCAGCGTCCTCGGCCAGATCGGACAGCCGCGCGGCGTCCACACCGGGCGCGTACAGCTGCCCGTGGCCGACGATCGAGTCGACGAGCTGTGAGGCCAGCACATGCCGCGCCGTCGAGCCGGCGCGAAAGCGCGCCGCCACGTCGTCCAGGTCGGCTGCAGAAACCGACAGCCGCCGCCGCGCCTGCGCCAGCAGCGCCAGTTGGTCGGCCATCAGCTGGTCGAAGAACAGCAGCCAGCCCTTGAGTTGCAGCGCCTGCGCATGGCGCGCCGGTGGATGGCGGTCGCCCAGGCCGGCCTCGCCGATGCCGTACAGCTCGGGGAAGTCGCGCTGCACGCTGCGCCAGGCCGCCAGCGGCCGTGCACGACCGCTGGGCAGGGATGGGTTGGCGGTGCTGGCCGGGCGTTCGACGCGCACGCGGGCCTGCTCACGCAGCACGGCCAGCCGCTTGGCCACCGCCGCCGGCATCTGCGCGATGTTGAAGCCGGCCACCGGCAGGCCGCGCTTGCTGAAGACCAGCCGGCCATGAGCCAGGCTCAGCCTTGGCAGGCGGCCGTTGCGCACCGGCACGCGCCAGGGGTTGGCCACCGCCTCGGCCTCACCCACGATGCGCGTCGGGTCGCCGTCGAGCGCGCTGTCGTCGTCCTCATCGGTGCGGCGGATCGGGTTGAGCAACAGCTCGCGCAGCGACCTCACGCCGTTCACGTCGGACAGCACGCCGATCAGGTCTGATAGCCGCAACTCGGCCGGCAGCGCGGTGGCCTGCAGTTCGGCGTCGTCGATGAAACCGCGGCTCATCGGCGGGCCACTGAAGATTTCCGGCAGCGTGTGGCCG
>Ga0105044_10015844_pt1 | contig 10187 bp, 6 predicted proteins | sample MAT01_FD_78092 | JGI IMG/M metagenome (GOLD analysis project Ga0105044, IMG submission 78092) | Freshwater microbial communities from Lake Fryxell liftoff mats and glacier meltwater in Antarctica - MAT-01 | ecosystem: Environmental > Aquatic > Freshwater > Ice > Liftoff microbial mat | place...
CAACGCACCATTAAATTGCGCTCGTAACCCTCCTGCTTGCGGGAGGGTAAGCCTTTCAGGGCCGGGGAGGGTTTCCAATACTCGTCCCTCTCCGGCCCTGAAAAGCCGACTCTCCAGGAGGGAGAGTGACTCGCCACTTATTGATTGGCCGTTACTTGGTTCAACGCAATCGATATTTTTTGGAATTGACAGTTGCTCGTTGCTAAGGCGAGGGGCAGATAAAAATTCACCTGCTGTCTGACAGACATCTTTGTCCGTCGTGCCTTTCGACGGACTTGGAAGTCCGTCGTACGTTAGGGTCTTATCTACCGCTCGCGTAAATGCTTTGAAATGCAAGTGGTTTCCGACTTGGTTCAACAGCCTTGACCGGCTATACTTTCAGGACATCGCCGAGTCTTCGGCAATGCCCCGCCCGTTCGACGTCGTGTGACCGTCTTTTTTGGACGCGAAGCCGACAGTACCCACCCCACTCGCCCTCCAACCATTTGGCACGCCCTTGTTAGGTCGCGGATCCGTGATTGGCAGTCTTGCTGTACCGCGTTTCGCGATCATGTTGCTGTTCGCATTTGGTCAGATGGTCGGAGCTGACGAACCGAACGTTGTTCTTGATCGAGCACGCGATATCGAAAATCGTTGGCAAGAGTCTGGCTGGGCATTATTGGAAAAGTATTGCATCGAGTGTCACAACCACGATTTCCAGGAAGCGGAACTGGATTTGACTTCCATGCAGGACGATTCGACGGCCGCCGATAACGCGATGGTGTGGGAACGCGTTCTGCAGATGGTTCGATTCGGTGCGATGCCGCCCGACGACGCGATTCTTCCGTCGGAAGCGGAACGACGCGCTTTGGTCGATTCCATCGATCGGTCGCTCTACCATGTTGCCTGTGATTTAAGACCCAAAGCAGGTCGAGTCACCGCTCGTCGCCTCAACCGTGCGGAGTATAGAAACAGTATTCGAGACCTATTTGGGCTCGACTTTCGGGTTGCCGACGATTTTCCATCAGACGAAGTTGGCGGTGGCTTTGACAACAATGCGGACGTTCTATCGATGCCGCCAATGTTGCTGGAAAAGTACATAGAATCAGCCGAGAAGATTGCGTCGCTGGCGATCCTAGATCCCAGCGAACTAAAGTCCGCCGAGCAGGAACGCAGCGGGGACGGAATAGGCGTTGTTGGCGATTCCAAAACGGAGTCGTTTTATGGTCGAATTCTTAGCGACGATGCATTTGCCTGGGTTGAGTTTGATCTTACTCAAGCTGGTAAGTACCGCGTTCGTTTCCAAGGTAGCGCTTGGAACGATAAAGGCGATTCGAAAGCTTACGCAATCTACGACAAACAGGGGACGCCTCTGTATGCAGGCGAGTTCGAGCCGAAACGCGGCGGCGACAATCACTCGGCGACCTTCTCGCAAGAGTTTGAAGCGGGCAAACATTTTTTCATCGTCGCGCCACTGGAGCAAATCCCCAAGGATTTCGATAATGACAATCCAGCATCTCTGGGCACTTTTGCCAAGATCGACAAATTCGATGATACAGCGATCGATGCTGGTCGTAAGCAATTCGGTACACCATTAGTCGTCGATCGGGATGTCGAGTCTGCAGACTTGGGACTGATGGTTCGTCGGTTTGAGATTGTCGGACCGACCGAGTTTGCAAAGTCGCAATACCCACCAAGTCAGTCGATGATCGTGCGCCGGATTCCGCAACTCAAAGATGAGCGTTATCGCGACGTTGATAATGCTGCAAAAGAGTGTCTCAAACCGCTTATGGAAAGAATGTTCCGTGGGCCTGTTGATGACGAAACCATCGGGCGATATGTGAAGCTGGTCGAAGCGGCGACCGGTCGAGGGCAATCGTTCCATCGTGGCATCCAGATCGCGTTGACCGCCTTATTGATTTCGCCTCGCTTTTTGTTTCGGGTTGAGCTACCGGATGAAAATGCTAAACCTGAAAGCGAAGGTGACTATCGATTGTCGAGCGTTCAGCTCGCGACCCGGCTATCTTATTTTCTCTGGAGCAGCACACCGGATGACGAGCTGCTACGCGTTGCTCGCGAGGGCAAGCTGCACAACGAAAAGGATCTGCGTCGTCAAGTTGATCGAATGCTTCTAGACCCCAAAGCAACGTCGCTGGCGACTGAGTTTGCGGCCCAGTGGCTGGGCCTAAGAAATCTTCAAGGCATTCAGCGCGATACCGAGCGATTTCCGTCATTCAATGCCGGGCTACTAGATTCGATGGTCGATGAAACCGAGCAACTGTTTACACATTTGCTCAAGGAAAATCGACCAGCAGGCGAGCTGATCGATGCTGATTACACGTTCGTCAACTCGTCGCTTGCGAAATTTTATGGGCTTCCGTGGGAAGATCAGAAGCCGGAGGGCCAACTGCCTGACGGATTTCGCCGCGTGTCGCTCGCGTCGACGCCGCGACGCGGCGTCCTGACGCATGCGAGCGTCCTGACGCTGACCAGCTATCCGACTCGAACGAGTCCAGTTCAGCGCGGTAAATGGATTCTCGAAAACGTACTTGGCACACCGCCACCCGATCCTCCACCAAACGTGCCTGAACTTGAGGCGACCAAAGCGGCTGCGGGAGCAAGTATTCGTGAGCAGTTGGCTTTGCATCGCGAAAACCCTGCGTGCGCGTCTTGCCATCGTGTCATGGATCAACTTGGATTTGGCTTCGAACAATTTGATGCGATCGGTCAATTTCGGTCGACTGAAAACATTGACGCGACCGGCGAGTTGCCCGGTGGAAGGAAATTTGCTGGTGGGCAGCAGTTGGCTGGAATTCTGCGGTCAACAGAATCAACGCGATTTGCAACAACGGTATCCGAGAAACTGCTAGGCTTTGCTCTTGGCAGAGAGCTTTCGCCGAATGATCGATGCGTCACCGATCAGATCGTTGCCGATAATGAGGCTCGGGACTATCGCCTCGGTGACCTCGTGAAAAGTGTGGTTGCCAGTCGCCCATTTCAATATTTTCAGCCCGAAAACGTCAATTCAGTTACCCCGCCCGTTAAAGTTGAGTCGTCAAAATGAGCCAAATGAATCAAAGCGGATTCTCTCCCGCGATCGTTGCATCGCAAACGCAACTCAACCGCCGCACGCTTCTTCGTGGCGCGGGTCTTGCCATGGGGCTTCCGCTGTTAGAGGCGATGACACCGTTATCCCGAAGCGTTTTTGCGTCAACGCCAGATGTTGCTGACGTTGCCTCACCAGTGCGGATGGCATTCTTGTTCGTGCCCAACGGAGTAATCATGCCGAAGTGGCGATGCGAAGGCGCCGGTGACCAATGGGAATTGTCGCCAACGCTTTCATCGTTGGCAGCGGTGAAGTCAAAGCTGAATATCATCTCAGGATTGGCTCACGACAATGGAGAGGGTAAGCAAGACGGTGCCGGTGATCACGCCCGGGCTGCGGCAACGTTCCTAACATCAGCCCGGCCGCTAAAGACATCCAGCCGTGTCAAACTTGGCGTTTCCGTCGATCAGATCGCTGCCACTCAACTTTCTGGCAAGACGCGGATGCCGTCCATCGAACTTGGCTTAACCCCCAGCCGTGGCGCAGGAAGCTGCGACTCGGGTTATAGCTGCGCTTACTCGTCGAATATCTCTTGGCGAAGCGAAACGCAACCGATGGCCAAAGAAACCATTCCTCGACTTGCGTTCGAAAGAATGTTCGGTAGTGGCGATGCTCACTTGCGACGCGAAACCAATTTGGTTCGTCAAAGCATTCTCGATGTCGTCGCGGAAGACGCTCGGCGATTGATGACGAAAGTTGGTGACACCGATCGCCGCAAACTAGACGAATACTTTTCTGGAATTCGGGAAGTCGAGCTGCGAATTCAACGGACCGAAGAGCAGGACGAACAAGCGTTGCCTGATATTGACGTACCGTATGGTCGCGTCGACAGTTTCAAAGAACATGCGCGGCTGATGCTCGACTTGATGGCGATCGGTTTTCAAACCGATACGACTCGTGTAGCAACGTTTATGCTCGACAACGCTGGTGGAAATCGAAGCTATGTAGATGTCGGCGTCAAAGAAGCACACCACGGGCTTAGCCATCATCGTGAACAAGCTGAAACGGTCGCGAAGATTGAAAAGATCGACAAGTATCTCGTTGAACAGTACGCTTACTTCCTTGAAAAACTTGATTCGATCAAGGAACCAGGCGGGTCAATTCTTGACAACAGCATGATCCTTTACGGCAGCGGGCTGAGCGATGGCAACAGGCACCGTCACAACGATTTGCCAATCCTGCTAGCCGGTGGCGCTGGCGGTAGGATTCGCACGAATCGCCACGTCGTCTGCAAGGACGATACACCGATGGGGAATCTGTTCCTCTCAATGTTGGATCACATGGGTACGCCAGCCGATTCGATCGGTGACAGCACGGGCCGTCTGGTTGAACTATAACAAACAATCTCCAGGTGCGGCGATGCATGTCGTCCCGTCGGGACTGAGCGCGCATTGGCGATTCATGTTCCATGGCCTTGCGCCCATGGCTACAACATTTCGCCACTTCGTGGCTGTGATAATTACCAGTTATTAGCGTAACGGCGCGAGCCGTACGGTGAGGTTGCGTAAATCAGATTTTGATTATGCAGCGCGACGAACTTCCGACTGGAACCCTGCGATCGTTTCCAGAGCAGCGTCGAGCGTGCCCATCTGCTTGACAAGATTTTTGATGCTATTGATTTGAGTCTCCGTCGCGGTGATACCCATGTCGCTTAGCAACTCTTGTAGCTCTTCTGCGGTCATTGCAGCAATCAACTCTTCAGGGGTTGTCTCCATCATTTCGTACTCCTTGCGTCTGTGGCTTGCCTGTTTCGCTGACGTCTGGTCCGCGAGTAAGTCGTAAGTAATGAGCGGTTGATGCGCGCTCAAACCTCTGTCGTCATCGATCCGTGAACGGAGGCTGCCACATCGAATCCAATTTGGGCGGCAGAGTCTAGCTACTCGCTACATCCGTGCAAATCATTGCCGCCGGTCACCGGCAACGATCACGTGACGCTCGGGAGCAATCACGGTGGCATAGCTGTTGGTAGCATCCGCAATGTCAACTTTCATGACTGCGCGAGGACCAATGGGTTGGCCACTGTCATTGACAACGACCAACCCGATGCGATGGGTTCCAACGGGCAGTTCGGCTCGCAAGACCTGAATTTCACGCGATAAAAGCGACCAGCATCGAGTGTCAGCCCGTTCGGATGCGGACCAAGCTGTGACCGTCGCAAACCGCAAGAGCTCACCCGGAAGGCCGTCGACTCCGACCGCCTTCGTTGCTTGCGAAACGGTCACTTCCTTCGTGACACGTCGGACAAGCGACCGCGCAATCGTCCAAGGCATCTCCGCTTCATTCTGGCGAATCGCCATTTGCGCTACATCGACAAGCTGCTGCGTCGCACCCAGACAAACGCCCGAACTGTCAATCGAAACGGACGCAGCGGGTGAGTACGGAACTCGCACGGCAGGAACCTGAACGCTTGCTAGATTGGGCAGCATTGTTCGTTGGTTTTCGGCAAGCGAATAAACTTGCGTCGCAATCTGTAACGCTGCGGTCGTCGTCGGTGCATCGACGGACTCCAGAACTGGTCCGCGCCCCACGCAGGCGAATATGTACAACACGCCGTGACCGGGCGCGCTATGGACGCCGCCACCACATCGCTCGATGTCCATCGCTGCTGGAGCGAATCCAGGCTGAAGGTGGCCGACCAGTTGATACGACTTCAACGCGTCGTCGTAATCATGATGTGTCGCTTCCCGCAGCACACCACGCATGTAAGGTGCAAGCGCAAGCGGTTGATAAACTTCGGGTGCGATCTCGAGCCCACGTTCCGCTGCGACGCGCGATAATTCTGTCTGTCTTGCCTGCGCTTGCATCGCGTAGCTTTCCGCGTCGCCGTCTCCAATGGCGAGGCTGCAAAGCGACATCATCGAACGCAACATGACCTCTTCATAACCGGCAGGCTTGTACTTTCGTTGGCGATCATCGGTCAGCATTGATGCTGCATCACCGACGATCGCGACTTTAGATTGCTCATCGAACTCAGCTCGCGACTCACGGAACCGGATCAGTGCAGCTTGCGGATTACCACTTGCCAGTTCGACCATTGCCAAATCTAGTCTGGCTGTTTTTGCAGCCGGCGAATGTGACTTGGCAGCTTCAGATAACTCGCGTTTGGCGGTTGCCAAGTCGCCGCTGAAGTACGCACCACGGCCAAGCTCGATGCGTTTGGTCATCGAACTGCAACCGGACGATAAGAAACAAAGGACGAACGCGGCGACAAGCTGCATGCTTCGCATTACCGTTTGTCGCTGAGTGATCGATGGGGCGGCAATCAGCCGTCTCCTTGGCCGAGACCAAAGTTCCACCATTTGCCTGCTCGTGTACTGTGGAAGCCCTTGCGAATCTTCGCCGACTCCTTCACATACTCGCCCGATTGGAGATTCACCATTTCGAGTGTTAGCAAGTAATCTCGCTGGGTTGAGCTGTTGCGATCAGTCGTCCCCGACGTGATGGTTGCGTACATCAACATGTCCACTGGCGTGCCCTGGCGACCGAGTGCAGATGCAAAGATCGCGCGGTTGTCAGGCAAGAATAGCGAGTCCGGGCGCAAGCGGGTTTCGACCAGCGCTGCATCAACCATGCGGCGGCTGACGCTGCGAAATTGTGGAGCACCGTTGATCTGTGAATCGATTCGTTCGTAAAGCTGGTCTTTAAAATCCAGCATCTCTTCGACGCTTTTGTTGTCGATGCCGACGAAGCAAATGGTTGAAACGCCCGGTGTTGGTTGGCCAGTGGTTGGGTCGATAGGCATCTGCGATTCGAAGCCAACTTGCTGGACTGCTGGAGGGCAGCGCGAAAGGATCTTGACGACGGCTTCATCGACGAGCGGGTTCCAAACAGCGGCCCCGGCGTCATGGCTTCCGACCATGTCGATGTCGTTGCCCTTCATGATGTGTGCGTAGCGCCTATTCGCACAACCTGGGCCGACCAAAACCAAAAACAGCTCGCCGGCGATGAATGCCGCCAAACACAATCGAATTTTCACTTCAATCTCGTCTTGCGATTCCGTTGGACAACAGCGATGTCGGCGAAGGTGATCCATCACCACTGATGTGCTTGTAACCGATGCGATCGCCGAGGTGATAGATGACTTATTTGCGGTACGACGGACATCTTTGTCCGCCGCGCGTTTCGACGGAGTTGGAAGTCCGTCGTACTGTGAGGACTTATTTGCCGCTCGATCCCTATCACCAGCTTATTCCCTTCAATCGGTCGCTAAGCCGCGCTCGATCCTGAAAACCAGCCAGGTCGGCATGCATTGCCCAGCCAGCCTATTCTGCGAGAACAGTCTTTTCCTCCTTTTCGCGTTAGGTTTTCAGATTTGGTCGTCTGCTAGCGGTGCGATGTCGATCCCTCGGGCCTCGGGCAAGTGAATCCTTGCTCTGGGTTTTTCCGTCACCGTGCCCGGCACAAGCCATGGACCAGTGCTATGTTCATCAAGTAAGCGGTGCAGTTGGTCATGGTCGATCGACTCGACTTCCAACAGCTTTTGCGTCACGGCTTCGAGTGCCTCACGTCGCTGCTCCAAGATCTCACGAGTTTGCAATAACGCTTCATCCAAGATTCTCGCGACCTCTTTGTCGATCTGCTTCGCCATCTCTTCGCTGTGTGAAATCTGATAGGAATCACCTCCTCCGCCACCGCTGGCGAGGAACGGACTGGTCATGCTCTTGCGATAGTTGACACGTCCCAACCGGCTCATTCCAAAATCCATCACCATCGAGCGGGCGATCTCTGTACATCGTTCCAAGTCATTTTGCGCGCCGGTGCTGATGTCAGTGAAAATCATTTCTTCAGTCAACGTTCCGGCAAGCAAGACTTTCATCCGACTTTCCAATTCACTCTTGGTCATCAAATAGCGATCTCCTTCGGGGCGCTGCATCGTGTATCCCAGTGCGGCCAAGCCACGCGGAATGATGGAGACCTTGTGGACTGGGTCTGTATTGGGAAGCGCGGTCGCAACAAGCGCATGTCCTGCTTCGTGATAAGCAACGCGGATTTTTTCGTCCGCGTTCATGATGCGATTCTTCTTTTCCAAGCCTGCCGTAACTCGCTCGACCGCTTCGTTGAAGTCGTCAATACCGACAGCGGTCTTGCCCGCGCGAGCTGCCAGCAGCGTTGCCTCATTGACGAGGTTTGATAGGTCAGCCCCAGCGAATCCGCTGGTGATCGATGCGACCTCCTTCAAGTCGACGACTTCATCAAGCTTTACGTTCTTGACATGGACCTTCAAAATATCTTCACGCCCACCGATGTCCGGACGATCAACGAGCACGTGTCGATCGAATCTGCCGGGACGCATTAACGCCGCATCCAGCGTTTCGGGTCGGTTCGTCGCGGCAATCACGATCACGCTATTGTTACTATCAAAACCATCCATCTCGACAAGCAATGCATTGAGCGTTTGCTCGCGCTCGTCGTGCCCTCCCATCATGTTGCCACTACGGCTTTTTCCCAGCGCGTCAAGTTCGTCGATGAAGATGATGCAGGGAGCGCGGTTGGTGGCTTGCTGGAACATATCGCGAACCCGCGCGGCACCAACACCGACAAACATCTCGACAAAATCGCTGCCTGAAAGTCCGAAGAACGGAACCCCTGCTTCCCCTGCAATCGCCTTAGCAAGCAGTGTCTTGCCGGTTCCTGGCGGGCCAACCAGCAACACGCCGCGAGGAATTCTCGCTCCCAGGATCTGGTATTTTTCGGGATGCTTGAGAAAGTCGACAACCTCGCGCACTTCTTCGACCGCTTCGTCGATACCTGCCACGTCGTCAAACGTGATTGCTAGATCCTCATGGCTGTAAAGTTTCCCTCGGCTGCGCCCAAACGCCATCGGCGATCCGACCCCGCCAAGTCGTTTGACCATGATGAAGCCGAGCACCAGCAAAACGATGATCATCAACAGTGAAAAACCATGGTCGGCCAGAAATGTATTGGGCCGGCTTGTATCCCACACGACGTTGGATTTTTTGAGCAGATTGATGATTCTGGCATCTTCAGAATCATTGCGAATTGTGCGTTCTGTGACAAACGAAACCAGCTCGGATTTGGCTTCTTTATTGGCTGTGGGGCGCATGTGAACCGAGCCCGTGATGATGCCTTCGGCAATCGCGATCGATTGCGGTCGAGTCAGCTCCACCATCGCTTGAGGATTACGTTCCGATGGCACAACGATCACGCCCTTCAGTGGTGCTACCGCTTCCACCGAATCGCCCGCATCTCCAACTGCGTTTCGCATCAGGTCGTCGCTCAGAAAACTTGACGAAGCTGCCAAACTGTTGCTGCCGTAGCTTTCGTAACGCGTTTCCTCAAGTAACTGGACCAGATCAGGGTACCTTAAGTGGTAGGCGCCGGACCTCATCAGGTAGCCGCTTAAAAGAATCGCGCCCACGAGCGCAATCAGCATCAGCCAAACTCCACTTTGACGCACATCTCCCGTACCGGGCTTGCGTTTATTCTCATCGCTCATACGTTTTCCATTCGCGGTTTTACTTGTCCGGTACCTAACAAAGCTTATTCAATGACGCTTCCGACTTCCCGCCGTATTGCCATCTTAGGTGCAACGGGAAGCATTGGAACTGCCGCAGCAGACGTGATCGAGCATCTTCGCAGAAATGACCCGACGCAAGGCTGGGAATTGCACGGTATTTCCGGCCACGGCAACCTTGCGTTGCTAGCAAAGATCGCGACGCAACATCTTCCTGCCCGCGTCGTGCTCTCGGACAATTTGGTTGCCGAATCGTGGCGAACGGGAGCTGAATCACACGCCGGGGTTACTTTTCCCGAAAGCTGCCGGATCGAGTTCGGCTGTGACGCGCTCATCGAACTCGCAGCAGCGCCGGAAGTCGACATCGTGGTTGCGGCCATCGTCGGTCGTGCTGGCCTGGAAAGCACGGTGGAAGCCGTCCGTGCGGGGAAGCGAGTGGCGCTGGCCAACAAGGAAACGCTAGTCGTTGCTGGCAACATTGTCCACGATTTGTTGAAAACTTCGCGCGGTGAGATCTTGCCGGTCGACAGCGAACACTCCGCAATTTTCCAGTGTTTGGCGGGCCGAACGTCGCCCAAAAGGATCATTTTGACGGCTAGCGGCGGGCCGTTCCGAGACTGGACGACG
>Ga0105044_10015845_pt1 | contig 10187 bp, 13 predicted proteins | sample MAT01_FD_78092 | JGI IMG/M metagenome (GOLD analysis project Ga0105044, IMG submission 78092) | Freshwater microbial communities from Lake Fryxell liftoff mats and glacier meltwater in Antarctica - MAT-01 | ecosystem: Environmental > Aquatic > Freshwater > Ice > Liftoff microbial mat | place...
CGTGTCAGCATGGCGATGCGATGTCCGGCGCGTTTTGCCGCCGCTTGTACTCGAGCCAGCAAATCGCCATGTGGGGCCGTGGCATGGACCCCGTGGACCCGTCGCGCGTGGTCGTCAGGGCCCAGGCGTTTGCCATCCCACACGATGCGCCCTGCGTCACCCGGATTGAGGAACAGCGTGTCGCGTCCGTGTTTCGCCTGCGGATCAATCAGCAGCGCGGCCTCGGGCTCGGCACAGCCGGTGTAGTAATCGAACCACTGATCCTGACGCACCGCGCGCAGCCGGTGTTCGTCGCAACCGACCAGCAGCAACGGCACCTGGCGATCGCATTGTTTGGCGACCAGCTTCGTGGCCTGCGTGCGCCGGCGACGGTAGGTAGCGAGAGGAAGGGCGAGGCCGCGGATGATCATTGCCGCAGGCTACAGACTACGGGCCACAGACCACAGGTAGAGGCGTTGCGGGATCCACACCGGTAATGGACGCATTAAGCCTGTAGCCCGTAGCCCGTGGTCTGTAGCCAGCCGCGTGGAGCGCGGCCTCACCATTGGATCCACGCATCCGCCGACTTCACCAACGCCGGACAGGGCAGCTGATTGCGGTACTGACGGGCGCTGATGCCGAAGGCGGCGCGGAAACGGCGGGCGAAGTAGTTGGGATCGTGCCAGCCGACCGCACGGCCGATCGCGGCAATGGGTTTGTCGGTGGTCAGCAGCAACACCGCGGCTTTTTCCGCACGTCGGCGAGCCAACCACGCCATCGGCGACTGGCCGGTATGCCGTTTGAACAGCCGCACCAGGTAGGAGCGGTTGAGTTTCAGCATCGTCGCCAGCTCGACCAAACCCCAGTCGTGATCCAGGCGCTCCTCCATCGCTTCGATGGCGGTCAGCACATTGGTATCGGCTTCTCGGCTGCGTTCGGCGCGGGTCTCGGGGTTCGCCGCGTGGGCACGACTGAGCTGCGTCAACACCAGTAAGACCCGACCGATGGCCTCGCCACGGGCCTGCACCGGATCACCGTGTGCGAGCGTGCGGCGCAAGGCGTCAAGTTCGCGCATCAACTCAGCGAGCGCATCTGGTTCCAGGTGGATGCGCATCACCCCTTGGCCGGCGTTCACCACCGCTTGTTCCGGACCGGCCAGCCGACTCGGCAACAGCGGTCCAAGCAGCGGATCCGTACGTGCCCAGCCGATCTCGCGTGACAACAGTTCGATGCCGATCAGGCAATTGCACAGCCGCAGTTGGCGCGTTCGTTCGTAGGCATGCCACTGGCCCGGATGCAGGATGAACACGTCGCCGCCCGCGATCGGCGACTCGCCATGGATGGTGCGGTGCACGCCGACGCCACTCATCACCACCGCGATCTCAAAAAAATCGTGATCATGGAGCGGCACATCGCCGTCATGGGTCGGCTGGTTCACATGCACGGGCACACCGACGGGCGCGAACAGCGAGCGTGAGGTCAGGTGCTCCAGGCTGCCGACAGGCCGTGGGCTGATCATGGCGGGAGTCTTCCGGCTCCTCGTCGCCGTCAAATGTGTGCTAGTCGAAAATGACCTAGGCTGGGTACACACCGTCTCCGACACCAAGCGCATACCTGGCTAGGCGTCGAAAATACCAGCGTCCGCAGGCTCGACCGAGCCCCTGGCATTGCCTTCCCATCCACCGGTCGACCATCCCGCCCCATGACCAGCCTGCGTTCGTTCATCACTGACTTGGCCACAGCAGGCGGAAACATCGCGCGGGAGCATTTCCACTCCCTGTCGAACAAAGGCGTGCGGGTGAAGGCGGACCGCGACTACGTCAGCAACGCTGATCGCTTGGTCGAAGACACCATCATCGGGCTTATCCGTACGCACCATCCCGAGCACCAGATCCTGGGCGAAGAGAGCGGTTCCGGCGGACAGGCACTGAACCAGAACGCGTTATGGATTATCGATCCCATTGACGGCACCACCAATTTCATCCACGGCATTGCTCAGTTCGCGGTGTCGATCGCCTTCTGTGATGCCCAGGGCCCGCTCATCGCGGTGGTCTATGATCCGATCGCCGACGAGATGTTCCTTGCTGAACGCGGACTTGGACTGTGGCTGAACCATGATCGCCGGCAGACCTCGGGCTGCGCCAGCCTGCGCTCGGCGTTAGTCGCCACCGCCATGCCGTTCCGTTCGCCGGCAGTGCATGATGACGCATTGGCGGTGTTCAGCGGTGTTCAGCGCGCGTGCGATGATCAGCGTCGCGCTGGGGCAGCGTCGCTCGACCTCGCTTATGTCGCGGTTGGTCGGCTCGATGCGTACTACGAAATCGGCATCCATCCGTGGGATACCGCCGCGGGTGAACTGCTGGTGCGCTGCGGTGGTGGCGTGGCCACCGACTACCGCGGAAACAGCGATGCGCTGCTTGGTCGCCGCTCCATCGTCGCGGCGGCGACAGCGGGCGTGCATGCGGAATTGCTGGCTCATGTCGCCCCACTCGCGCCGTGGCTCGACCGCGCGCCGTTTGCGGCTGGCTGATCATGTTACTGATCCCCACCACGGTCGAACTTCCCAGCGGTGCGGTACCACGGCACAGCACGCCGGTGGTGTGGACGTGGTTGGCGCTGGTGCTGGCGCTGTTCGTGCTCGAACGCGTGGTGGTGGTCGACCATGATCTGGCGCTCGGCTGGTTTCCACCGGGCCTTTTTGCTGGCGTGACTTTCACCGTCGCGTCGTGGAGCCTCTACAGTGATCCGTCGCTGTTCGAGGTGTGGCAGCTGTGGTCGCACCTGCTGGTGCATCCGTCGTGGTGGCAACTGGCGATCGAGATCGTGCTCATGCTGGTCATCGGTCGCGCGCTTGAACGGATGCTGGGCGCGGCGTTGCTGCTCGCCGCGCTTGGTTGCCTCGCGCCGCTAGCTGGCGTGTTGTTGGTGTTGGTTGGTCCAAGCCCAGTATTTGCCGGAGGTCTGCCGCTGATGGCTGGCCTGATCGCCCTGGCCTGCGGTCGCCTGCCAGGAGCGACGGTGCGCTGGGGACTGGTGTGGTGGGTGGTAATCGCGGTGGGTCATTGGCAGCTGTTCCGGATGCCGCTGCACACCCTGCTGTTCCTGCTGCTGGTGCTGATCCTGGCGCTGACACCACCCTCGACCGCGATGGTAACCGTGCTTGCCACCATGGCGGTGGCCGGCACCGGCTTCGGCTTGGGCGTACTCATTCGTCGGCGCGCCAACATCACCGACTGAATGTTCAGAAGAGTAGCCGCAGAGACGCAGAGGCACGAGGAGGGCCGCAGAGCCAATCCAAAGGTTTGGTCATCCGTGTGCGATGTCGGATCAGAGTAGGAACAAACTCACCGATCATTCTCTGCGGCCCTCTTCTCACCTCTTCTCACCTCTGCGCCTCTGCGGCAAACGGTCCGATCCACACCGATGCGCAGTTGCGCCGCGGCGTTCCATCGCACCATGCCGCGCTCGCACGGAGAACGGCCCCATGTCGACCATCGAGCTGCAACCGGTCAAGGGTACCCGCGATTTCTACCCAGAGGATCTGCGCGCCCGCACCTGGCTGTTCGCCCAGTGGCGTGAAGTCGCGCGCCAGTTCGGTTACGAGGAATACGACGTCTGCGTGCTCGAACACGTCGACCTCTACATTCGCAAGGCTGGCGACGAGATCACCTCGCAGCTCTATGAGTTCAAAGACAAGGGTGACCGTCACGTTGCGCTGCGTCCGGAGATGACGCCGTCGCTCGCTCGCCTGGTACTGGCCAAGGGCGCGGCGATGGCACTGCCACTGCGGTGGTTCTCGTTGCCCCAATGTTTCCGCTACGAACAGACGCAGAAGGGCCGCAAGCGCGAGCACTACCAGTGGAACATGGACATCATCGGGCTCCCTGGGGTCGCCGGTGAAGCGGAATTGATGGCCGCGCAGGTGGCCTTCCTGCGGCGCACCGGGCTCAATCTGGAACCGGGCAATCCCGACATCGTCTGGAAGGTCTCGAACCGTCAGGTGATCCAGTTCTTCCTCGAAGGCCTGGGCATCACCGGCGACACCTTTGCTGCGGTGTGCGTGGTGATCGACAAACGCGACAAGATCGGCAACGAAGCGACGGTCATCGAACTGGGCAAACTCGGCGTCGGTGTCGAAGCCGCGGACAAGATCATCGACCTGCTCAATACCACCGGTCTGGAGCAAGCCGCGGCGAAGGTTCCGGCGGACAATCCCGGCCTGATCGCGCTCAAGGAATTACTCGCCCTCGCCGAAGCCGCCGGCTTCGCCCACCTGATCAAAATCGATCTCTCGGTGATTCGCGGCCTGTCGTACTACACCGGCACGGTGTGGGAGGTCTTCGACACCACCGGCGCCATGCCGCGCGCGATCGCCGGCGGCGGACGTTACGACAAGCTGATGGAAACCTTCGGCGGTCAGCCCACGCCAATGGTCGGCTTCGGTTTCGGCGACGTGGTGATTCTAGAGATCCTCAGCGAACGCGGCCTGTTGCCGACGTTCTCACGCGGCATCGACGACGTGGTCTTCCCCATGGGCCCGCCCGAGTTCGCCGTCGCCACCCGCATCGCCACTTTTTTGCGCGGCCAGGGTCGTGCGGTGTCCGTTGATTACAGCGGTAAACGTTTCAAGGCCGTGATCGAACGCGCCGAGAAGGACGGGGCCAAACGCCTACTGATTCTCGGCAGCAACGAAGTGCGCGACGGCGTCTGCGTCGTCCGCACGCTCGGCGGCACTGAACGCAAAGAAGAGAAGGTGCCGCTCAAGGATCTCGGCGTCGGGTGAAACCGACAACGACACATCAAGTGCGGCTGTTAGCATTGCTAGCGGTTGGATTGCTGACTACAGGAATTCTCGGCTTCGGTTTTTTGCCGCTTTCTTACCGAAGTGATATCGAGAGGCCGCCGTTGCGAATGGCGCAGGGGTATAATGACATTGCCCTACGCGACCCCAAGAAACTGTCCGATTTACGAGCCCAACATCGGGAAAACATTAAGGAATACGCCAAAAAGCTTTCGGACCAGGCGACAGTGCTTTCGAAAGACACGGAACCGGGAGTGGCCGAATATACGACGAAAGAATTTTCGATTCATTGGCAGTACAAGGAAGTGCTGGAGTCGACTTTGTTCGTTGCCTACATCCAGGAGGCAGTCGGAGATCTAGATCAAAGAGCGTCCTATGATCTGAATATAGAAACCCATATGCTCGGGTATTTCAGCGCCAAGGCACGAGTTAAACGGATAGAGGACTGGATGGTCGGGCTAGATCGTCTCGTGTTGGAGTGGAACAAGGACATCAATAAGCTCATAGCGCAATAATGGACTAACGCCTACCCATTGGCACTCGGTGGCCGCACCGGTTGATCGTAGTAACCGTGGACCACCCCGAGTGGCCGGATCATCACGCCCACCGGCACATCACCGCTGATCGTCATGGTGCCGTCCATCAGATAATAACGCCCAGGCACCACCAGTCCGCCGTTGAGGCGCACGCTGCCGTAATCTTCCGCGTCGAGCATCAGAACGTACTGTCCCAGGCTGCGATTGGTGAGTTCAAGCGGCTCTCCAGCGACCAGCGCGGGATTGTACGGCACCGCGATCCAGGCGTCTGGTTCCAGGATCTCCTTCACACGATCACCACGCGTTGGTACGGGCATTCTGCCGGTGTCGCTGAAGGTGCGTGCAACCAGACGACCATTGACCGCACGCGCACGCTCGCGGTCGGCAGGTGATCCCGCTGGAATGATTGGTGCCGTCACCTGGTCGCCCCTCGGCACAGGATCCGGTGCGACACGCATCTCAGTCCCGTCCGGAAACCGCAGCGGTAGTCCGGGTGCCGCTTGCCGGGGAGTGGTTGCCAGCAGCAGGCGCGCTTGATCGATGAACGCCCGCGCCGGTTGGGGCAAATCTTCCAAGGTCAGCCGCAGCCCATCATCGAACGCCCCGACCGCTGCCACTGCTCGGGCAAGATCGGCTACGATGACCTGCGGACGTGGTTTCACGGGGAGTGGTGACGATGAAGCTCTGGGCGCTGGTAAACTGGGTTCGTCGACGAGTCCGGGTGGGATCGTTGGCGGAACCATTCGGGATGGCCAGAACATCAGCAGACCAAACACCGCCACCAGCGCGATGAGGCCAACTCCGATCAGCCGGGATCTACGGTGCCGTGGTGTAGGTGACATTGGGAAGCGTGATGACCACGCTGTTCAGCGTAACCGACCCGGACAGGGTGTAGGGGGTGTTCGGCGACAGCCCGTCGCTCACCACCGTCGGAGTGGGAATGAGGAACAGTTCACCTTCGTCCAAATAAGCGGTGTCCGCTGTCACAGAGGTCACATCGCCGGCAGCACCTGAAGGTCCTGCGTTGCCGACCAGCGCAATCATCGGAATGTGTGTCGTGCCGCCGGTGATAAGTGTCACGTTGATACTGGTGAAGGTGCCGGCTGTATCTGCGAAGATGAAGTGGATGGGACAGCCGACCTGATTGCGTGACGCCACGGGATCAGGTGCTTCACTGTTGGAGTTGAAGGTATGTGGAACGCCCGAGGTCCCGTTCGCCGGCCAATAGGACAAGGTGATGGCAGGGGCGGCGAGCTGTTGCCAATTCAGTGTCGCGTAGCCGGAACCGTCCGGCGTGTTACCCCATTCGTCATCAGCGGGGACACCAGCGGTGGGATAGTCCGAGCGGGCGAGCGTCATGTCGCCATAGCCGACACGCGATGCGCGATGCCGCATCATCGGAAGACGATGGTAAACCGAGTTCCACAACTGGGTGATGGCCGCGGATCCGGCACGACTGGCGATATCCTCGTAATAAGAAGCTGGCGACAGATGGGTTCCGCCATTTCCTTTGCGCACCCGCTCCCCGAAATCGTCATCGCTGAACAGCGCATTCGATCGTGGTTCACCATGATCGAGATTCGCACCTGCTTGAGTGATATCGTCGATCGCCTGCCAACCGGCATGGCGGACCGCACTGATAATGAGTGCATTGTGCGAGGTGACGGTCGGCAATGCAGTCCCACCGGACGCGGAACGGAAGGCATTGAGATTCGTGATCCGTGCGGAGTTCTCTGCCGTGTCGGCGGCGGTCACGGTGTGGTTTGGCAGCGGTGTGCCTCCACCTCCACCTCCACCTCCACCTCCGCCACCGGACGACCCGCTGTCACCACCACCACCGCATCCGGCCAAGGCAGCAAGCGACAGCACCACGAGCAAACCACGGTGTCCGTTCATGATCATCTCCGCGGCGAGAGTGTGCAGGAGCTCACGACGCCAGGCCACGGATTTCACCGAGGGTTGGTGCATCCGAGGCAACCACCGCACCGTGCGCTCCCATGGGCTTCGTTCAGGGTTTGCCGCGCCACGTCATGGGTTGCAGCGTCCCTTCCGCTGCTTTGCCCGTCCCATTTTCACTGCCTTGCAGCGAGGCGATGAACGCCGCCAACGCGTGCAGGTCGTCGGGTTTCATCGCCGCACTCCACGCGGCCATGCCCTTGGCCGGATTGCCGTTAGCGATGCTTTCACAGATGCGTTGCAGGTCGGAACCCTTGAGCCAGTGCTCGTCGCGCAGGTTCGGTCCGTTCAGGCCCTGCCCGGCGGTGCCATGGCAGAGTGTGCAGTTGCGTTGGAACAACGTGCGACCGCGGGCGATGACCGACGGATCACGCGCCAGGGTGCGCAGCGTGTCCTCTGCCACGGTTTCGTGATAGGGCGGAAGATCCGCCGTCGGGTCGTGGTGCAGCGCCAGCCACACCACCGTCAACGCTACGCCGCCGGTGAGGAGACCGGCGGCGTAGGGGAACCAGGAACGCGGAATGATCACGATGCGATCAGCATTTCAGAAACGGAACACGTAGCCGGCACCGGCACTGAACGCGGCTTCGGCGCCGTCCTCGTCAACCACACCAGCAGCAGCGATGAGCTCAAGGTTGTGTCGGCTATCGCCCGGCTTCGGCGGGATCGGCAGGTTGTAGATGGCCATGGCCGAAATCTCACCACGGGGATCGTCGCCATCATCGCCGTTGTGGTAGGCGACGCGCGGTCCGAGGTGCAGCGTGTGGCCGGCGAGCAGTGTGATCGGCAACTGCCAGAGCGCCGACACGCCCGCGGCCGGACGATTGCGGTCGTGGATGAAAACCTCAGGGCGCAGGCGGAACTGGTCCCAGGTGAATTCGGCGAACGCGCCGGGCTCGAAGCCAGAGGTGCCGAGGAGCACCTGCGGACCGACGCGGATATCCTTCCATTCCATGGCGGTGGTGGCGGTGACGGCACCGGTGAAGGCGAGCACAGCGAGCAGCGTTTTCATAGAATCTCCGTGGAACGGGTGGCGCATACTAGGTCCGACGTCAGGGGGCCAAGGTCCTTTCCCAGGGAAGTCTCTGACGATGTCGCATGCGCTGCCGCGCGCGCGGCGAAGTTGTTTGGAAAGACGCGATCTGACATGAAGGACCGGAGAAACGGAGGGAAAACGAGTTGGAGAGCAGAGCGTCCATGCGCGGATCGGCATCCTGTCACCCTCCGTTTCTCCGGTCCTCCATGTCATTCCCAAGTTCCGCAACAGCCTCGATGAAAGGTCTGACTTGGTTCAGGGTTGCGCTCCCGCCCCTGCATCCAAGGTCGCGCGCCTCCAGATCGCCCGCGGGCGCGTGCGATGCTTCATCTCAAGCAGTCCCAGGACGCCTGCCATGCCAAGCGACAACCAGCAGATCGACAACAACTCTGTGGTCTCTTTCCACTACTCCGTCGCCACCGCTCAGGGTGAAGCGGTCGACAAGAGCGAGGCCGGCGAGCCGCTGGTCTACCTGCACGGCCAGGGCCAGATCGTTCCCGGTCTGGAAGCCGCGATGAAGGGCAAAACCGCCGGAGCCAAGTTCACCGCCGAGGTCGCCGCGAAGGACGCCTACGGCGACCATGATCAGGAACTTGATCTGCAAGTGCCGCTCGACGTGTTCCCACCCAACGTCCGCCCGCAGATCGTTCCCGGTTTCCGTTTCCGCGCCGAACACCCGACGTTGCAGGGCAACGAAGTCACCTTCGTGGTACATCAGATCGACAAGGAACAGGCCTTCGTCAGCGGCAATCACCCGCTCGCGGGCAAGGACCTGAAGTTCGATATCGAAGTGATCGAGGTGCGCGCGGCGACGACGGAAGAGTTGTCACACGGTCACGCGCACGGTCCGGGCGGCCATCACCACCACTAATCGGCCGGAACTGCGGATTAGCGAAAGTTGGCGAGCAATTTCATCAGTGACGAACCGGACTTCTTAAACGGAGTCGGGCGTCAACGCTTGGTACGAGTTCCCGCAAGGGCGTCGGAGCGCTTTTGCAGCAGCTTACTCCATTGGGTTTTTCCCGTGGACCGCTTGCCTGCTTTGAGCTTAACTTTTTTGATCATGGGAATCCCCTTCCTCGTCTTCAGGGTTGACCGCTCTCAGTTCGCTCGCTTCCGCTTCGCTTAAAGGCGGGCAATCTGGGTCGTTCAAGGCAGCCCGACGGAGTGCTTCACGAGCGAATTTTATTCGCCTGACATCGGTTTTACCCGGAAGCGCCTTGGCGGCCTTGAGCGTTTTTCTGACCGTAACCATTACGTCATCCTAGGCTGAATCTGTGTCGGACATAGGCGGCTTCTTCCGAAGGTTCGGCGAGACGGGCAGAAATAAGACGAATAGTCATGGCACCATCGCTGTAGGAGCGTTCACAATAGACGACGAACAGGAGCCCGAAACCGGTCACTCCAATGGTTTGCCAGCGATCTTCCGCGGCGGAATGCCGGCGGTCGAATCGTTCCTGACGTTTGGGGTCTTCCCAGACCAAGACGGCATCGTTGAAATCTATTGCATGATCCATGATGTTGAGCCAATTTTTCCCTTCGTCCCATTCAAACTCCAAGTCATCCGCAGCCATGGTTCATTTCTCCAGAGTGAAGAATGACATCGCCCAGTAGGCCAACAAGCGAGAGAATGCAGGAGCGTTCAAGCGTCAGGTCTGCCGCGGACGTCCCTTGGCCACCGCTGGTGCCGTCAGCGGATCATCCGGCCACGAATGTTTCGGATACCGTGAGCGCAGATCTTTGCGCACCTGCGGATAGGTGTTGGTCCAGAAGCTTGCGAGATCACCCGTGATCTGTTCGGCGCGGTAGTTGGGGCCGAGCAGGTGCAGCAATACCGGGATGCGTCCCTCAGCAAGGCGTGGGGTTTCCGGCGTACCAA
>Ga0105044_10015846_pt1 | contig 10187 bp, 9 predicted proteins | sample MAT01_FD_78092 | JGI IMG/M metagenome (GOLD analysis project Ga0105044, IMG submission 78092) | Freshwater microbial communities from Lake Fryxell liftoff mats and glacier meltwater in Antarctica - MAT-01 | ecosystem: Environmental > Aquatic > Freshwater > Ice > Liftoff microbial mat | place...
CCCTTTACCGAGACCTGGGGACAAAATTGGGGATTCCCGCTTTATGATTGGAAAGTCATGGCCGAAGATAATTTTGCGTGGTGGCGTCAGCGCCTTCGCTCGACCCTCGGGATTTTTCATCTTCTTCGCGTGGACCATGCGCTTGGTTTTTTTCGAATTTATAGTTTTCCATGGAAGCCCCAGGACAACGGGCGCTTCACCCTACTCACACCTGAAGAAGCCGCGACGATCACCGGGGGTCCCCTTCCGGGATTTGTGGATTTTGATGATTCCACGGAGGAGCATCGCGAACACAATCGCCGTCATGGTGAGATGGTCTTTCAAATGTTTATTGAGGAAACGGGTCCGCACAAACTGCTGGCGGAAGATCTCGGGGAAGTGGCCCCTTATGTCCGGCCATCCCTCGCAAAACTGGAAGTTCCCGGCTTCAAAATCCCCCAATGGGAGAGAAACTGGGACCGGCTCCAGCCCGGCGTCGAGTATCCCCGCCTGAGCCTCGCGACCTTTGCCACGCATGATCACCCGCCCATCCGGTCGTTTTGGGAAGATCTGTTTGCCGAAACGCGGGACCCGGAGAAGCAAACGGCGGCCATCCACTCCCAATGGGAATTCATGGACTTCTGTGGCCAACCGGACGCCTCCCTGCCCGCAGCGTTCACGCCTGAGATTCACAAAATTTTTCTCCGTGGCCTTTTCCTGACCAACTCCTGGCTGGCGGTTCACATGATTAGTGACCTGCTCGGAAACACGGACCGTTTTAATACGCCGGGATCGGTGGATCGCGGAAATTGGACCCAACGAATTCCCTGTCCCATTGAGGACTTGGACACAAATTATGCGGAGCTGCTTAGCTTCGTAAAACCTGCGATTCGCGAGAGCGGGCGTTGATCAATAGGACTTGGCCCAGACCACGCGCTGATGGCTCGGGCGCCCGCTGAAGGGACAGGTCCCGGGCTCGGGATTTTCCTCAAAAGGAATGCAGCGTATCGTGACCTTAAGATCGTTCTTGATCTGCTCCTCCACCTCGGCGCTTCCATCCCAATGCGTCAAAGCAAAGCCGCCATGCAATTCGGGTTTCTGAGAATTTTGCGCCGTAAAAAACGCGTAAAATTCTGCTTTGGTGTCAATGGGGCGGCGGTGTTCGGCAAGGAAAGCCTCCGCGCGGGCCAGAAGGGCCTCTTGGATTTCCTCAAGAAGGGGACCGACCGAGGTGACACATTCCGCTATGGGCAGGAAAGATTTGGATTTTGGAGGCTGGTCGCGACGGGAAAGCGCCACCGTGCCCTGTTCCAAATCGCGGGGACCAATTTCGATACGAAGCGGAATGCCCTTCTTAATCCACTCCCAACTTTTCACGCCACCCCCCAGATCGCGGGTGTCCACTTCGACTAGGATGGGAGCCCCGGCAAAGGACTGCTCACGGAGCTGGTTGGCAAGGGATTGCGCCGCTTCGAGCACGGCCTCGCGGGTTTCTTCTTTGGGGGTGATTGGCAGAATGACCACATGCGCTGGTGCAATCTTAGGAGGAAGGATGATTCCATCATCATCGCCATGGGCCATGATAAGTGTGCCAATCATCCTCGTGCTCACGCCCCAGCTGGTGGTCCAGGCGTGCTCGACGGATCCTTCGCGGGATTGGAATTTGATGTCAGACGCTTTGGCAAAGTTTTGACCCAAAAAGTGGGATGTTCCGGCCTGAATCGCTTTGCGATCTTGCACGATGGCCTCAATACAATACGTCCTGACAGCCCCCGGAAACCGCTCGCTTTCGCTTTTTTCACCAACAACCACCGGCAAGGCCAAAAATTCCCGGGCAAATGTTTCATAAACCCGAAGCATTTTCATGGTCTCCACTTCCGCCTCCTCCCGTGTTTCATGGGCGGTGTGACCCTCCTGCCACAAAAACTCGGCTGTTCTTAAAAACAACCGGGGCCGCATTTCCCAGCGAACAACATTGGCCCACTGATTGAGCAAGATGGGCAGGTCCCTCCACGATTTCACCCACCTCGCATAGGCGGCACCAATAATTGTCTCGGAAGTAGGACGGACCACCAGCGGCTCCGCCAACTCGCCGGCAGGCACAAGTTTGCCATCCCGCATCTCAAGACGATGATGGGTCACGACCGCACACTCCTTGGCAAAGCCTTCCACATGGGCCGCTTCCTTTTCCAGGTAGCTTAGCGGAATAAAGAGCGGAAAATACGCATTGCGATGTCCGGTCGCCTTAAACATTTTGTCGAGCGCCGCCTGCATGTTTTCCCAAATGGCATAGCCCCATGGCTTGATCACCATACACCCGCGCACCTCGGAGTTTTCAGCCAGATCCGCCGCGCGGATGACTTGTTGATACCACTCCGGGAAATCCTCGGATCGCGTGGGGGTGATGGCCGTTTGGTTTTTCATGACATTAAAAAAGGAAGGTTAGTATGAGCTCGAGGTGGTTCTCGTGCAAGAAGGGACCAAGGGGACTTAAAGGACCAAAAGGGGATTCATGGTTTGCTTTTTGATCTTTGGGTGAGGCGGGCTCGGGTCATCCGCTCTCGTAGACCACCTTCTTTTAGAAATGCAGCTTCGAGTTGACGGAGTTGTTGATCCAGCAGGTAGTTGGTGAGCTTGATAAGGCCAATGAGGACATTGGCTGAGGTCACTGGATCTGGATTTTCAATGCCCTTCTGGAATGTTGCGTAGTTGGCGTTGGGTGTGCGGTTCAGTTCCCGCAGTCGGCGGGTGTGGGAGTGTTCTTTGGGCCATTCCTCGAAACCTCGGACCCGTAGAAAATCGCGATAGTCTTCAAGCAGTTCTTCCAAGCTCGCTCGCGCGACATTCGTGAGCTTGATCTCCATTTCTTTGGAAGTCCCCGAGGCTTGGCTTCCCTCCAGGATATTTTGTTTCCCCGAACGAGCTGCCTGCACCATTTGATCATGGGTCCGGGAACGTTTGTCGATCAAGCGATCACAAAAATGAACAGTTCCATCATAAACTATCCGAGCCTTCTGAAAAGAGAGCAGGTCTTGGTAGCCACCATGCGGCGGGATGAAATGTTCGGGCATTACTTTAGTGGTTTTGAGGAAGGGACAAAAGGGACCTAAAGGACCAAAGTTTCGAGGGCAAGTTTTTAGGTCCCTTTGGTCCTTTAGGTCCTTAAGGTCCCTTTTTCTGTTTTCAAGGCCACCCCGGAAATTAACCGCAAGGCCTCCAAATATTTCTCCGAGGTCTTCTCCACGACCTCCTCGGGCAACTTCGGGGCAGGCGGTGTTTTGTCCCAATCCAGACCTGCCAAATAATCCCGAAGATATTGTTTATCGAAGCTTGGCGGGTTCGAGCCGACTTGGTACTGATCGGCTGGCCAGAAGCGCGAGGAGTCGGGGGTCAGACACTCGTCAATGAGCACCAATTCATCTCCGCAAAGTCCGTACTCAAATTTGGTGTCAGCGACAATAATCCCCTGCGTGGCTGCCCAGGCCCGGCCGTGTTCATAAAGATCAATCGAGGCCTTCCGGATTTCCAAAGCAAGGTCATCTCCCACGAGAGCCCGGCATTGCCGCCATGTGATATTTTCATCGTGGCCGGTCTCAGCTTTCCGGGCCGGGGTAAAAATCGTTTCAGGAAGACGCTCGGCTTGCTGAAGGCCGGGAGGAAGATCGTGGCCGCAAGCGCTCCCGGTGGCTCGATATTCTTCGAAGGCCGAGCCCGCAAGATACCCGCGAACCACGCACTCCACAGGCAACGGAACACACTTTTTGACCAACATGCTGCGCCCTTCCAACACTTCGCGAAATGACAGAAGCCGCTTCGGGAACTCCCCAAAATTGATGGAGACAAGGTGATTGGGAACAAAATCGAGTTTCTCAAACCAAAAGGCGGAGAGACGTGTGAGGACTTCCCCTTTGAAGGGGATGGGATTGGGCATCACGCAGTCAAAGGCGGAGATGCGGTCCGTGGTAACGATGAGCAGGTGCTCGCCGACATCAAAGACTTCACGGACTTTTCCACTGCGGAGTTTGGGAATCCCCGGCAGATCACATTCTTGAAGTTGCATAGTCAAAAAACCTGCCGGGAAGAAACTCGCGAGTCGAGCCTGTTCAGCCAAAGACGAGCACAAGAATTTGTACGGTCACCACACGAAGCAACATGGTGAGCGGATAGACCGTCGCATAAGAGAGTGCGGGAGCAGGGGTTGACGTGATGGAATTGGCAAAGGCAAGAGCCGGAGGATCCGTCATGCTCCCAGCAAGGACGCCAATTGTTTCCAAGTAGTTTTTTTTAAGAATCAGGATTCCGAAGGCCCCGATAATAAGAAGCGGGACCAGCGTGATGACGGCCCCACACCCCAACCACAGCAGACCATCTCCCACAAGCAGGGTTTCCACAAACATGCTTCCGGATTTGAGCCCCACCACCGAGAGGAAAAGCACAATCCCAATCTCGCGAAGCAAAAAATTGGCATTGGTCGGCATGTACCAAACCATCGATCCGATACGCCCGATATGACTCAACAAAATGGCGACCACCAGCGGCCCCCCTGCCAACCCGAGTTTGACAGGTGCCGGCATGGACGGGAAAAAGATGGGGAAACTTCCAAGCACAACCCCCAACACGATACCCACAAAGAGGGGAATCACTTGGGGATGGTTCAGATCTTTCAGGGAATTGCCAAGCCCGCTGGCGATTTTGTCGAGCGACGCCTCATCGCCAACAACCGTAAGCGTGTCACCAATCTGCAAACGGCGGTTCAGAGGGTCAGGAAGATCAATCTCAGTCCGGCTCAACCGCGTGAACCGCACATTGTGAGAGGACTCCAGCCCGAGGTCTGCCAGAGATCGACCAACCACCGACTTTCGGGTCACAATCAGTCGTCTGACAGAAAGTTCCCCCGTGTTGCTTCGCAGGTCCACATCACTCACTTCCCCGGCAACAATGCGGAAACTCTCCACAGGGGCCGGAGGTCCCACCGCCAGGAGAATGTCCCCGACATGGATGAGCGTGTCTTCGCGGGAAACAAAGGTTTTGCCCTGACTTTGCACCCGGGAGACCACAACCCCCGAACCCTGGAGTCCGGGCACATGTGAGAGCCTCATTCCTTCAAGGTTGGGATTTGTGACCCGCACATGCAGGGTCTTCAAATGAGGATGCACCCTGGCAAGATCATTCCGAAAATCTTCCTCCTGCTTCGCGATGTTAATGCGCAGGAAAACCCGCAAAATCAGCATGGCCACAATGATGCCGACTACCCCAAACGGGTAAGCCACGGCATAGGCCAACCCCGGCAAGCGCAGCGTTTCCTGCGTGACCCCGGAAAGGCTGGCAATCGCCTCTTGGGCTGCACCCAAACTGGGAGTGTTGGTTGTTGCCCCGGAAAAAAGCCCGGCCGCCGCCGCGAGATCCACCCCGGCGAAACGATGAGCCGCCCAAGCCAGCACCCCGCCAAGAAGCACCACCGCCGCCGCCATCATGTTCAAGGGGGCTCCGTTTTTTTTCAAAGAGGCAAAAAAGCCCGGTCCGACCTGAATCCCAATCGTGTAAACAAAAAGGATCAGCCCGAATTCCCGAACAAACCCGGCAACCTCAGGGTTGATCGTGACGCCAAAGTGACCAAAAATCAGGCCGACAAACAACACCCCGGCCACCCCAAGCCCAACCCCCCGGAATTTGATACTCCCCAAGGCAATTCCGCCCGCAGCCACCAGGCCAACCACCACCATCGTTTGAGCCACCGAATCTCCCCGGATCAATTGAAGTAACCATTCCATCTTTTCGTGTTGTAGCATGACAGGCAGAGACCAAAGGAGCAATATATTAGTTTTTCTAATATTGAGCACAACCTCAGATTTTTCTAAAATAATTTTGCAACCTTCGGCGTCCGCGCTGGCCAACTTTCTGAAGGCGGGGTATGATGAGGCATGTCTGCGACACTTCTCTCCGATGTTCGTTCCCTGGATCAGGCCCACCACTTGCATCCCTTCACAGACCACGCCCAAATGCACTCGGTGGGTTCTCATATCATTGTCGAGGGAGATGGGTGCTTTTTGATTGATGCCGAGGGGCGCAGGCTTCTGGATGGCTTGGCGGGTTTATGGTGTGTGAATGTGGGCTACAATTGTGCCGCCATCGTGAAGGCGGTCTCCAACCAAATGGAGCGCCTTCCCTTCTACCCTTCGTTTTTCAACTCGACGACGGAGCCGCCCGTGCATCTGGCCGCTTTTCTCGCCGCCAAGGCCCCCTCCCGGATCAATCGCATCCTGTTTTCCAACTCCGGATCGGAGGCCAATGAAACCGCGCTAAAAGCGATTCGTGCGTATCATAAGCTTCGCGGAGAATCAGGACGGCGAAAAATCATTACCCGCACGTTTGCGTATCATGGGGTGACCCTTGCGACGACAAGCATGACGGGGCTGCCCAGCTGTTATGAGCCGTTCGATTTGCCCCTCGAAGGATTTTTGCAGGTGCCTGGCCCGCATCCCTACGCAGCAAATTCCCCCCTCGACCCCGAGGCCTATGGGAAGTGGTGTTTGGAAGAAACTGCTAAAACCATCCAGCGGGAGGGCCCTGAGACCATCGCCGCCATTTTTGCGGAACCGGTGCAGGGAGCTGGCGGGGTGATTGTGCCGCCGGCCGGGTATCTTGCCGGGTTGCGGGAACTGGCGAGAGAAAATGATATTTTATTTGTTGCCGACGAAGTGATCACGGCTTTTGGCCGGCTGGGGGATTGGTTTGCCAGCAACCTTTGGGATCTGGACCCGGACATCATCACCCTCGCCAAAGGCCTCACGAGCGGTTACCTCCCGATGGGGGCCACGATGCTAAGTGATGAGATGGCGGACACTCTGTCGGGAAGCGGGTATTTTGCGCATGGTTTCACCTACAGCGGACATCCCAGTTGCGCGGCGGCGGCCCTCGCAAATCTTCAAACGATCCAGTCCCTTGGCCTCGTGGAATCGGTTCGCGATAATGTGGGCCCCTATTTTCAGGAAAAACTGCATTCTTTTACGAATCACCCCGCCGTCGGCGAAATCCGTGGCGTGGGGTTAATCGGCGCCATCGAACTCCTCCCCAAAGGCGGTCGGTCCGCGCTCCTTCCGGGAGCAAACCTTGGCATCCGCGCGGCCAATCTCATTCGTCAGGAGGGATCCATTGTCCGCGGCATCCGTGACCTCATTGCCATGGCACCACCCCTCATTATTACTAAACCAGAAATCGACCAACTTTTTGATTCCATCAGCCGCGGGCTTGACCACCTCTGGGATTGAGCGCAAGAGTTCCATCACAACGAAGCCATCATGGAAGAAACAATCACGGAAGAATCCCCCCCGCCAACCGCTGCGGAAGATTCCTCCCGGATTGGAGCACGCACGTTTTATCGTATTGAACCCGGGCGCTTGGTGCTTTGCCCCTCCTCCGAGGCCCAGGTCATTGTTTACAATGCGCCAACCATCGATGATGAAGCCGAACTGCAGGACCTCTACAACATCGACTACCACACGCTGCAATCCTCACTCGATCCCGACGAACTTTCCCGTATTGAGTTTGAACCCGATCATGCGGCCCTGATTTTTAAACGCCCGAAGAGCTTTTGTGCCGATGACAATTTTCTGCTCAAAATGACATCCACGGGTGTTTTTATTTATGATGAATATCTGGTGGTTGTGATGCCCGATGATGCGCCAATTTTTGAAGGCCGGGTCCCCATCCAAATCCAGACCATTCAAGATGTTTTCCTCAGGCTCCTATATCAATCCATCACCCACTTTGAAGGCCACCTTAAGGCCATCAACATGCTCTCTGACTCCTTGGAGCGCCGGATCAGCACCTCGCTGGAAAATAAGTATCTGCTCAACATGTTCGCCTTGGAAAAAAGCCTCGTTTACATTGTCAACGCCATCGGCTCAAACGGCACGCTTCTGGACCGGATGAAAGTGAGCTCCGAAAAACTTGGCCTTGACCGCGACCAAGTCGGCGTCCTGGAGGATATCATCATCGAAAACAAACAGTGTTTCCGGCGAACAGAAATCTACACCCAGGTCATCGGGGGCCTGATGGATGCTCGCGCCTCCATTGTGAGCCACAATCTGAACCAGCTCATCAAGAAGTTCACAATCTGGACCATCGCCATCATGCTCATGAACCTTGTGGTGAGCATCTTCTCCATGAACGTGCTGCTTCCCATTCCCATGGAGGAAGCATGGTGGCCATTTTTCTTCATCATGCTTCTCTGCGTCGCAAGCGCCGGGTTTATTTTCATGCTCTGGCGATTGAAGAAGTGGTGAGGATTTACAAATTTTTTTAGAGCAGGAGGAAGCTTGGGATGCCAGAGCCCAAGATGCTGCAAGGGATCACTTTTGGCTTCAAATGACGAAGCGAAGGCTTCGACTCAATTAATTCGCACTCCATGGACGAGAAAAACGCCATCATTATTGCCGGGCCAAATGGAGCAGGAAAGACAACTTTTGCCCGTGAGTTTTTACCGCAGGAGGCAGCTTGCCCGACGTTCATTAATGCGGACTTGATTGCGCAGGGATTATCTCCCTTTCGCCCGGAAGCGGCCGCAGTGCGAGCGGGACGAATTATGATGGAAATGATCCGCAATTGCGTGCGACGTGGAGAGAGCTTTGCCATTGAGACGACCTTGAGCGGGCGGGGCTACGCGAGGCATATCCCGGAGTGGAAGAAGGCAGGTTATAGCGTGACGATCTTCTTTTTGGAACTGCCGGACGCCTCGTTGGCGGTGCAGCGCGTGGCGAACCGGGTGGCGCAGGGCGGTCACGATATTCCCGAGGCCGTGATCCGCCGCCGGTTTTCCTCCGGGAGGCGGAATTTTCTGCACATGTACAAACCGCTTGCTGATACGTGGAAACTCTACAATAGTTCTGGCGAGATCCCGCTCCTGATCGCAAACAGCCCATTCGACTTATGAAACCTCAAGCCCCATGGATCGCCCAAGCCGACGACGCACTAAGACGTGCCGCCATCCGCGCTCGTGAGATTGCCATTCGTACCGGGACCCCACTCCACGTCATGCGTGATGGCAAGATCGTGCAGCTTCTGCCGGCCTTAGAGCAACCATCGTTGAAGGAAGAGCCCCCGGCTTACCAGACGAAGACGGACTGATTGGTCGAGGCTGCTATTTCTTAAGTTCTCGCGTGGAAGGTGCTTCCATATGCGTTTGTGGGTTTTATACGGCAGGGGTAAACAAATATACCACTCCCGCGTCTTATCGCATTTCGGGATCCGGCGTGTTCACCGATCCTTTTCCGGCTCTTGAAAGACGGAGATCGTGATCGATTCCCACTTTCCTTCCAAGACGAAACACCGGAGTTCGTGGGAAATGATGCCAGGCCGGCTCGCGGCCAGGCGTTTTGGGGAAATGCCCCGGCTGTCGAGATTCAGATAAGAAATGGTGAAAAAAGCCGCCGTTCCCACGAGGGGCGTCTTTTTTTGTCCTGGTGCCCGGCTTCCCTGACCTCATGCCTGAGGAGTTTATAGGGACATTACCTTAGGGCCGACCGAAGCAGACCATACGAATCCACTAACAGCCGCTGAGTGTTCATCGGCTGAAACAACAAACCAAAAAAATAACATTATGAAAAAAATCATCCTATCAATCCTTGCCATTTGCGCATCGACGGCCTTCGCCGTGGCGCAAACATCGTCCACCACCACCACCACAACCACCATGGGCACGGGTACTCTCACCACCTACACCCCCGGATCCACCTTCATTGTGAAGGAAACAAGCGGCCCGGTCACGTATTCCTACGGCGACAAGGTCGTCTATGTCACCAAGAGTGGGAAGACACTGACCGAAGCCGACTTGACCACCCGGATGAAGGTCGGTATCCCCGTGAGCGTGAGCTACGACACGATCGAAGATAAACGCATAATCAACCGCGTTGAGATCGACGATTAAAACCTAACCATGCCTGATCGCCCGCCTTGGAGAAATCCGGGGCGGGCGTTTTGGTTTCCAGACGCCGATCCGACGAGATAACGTGCCACACCGCGGCTTTTTCTATCCAATGATTGCGCTGGGCATCATTGACGCAAGTGGCGTTTTCATTCGGACATTTCCTAAAACAGGCAATGGGATCGGATTTTTATTCAATAAAAACAGGTTTGCAGGCGGTTGAAAATTGCGTCAGAGGTTGAAGATGTCCATCCCACTTGAAGACTTCTATAACGATATCCTAGGA
>Ga0105044_10015849_pt1 | contig 10186 bp, 10 predicted proteins | sample MAT01_FD_78092 | JGI IMG/M metagenome (GOLD analysis project Ga0105044, IMG submission 78092) | Freshwater microbial communities from Lake Fryxell liftoff mats and glacier meltwater in Antarctica - MAT-01 | ecosystem: Environmental > Aquatic > Freshwater > Ice > Liftoff microbial mat | place...
GGTTAAGCCTGGATTCCCGCCTCCGCGGGAATGACGGCTTAGGCTAATCGTTTCATCAAGGCTCAGGTTCGCCCTTGGACTAACCTAAAGTCTTTTACTTGACGGACTATTAGTCCGTCAACTAAGTTTCTTTGCGTGAAATTCTTTTTGATGTTTTCAACTACTGAATCTGTCCAAAATCCGTTCTGCATCATTCATTACCAATAGTTAACGGCTGAGAACGACCTTGCGAAGGCGCAAGCTACAAATTTGCTGGAATTTTGCCGAAATTTGGTCGTTGGCCTACGTTCACACAGTTCAACCTATTGTTCTATTGCAGGTTTGACTTAAGTCAGTTGCAAGGATATTGCTAGTGTCATTGAAGTGAAACAGCAGGAATTTCGGTCTGTCTTGGTTACAGTTTTGTCACACTGGAGATCAAGATGATGCACTCCCCAATTGCTCAAACCACCACCGCTTCGAATGATTTGAATCGCACGGCCTTCTGGCTGTTGTGTCTGGCACCGGCGCTCTGGCTGGTGGTGTTTTACTCGTTTGTGCTGCGGGTTCGGCTGGAATTGGGCTACTGGCCGCAACCCGGCAATCCCAGTCCCCTCATGATCGACTTCTCGTCCTATCAGGCGGCCATCTTCTTTTGCTCGGCCTTTGCGCTGGTGTCGCCGATTGGGGTGCTGGCCTTCACCCTGCTCCATCGCGGCCTCCATATCTCGATTCGTAACCCTCTGCTGACATTTATAGGTTCAGGGCTGCTGATGGTGCTGTTGATTCGCTTTGACCCTGCTTCGTTCCTGCGCTGGTTTGGCGCGTAAACTTTGGGCACATCAGCCGCTTACCGATTGTAGAGATGGGTTTCAGGACTACATGACGCGCCCGCCGCAAATTTGGTGTTACTTGGTATCATCGGGCCTTGAATCATTTCGGTGGGTCATGGTTTTGGCGCACCGGTTGTAACTTAAGCTCAAACCCATTTCTATCTCTGTCCTATCAAGGTGCGTCAATCGTCATGCAAACCAAACTTTCGCGCAGAACCATCTTCAAGCTCAGCGGCGGGATTTTGGCCGCTGCTCCCTTCGTCTACTCACCCATCGCCACCCGCGCTCAGGAAGTCATTCCTGGAGCGATCATCCCTGCGCCCGGCCCCACCGTGCCGGAAGTCCCACCGCTCCCTGTTGAGGCCAACCCAGCCGCCAAGTTTGTGGTGGTGGCCGATGTGATTTCAGCCCCGACAGTGAGCTCGACCGTCGCGCTTAGCTCGACCACGGCCACAAACACGTCGCTGGCTACGATCTCGACCGACCCAGCGGTGTCGCTGTCGGTGACGCCGCGCAAGCCGTTTGGCCGCGCCATGGCGAATAACCTGCCCATCCGCGAGACCCCCGAAGTCAAAGGCAAGCTGGTGCGCAGTCTCAAGTGGAACGAGGTGATTCCCCTGACCGGCCAGGTGATTGCCCGCGGCCCGACGGCTTACAACTCGATTTGGTATCAGACCACCGACGGCTATATTCACTCGGCGTTTGTGTATCCCAGCGAGGACACCCTGAATGCGCCCATCGTTGAGGTGCCGGAGGGTGGGTCGTGGGCCGAGGGGAGCGTGCCCATGGTCGAGGCGCGTTCGCAACCCAACGACAAAGCCGGCGTGCGCGACCGGTTTGTGAATGGCATGATGTTTCGCGTTGTCGCTGTCAGCACCGACGACCAGAATCAGGTGTGGTACCAACTGGCCGACGAATATGGTGGCCGGGGTTATTACACCCATGCCGAAAAAATCCGCATTTTGCCGGAGTCGGACTTCTCGCCCATCTCGCCCGAGGTGCCGCTGGAGGCCAAACGCATCGATGTGGATTTGAAGAATCAGGTTGCCACGGCCTACGAGTACGACCAGCCTGTGTTTAGCGCCCGTGTCGCCACTGGTTTGCCCGGCTTGCGCACCATTCCAGGCCAGCACCGCATCTTTCGCAAGATTGTGGCCCAGCGCATGTATGGCGGCACACCCGGCGTCGATTATTACAACCTGCCCGGCATTCCATGGGTGAGCTATTTCACCGCCAGCGGCATCGCCTTCCACGGCAGCTACTGGCACAACGACTATGGCCGGCCGCGTAGCCATGGTTGCGTCAACATGTATGCCGATGACGCCAAGTGGGTGTTCCGCTGGACATCGCCGGTGATTACGCCGGCCGAGAAAACCTTTAAAGTGGTGAAACGCGATGAAGGTTCGTTGGTGAAAGTGTTCTAACTTCAATTCAAGTTGCTTTAGAGCCACACCTCGAACCTGCTGAAGCGGTCGGGTGTGTGTTTGCACAGCAAAACTTGCACAGCAAAACAGCGCGACAGACGAAACTCTGTCGCGCTGTTTTTTCGTCTCGGGCCAGATTGTTTGGGATAGTAGAGCTGAAAGCGCAAGAATGAAATGAAAAGCTGAGACGTTGAAATGTTGCAAGATCGATCCAAGTTAACCCGCTACGCCTGGTTATCCATCGGCGCGGCCGTGCTCACCATTTTGCTCAAAGGCAGTGCCTACTGGCTGACCAACTCGGTGGGTTTGCTGTCGGATGCGCTGGAGTCGCTGGTGAATCTTGCTGCCGCTACTGTCGCGTTGATTATGTTGAGCATTGCTAGCCGGCCCCCCGACCAGGACCACGCCTATGGGCATGACAAGGCCGAATACTTCTCCAGCGGCGTCGAGGGTGGGCTGATCCTGCTGGCCGCCGGCAGCATCATCTGGACCTCGGTTGAGCGATTGCTGAATCCCCAGCCGATTGGTCAGACTTTTGTCGGCCTGGCGATCACGGCGCTGGCGACGCTGATCAACCTGTCGGTGGGGTTGTTGCTGATTCGCACCGGCAAGCGCGAGAATTCCATTGCGCTGGAGGCGGATGGGCATCATTTGCTGACCGATGTGTGGACGTCGCTGGGGGTGATTGCCGGCGTGATCGCGATCATTTTCACCCAATGGTTCTGGCTGGATGCGGTGATCGCGTTGCTCGTCGCGGCCAACATCATCTGGCAGGGCATCCAGCTGGTGCGGCGCTCGGCGCTGGGGTTGCTGGATACGGCGCTGCCGGAAGACGAGATTCATGCGCTGGAGACCATCCTGAAACGCTACTGCCAGAACGGGGTGACCTATCACGCATTGCGCACCCGGCGCAGCGGTGTGCGGCGGTTCTCGTCGGTGCATGTGCTGGTGCCGGGCCACTGGACGGTCCAGCGCGGCCACAGTTTGCTGGAGCGAATTGAGCGCGATATGCACGACGCGTTGTCCAACCTCGTGATCGTGACGCATCTGGAGCCGGTGGAAGATCCGCGCAGTTTTAAAGATGTCAAACTCGACCGGGATGAGCTGGTCGAGGAAGTGGTATAGGCAGGCAGGAATGTGCTGGCGCTAGGCGCGCTCGACCCGAAAGGGGTTGAAGTTGGTGTTGCGGTCGTAGGCGTCCACACCCTCGGCCCGCTTCAGCCACGCCACAACGAGATACGTCAGCGGCGTTAGCACCACCTCAAGCCCAACCTTGAACACATAGTTGGACCAGACGATGCTCCACAACACATCGTTGGGCATGGTGCCCAGAAACGCGACGACGCAGAAGATGAGCGTGTCCACGCCTTCGCCCACCAGCGTTGAGCCGATGGTGCGCATCCACAACCAGCGGCCATTCGTCAGCACCTTGAGCTTGGCCAACAGGAAGTCGTTGAGGAATGAGCCGGCCCAGAACGCGACCAGACTGCCGGCTGCGATGCGCGGGGTCGACCCCAAAATCTTGTTGTAAGCGGCCTGACCAAACCCATCGGGGCCGAGCCAGTCGGCGTTGCCGGGCAATCCACCCACCACCGCCATCACCACGGTCATGAGCAGCAAGGTTGCAAACCCAATCCAGATGACCCGGCGCGATGCGGAGTAGCCATACACCTCGGTCAGCACATCTCCAAAGATGTAGCTGAGCGGGAAGAGCAGGGTGCCGCCGTCGTAGACGAAGGGGCCGAGCTCGACAATTTTGGCCGACGAGGCCAGATTACTGATGAGCAAAACGGCCACAAACAGGCCAATAATGACATCGAGATAACGAAAGGACTTCATAAGGCGCGGGAATATAGCATAGGCGTATTGCCGCTGATCAGGCTCATTTGCCGCTTATCTTGCCATTGCACCATCCATCTCTTTATTTGATCTAAATGGATTTCGACTGGGAGGAGATGTGCAATTTTTAAAACGAGCGGCCCTGACGGTGTTGATCGTGTTGGTGATCGGTGTTAGTGGTTTTGTCGGCTGGACACGTATTTCGCGATACCCGGCCCTGCCCGAGGCCACCCGCATCGCTGCCCAAGCCACCCAAAGTGCCGAGGGATGGCTGGTGTTCAAGCCGGCTCAACCCAGCGGCACCGGCTTCATCTTCTACCCCGGTGGCTCGGTGGATGCAGCAGCTTATGCCCCGCTGATGCAGGCGCTGGCCGAGCGCGGCATCCTGACGGTGATTGTGCCCATGCCGCTGGATCTGGCGGTGCTGGCGCCGGATCGCGCCGGGGCGGTGCTGGGCGCATTCCCAGAGGTGCAACGCTGGGCTATTGGCGGCCACTCTTTGGGTGGGGCGATGGCCGGCCAGTTCCTGAAAAACAACCCGGCCCTGGTGCCCAACCCGATCAAAGGCCTGGTGTTGTGGGCGGCCCGCCTGACCACCAGCATCGACATTTCGCAGTTGCCGCTGCAAGTGTTGGATCTCTACGGCACACAAGATGGAGTTGTGCCGAGTGGATTGACCGACGAACAGCGGCTGGTGGGGTTGCCGGCAACGACGACACTCACTCCGATCATCGGTGGCAATCACGCCATGTTTGGCGACTATGGTCCGCAAAAAGGTGATAACCCTGCACCGGCTAATTTGGGTCAGGCACGCCAACAGATCATCGACGACACAGCCGCTTTTCTAAACGGTTTGCAATAAAAAACGGCCTGAAGGCCTGACCCTGATGTCGTGTCAGGGCCAGGCCTTCAGATGGGTGTATTCGCCAAAAGGGGCACACGCCGAGGTAGGGGCGCAGCATGCTGCGCCCCATAGGCACGAAATTAAGGAATAATGCGTGCGAGAACCCAGCAAAACGCTTTAATTGAGTGCGGCCTCAGAGACCCCCGACCCCTAAAGGGGAGTCGCTGATGAAGTGTTCGACTCCCCTTTAGGGGTCGGGGGTCCATTGACGAAGCTCAAGATGAGCCTAACGCTGCTTAATTTCGTGCCTATGGGGCGCAGCATGCTGCGCCCCTACGAAATTCTCTCGCGAAATGTGGACGAGCAGCCCATTGCCCCTTTTAGCGAATGCACCTCTTCAGACTGTTCCAGATCAAACTGAACTACAACACGTAGCCAGCTTTGTCGATGTCGGGGATGCGAAATTCGCCGGACTTGTACTCGAACACATCGACCAGGGTTGTAAATGTGTTATTGCCGGCCTCGCGGAACAACCAGGCATTATTGGGAATGCGCACGATGTTGTTGTTGCCGGGATCGCGAACCAGTGTCGCAACCTTCTTCTCGATAAACGCGTCGCGCAAAAATGGCCGGCTACCGTCCTCTGGGAAGACCACCTGCCGCTTGTTATACAGGGTGAGGTGGGCGATGGTGCTGCCATCGGCTCCCGGCTCCAGCGCCACAAAGCCATCCTTCCAGCGGATGTACATCTTTTTGCCCAGGCTAATGGTGCTGCCAACGGGGTGATAGATGTACTCGCCACTCCAAGCCGGGCCGGCGGGATTCTCGGCTTTGCTGATGGTGGCGCAATTGCCGTCGCGCAGCAGCTTGATTTCGGGCAGGGTCTCCACCCGCCACATCAACTGCTCCACCGGCAACACGGGGCAACCGGCCGCAACTTCGGTCTGCCAGCCACACCTGGCCCAGCCCCCCACCTTGCCGGCAATGGCTTTCAACTCAAAGTCGCTGATCGTGCGCAGGTTTTTGATGTTGGGCCGCGCCACTTCAGCGCGCGCAAACCCGCCGCCGGCCAGCTCCTCATTCACCATGCGGCCGTCGAGCAGATACACATAGCGCAACAGGTTGCCGTTTTCGTCGGTGTCCAGCTCATCTTTCTCCAGCCGTAACGGCAGGTTCTGGTTGCCAATGAGTCTGGTGTTGGCGGCGGTGGCCTGCTGGCTATAGCATTCCTTGCCGACGGGCGTGTTCAAGCCAATGTATTTGACCGTGGCCGGCACGCCCTTGATGGTGACTTGAATCGTCTCGCCATCGAGAACCTTGACCAGCTTGGCATCGTCGCCGAGCGGCACGTCGGAGGGACGCCGACCGGCGGTGGGTGTGGTGTTCAAGGTGGCGGCCTGAGCCGTGTTGGGTATGAATGCCAGACTGGCCAGTGCGGCCATCACGCTCAGCACATACGGTGTGCGATATTTATAAAGATTGAGTTTCATCCAGGAATTACTCCACTAGGGAATTGAAAAATCTATCAGTCAAAGACAACATCAAAATAGTGTAGACGCGGGTTCGATTCAAACCAGTGACAGTGATCATGTTGCGGCATGACCGGAGTCATCGGCTTTTGACGCGGTCGCATCAGTCGCGGTCGCATCAGTCGCGGTCGCATCTGGCGAGCGCGTATTGACCATCCACATCGAAAAGCTGGTGAGAAAGGCCCGAAAGCCGGCCAGATGTTGAGGTGGAAATTGATAGCGCTCAACCGCGCGACTCAGCACCCGATCAAAACACGCCAGCCATTCGTCGCGGGTGGCTTCGGTGATGGGAAATGGCATGTGCCGTGCCCGCATCATCGGGTTGCCGTGGCGCTGGTGATACAGCGGCGGACCACCTAACAGGCCGACAAAGAAGGCGGCCGATTTTTGCGAGGCATGCTGCATGGCCTCATCCGTTGGAAACATGCTGCGCAGGGCCGGCGATGCTTTTGCCAGCTCGCCGTAGAAATCCTCAAGCATCTTGAAGATATTGTCTTCACCCATCAGGGCGTAAATCTCTTTGCTCGGCGCCTGCACATCGCCCGGGCTCATCGGCGGAACATAAATCTCTCGTTGCATACTTATTTTGCTAAATTAAGGCTGTCCTGGCCAAACCTTATCCTGTTGAACTGCCAGACGAGCGGCTGCCAGATCCCACAATGCGTGGCCGACACTCTTGAAAACCACGGGGCCAATAACGCCAGCTGCGACATGACTCTGCTCGATCTCGTTTTCAATGACCTTCTCAGGTACCATCATTTCGAGCGGCCGAACCCCGTTCCAATCCACCCCAGCTTGAATCAGATCGCCGGCCTCGGCTTGCGCGCCATCGAGTGAATCGACAAACAACCGATGGTTTGCGGCGGCCTCGCGAACCAGAGTGGATGGCAACTCTGCCATGTGATGATTGTATGCCCCCACGCCGGCCACAAATGCATCTGCGCGTACTGGCTCTGTAAACACGGGCTTTGTGCTGGTGGTCGCGGCAACGATCCAACCCGCTTGTCCCACCACCTCGTCGGCATGCGCAACCACTGTGGCTTCCAGGCCTAATTCAGCGGCGTGGTGTGCCAGGGCTTGAGCCCGAGCCGGGGTTCGCGAGGCGATGAAAACCTGGCGCACGGGTAGGCCGGCTGCAAACGCCTCCAGATGGGCGCGGCCTTGCACGCCACCGCCAATGATGAGCAGAGGCCCATGTGCGTGAGGCGCTAGCAGACGTGCCGCCAGGAGCGTCAATGCAGCCGTGCGATGGGCCGTGACCGTGGCTCCGTCCAACTGACATAGACGCCGGCCTGTGCGCGCATCCATCACGATCACCTCGGCCTGCACACTGGGCAGGCCCAGCGCTGGGTTGCCGCGGTGCACGGTCACCAGTTTGGTAATAGCCAGCGTCTCATCGGTGGCGGGCATGACCAACAAGGTGCCGCCGTGGGCCAGTGGCACGATCAAGCGCGACGGCGCATAGGCAGTGCCGGCACGCTTATGACGCAGCATCGCTTGCAAAGCCGTGGCCAGTTCAAGATAAGGAATACGTGCACGGGTGTCGGCAGCATCAAGAACTTTCATAAGTCAGTCATTTCTTTTTGAATATGTGTGTTCAACTCATTTGAGTCATTAACGTAAAACGTAACTTGCTGTAACTACTCAGCCGCTGATGTCAGGCATTCAAAAGATAAGAATTCGTTTAGCAGAAATTACTGCGTGGCTTTGTCCCTCAATCTTATAACTTTTAGTTGTAGTCTTATTACTACAAGTGGTTCTGAATTACCTTACAACCTTTTAAGCCCAGTGGGGATAGAAATAGAACTGGTTCAAAGCTAAAGTTTGATGGACTTACCAGTGAAGAATTTTCTTCATTGCCACTGCAATAAGTAAATTTTATTCTCAAGAGGAGAAATTAAGATGGCTACAACGCGACAGAAGAATACGAGTGGTGAGGGGACGACTGCGACTGAGGACATGGTAAACGAGGTGAAAAGCACCGCCGGCGAGGCGCTTGATCAGGCCAAAGAGAAGGTGAGCCAGGCGGCTGGCCAGGTCCAGCAAAAGGCCAAGACCCAATTGAGCGAACGCAAGGATCAGGTTGCCGATGGCATGGATAGCGTGGCGCACGCACTGCGCCAGACAAGCCAGCAACTGCAGGATCAGGACACCGGCATGGTTGGGAACTATGTGAACAAGGCCGCCGATGCCATCAGCAATATCTCGCAACACGTGCGAGAAAAGGATGTTGATCAATTGCTGCACGAAGTGGAAGGCTTTGCCCGGCGCGAGCCTGCAATTGCACTGGGAGCTGCGTTTGCAATTGGCGTCATTGCTGCACGCTTTTTGAAGAGCTCCAATCAGCGTCGCTATAGCTCTGGTGAACAAATGGTCTATGGCAACGGGGGATCCCAGTACGGCAATCAAAACACCCCCCCCAGGAGCAACCATTACAAGACGGATTCGATTGGCAATGACACCGACAGCACGCGCTATCCAGATAGCGGTGTCAGCATGCGGACTTCAAATTACTCCGCTGGCGGAATGAAGACCGCAGGCTGGACTGAGGGATCGTAGTGGCAACAAACGCAAGCGATACCCGTTCGCTTGGCGAGCTTTTTGCATCTCTGTCAAAAGATACAACCACACTGGTGCGCCAGGAAATTGAGCTCGCCAAAACCGAAATTTCTGAAAAGGTTTCAGAAGCGACGAAAAATGTAGTGTCACTGGTTGTGGGCGGTGCAATTGCCTATGCTGCGCTGATTCTGATTCTGGCTGCAGTAGCCGTTGGACTGGCTCAGATTATGGAACCCTGGCTGGCGGTTCTCATTGTAGGGGTCGTGGTCGCCATTATAGGAATGGTTTTGTTGCAAAAGGGCCTCAGTGCTCTCAAGAATTTGAATTTTGTGCCGGAGAAGACCATTGAATCGCTTAAGGAGGATAAGGAATGGGCGCAGCAGCAAATGAAGTGAACTCCTACGAACAATCGACGCAATATGAGCGTGGTCCGGACGCGGGAACCGATGAAATTCGCTCTGATATCGAAGCCACGCGCTCTGGTATGAGCGAGACCGTAGACGCAATTCAAGCAAAATTAAGTCCACAAAATGTTCAGGATACGGCCGAGCAAATCACCGAATGCGCGAAGCAGGCCGCACTTGATGTTGTGGAGCAGGCAACTGAACGCATGAAGGCTGCCGTGACTCAAATCAAAAATGAGGTAAAAGGCGAAATTCATGATGCAACTATTGGGAGGGTTGAACGAATGGTAGGAAACATGAAAGATACGACACGAGGCACGAGCTCTATCATCGTGGAGACGGTCAAGGCAAATCCAATTCCTGCGGCATTGGTGGGTATTGGTCTGGCATGGCTGTTCATGAACAAGTCGAGCGGAACTTCATCACAACGGGGATACTACCCACAAAGCTATTCGCAAGGCTATGGCCAGTATGGTCAACCTGAAACCCGATTCCAAAGTCAGGCTCGGTCTGCGGCCGACACGGTTCAGCAGAAGGCTGGCCAGGTGGTGGATAGCGTCACCGAGACCGCAGATCACGTTAAAGAGAAAGCAGGTGAGTTTGCAAATCAGGCTCAAGCCCAAGTTGAGAATTTGTCTGGCCGTGTGCAGGATGAGGCTCAGCGGGTGATTCATCGATCTCAGAACATGATCGAAGACAACCCCTTGATGACCAGTGCCTTGGCACTGGCCCTCGGTGCAGCGGTGGGACTTTTGCTTCCCGAAACACAGCGCGA
>Ga0105044_10015850_pt1 | contig 10186 bp, 4 predicted proteins | sample MAT01_FD_78092 | JGI IMG/M metagenome (GOLD analysis project Ga0105044, IMG submission 78092) | Freshwater microbial communities from Lake Fryxell liftoff mats and glacier meltwater in Antarctica - MAT-01 | ecosystem: Environmental > Aquatic > Freshwater > Ice > Liftoff microbial mat | place...
ATTACGCCCAAAACGGACTGGTTTACCTATTCTACATGGTTGACCGGCACCACTTGATGAATGCGGGAACCGCCAGTTATAATGCAGCTACCGACCAGTATTACCAAGCCACCATCAGTCGCGTAACGCGGTATAAATTCGAAACCGTAAACAGTGTTCTTACGGCTAATACCAGCAGCCGTCTGGTATTGCTGGGCGAAACAAAGTCGACGGGTATTCCACTTACGCACGAGTCACATGCGGGTGGCACGCTGGTGTTTGGGCGAGATGGCTCGCTGATGTTGACCACGGGCGACAATGCTAGCTATTCCAGCACCGACAAAGGCAGTGCGTCGGAAACGTATTTTCAACAGGCAATAAATGATGGTATCATGCGGGCCAACGAGAATGTTGGTTCATTTCGGTCGCAGATGATCAACTCGCATTGTGGTAAAGTACTCCGAATGGACCCGAATACAGGAGACGGTTTGGCTAGTAATCCGTATTTCGATGCGGCCAATTCGCGTTCGGCACAATCGCGGGTTTGGGCATTGGGCTTACGTAATCCCTACCGCATGACTATTCAGCCTAACACGGGTAGTACAAACATTGCCGACGGTAACCCTGGAACGCTGCTTATTGGCGATGTTGGCTGGAGTGCATGGGAAGATATGCACGTGATTCGGCAGGGGGGCGAAAACGCCGGATGGCCCATTTTTGAAGGTATGGAGGTCAGTTCGAGCTACCAATCGGCAGCAACAACCCTCGAAAACAAGGACGAACCCAATCCGAGTAACACCTGCAACAAGCCTTTTCTGACGTTTGCTGACTTACTGAAACAACCCGCCAACCCGGTGCAGACGGTGCTAAACCCCTGTAGCAACCAACCACTGCCCGGCCTGCAACGACGCTATATTCATGCCCGCCCCGCTCTCGACTGGCAACACGGGGCCGATGTAGCCCGAACACCCACATTTAACGGTGCGGTGGCTACGGCAACAACGCTTAAACCCCCGGCCTCAACAGGTGGTGCCGTAGGAACACCATTTCGGGGAAATGCTGCCACCGGGGGTGCGTACTATCCGGGTACGATGTTCCCGGCGGCCTGGCGGAATACCTACTATTTTGCGGATTATGGAGCCAACTGGATTCGGGCCGCTACGCTCGATGCCAACGGAGCCGTAACGCAAGTCCGTGAGTTTCTGCCCAACGGCGGGGGAAAAGGCATTGTTGACATTGAGTACAACCCATTGGACGGAGCTTTGTATTACATCAATATCAATACCAATGAGTTGATGAAAATCAGTTTTGGGGGGAACCAGCCGCCTGTAGCAGTGGCTACGTCAACGGCGCTTACTGGCCCCACTCCCCTCACGGTTTCGTTTCGGGGCGATGCCTCAACTGATCCAGATGGTGATCCGTTGACCTATGCCTGGGACTTTGGCGATGGCACCAGTTCAACGCTTGCCAACCCGACCAAAGTGTTTTCGGGAGCTACGGCACAGGGCTTTACGGTGCGGTTGACGGTTAGCGACGGGCGTGGACTAAGCGACTCGAAAACGCTCCAGGTGTCGATAAATAACCCAGCGCCAACGGCCCAAATTACGAACCCGATCAACAACGCGCTGTATCCGCTGGATCGGGAAAGTCAGTACAAACTTACGGCCACCGTTACCGACGATGATTTGCCGAGTCTGGCCTATGCCTGGCAGGTAACGCTTCGCCATAACAACCATGAACACCGCGAACCCGTACAGATCAGCTCATCGCCTACCATCAATATTTCGCCGGTAGGGTGTGATGGTGAAACATACCTGTACATCATCAAGCTCACCGTAACCGATCGGGGCGGCTTAACGGCCAGCGATTCGGTGAAGATTTACCCCGATTGCAATTCCGGTAAACTGGCTATCACGAACCTACAGGCAACCACCGCAACAAACGCGGTTCGCCTGAACTGGACAAACCCGACGGTAGCTTTCGACAACGTGCTGGTAGTGGCTAAAGCGGGCAGCGGTTTCATTGACCGACCTGCTGACCCGGCCTACACCGCCAATGCCAGCTTTACGGGGAATGGCGCGGCCTTTTTCGGCGGTAAGGTTGTGTATCAGGGTGTGGCCACGAGCATGGTGGTTACGAATCTGACTGCAGGACAATTGTATTTCTTCCGTGTTTACACCCGCCGGGGTAGCGCCTGGACGGGGGGCGTTGAAACCAGTGCGACACCGGCTGTACCTGTGGTGATGCCACCTGTTTCGGGATCGATTACGCCTGCTGTAAACACCTGTTATCGACTTGTGGCGCGGGTAAGTGGTATGGTGTTGGGCGTAGAAAATGGCTCGACTGCCGATGGAGGAGCCATTCGGCAGCGGACCGATGCCAACCAGGCCTGGCAACAGTGGAAGTTTGCTCCCACCAGCAACGGCTTTTACCAAGTCATTGCCAATCACAGCGGCAAGGTGTTGGATGTGTCGGGCGTGTCGACCGCCGACAACGCGTTGGTGCATCAGTGGAGGTACGTAGGTGGCAATAATCAGCAATGGCTGCTCCGCTACGATGCCGCAGGGTATTATCAGCTCGTAGCCCGGCACTCGGGTAAATTGCTCGACGTGAAGAGTAGCAACCTGACCGAAGGGGGCGAGATTATTCAGTTTACAGCCAATGGTACTCAAGCTCAGCAATGGAGTATCGAGCAACGAACCTGCGTGAATCCTGCTCCAGCCGTGATTCTTTCGCCGACAGCCTGTTATCGCATTAGTGCCCGAGTCGGAGGCAAAGCCCTAGGTATTTTGAATGCCTCTACTGCCGACGGAGCCCAGATTCGCCAGCAGACCTATACTAGCCGAGCGTCGCAGCAGTGGAAAATTCAGGCAAACGCAGAGGGATTTTACCGCCTGTTGAATGTAAACAGCAATAAGTCGATCGACGTGCCGAATTCGTCGACGGCAGACATGGTGAACCTGATCCAATGGACATCGCACAGTAATTATAACCAGCAGTGGAAAATTACGCGCGATGCTGCCGGAAACTACGTCATGACGGCCCGGCATTCGGGCAAGGCAATGGATTTGAAGGCGGGTAATCAGAACGAAAACGGCGAGATTATTCAATATGTCGTCAATGGTACAACCGCCCAGCAATGGACCATTCAGGCCGTTACCTGTGCTGCTCGGGGGGCTCGTATGGCCAACGACGGGCTGGTAATCCCAGCGTTTGACTCGTTTATAGAGCCGGAAAATAGCGGCTATAAACTTTACCCAAACCCCGCTCAACACGTAGTGAACGTAGACTTGCGAGCGGCCAACGGCCAACCTGCCACTGTAGCATTGACAGACCTGAGCGGGCGAACGCTTTACCGGAAACTAGTGGATACCAGCACCGAATCGCAGCACGCCATTTCGACATCGTCGTATAGCGATGGAGCTTATCTGATCTCGGTGCAGGTGAGCGATGGCTCGATTGCTACGCTAAGACTGGTGATTGCTCATTGAGATTAGACATTGAGTGAAAGGGGGAGTCTGACTTACTAACCAGTCAGCCTCCCCTTTTTTTATGAAATCCTTCCCTTTACTTTTCTGGCCGACCTGTGCGTAAGTAGGCTGTTTACTTGCTAACACCAAAAACTTTGGCCAATATTGGTCTGACAACCAATAGCTTGCTCACTGGCTACTCAATTCCATTCCATGTCCCGATTTTTTACTTGCCTAACGCTGCTCCTTTGTTGGCTATCCGTTCGAGAGGTGGTGGCCCAATCCGTTTTTCGCATCGACAGCCTGCCTCCTGAGGGCGTTTTACTCGACAAAGGCTGGAAATTCCACGCAGGCGATAACCCAGAGTGGGCAAAGATTCGAAGTGGGAGAGTATTGACCCGACTCAGGATGTGATGGATTTGCCGCAAGTGAGGAATTCTGAAATTGGCTGGTTTCGGCTCCACGTTGAAACTGATACTTTCTTAACAAATGAAAAAATCGCATTAATGGTGTGGCAAACAGGGGCTACAGCTATGTATTTAAATGGGAAGCTTTTTCAACAATTTGGGACTACATCACCTATTAACGAAAAAGTAAAAGCCTTTCAACCCTGGGGTCGCTCTACATTCTTACCGCTTTTAAATCAGCCCGAACAAGTTATTGCTGTTCGTTATAGTTATCAAAAAAATATTGCCTATATGAGATGGTTGGGAGCAAAAAATAAAACGTTATATATTTGGCTATGCAAGGAAGACGAGGTTGACGAAAACTACGCAAAGAAAGAAAATGAAATTTCAAAACTTTTAGACATATTTAAGGGCGGTCTTTTTTTTATATTAGCAATTTTGCACTTTTCGTTTTACCTGTATCATCCCAGACAGAGGGCTAATTTTCTTATTGGTGTTTTTCAATTAACGGTTAGTACGGCTTTTTGCTTAGGCTATTACTACAAGCAAATTCACGATTTAAATTTGCTTGTTAGTTTAAACTGGGCAGTCGTACTCTTTAACGTAGTGGCAATAGGATTGATGCTTGAAATAATCTATTATCTATTTGAGGTTAAAAGAGGTGTAATATATTTTTTCCTTCTTTTTCTAACAGTTTCTTCACTTTTAACACTTTTTTATTTTTACAATACAGGATGGCTCTCTTTAGCTTTTTTAATGACATTTATTGGAGTATAGACAATTCGTATTGGCTATACTAAAAGGCGGCTCAGTAAAAAGGAATTAAATATAATAGTTTATGGAGCTATCATATCTATCCCTTTCTTTATAATTGCCTTGTACTTCTCAGGGGAAAATAATGCCTTAAATTTTATCAAGCATCTCAGTTTCAATATAAGCTACCTGAGTATGCCTGTTTCATTCTCACTCTATTTAGCGTTTGAGTTTGCCTTCACGAGTAAAAAATTAGAACGTAAACTAACAGAAATACAAGAGCTTTCCATCGAAAAACAACAAATTCTCGCCACTCAAAACGAAGTTCTTGAAGCGCAGGTAACAGAGCGCACCGCCGAGCTTGAGCTAAAAAACCGGGAGTTGGTGGTAGAGGCAGCCCTGGAAAAAGTGCGTGGCCGGACAACGGCAATGCACAAAAGCGATGAACTGTCGGAAGTAGCAACGCTTCTTTTTCAGCAGATGAGTCAGTTAGGGAGTATCGTAGACCGCTTTAGCATTGGTATATTCAATGAACCGAAAGGAATCGTTGAGATTTGGGCAACCGGCCAGTCAGGCAATTTATTGGAGAACAGGTTTGTGGCCCGGTTAGACGAAAAGACAACGGTCAAAAAAGTGTATGATGGCTGGAAAGCAGGTCTGCAAACCCATATTGTCGATGTACAGGGGGAGGAACTACGGGAGTGGATTCGGTACGCCCGCGAAGAAATGGGGATTCTAGTTAACGAAGCCCAGCTTCGCGGACGCGGATTGAATCACCTCGCCTATTTTTCGCACGGTTATATCGTTCTTCAGTCGCACGAGCCGCTTGCTCAAAACCTGTTTTCTATCCTGCAACGCTTTGCCACTGTCTTTAACCTCACCTACACCCGCTTTCTGGACCTACAAAAAGCCGAAAAACAGGCCCGTGAAGCACAGATAGAAGCGGCTTTGGAAAATGTACGCGCCCGTTCGCTGGCAATGCAAAAAAGTACCGAGCTTCGGAACGTAGTGAGTACAGTTGTGGAACGAATGATTGAAATAGGGCTGAATATAGCTTCTGCCAATATTGTCCTGTTTGGTGAACACTCTAAAGACCTTGTCATTTGGACAAAAACAAATAAGGACGATTTTTATTCCAAGGGATTTAGCTTACCCTATAACGATGACCCAGCCATGGCTGATTACTTCGATGCATTCGGACGCAGAGCCAATTTATTTACAAAAAGCTACACGTTTGAGGAGAAAAACGCTTTCTGGAAAGTTTTATTTGAGCGATCTGATTTCAGACACGTACCGGCTGAACGTAAAAAGTTTATTTTAGAGGCTGCGCATTTTTCAACTTCGGTAGTGTGTCGAAAAAATACGGCCATTCAGCTGACCCGATATGTAAAGGAGCCATTTTCTGAAACGGATAACCAGATTCTGAAACGTTTCGCGACTATTTTTGAGCAAGCCTATACCCGTTTTCTCGATTTGCAAAAAGCCGAAGCACAAGCCTTAGACGCGTTAAGGCGCACTACCGTGGATCGGGTACGAGCAGAAATTGCCTCCATGCGAACGACGGGCGATCTGGAACGCATTACCCCATTGATTTGGAATGAACTGACCACACTCGGCGTACCCTTTATTCGCTGTGGGGTTTTTATTATGGATGAAGAACAGCAGCAAATCCATACCTTTTTATCCTCGCCTGACGGAAAAGCGATTGCCTCCTTCAACACTCCTTTCTCAAATCCGGGACTTTTAACTGAAGCCTTGCCCCATTGGCGAAACAAAGAAATTTATAAAACGCATTGGGATGAGGCCACTTTTTTAGCGCAAGCCCAAACACTGTTTGGGCAAGGGGCAATTTCGTCGACCGAATCATACCTGACTGAAAATAGACCGACCAGCCTCTACTTACACTTGCTCCCCTTTTTACAGGGTATGTTGTATGTTGGCAGCGACACGGCCCCGTTGACGAACGACCAATTAAGCTTGGTTCAAACCCTTGCCGATGCCTTTTCGACGGCTTATGCACGCTATGAAGATTTTAACAAGTTAGGAGTAGCCAAACAACAAGTAGAAACCGCGTTCTCTGAACTCAAAGCCACCCAAGCCCAACTGATCCAGAAAGAAAAAATGGCCTCGTTAGGTGAACTGACCGCAGGCATCGCCCACGAGATTCAGAACCCCCTCAACTTCGTTAACAACTTCTCCGAAGTGTCAGCTGAACTGGTGACCGAACTCGAAGAGGAACAGCAAAAAGCAGATCGAGATACCGAGCTGGAAGCTGAACTGCTCGGAGATCTCAAACAAAATCTCCAGAAAATCGCGCATCACGGCAGTCGGGCCAGCAGCATTGTTAAAGGCATGCTCGAACATTCGCGCACCAGCACCGGCGAACGCCAATCCACCGACCTTAATGCACTGGCTGACGAATACCTGCGACTGGCTTATCAGGGCTTGCGGGCGAAGGATAAAAGCTTTAACGCCACCCTCAAAACCGACTTTGCTGCCGATTTAAGCAACGTTGAGGTTGTTCCCCAGGAGATTGGCCGGGTGTTGCTGAACCTGTTCAATAACGCCTTTTATGCCGTTCGGGAAAAACAGAAGTCGGCGTCGGCCGATTACCAGCCTACCGTGACGGTTAGCACCAGGCAAACATATAACCAGGTAGAGATCATCGTAAAAGACAATGGCACAGGTGTGCCAGAGGCCGTAAAAGCCAAGATTTTTCAACCGTTTTTTACGACTAAGCCAACAGGCGAAGGAACAGGATTAGGCCTGTCGTTGAGTTATGATATTGTAACGAAAGGCCATAACGGAACATTAACTGTAGAAAGTAAGGAGGACGAAGGGACAAAATTCGTAATTTCAATTCCTGCCCAAAAAACAGAACAACTGCTGAATCTTAGGTAGAAATAATAGCATTTTGTCAATAACTTAACCATCATTCCATGTACCACCTGTATCTCGTTACGTTAATCTCGCTCCTCACGTATGTTACCTGTCATGGACAAACATCGCCCGATCAAACCACATCGACTGCACCAGTCGACCTGAACGAGCGGGTTCGATTATTGGAAGAAAATCTCCGCTTTGCGAATCAGAGCCTGGCAAAAAATGTCGATGACCTGTTGTGGTATCAGAAACTAGGCGACATTGCTATTATCGACAAGGTTCGGTATGCCAGTAAGCCGCCCCATGTTATTAAAAACCCAACGGGGCAGGGGGCCAACAATCCGGTTGTGATTCCGGCTTACACCTTTGTATCGCGGAAGTTTGCCACAGCCAAAAAACTGCCATTGCTCATTTTTGTACACGATGGCGTACACGGTGATTTTAGCACACTCTATGCCCACGTTGTCCGCGAGTTGGTGGAGCAGGGATATGTGATTCTGGCCCCCGAATACCGGGGTAGCGCTGGGTACGGCGGCACCTTCTACAATCAAATTGACTATGGCGATTACGAAAATGATGATGTGCTGGCCGGCAAACGCTGGGCTGTCGAAAATATGCCGCAGGTAGATGCCGACCGGGTAGGTATAATCGGTTGGAGCCACGGTGGCATGATTTCGCTGATGAACGTGTTCGACCATCCCGAAGACTACAAAGTGGCATATGCCGGTGTGCCTGTCACCGACATTATTGCCCGACTAGGCTACAAACCCCAGAGTTACCGCACCATCTTTTCGGCGGCCACTCATATTGGCAAAGACCCTTCCGAAAATGTAGCGGAATACCGTCGCCGGTCGCCGGTCTGGAATGCGCAGAAACTTCAAACGCCCCTGCTGATTCACACCAACACCAACGACGAAGACGTGAATGTGCTGGAAGTCGAATCGCTAATCAACGCCCTGAAAGCCCACGACAAGAAATTCGAATACAAGATCTATCAGGATGCACCGGGCGGACACAGTTTCAATCGGCTCGATACCAAACTAGCCCGCGATTCACGCGAAGAGATCTACAAATTTCTGGCCCGCTACCTGACCCCACCAGCCGCTGTTAAGTAAAACTATAGCCTCTAGCTGATTTTCAAGATGTACTACGTTGCACACGTAATAATTGCAATAGGTTCATAAAGTTTGCACATCGTGGACAAGCTGTCGCAAGGCTTCTACCGAAGGCATTAGGAAGCATTCGTCAGCGAATAGTAAGGCCATTAATCGGCGTCATTTTCGGTAATGGCTGCTTCAATTTCTGCCGGGTAAGCACGAACGTAAGACCAGGTATTGGCCAAGTCGGCAGCTCGAAGTGATGGATAAGCCCGAAGCAGGTCAGACTCCGCAGCTCCCAATCGTCGGGTGTGTTCCAGAAGCCAAACAGGAATTCGCGTGCGAACGATACAGGCGTTGCTACCAGCAACCCCGGCAACACGTTCAATGCCCGGAAAAGCCTCTCCTAAATCCTGCACAATCCATTGCAGAATCTGAGCTTTTTCGGCCCGGGATAGGCGACTCAGCATCTTTTCGGTTTCTGAAACGGCAGTGCTCATATTCTAAAGATATACGGTTTACCCCAAACTCACTAATTCCTTCAGTTCGTCATTGCTTAAGTCGCCCAGCCAGGTTTCACCGGTTTTTACGCTGAGGTCAGCGAGCTCTTTTTTGGACTGGATCATAGCGTCGATTTTCTCTTCCAGCGTCCCCTGATTCATCAGGCGATAGACAAGCACGTTTTTGGTTTGGCCAATACGGAAGGCGCGGTCGGTGGCTTGTGCCTCAACAGCGGGATTCCACCAGAGGTCGTAGTGAATCACATGGTTCGCCTGCGTCAGGTTAAGACCGGTGCCCCCTGCCTTCAACGACAGAATAAAGGTATGATCGGAGCGGTTGTTCTGGAACTGCTCTACCATCCGGTCGCGGTTGGGGCGCGATGTGCCACCGTGCAGGAACAACGGCTCTTGCCCGAATTGCTGTTTGATAAATTCCTGTAACAGCACGCCCATTTCGTGATATTGCGTAAAAATCAATACCTTCTCGTGGTTAGCATAGATCGTTTCGAGCAGGTCGAGCAGCATGGTCGCTTTCCCCGAAAGGCTGGGGGCTGCATTGCCTGCTTTAAGGTATTGATAGGGGTGGTTGCCAATCTGTTTGAGGGCCGTCATTAGTTTCAGCACCAGACCGCGCCGGGCAATGCCGTCTTTGTCTTCGATGGCCCGGATGCTCTCCTGCACCACGCTCTCGTAGAGGGAGGCCTGCTCGGAGGTAAGCGAACAGAACTGGTTGTTCTCGATTTTGTCGGGCAGGTCGCTGATAATGGTCTTGTCGGTTTTGACGCGCCGGAGCAAAAACGGACTGGTCACGCGCCGGAACTGGTCAAGCCGCTGTTGGTCGCGCTCCTGCTGAATGGGCTTGCCAAACTCCTCGTTGAACTTACTGAGCCCACCCAGGTAGCCCTTGTTCACGAAGTCCATAATACTCCAGAATTCCGACAGCCGGTTCTCCACGGGCGTGCCGCTTAAAGCAATCCGAATAGGCGATTTCAGGCTTTTGACAGCTTTTGTCTGCTCTGTATCGGCGTTTTTAATGTTCTGCGCTTCATCGATGATAACCAGCGCCCAGGTAATTTTCTTTAATTTTTCGAGATCCG
>Ga0105044_10015853_pt1 | contig 10185 bp, 10 predicted proteins | sample MAT01_FD_78092 | JGI IMG/M metagenome (GOLD analysis project Ga0105044, IMG submission 78092) | Freshwater microbial communities from Lake Fryxell liftoff mats and glacier meltwater in Antarctica - MAT-01 | ecosystem: Environmental > Aquatic > Freshwater > Ice > Liftoff microbial mat | place...
AACAGATTGCCGGGCTTGTGACAGAGCGCGGAACACTTCGTGCAGCCGAGTCTGCTGAGTCGACGGCAGAGCGCGAACGCTGCCGACAGGACGAGCAGGCCGCAATCGAGCGACACAGTCAGGCACAAGGAGCCCGCGATGCCTCGCGAGCGGCGGAAGCCGAGGCTATCCACAGATAGATAAAGACGATGATCTTGTTGAGCTTGTTCGGGCGGTCCAGGATGAGCCTTCCCGGACCAGGTTGGGTCGCCTGCAGCATCGTAAGTCACCAGTTGCGATCAAAACGTGCGACAGTGATTCCACATTTTTTTACTCTCGCAGCAAAGGAAAAGCATCACATGCGCAACTCAGGCAAGGCTCCAACAATGGTGGTTTGGATTATCGCGCTGGTACTTTATGTGCTCGCCCTGGCAACTTACTTTGGCGTGGTTTCAATTGCAGGCACGATTGCGCCATGGTTTTGGATCATCGGCTTTGGACTTCTGCTTGCGGCCTGCCGCATTCGAGGGCTCTAGTTGGGGCCGGCAGGCGCGCCTTGGCGCTCGCGATTGCTTTGCGATAAGTGGGGCAAGGTACCTTCCGAAGTCAACCCTAGATCAAGTGCCGGCGCCTACCCAGGCGTCGGCTTGGGCTCGGCGTTTAGGCGCGAAAATTTGATAGGTCGCTGGCGGCCACACGAACAATTAACGCTTGTCCGCCTGGTGCGGATCCCAGGTAGCCTGCGGCAGAGCTGATAGCCTGCGCGCTTTCAACCTGAGATCTCCCATGAGCGCATTGGTTGAGGACGAACACGGACTCTCGTTCTGCTTGCAAATCGTCATTGATGACTTCGGCAGCGTAGCGGATGGTGCCCAATCGTTGCCTTACGGCTTGCGCGCGGGATTTCCGCGTTTGGCCGATTTGCTGGCGGAGTATTCGATCAAAGGAACGATTTGCGCGTCCTTGTCGGTGTATCGCGATGACGCTCTGTTGGCAGACTTCATCGCGGCCAAGGGGCACGAGGCATTGCTGATGGATCGCTTGCCGGGCGAGCGCGATGCCGCAGTCGAATGGTTGAGGCATGCGTCTGACACGCTGCACGCGCTGTGCGGGAAGCGGCCCTATGGTTGGCGCTCGCGCGGCCTGCCGCAAGAAAGCACACGCGGCATTCTGCAGGAATGCGGTTTTCGCTACGATTTGGACGAAGACACCGATGACGCGGCGCAATGGACCGGGCGCCCCGGTGAATCATTGATCGCGCTGCCAAATCCAGTCGATACCAGTGATCTGCGCTTTGTTCAGGCACCCGCACTCAGTTCAGACGCGTGGCTACAGTATGCGATTGATAGCTTCGACATCTTGCGTGCTGAAGCTGAGTATTCGCCACGCGTGATGTGTTTGGCAGTGCATCCGCATTTGATCGGCCGTCCAGGACGTATTCAAGCGCTGGAGCAGTTGCTGCAATACGTCACGTCGCAAGAGACGGTATGGGTGGCGAGCGGTGGCGAAATCGCGGCGAAGTTCGCTGCGCTCAACCGGCCGACGCCCGTCGGCGCGGCATTGAATTGATCGAGAATATTGATGTACTTGCGGCTTTGTGGATGGCTGATGGCGGCAATGCTGCTGACTGCGGGATGTGCGAGCACGCCGTCGAATGGGACGGCCGACGATGTCAGCGCGCCGCAAGTAAAAACCGCGGCGCCAATGGATCTCGACGGCGACCTCGCGCGCTTGAGCGAATGGTTCGCAGGCGAGTGGGACAATTACGAGCAGGTGTATCTGGAGAAGGAGGCCGCCGCAGACGCGTCGATCAAGCCGTCGCATGAGCGCATTCATCTACTGTTTCGGCCGGTGGACGTGCCGGCATTGGAAGGGCGCGTGTTCTTCGCGCGGCAGACACTGGACGATGATCCGAGCCGATTGTTTCGCGTGCGGCTATATCACTTTGTGGTCGACAAGCACGCAAAGGCGATTCGTTTGGATCAGTACAGTTTTTTGCAGGAAGCTGCGTGGCGCAACGCGCATCTGACCCCGGAGAAGTTCGGCGCTCTTACGATAAAAGAACTGAAGTATTCGCCCGATTGCGCGGTGTACTTTCAGCGGCAAGCGCGGAACGTATATCGTGGCTCTACGGTTACCGGCGCATGCACGGTCGAATCGGAGCGGCTCGGCAAATCGGTGATCCTTGAAGATCACATTGAACTTGGCGCCGAGACCTTGTCGATATTGAGCAGTGCGCGTGACGAGTCGGGAAAGTTGATTTACGGCAATGTTGATGGCGTTCCGCATCGCCATCGCAAGGTGCGGTTTTTTGATGGTTGGATCGTCATCTATCGCGGTGATCGCACGGCCAATCCCAACGCGAAAGAACGCAATACCATGCGGAATGTGGTGTTGCATTCAGAAGGCCGCGTGGTGCCGGTGATCTGGGAGGACGGGCGCCGCAGTGGTTATTCGCTGCAGCTCGCGCGCTTGAGTTACCAGAACGAGAAGATGCATTTGCTGACCTTGAAATTGCTCGACGACGCGACTGGACAGGCCGTGTCCTATGCCTGGGCTGATCCTTCGACGCAGCACATCGGCTTGAATTTGCAGTGGTTCCAAACTGGCCTCACGCAGCGCCCCGGTGACGCGCGCTTCGACCCGAAGCCTGCACTGTCGCCACCGCCCAAGCCGCGCTGAAAAGTGCCCCTTGGCGCGTGTCGCAAGCGCGCCCGTGCGTCGTATGATCGACTGAACCCGCTGCATCACAGGGGCGGCAATTCGGTTTGGGGGACGGAGGCGACAATGGTCAAGCGTTTGGTTTTTTTGCTGCTCGCGACAGGCATGCTTTTCAGTGACGTGGCGTTTGCGCAGGACTCTGTTGTGTGCGAGAGCAAGGGCGGCGGTTATCGCGAGTGCTACACCGGCTTTCGCTATTCAGCCGTTTTGGTCGAACAGATTTCAGGCACCAGTTGCATTGAAGGTCAGAGCTGGGGACATCGTCCGGGCTCGGTGTGGGTTAGCCGCGGCTGTCGCGGCGAGTTCGCCGAAGCGGATGGCGGCGGTTGGAGCAGCGGCGGCGGTGATGAAGATGACAGTGTGGTTTGCGAGAGCCGAGATGGCCGCTATCGCGAATGCGCTTTGGCCTCACGCGGGCCGGTGGAACTGGTCGAGCAACTGTCGTCCAGCCAATGCGTCGAAGGGCGCTCGTGGGGACGTAATCGTGGCGTGGTGTGGGTAGACAAAGGCTGCCGAGCGCGCTTTGCCGCCTACTACGGCGGTGGGCCGGGCGGGCTCGGCAATGGCAATGCCTATACCGGTGGTAGCGCGTGGCAATCGGATAGCGACTACAACACCGAGTGCGAGAGCCGCGATAATCGTCGCCAGATCTGCACCTGGGACTGGAACGCGGGGACGCCGTTTTTGGTGGAGCAACTCTCGTCCAGCCCGTGTGTGCGTAATCGCAGTTGGGGCTACGACCGTGGCCAGAGCCTGCTGTGGGTCGATCAAGGCTGTCGCGCGGTATTCGGCGGGCGTTGAGCTTTTTCGGTGCTATTCGTGTTGCGCCGAACGGCGCGACGCGTTGGTTACTGCAGTCAATGTGTCGGGCTTTAGCGTGATCCGATCAATCCAAGGGAATGCCGCGCGAACCTTGCTCGTCAACGATTCGCCGCGGCACTTTCCTTGCTGGTGCCACTTTCGGTGGTGACGCGACGTGCGAGCACGGCCTCGCGGTGTGCGATATACAACGTGGAGCAGAAAATGATCGCCGCGCCAATCACGGTCCAGCGATCAATTTGCTCGTTGAAAAGCCACCAGGCCAAGCTCGCCACGATCGGCAGTTGCAGGAAATTTATCGGCTGCAATGCTGAGACGTCACCGATCTGATAGGCCCGCGTGAGCAGAATATGGCCCACTGTTCCGAGTAAGCCTGTGGCCGCGAGCCAGAACCACACCACGCCCTGTGGCCAGGTCCACACCGGAATAGCCGCGAGTAGCGTGATCGGCGTCATGATCACCACCATGTAGATCACGATGGCATCGGAGGACTCGGTGCGCGAGAGGAATTTGATACTGATCGCAGCGCTGGCGGACAACGCGGCTGAGGCCAAAGCGATGACAGCCGGGAAGGACAATTGCTCCACGCCGGGCCGCAAGACCACCAAGGCGCCGATAAAGCCGACGACTACGGCCGACCAACGACGAATGCGCACCACCTCGCCAAGAACCAGCACGGCGCCAATGGTCACGAATAGCGGTGTGGTGTAGCTAAGTGCGATAGCTTCTGCGAGTGGCATGTGTACCAGCGCCCAGAATCCCGTGAGCATTGCGCAAACGCCGATCACGCAGCGCAAAAGGTAAAGATTCAATCGGCGTGTGCGCAAAATTGCGGTGCCCGTACGCAGTAGCAAGGGCAGGGCGAAGATCAATCCAAAGAAGCTGCGGAAGAAGGCGATCTCGAAGGCGTGCAATGTGTCGGCGGCCATACGGATCGCGATCGCCATCGCTGCGAAGCACACCGTGCTGGCCATCATCAGAACACTGGCGCGTGCCGCCGGATTCGCCAGTGTCAAAACAGGCTCTCTTCAGGCGCAATCAGCGCCGGATAATCGTTTCGCGCATTGCCAACGGCGCGGCCGACACGGTAGGCGCGCATACGTTCCGTTGGAAAGGAGTCGACCAATCGCAGTGCATCCGCTACCGGCGCGCGGATCCAGCCCTCGTATTGAGATGTATCCAGAATCACAGGCATGCGATCGTGAATCGGCAGCATTAGGGAATTCGGGCTGGTCGTGAGAATGCAGCCGGTTTCCAAGACTGACCCGTCGGGTGCAGTCCAAGCCTCGAACAGCCCGGCGAAGCCAAAGCTCGCCGCATCGGTGGGCACAATCGCGAAGGGCTGCTTTCCGCTTGCGGTTGTTTGCCACTCGTAAAAGCCACTGGCGGGAATGACGCAGCGCCGGTAGCGCATTGCGTTTCGAAATGCTGGCTTTTCCGCCACGCCCTCTGAGCGCGCGTTGATCATGCGCGCAGCACCTTTTGCATCCTTGGACCAATGTGGCACCAAGCCCCAACGCACCTGCGCCCAGTTTAATTGCTCGCCATGGGCGCGTAGCAGCAGCATGTTCTGGGTCGGTGCAAGGTTGTAACTTGGCGCATACGACGGATGCGCGATCACATTGAACTGCTGAGCCAGCAATTCCGGAAGGGTATCGATGAAGTAGCGTCCGCACATGGGGCTAAGTTTAGAACGCCTAAATCACACGCACGCTGACTGAGAGCGGGCATTTGCGCGCGTTTGAGCTGCGGATTTTACTTGGGGAAGCGACCCGGCGCTAAGACGCCGAGCCGCGTGTGGATGCTGAAAAATCTGCCGCTCAGGCCAGTGCGAGACGCGCAGTGCGACGACGCGTGACACCACGCTTGCGGGCAGCGTCGATGCGACGAACGAGCCTTCCGAGCGCGTTGTCGAGCGCGGCGATCAATTGCTCAGCGCGTGCTTCGGCGCGATAAACACTGCCATCGCGCAAAGAAACTTCCAGAGTACAGGCGTGATCCACGCCGCCCTTGGGACCATTCAGATCGCGAAATCGCGCGACCAGCCTCGTGATGCCAGGTGCCAGACGATCCAGCGCACGCTGTGCACGCTCAATGAGCATGTCGCGTAGTCGCGCAGGGTCAGTCTGCTGCTGGTCGAACACTTCAATTTGCATCGTATGTCTCCTCTAACGATTGACTCGGAGGCGCAGCGCTTTATTCACCCTGCGCATCGAGTCTGAACCTCTTAAAGGCGGATCGTTCCGAACGACACAGACGGCATTCATCCAAGCTGAATTACGTATTCAGAGTTGTAACTGCAGCCGGCTTAACGATAACTGCGGAGTAACGCGACAACGACACCTTGCACACGAATGCGCTTCGCAGCGTAGACAAGTGGCGGAAATTCAGCGTTCTCGGCGGCCAGTTCGATGAACTCACCGCGCCGATAAAAGCGCTTCAGTGTCGCCGCTTCCTCATCCACCAATGCCACCACGACTTCACCATTTCGGGCCTGTAGCCGCGATTCGATGATGACCGTATCGCCATCCAGAATTCCGATATCGCGCATCGATTCACCGCGCACGCGCAAAGCGTAGGCGTCGCCCTTCGGCATTAGATTCGGCGGAACTGCAACGCGATCCTCGCCAGTGATGGCACTGATGGGCATCCCTGCGGCGATTTGTCCCAGCAAGGGCAGCTCAAAATATTCCGCGGCGCGTTGCGGCTCAGCTACGGCCAGGCGCACGCCACGCTGCTTGCCGTCCATGGGTTCGACCAGACCCAAGTCAACCAGCGCAGACACCTGCTTGTGTAACGAGCCGCGCGAACTCAAGCCCAACTCGTCGCACAATTGATCGAGGCTCGCTGGCGCGTGACCCTTGAGGCGACGCTCGCGCAAATGGGCAAGCAAATTTCGTTGCGCGCCGGTGAGCGGAAGTTCTTGCGTGTTTTCCATTGGTTCTCTACGCTGGAGGGGTTGGAGAACGGAGGGAGAACGTGACGTGAGCTTAGCTACTAGTCGGTTCGAAGTCGAGCCAGTTGAAGATCGCGTGTTGTCGCTGGTGTCAAGGCTCAAACGCAAATACGGCAATTGCATCACAGGCGAGGCGATTACGCCGGCACGCGCGGGTCAATTCGAGCCGATCCCGGACGGTCTGGATCCGCGATTGCAACGGGCCTTGCGCAGCCGTGGCGTGGAGCGTCTGTATAGCCACCAAGCGCAGGCGTGGCGTGCACTTGGTGAAGGCGCGCATTGCGTCATCGCAACGCCCACGGCCTCTGGCAAGACGCTGTGCTTTAACGGTCCAGTGCTCGATGCCGTGCTCAAACACGAAGCCAAGGCGATGTATCTATTTCCGACCAAAGCGCTTGCGCAAGACCAAGTCGCGGAGATGCTGGAGCTTAATCGGGCCGGGGATCTTGGCGTTCGCGCCTATACCTTCGATGGCGATACGCCCTCCGACGCGCGCACAGCGGTGCGTACCAAGGGTGACATCGTGGTCACCAATCCAGACATGTTGCATCAAGCCATCCTGCCGCATCACACCAAGTGGGCGCAGTTTTTCCAATCCCTGCGCTTTGTGGTCATTGACGAAGTGCACAGTTACCGCGGTGTCTTCGGTGCGCATGTAGCCAATGTGTTGCGCCGATTGCAGCGTATCTGCGATTTCTATGGGGTGCGTCCGCAGTATATTTTTTGCTCCGCCACCATTGGAAATCCGAAGGAACACGCGGAGGCCTTAAGTGGCTTATCGATGCGCGCGATCACCGAGAGCGGCGCGCCGCAAGGTGCGAGCCACTTACTGTTTTGGAATCCGCCGCCGATCAACCCCGAACTTGGCATCCGCGCATCGGCGCGCTCGCAAGTCAGCAAGATTGCGCGGATCACGCTCAAGGCGGGGCTCAAAGCAATTCTGTTCGCGCAGTCGCGGCTGATGGTCGAGGTGCTCACCAAATATTTGAAAGACGTTTTCGATCATGACCCGCGCAAGCCTGCGCGGGTGCGTGCTTATCGCGGCGGCTATCTGCCGGACGAGCGTCGGCTCACCGAAAAACTCATGCGCCAGGGCGCGATTGACGCCATCGTCAGTACCTCTGCGCTGGAGCTCGGAGTTGACATCGGCGCGCTCGATGTGTGCCTCTTGTGTGGCTATCCGGGCAGCATCGCGGCCACACGTCAACGTATCGGCCGAGCGGGCCGTCGTCAGCAGTCGGCGCTCGGTGTTCTGGTGGCCAGCAGCGGCGCGCTCGATCAATTCGTGGTGCGCAATCCGGAATTTTTCCTTGAGCAATCGCCCGAACATGCGCGCATTGCGCCAGATCAGTTGTTGATCTTGCTCGATCACATCCGCTGCGCCGCGTTCGAGCTGCCATTCAAGGCGGGCGACGATTTTGGTGGACGCGAAGTGCGCGAGTTCCTGGAATATCTCACCGAGGAAGGCGTGCTGCACCATGACGCGCAGCGCTGGCATTGGATTGACGACAGTTACCCCGCCAACGCGGTCAATCTGCGTTCTGTCGCGGATGGGAATTTCGTCGTGGTCGATCGCACCGGCGGCAAGCAAACCATCATTGCCGAAGTCGATTTCTCCGCCGCCGCGCTGACGCTGTACGAAGGCGCTATCTACATGATCCAGGCGGTACCCTGGCAGGTTGAAAAGCTCGATTGGGTTGGCCGCAAAGCCTATGTGGTGCGCACGCATGTGGATTACTACACGGACGCCATCGACTACACGCGGCTTAAGCCATTGAGTGAATTTGGCATCCAACCCGCCGGCACCGGCTTCGCCCAGCATGGCGAAGTCCAAGTTGTCAGGCGCGTCACGGGCTACAAGAAAATCCGCTACTACAGCCACGAGAACATTGGCTACGGGCCGGTGAATTTGCCCGATCAAGAATTGCAGACGACCTCAATCTGGTGGCGATTACCACCGGAAGCCATCGCTGAAGGATTTAGTTCGCGCTTTGAGGCGCTGGATGGGTTTTTGGGTGCTGCGTATGCATTGCACACGGTGGCCGGATTGCTGTCGATGTGCGAGCCGCGCGATTTGGGTAAGGCAGTTGGTAGTGGCGACAATGAATGGTCGGCACAGGTGTCGTCCAAGGGACGCGGCGAAATGCGCGCGGGAAGCGGTGAGGTTCTCGATCCAACGCGGCTACCGCATTTCGCCCCAGCCGTGTACTTGTACGACAATTATCCCGGTGGCATCGGCATGTCGCGACCCTTATTCGAGCGCGCTGAGGAATTGGTCAGTGCGGCGCACGGCTTAATTCGCGGTTGCCGCTGCGGGGCAGGGTGTCCGGCGTGCGTAGGTCCCATTTTGAATAGCGATGAGCAACGCGCGCCGAAGGTGAGCGCGCTCAAGGTGTTGGAGTTACTGCGCGATGCCAGCGCTGCGCGTGTGGCCGTGAAGGAAGTAATTACGGCCGGCGAGCGTCTTCGCTGGGTGCATTAGCCTGATCACGAACTTTGGTCAGTGCCGGACCTGCGCTCGAGATTGAAGCAGTTGCGCGGCGCGGCGGCTGTTGCCGACGCGCCAAATGCAGCCGTGCCCGAATGGCTGGCGCGGCTGGAACGCCTGCGCTTGTTGTCGCGCGAGCGCATGGGTAAGAACCGGTCGTCGGCGCCATTGCCGGGAACCGAAATTGGTCCCGGATTGATGCACATTCAGGCGCGCGTGAGCGGCATTAAACTGCGGCTGGCTGGTCTTGATTTGCCGGAGACATTGCAGGCACCGTGGGCGCCAGAACGATGCGTCGATCGTAGTTCGCTGCTGCTATTCGACACCGAGACCAGTGGTCTATCGGGTGGCGTCGGGCTCAAGGTGTTCATGCTCGGCATGCTGTCATGGCAGGCAGACACATGGGTACTCGATCAATACCTGTTGTCGCGTCCAGAAGGCGAGGCCGCACTGGTCGCCGCGTGGATGAAAGCTTGTCGCCCTGGGATTTGCTTGGTCAGTTACAACGGTAAGCGCTTTGACATTCCGGCGATGCGAACCTTGCAAATCCTGCATGCCTGCGGCGAGCTGCCGGAGCACCTTATTCACTGGGATCTGCTTTATCCAGTGCGACGCGCACACCGTCATGAATGGCCGAACTGCCGTTTGGTGACTGCGGAATCGCAACTACTCGGAAAGCAGCGGCATCAGGACTTGCCTGGCAGCGAGGCACCGCGCGCCTGGCGCGACTTCCTAATGCGCGGCGAAACCGGAGATCTGCTGCGTGTACTCGCGCATAACCGTTCCGATCTTGAATCTCTCTTGGGGATTCTGAAAAAGTTGTTACAGGATCCGCGTACCGCCGGCAAACAGCAGACAGCAAGAAAGACAACACAGGGCAGGCAAGTCGATCAGAATGATCGTCAAGAAGCCCAGCGCCAGATTCCGATTGATCTGCGTCTGGCTTCGAGTAGGGTGTGAGTCGTTTCCCCAACTTCCCGCAGCCGCTCGGCTTAAGCCGACGGCGTATATCGAGCGCGCCGCGCAGCGCTATGTCGGCCAGTTGGTGGCAGGCACAACGCTTAAGGGTGCAGCGGTTGGCGAGACGGCGCCGGCGCCTGCGGGTGCCCCGGATTTCCAGGAAGTGGATATCGACTCGCTGCAACAGACGCAGCCGCGCAACGTCGGCGTCGAGCATGTCGCCTTGAGCGCATTGAAGGAACTGGGTGTGGTTGCCAAGCTG
>Ga0105044_10015854_pt1 | contig 10185 bp, 6 predicted proteins | sample MAT01_FD_78092 | JGI IMG/M metagenome (GOLD analysis project Ga0105044, IMG submission 78092) | Freshwater microbial communities from Lake Fryxell liftoff mats and glacier meltwater in Antarctica - MAT-01 | ecosystem: Environmental > Aquatic > Freshwater > Ice > Liftoff microbial mat | place...
AACGTTCCACTTAAAAACCATGCTTATCATGAAATGAAAACCCGTCCAGCAAAACCCCAGACAATGCGTACTATTTCACAATTTCTACCCAGGCCGAGAAAAGCTCGAGGTTGTCACGCTAAAAACGATTTTTTCTCGACTCTACTTGACGAACGCCACCCTTTTTGACGGCTTCCTAGCGATTTGCTCTATGAAATGCTTTCTTTCTGAGCCTGAGGCGCTTGCCGATTTCTTGCGGCGTGGCTCGGCTAGCGCCTCAGGCTCAAAATCTCAAGCAAAATTCTCCATGAAGTCTTGCGTGGTGGTGATCCGCGAAAAGTGTCTTTTTCTCGGATTCGGCTAAAAGTGAGCTACAGCCTCCGGTTGCTGTACAATACGCATCGTCGTTGAGAGCACTGACGCTCCCTATTTTAACCCTTTCGCACACTGCCAATTGAGTGTCGCTTGATCAAGAGCCATCGCATGAAAAACGGTAAAAAGCGGCCGAGCCAGTGGATGGGTGCTTTACGAACAGCCGCATTTCTATTGGTATGGATGGCACCTCAGAACTCATTGGCGACGGAGCCTATTCCAGACAAGCTCGTTGTGCTGACCTTCGACGACTCGGCAAAAACGCACTTTAGCGTTGTTCGGCCGATACTGCTGAACCACGGATTTGGAGCCACCTTCTTTATTACGGAAGGATTCGACTTCAAAGAAAATAAACGCGATTACATGAGCTGGGAAGAGATCGCTCAGCTGCACTTCGATGGCTTTGAAATCGGCAATCATACTCGCGATCATTTAGGCATCTCGGACAAGAATGTGGATCAATTGGCTGAACAATTGAAAGCCATTGATGACCGCTGTGCCGAGTTTCGCATTCCGAAGCCTACCAGCTTTGCGTGGCCGGGAAATTCTATTTCCATTGCGGCGCTACCCGGCCTCGCGGCCCATGGAATTCGTTTCGCGAGACGGGGAGGCGGCCCAGAACACGAGTATAAGCACGGGAAAGGTTTTGCCTTCGAACCTCATCTGGATCATCCATTGCTCTTGCCTTCGGCAGGGGATGCGAGACCGGATTGGGAAATAGAGGACTTTGTTCACGCCATTGAGCAAGCAAAGTATGGCCGCGTCGCCATACTGCAGTTTCACGGCGTGCCAGATACGGCACACAGTTGGGTGAATACGCCAAAGGACAAGTTCGAGCAGTACATGCGTCATTTGGCGGTCAACGGATATCAGGTCATCGCACTGCGAGACCTTCAAAAGTTCGTTGATCCAAGTGTCACGCCCCAAGATCCCTTGGGCCCCATCGAAGACCGAAAAACTGTATTGACGAACCAAACCTCCTACGAAAACATTCGCACGCCCGGCAATGATGCAGAGTTGCGGTTTTGGTTGACCAACATGTTGGTCGACCATAACTTTAGTCTGCCTGAGGCTTCTGCCGCAACTGGCTTGGCACCTACGGAAATCAGCGCCGCCGTCGAACGACTTGGAATTGCGACTCCGACCGAACTCCCACACGATCGCGTCCGTGTTCTTCCGTTCCCTGGAGGCAGGCATCCACGAATCGGTTTTCGCGATGGGGCCATTCGACCGCAACGGGAAACGAAGCTGAGCATTTTTCTTCCCTGGGAGCCCAAGTCGTATGTCGTTGCTGACGTGCCCGAAGCTATTTGGTGGATGCAACAGGACCGACGCGAGCTGATGTACTTGGCTCACACCCACGTTAAGACCACTTGGGATTTGAAAGCAGTGCAGCTGAAGCCGACAGAATGGACGCAAACAGCAACTGGCTGGTCAGTGCTCCGAACGTTGCCCAATGGAGTAGAATTTGGGGCCGAGGCTGAACCAAAAGAACGCGAAGTTCATTGGAAACTGTGGATCAATAACGGATCAACAGAGACATTGTCTGGGCTGCTGGTACAGAATTGTTTGATGCTTGCAGGTGCACCTGGATTCGATCAGCTGACATCCGATAATAAGCGGATTAAAAAACCGTTTGTGGCCTGCCGCGATCCGTCGGGTACGCGTTGGATCATTACGGGATGGCAATCCTGCGCGCGACCCTGGACAAATCCGCCTTGTCCATGCATGCATGCTGACCCACAGTTTCCAGATTGCGAACCAGGCCATCGCAAAGAGCTTCGCGGAGTGCTTTCCTTTTACGAGGGTGATGATCTCGACGGAGAGCTGAAAAGACTCGGTCTGTGGATCGAACAGCACTAGCTATTCGTTAGTAGCGCCATTGCAAACCGTAGTTCAAGCTATGCAGCGAGAAGTTGCTTTCCAGCAGATTGAACGACGGTGTGCTCGCTCCGGTCGGTGGGTTGCTCAAATTGGAGGCCAATCGTGGATCCAATTGGTCTGCGACCCGAGCCACTTTTGGCAACCCTAGATAGGTATAGCCGATCGTCGCCTCTAGTCTTCGATTCAACCTGTACCCCAGGGTGACATTCGTCTCAGGAGTAACGACGAACGTATTCGAGACGTAGTTGCCATTGTTGGTATTGCGAGCTAGCAAACCCTCATTCGAACTGCTGGTGCTCGGAGGTGTACCAGGAACAAAGATCGAGGATGAGCCGTCGATGTTGACGCTTCGCTCCATATTCCCGAACCCGAGCTTCACCATTCCCGATAAACTCCAGCATCGTTCACGCAGGATGCCGTTGAGTCCCAATGCCATACCATTGAAACGATTGGTCGTCATGAAACGATCGGACAACTGAGAAATTGTGCCCTCTGGGGCAGACCCGTTCACAAGTGCCGTGGTTGTCGAGTCGATACTCAGTGCATCGGCTAAACGAGCTGTTTGATATCCAGCCAAAAACTCGATGCGTCCGGCGCAATCGCGAAGGATCAATTTGCGAAACAAAAGATCGCCGCCGTACAGATCGTTCGAAATGCTGGCGTTTAGACCGCCCGAGGTGCCTCCATTTTGACCTAGGGTTGGGTAGTTCACCGCGATGGTTGCTTGCGAATTATTGGCGGTACTAAAGAAAGGCCGCACGACGACCGGTTCCGAAGTAGGAGTACTGCCATAGGTGAGCGAGTTGCTTCCGGCGTCGAAGAACCTCAGCAGCACTCCAACCGATTTGCAATCGTCGAAGTAAATACCCAGTTCGCCTCGGATCCCTTGTGTGGATTGCCCGAGCACCTCGGAACCGCCGAAGAGATTGTCAGTATCATTCCGTCCGATCAAGCCGTCGGTGTCCGGATCATTGGCTGGTCTACGTGTAGTTACCAGTTGCGGGAGATTCTGCCCCTCGGGCCAAAAAGTTGCGGCCTCGATTCTCAAGTTCATCCTGCGCAGTATGTTGCCTAGGATGTTTGGAGTTTGAATGACCCCGGATGAAGAACAGCCGGAGTTACACGAGGAGCCCAGGGTCATGGCGGTTGGATCGTGGATCGTCTCGCTCAAACCGCTATTGTCGACGTACTCCTGTTCGATAACGTTTTCCGCTGCGGACACCGAAGGGATGGGAGAATGAGAGTGGGGCACACCCGCTTGACAGTTCTTGCACCCTGCTTGGACGACTCGGCTGGAGGAAGAGCCGGCGGAATCCTTTGCGATCTTTTGGGTAATTCGAGCCGGTTTTGTGTTCGATCGTTGTGACGAGCCGATCTTGACCGGCTCCACCGCCGAAGCGGTTACGACGCCTGGATCCAGAGGACGCTTTGCCGAGCTCTTGCCGACAACTTTCTGCTCTGTTCTTTCTTCTGGATAGAACTCACGGTCGGAGTCTCTACCGGTTCGGAGTTGAGCCATGGCAGCGTTTGAAAAAGATAGGCTGGCCAGGACCACAGTACCGATCTGCAACCCCATCTGCAAGGATTGCCGAACGGATCGACGTTGAATTTGTTGGATGTTTGTGTTGCCCATCTGCTCCCCCGATACTTCCATGCTTAACGATCGCGCTGACTTTTCCGACTGCGCAGCTAACTATGCTTTGGATCGGAAGTTCCGAATGCGGAAGTTGAGTAAAGATGGCAGAATTTGCGGGTGTCGATGGAAATCGTGTTTCGTATTTGGAACGAACTTTCGCTAGCACTCATCGTGCTGGACTTTGCGGAATAGTTAGACTCCTCTGTGGTGAGGTGCAATTGCGATGGAGTCGGGTGCGATCGTCCGATCAAGATACCAATGGCTGGAAAGGGATTTTTCGGCCTATTGGCCCGTAAGATCGGATCGACGAGATCCAACCGTAAAAGGATTTGCAGCATGCGCCGAACATTCGCGTCATTCACGACTTTGGTGTGCATCGTTGGAGTTTCGGGCTGTGCTCAGATGAAGCACAATATAGGAGTGGACTACGCTCGCAATCAAGCGTGGCCGCAACCCTTCCGAGGAGCCGATGCGAATTCCGTCGTCGCTCCTTTTGAAGTCATGCGAGAAAACGGTTGGCGAGAAAATAATACGCTCGGCTCAAGCTTGTTCTCGGACAAACAAATCTTGAGCGAGGCGGGCGCGATTAAGGTTCAATTGATTTTGACCAAGTCGCCATCGAGCCATCGCATAGTTTACGTCAAATCGGGCCAGACTGAGCAAGAAACCAACGCACGTGTGGAAAGCGTCCAGTTAGCGGTTTCTCAATTGATTCCTACCGGCACTCTCCCGCAGATCTTGGTCACCGAGACCGAGCCGACAACTTCGTCGGGTGCGTACCAAACACTGGTGCACCGAGCATTGGTCAAGACGACGCCGACGCCGCGATTGGGCGCGTTTAAAGGTGTGAACGAACAAGTGCCACAATCCGTTGCCCCGAACGCTTCATCGGGTAAGTAGGCCAGTCGTGTCGAGTTATTTCGAGTCGCCGATCCGGATGTAGCCGCTCCATAGGAGAGGGTGGTTACCAGGTATCTTCTGATCTGCTCCAAGGTTTGGAGAGGCGTGAAACAAAGGTTCAGATCGCGGATCGAACTGTTCTTCCCAAAGACTCAGTACGCTGCGTTGCCATGCTTCGGAAACCGGCAAGTCGATCATGTTGTCTTGAAAGCTGCGGAACAGGATACTTGTACTCTCGCCTCCCACTGGCCACCGAGATACGGTCATGTGCTGCGTTCCTTGGGCGATGAGAGGCAAAGTAAGCTGGAGCCACTCGTTATCTCTATCTTTCGACGCAACGGATGGCGGTTGGCTTTGAACTCCAGGCAATAGCAAGGAAGTGGGCGAACCCCACGGCAAATGCCCCCAAGCAGGGATGCCAGATAGCGCTGGGTTGGAGTCTGAGGGAACAGGGGCAATGGAGTCCCAATTCATCGAGGCGAAAGTGCAGATTCGGTCCGATGCAAGCTTGAAGAATCGACTGGACGGATACTGTCCTCCTTTTCCAATCAAGTCAACGATGGCGTGCTTGCGAGTTAAGTCTGGGGCAACAAACTCTCCGACATGCACATCCACCGGGTGCTTTAGTTGGTCCGCCAGTTTGGCTTGTAATAGATATGGGACTAACCCCAGGGTTGGCGAATACGTAATCCGGTGTCCAGCGATGCACGGTAGAGCGTTAGGAGCGTCGCTCATCGGAAGCAGTTCGAACGGTACATTCCAAATCCATTGATCGGGAACTACGATCCATCGCTCGGCCCCATTTAGCTCTGCCCAGATTTCTTTTGGGAAGAGTTGGTCTCGCAGAGAAACCAGCTCGGTGATCTTCGGTTTGGATGCATTGCCTATGTTCGGCTTGGAGCGTGGGGGCTGTTCTAGCCCCTGCCATTCCGAACGGATCTTGGACACCTTCAGCGAAGCGGCATTGGCCTCCAGGATTTCCCAAGATCTCCATTTGCCAGCCGTGAGCAGGTATCCTCGAAGCGATTTTCCAATCGATGCGAAGAGGAGCACCGCGTCGCCGGTTTGGAGCGCTTTGTCCAATCCCTGCTGTGAATGCCGAGGAGGAAAAATTTCGGAAATAACAACCGGGCCAATGGCTGCGGCCCAAAACATAGATTCTTGCACGGCTGACAATCGGACTGCGGAATCCCAGCGACGTGTTTCCTCCTCGCTCCACTTGCGTGTGTCCCACTTCGGATTGGCAAGCAATGGTGCTAGCAATTCGACGATCTTGGTTGCATTTTGATCGAGAGCGGGAAACTGTTTTCGCAGCTGTTTGGCTTCCCCACTTGAAACCGTGTTCAGGAAGCGACTATCGCCATGGAAAATCATTTGCAAATCGAAGACACGCGATTCCAACTCGCCGATGCGTCTGTAGCGTCGGCGGATAGCGTCATCGATCGATGTTACCAGTTCGGCATCCCGTCGCGTTCTGAGTTGGATGGCGAGCAGCTGTTCGACGACCTCGGTCTTGTCCGCCATAAGCCACAGCAATTGTTCCAATGGTTGAACTCGCCAATGCCCCGTGGCAGGCGAATTGAGCAGTTGCGTTAAGATCGCTTCCGCTACCGCATCCGGTAGATGATTCGATTTCGTCAGGTGCAAAGCCATATCCAATTGAAACAGCGGAGGTGAACCGATCCCGGAACCGCTTCCTCGCAGGAATGCTACGCTTTCGTAGAAGGTACTGATCCCCTCGGAAACATTGCCTTCGAGAAACGCCACTTTGGCAAGCGAATAGCGAATCACCGCTTCGGCTCGGGGCATGACTACTTGCTTTGGCAACAACATGGTCGTGGCAGCATTGCAATGCTTCTTTGCACCCTCGATGTCCCCGACCAACGCAGAGAGTCTGGCCCATTCGACCTGTCCGCGAATCGCAACCATTCGACTTTTGGTAGAGGACCACGCAACGATTTGCTGCAACATTTTCCCGATCGCGATATCGTGGCCATCCGCGAAACCGATCTCCGAAAGATACTCAATTGCCTCGGATAGATGATCCAATTGTCCCGCGCGGCCAGCCACGATCGAGGCCTCGATTGCCCTCTCCTCAGCCACCAGTAATTCATTCGATTCGACCGCGAGATCCGCGATGGCCAGCAAGGCGATGCTGGTGAGTGGATGATCGAGTCCATTGGCCAAGCTCAAGTTTTGGATGAGCAGTTTTGACGCCACAGCGCGTTCCCCAAGGCCGATCATGGCCAACGCTCTACAGATTTCGATCGAGCAATGTACGATTTCGTTTTGCCCGACGGTGTTGATAGTGAACGCATCGAGCAACGGTTTCGACAAAGGGCTGTGCTTTGCTAGCGGGCCCAACAACTGAAATCGCCGTCTCAACGCAATCGCTTGACATCGCAGCACCTCGATCGCGTCGATAGAGATCGTTTTCCCTACAGGCCCTTGACCTTTGGAGAATTCGAGCAGAGTGTCGTTGGAGCCTAACGAAATAGGCCAGGCTTCGGTGAATCCACCCATTTGCGTAGCCCGGCCATTCATGGCCCATGGAACTTCGCGAGCTCGAGGATCTGCCCGGACGCTTCCAGCCGCACTTTTTAAGAGTACCGTCCAACCCTTTGCGTCGATCGCGATTTGCAAGGCGCTATCGTATTTTTCTAAAGCCATTCCAATGTCGCATTGTTCGAGAAAGCACTCACCCATTTTGACAATCAGCGGAATGCTATCTATTCCGCGCTGGTTGTTTACCATCCGAGTTTGCGACAGGCCGGTGGCTAAAACCTCCATCGCTTGGGATGTTTGGCCATCGGCCATGAAGTCGCTGGCGGTATAGTTTTCTGGGCGTATGACGTTGCTATTAGCAGTGCTCGGCTTGGAACTAGTCGACGGTGGCTGCGCTAGAATCGCTCCGGGAAGAAGTAAACCAAGTGAGAAAACAATCGAAACGGCTAAGGATGTAGTCGCGGAGCGTACCAAACTCGAATGGCTCGTCTCAGCTAGAGAGGAGTGTAGAGGACACATGGGAAGATCTTTCGCTGGGATGAATGAGAGCTAGCAATAACCATTATGAACAACAGTCCGTCCCAACGCCAACGGAACGATCGGTGAAACCGGCAAAGTTTCCCTCAAGCGAACCAGCCAACTTTCCGATACACTCGGTATTGTCGTCCTCTCGTTTTGGAGTTCGACGTAGCATCGAGCTGGCCGGTTTCGGTTGAACCCTGCCCCAGGATAATGGAAATTCAAAAATGTTGAATTGCAAGAAACCGACTTTAGGCATCTGGATGGTCGTTGCGGCGGGTTCGCTTGGCGTAGCTGCCAACACGGGTTGCCAAGTTCAAGTGGCAGGCCAGACCCTCCCAAGTCCGTATTACCTCCAAGACGATGTGCAATACTTCCCAGCTGGGCCGGAGAACAAGCTCGCGAACGAAACTGCGGCTTTGAAAGCGGCTCGAGAAGAAGCCAAAGCGCGTCGATAGTCCTGTTGACGCACGGTAACCAAAATCGGTGTAGAATGGGGTTCCATGTGATTCCCATCCTACCGCTGCGTGACCGATTATGGACTTCCTTTCTTGTCGCTGGGCAATCTTGTCGGCGATTCTCACTGTAACTACGAGCCCGATTGATGCTGCTGATCCGTTTCATGGCGTTGCCGTCGGGAATATCCAGTTTACGGTCCTGGATGGCTTGCACATTGACAAGGTTGCAGACGATGCATTGATCCAGTGGCCCATTGCTGCGACCTTCGATGCGGAGGGTGATTTGTTGGTGCTGGAGTGCCACTGGAACGGCGAGAGCGTTCAGAAGCAGCTGGTATCGAAGCCGCACAAGATCGTGCGATTGTCCGATACGGACGGTGATGGCCGGTTCGACGAGAGACTGGTTGTCGCAGAGGAACTGGCCTTTCCCGAAGGCATCATGGTTTTTGGGAACGATCTGCTGGTGACTGCGCCGCCCAACATCCTAAAACTATCGGATGCCGATGGAGATGGGTTTTTTGAGAAGCAAGATGTTTGGTTTGATGGTACGACCATCACTCATTGTGCCAATGATTTGCACGGCCCAAAACGGGGGCTCGATGGATGGGTCTACTGGACCAAAGGGGCCTTTGGTGAACAAAGTCATCTGCTGCTGGGTAGCGATGAGTCGGACGATGCCGAGCGATCCAAGTCTAAGGCCGCACACATTTATCGTAGACATCCCAGCGGCGGCCCTATCGAACGCTTGATGACAGGAGGTATGGACAATCCTTCCGATATTGCATTTTCGCCGGAAGGGGAGCGATTTTTTTGCTCGACGTTTTTACATCATCCAGGCAACGGTATTCGCGATGGTATCGCCCACGCGCCGCGCGGAGGATTGTTCGGCAAACAACATCAAGTGCTCGATGGCCACTGGTCGACTGGTCCACTCCTGCAACCTATTGCTGAGCTGGGAGCGGCTGCGCCGGCGAGTATCGATTTCTTAAAGTCGCTCGCTTTGGTAACTGCCATCCCGAGCCAACAAGCAGCCATGGCGATCGCAAATCCCCCACGATTCCTGGTCACCTCTCAGTTCAATTTGCACAAAGTTGGGTTGCATCGTTTGGTGGAGAACGGGTCCAGTTTTGAGACCCAGTCGATGGATTTGGTCTCGGCTGACCGTGTCGATTTTCACCCGGTGGATGTTTTGGAAGAACCGGATGGCAGCTTGCTCATCTTCGATACCGGTGGATGGTACGACCTGTGTTGCCCCAGCTCTGGAAGCGATCAAAAAATCGCACGAGGAGGCATCTATCGCTTGACGGCGGCATCCGAGCGACGGCACAACCAAGCGCGCTCTATCAAGACGCCCCCAGCCCTATCTACAGCCGAAGCAATGCGAATTGCGATGGATCGCAACCAGAACGTGGCAGCCCGCCGCGAAGCACTTTGGCAAATGGCTCAAGCGATCACGCTCCAAGACGAACCGCAATTGGCCAACGCGACGATCGCGTTGTTGTCCGACACAGAACCCACTATTCAACAAGCAGCGGCGAATATTGTTGGTCTGAACCGCTGGCCGCTGGCCCTCCCGCATCTGGTTGCAAACCTAAAAAGCAACTCACCAGCAACCGTGCGCTCGGTGATCGAAGCTGTGGGCGTGATCGGAAATGCAGATAGTGTTCTGCCAATTCTTTCCGCCAAGAGACGATTTCCAGACGATCGATTCATCAGTCATTCTAGTATCTACGCGTTGATGGAGATTGGGGCAATCGAACCCATGATCAATATCGCGAAGCGCAGTCTAGACGATTCCGAACAGTTGGCTGTCGTGCATGCGTTGGATCAGATGGACCAACTGCCAGAGAGTCTGTTTCCGAAGCTTGTGTCGAACTTGACCAGTGATCGCGAAGACTTGAGATCGCTCGCGGTCCGTTGTCTATCCAAAAG
>Ga0105044_10015855_pt1 | contig 10185 bp, 4 predicted proteins | sample MAT01_FD_78092 | JGI IMG/M metagenome (GOLD analysis project Ga0105044, IMG submission 78092) | Freshwater microbial communities from Lake Fryxell liftoff mats and glacier meltwater in Antarctica - MAT-01 | ecosystem: Environmental > Aquatic > Freshwater > Ice > Liftoff microbial mat | place...
AAAGCCCAAACCACCTGTCCGCGTTCGAGCACAACAACCCCTTCGGCCCCGGCGGCGGCCCCAAGCCCCGCCCGCCCCGCAGATCTCTCGACGACACCAACGCCGCCGCCGCCTTCCTGAACGCCGAACTCTTCGGCCAAGGAGCCGCCGGAGCCACAGGTCGCAGCATCCGCGAGGTCGCCGTATGGGCCAAGGACACCGCCCGCCTCCTGAACGCCATCCACGATCTCTGCCGCTTCCGCGCCCGCCTCCTCGCGGCACGCGCCCTCCCCGACGTCCTCGACACACCCGACAACACCATGCACACGCACGACCACGCCAGCGAACGCCGCCGCGCCGCCACCAAACTCTTCGACGCCTTCCTCAAACTCTCCCCGGACCCAAGCCCGCCCCACAGCATCGACCCGCCACCAAGGCACCCCGGCCAGCCCCTCAGTCCAGACCAGCAACCGCCCCACGACCCACACACCGGCCGCGCACCAACCACGCCCAGCGTGCCCCGCGAGCCCGATGCGCGTGACGGAAGCAATGATCTTGGCAAACGTAGAGTCAACAACATAAGTAACATAAAAAGCAATACGTCGACACCACCAATCGCACCCGCACCACCCGCCGCCCAAAGCGCAGCGCGCCACAAGAGCCTGCACCCTGAAGACGCGCAGCCGCCGCCAACATCATCAAGCCGCTGCCAAGGCGCCAAAGAGGCGGCCCCGCCCAGTCACGGGCGAAGTCACCTCTCGACACGCAGCATGCTCAAAAGCTGGCCAGCATCGCGCCGCCGATCCGCGCCTCAGTCCTGCGCCGGTCCAAGCAGCACCAGCCCGCGCCGCAGCACCACGCGATCCTGGATCCCGCCGCGCTCGCCCGCCTCAACGCGCACCACAAGCCGCCGCGCTTCATCCGCGCTTCGCGCCGGACCTACCGCCAGCCGCACCGCCGCACTCGGCGACTCCTTCGTCAGGCGATGCTCAACCGCGCTCGCGTCGTCGCCCGCAATCTCAACCCGCACCACGCAGTCGCCAAAGACGCGCGCCGACTCGGGCAACTCAAGCCTCATCGAGACATGGCTCGCGCCAGCAGGCAGCACCCACTCCGCCGTCATCGGTCCAGGCAACTCAACATCCGGCGCGCCCAGCGCAACGCCTCGGGCGGTCCCAACAACCAGCGGCGGGGTCCATCGCCGCGTCGTCGTCTTCTCTACCCGCGCCGTCAGCGAGCCGAGCGCAACCAGCCGCGACGCATCAAACGCGAGTGCCTCAATCTCATCAAGCTCGATCGCATCAACGCCAACCTCGTCAACACCAACCTCATCAACACCACGCGGCGACGACGCACTCGGGCCCGCGCGCTCGATCCACGGCCCATCAAAGCCGACGCCGATCCTCCCACCCGTCCCCGCCCGAAGCGCGGCACGCGCCACAGTCCCGTCGCTCAGCCACACGCGCGCACCCGCCGCCCGCGCCGCAGGGCTTGCAACCGCGATCGTCGCAACTCGCGCGAGATCAAGCGACCGCACCTCACCACCAGAGTCAATCCGCACGACCGAGCCCGACACCGACTCAACAAACCCGCCCAGCACATCCCCGTTGATCAGCACCACCCGGTCCTCGCTCGCCCTCTCGGCCGCCGCCGCGATCTCGCGCGACAGCCGCTCCGCTCCCTTCGCATTCACCACGATGCGATGCACACCTTCAAGATCAATGAGCACCGCGCCCCACAGCCGCGCACTCCAAGCCACACGGTCCGCGGCAAAACCAGCACCCATCGTCGGACCGCCCGGGAACACCTGCCCATCTGCCAACTCGATCCAGCCGCCGCTCGACTCCGCCGCGCCAGCACCATCGCGCCGCGCGGCCCCCACTCCAGCTCGTGACTCTCGCACCGATCCAGCAAGCACCGGCACAATCGCAATCACATCACGCACAGGAATCAAAACCTCACGCTGCGGACCACCTCGCGCGCCAGGCTGACCCAGCGGCCGAAACCTTACTTGATCACCGCCAGCCGAAGTCGCAAACGAAGTCACAAGCCCGGCCCGCTCCTCAAGCCCCGCGCCGATCAACACCTGCGGCGCAAGCGCACGCTCCGCCGCCAGGGGCGCGATGGCCCCGCCGCTCGACTCGGGCTGAATCACCTCGCTCATCGCCGTCCGGCCCGAACAGACCGTCCCCGCAACGAGCGACAAAGCAGCGGCCGCGCCGACGCGGGTCCAATCACGGATGAACACACATGTACTCACGAAGGTTAAACTCACTTCTGGAAGATCGGCAAGTATCGCTTCGGCATTTGCAAGATGATGAGAGACATTCCGGTCCCATAGTCTTCGCCCACGCTGGCATCCTGCCAGACACCCCCCGGCGTCTGCGTCGCGATCAGCTCGCGCCGGATCGCTGGCCACCAACGCTCCCACGTCGGGCCGCCCTTGAGAAACGCCGCCTGAACGGCGTAGTAGTGCCCATAAAAGTAGTGGATTGCCTGCGTCTCGCCCGCGCCCGGCATCGCGTTGTCGAACAGGTAGCCAACGCCGCCATCAATGGCGCGGTCCTCATAGATGCCCGCATACTGCAGGCTCGCGACCCCCGCCGCGGTCCGGGGCCAGGCGCTCGCGCCCATCATCGTCTGATATCTGAAGCCACCGTCGGGATTCTGGCACGAGCGCACGTACTCCACGGCCTTGTCGATCACAGCCTTGGAGACCTCAAGCCCCGCGTTGCGAGCCGAGCGCAGTGCCATGATCTGGCAGATCGTGACCGAGACATCCGCGTCGAACGGGATCGGGTTGTAGCGCCACCCGCCCTCGCTGTTCTGAGTCTGAGAGATCAGCCGCGTGGCGCGCACCAATGCATCGTGCGTCCGGTCGGCAAGCTGCGTGTCCGCGCCGCCCATCGTCGTCCCGTAGACCTCGCCAAGGAAGAGGGCTGCAAAGCCATGCCCATACATCGGGCTGTTGGCATTCGGCGTCGCGATCAGGCCATTCTCCGCGCAGTTCTGCAGGATGTACTCGAGCCCCTTCGAGACGTTCTCGCCATACACGCCGCGCCCGGGCAGATTCCCATCCGCCATGAACGCAAGGCACGCGATCGAAGTCACCGCAACCGTGCGGCCAAACTGCGCCTCGCCCCAGCTCCCGTCGGCATTCTGAGATCGCGCCAGCGCCGCCAGCCCGCGCGTCACTGCGCGATCCAGCTCGGGCGTCATCTCGTTCGCCATCGGATTGTTGGTCGCAGAACCAGCCAGAAAAGCCTCGGGCGGCGCGACCACCACCTCGGGCTGGACAGGGCGAGTAACGGGGCCAGTTGCAGGGCGCATCGCTGGCGGCTGCGCCCCCGCGGCCAGCACGCCGCTGGCAAGCATCGCCGCGACCGCGGCAGAAAGAAACATACCGTGTTGGGCATGTGTGTAATATATCATGGACGGCGCTCGCGTGGTGTGGTGCCGCTCCGGTCCTCCGCCAGCCGCTTGTAATATTCCTCTGTCATCGCACGATACATGGAGCTGAAGCGGTCAGAAGTTCCCTCTGTCAACGCGTCCCGCACGTGCTGGGGCAGATTGCCCCAGCTCGCCGTGCTCCCGCCCAGCGCGGTCCCCGGCGCCGCCGCCTGTCCGGGGACGCCGCCAGCGTCCGTGCCCGAACGCTGGCCCTGCTGCTGCTGCTGCTGTGCCTGCACCTGGCTGCTCTGCTGGCCCTGCTGCTGGCCTTCCTGCTGCTCCCGCGACCGCTTTTTCTGTCGCGACTTGCTCTGGCTCTGCTGCGCGTTCTTCTCGGCCGCGTCGATCAACGCATCAAGCTTGCGAAGGATGTCCTCCTGCAACCGCTGCGTATCGATCCCCGCATCGCGCGCACCATCCGCCCCGCCCCCAAGCCGCGCCGCGGTCTGGCCCATCAGCGCCACTGCCTGCGCGAACGCCTCGTCAACCTCCGCCTCCGAGAGATCGCGATCCAGCGCCTCGCGCGCGTCACGCGCCGGACCATCACTTGGCTTCACGGGTCCCGTGTCGGCGGGTGTTGCGGGCGTGCCGGGGCTTACAGGCTTGATCCCAAGCAGCTCATCAAGCGTCGGCTCGCGCGCGGGCGGCTTCTGAGCTGGTGTAGTTGCTGGAGCAGTTGCTGGAGCAGTTGCTGGAGCAACAGTTTGAGCAATTGCGAGCGACTGGAAGACAGCCCCGAACGCGAGCGCGGTAAGAAGTGGCCTCAAGCGCGAGCAACCGCGAGCATCAACGCGAGGCTTCGTTACGCGAGCACTGGTCGGGTGATGGTGCATCATGGCGTGGCTCCTTCGCCCTGCTCCTGCGATTGGTCTGGCACTGGCACTTGCTCTGGCACTTGCTCTGGCGCCGGTGATCCCGGGTCTGCTACGTCCGGCGTGCCCGAATCGTTCTTCAGTTTCTCCATCAAAGCGCGAGCCTGCTCTGCAAGTTCGGTCTGCAGCGACGCCGCCGCGTCGAGGTCCGCCGCGCCATCCGGTCCGTTTGCTTCGGCCGCCGCACGCGTCAGCTCCGCGGCCTCACCCTGCATCGAGCGCAGCAGCCGGATCTCCGCGATCGGTGGGATCAGCGGCGGCTTCTGGCCTTGCCCGCCGCCGCCACCGCCACCGCCGCCACCCTGCTCCTCGCGGAACTCATCGGTCTTCTTCGGATCCTTGAGCGCCTCGACGAGCCCCTGCAGCACGCGCACCGCGGTGGCTTGGTCGCGCTGGACCGCGCGAGTGGCCTCGCCCGCGCTCAGCGCCGCCGCCGCACGCCGCGCGGCCTCATCAAGCCTGCGATTCGCGAGCTCGAACGTGCGCGACTCGGCAATCTCCTGCGTCGAGCTTCGAAGCTGCTCGAGCGCCGTCGCGATCGCGACCTGCTGCTCTCCCAGCGCCCGCGCCTGGCTGCGATCTCGGCGCGAGAGTTCCTTGTTCACCAGCGGCAGAGTCTCGGCCTGGATCGCGACCTGCTGCTCCAGCAATTCCTGGTACGCCTTGCGGAGCTGTGCGCGCTGGCGCGCCGCGTCACGCTCCTCGGCCTGCTCTTCCTGCTTGGAGACCTCTTCGAGTGCGCTGCGAAGCTTGGTGAGGCTCGCGCGCTCGTGCGCCTCGGCCTCGATCAGCTCTCTTGCGCGCAGGGAGACCGTGGCCGCGGACTGCGACTGCGCAGCGCCGTCGATCAGGAGTGCGATCTTCTCAACGCCGGGGCCTTTGCCCGCCTCGGCCTTGCCGAGAACGTCGAGCGTGTTCTGGTGCAGCGCGATCATGCCCGCGTCGAGGCCCGAGCCTTCGAGTCCGCCAGCGATCGTCGTCGCGACGCGCTTGAGCTCGCCCTCCTGCTGCTCGATGAGCTTTTCGAGCGAGTCTGCGAGGTCCGCGAGCGTGCGGCGCAGCGCCTCGTCCTGGCGCTGGTCGGAGCGTTCGAGCTCTTCCATCATCTCTTCGAGGGCTTCCTGTGCTTTCTGCTGCTGCTGCTGTGCGGGGCCGCTCTGGTTTTGCCGCGTCTGCTGCGCGGCGTCGCGCTGGCGTTCTGCGACGCGCTCGTTGCGGGCCTTCTGTGCCGCGCGGCGCATCGCCTCGGCCTGGCCGGGATCACTCTGGCCGAGCTGCTCGGCGCGCGTCTCCATCTGCTCGACGAGCCCGGCGGTGCGCTGGGCGATCTCTTCCTGGCGGCGTGCGACGCGGTCGAGGTCGTCGCGCTCCTTCGGAGTCAGCTCGTTCTCGGCCCGTCCGCGCGTTGACTCGCCCGCCGCGGCGGTCTGCGATGCGACCTGCGCCTGCTCGGTCAGAAGGCGCTCGAGCTCGCGGCGAACGGCCCACGAATCCTGTCCCCGGTCGAGCATGGACGCGAGCTCATCGAGCGCTTTCTCCACTCGCTCCTGCGCGGCCTGATTCTGCTTGCTCGCCGCGCTGCGCTGCTCGGGCGGGCTCTCGCTCGAGAGTGCCGAGAGCTGCGCCGCGGCATCGTCGGATGCCTCGCGCGCCTCCTCGATCACTTCCTTCGCGTCTGTGAGCATGCCGCGAAGCGACGGATCTTCGAGCTTGTTGCGATCAACACGATCAAGAAGGCGCTGCGCGAGATCGGCCATCGGCGGCATGCGATCGCCGAGTGCTTCCTGCGTGGAGCGCTGCTGCGCGGCGGCGCTCGCGTCCTCGCGGGCGCGATCGCGCTCGGCGCCGAGCGCGGCCTGCGCGTCCGCGAGGCGCTTGGCGCTCTCGCGGAGGTTGGACATCTCAGCGCGCACCTGCTCAACGAACTCCGCCTCGCTGATCACGCGCAGCCGGCGCGTGAGCGACAGGACCTCGGGCGCATCGGTCGAGACGCCGAGCACGTCGCGCACGGCGGCGCGGAGCCAGACCTCATCACCCGAGGCTGCGCTGATCGATGCGAGTTCGAGCGTGGACGCCGCGCGAAGGAGCGTGCGCGGTCCCGGCGCGGTGGTCGTGCCCGTGTCCGCCGCCGCGAGCTCGCTCCACTGCGTCGTTGGTTCTGGCGCAGCGCCAGCGGATCCCGCGGGTGCCCGCGCGAGCACGCCGCGCAGCGCGACTGTCGCGAGCGAGACGTCGTCGCGCCCTTCGCCGATCACTTGCACGACGGCGCTGGGGAGAACGCTCTCATCGCTTGGCGGCTCGATCACCGCGGCGGAGGCGGGCGCATCGGATGCGACCTGCAGCGAGACCGAGTGCTCCTCGCGCGCCGTGATGCCGTGCTCATCGAAGGGTTGGATCGCGACACGGATCGTCTCGCTGGGCGTGAAGGTCAGGCGCCAGCGCCGATCCTTCACGTCAACATCGACGGCGCTCCCAGCATCGGCAAGCGCGGCGAGCGCGGGCAGGTGCGACTGGAGCCACTTGCTCTCCGCGCCGGGCGCGGGGCCGGCGAGCGGCTTGTTGAAGTCAAGCGTCAGCGTGACGCGCGAGCCCGCGAGGAGCGGCCCGATGCGCGATCGCTGGTCGCGCGCGCGCGCGAGGTCCACTTTGCCGACGGTCCAATCCGCGCTCGACTTCGTGGCGAGTGCTGATGTGCTGGGCGAAACAGACGCGTTCGTGTTGACCAGCGCGAGGACTGCCGCGGCATACTCCGGCGGCGCGATGTCGGCCGATGCGGCGATGATCGATGGCGGTTCAACGAGCAGGATCGATGCGACTTTGGTCGCATCATCGCCGCTCGCGAACGCGTACTCGAGAGTCGCGACGGTCTCGGGGTTGGATCCCGCCGCGACGCCGGGGTCGAGGAGCATCTCGAAGAGCTCACCCTCTGGCGCGCTGGCGTCGAGCGGGCTTGTGGCGCGCTTGCCCTGCCAGGTCAGCACGGCCTTGCGCCAGGGGGTGCTCTGTCCATCGATGATGGTGCGGTACCGGGCCTCGATCTGCGTCTGCGCGGGCTGGCGAGGCGAGCGAGAGAGGAGTGCGCGGAGTGCGATCGGCGTGCCGCGGGCGTGCGCGGCGGCGTGCCCTGCGCTCGCGAGCTGGGTGCGCTTGGGCCACACGGCGCTCGACCATGGCGCGGCGACGCGGAGGAAGCCGATGCGCGTGAGCGAGGGCGCGACTGCCACAAGGATGATGATGGGAAGCGCCGCGAGCGAGAGTGCGCCGAGCGCGGCCGCGAGGCGGCGGCGGTCGAGCAGTCCTGCGCTGCGCCCCATCGCGGCGAATCGGCGTGATGCTTCGCTCGAAGAGAGTGACGCGAGGTCCGCGATGCTGGCGGGGCCGGATCCCTCGCGGCCTTGCGCGAGCTCGAGGCCGCTGGCGAGCACGCCGCGAAGCCCGGCCTCTTTCGCCGCGGGAGTTGATTCAAGCCGGAGTGCGACGTCGGTCAGCGTCGGCTGGAAGCGCCACGCGGGAAGGAGGCGGACCGCGATGAACCACGCGGCAAGCGCGACGCCGCCGAGCCAGAAGATGGCGCGGAGCGCCATCGGCATGCGGAGGACAAAGTCGAGGAGGCCAGCAACGACCGCCGCGCCGATGAGCACGGCCAGGCCAAGGCCGACACGCTGGATGATGAGCTGGAGCCAGGCGGTGCGACGCAGCGAGGTGATGGCCCGGGCGACGTTCGCGATGCCGCGATCTGGCGCGCCCGCGACGGATGGCTCGCCGGTGGGATCGGCGTTGCTTCTGGAGGGAGGACGCGCGGCCCCCTTACCTTGGCCCGGAGCATTGTTTTCGCCCATCGTGCCTGCCATTCGTCTGTCCTTTGTCGGGGTTGCCTGTGCTAGGAGGTCTTTCGGTCACCGCCCACCGGTCCCGGGATCATCGACCATGATGCGCCGCCCCGTCAATGTACGGCAGAAGCGGGTCTTCAGGTGCGGCGGATCCGTGTCACAATGCCGTCACGGACGGGCGCGAGGGCGAGGGATGCCCCATATTCTCGGGCTTTCATCGGGCGGCGTGGTGGGTTGGCTGCGTGGCTGTCTGGCGAAGACTGGGGCGAATCTGTCAGGAAAGCTTGATGAGGCGCCTTCCGATCCACTCGGCGCCGGCGAGCAGGATCAGGAGCGCCAGCGCAAGGGGCGTGTCCCAGAGGGTTTCGATGTCGGGCGTTCCCAGGAGCGTGACGCGTCGATTTGGAAGTTCGCTCAGGAGCTCGGCGAGGCGCGAGGGGTCGAGGGCGCGGCCGCCGGTGGTTGCGGCGAGAGCGAGGAGCGCGGCGTGATCGGCCTGCGGGAAGCGAAGCTCATCTTCGGGGAGTGCGATCTCGATGCGTGCGGTGAGCGTCTGGCCCGTGAGGCCGGTGAGCCAGGGCGAGACGGGATCGACGGAGTAAACGCCGGGCTCAAGCCCGGTCCAGGAGCGTGCGAAGGAGGCGGACTGGGTCTCGCCCTCGCGCGCGGCCTCGGGCGCGAGCGTGATGATCTCGCCATCGCCGGAGTTGGTGGCACCGGTGCGCGAGACGCGGACTTGCACGGCCTGGCCTTGTGCCGCGGCGACGAGCTTCTGATCGAGAAGCCGGAGCGAGATGCGGACGGATTGGTCCACACGCGCGCGTTCGGGTGCGGCTTCGAGGAGTGCCTGGTTGCCGCCACGCGCGAGGCTCTCTCGCGCGAGCAGGCGGATGAGCGGGATCCAGAAGCGCTCGGGCAGCGTCTCGCCGCGGCCGAAGCGGTATCGCCATGTCTCGTCGGTTCCGACGAAGAGGCTGCGGCCTGCGCCATAGCGCATCGTCATGACAAGTGGCTGCCCGGGCGCATCGGGAGAGTCGGCGAGCCGCGCCTCGGCGAGGACTTCGGCGGTGGGCTTGAGCCAGCCCGTCTCGATGCGCTGAGCCCACTGGAGCCGCGGCCAGCCGAGGGATGGGTCGGCGAGCGCGGCGGGCCACGGATCCTGCGGACCCGGGCCGAGCATCAGGACGCCGAGTCGCTGCGCGCCGGAGGCGGGCGCCATGATCACGGGCATGTCGAAGCGCTCGAGCTCGGTCGAGCCTGCGGGAATCGCGAAGGGGATGAGGTCGGCGATGGCGCTCTCGCGCCACGCCGCGGGCATCGCGCCCGGGCCGCCGATGAGCATCAGGCCCGCGCCGCGCTGCGAGACGAGCCAGCGCAGGCTCTCGAGCTGCTCCTGGCCGAAGAGGCCGGGGCGCAGGTCGCCCAAGATCACCACGTCGATGCCAGCCCAGTCCTCGCGAGTGCGCGGCACGGACTGGAGCGGCTCGGAGCCTTCCTGCAGAAAGCGTTTGTCGGCGGAGAGGATCCATGTGCTGGAGCGGATGGAGCGCTCGCGCATCAAAAGGTTCTTGAGGTAGCGATACTCCCAGCGCGGATAGCCATCGATGTAGACGACGCGGATCGGGCGATCAACGAGATCGATGCGAACGGGCGCGGTGTTGTTCTCGAGGGAGAGGTCGGGTCGCGGCAGCACGAGGCGCACGGACCAGGTCGCGGGACCGCTCTCTTGGGCGCTGGTCATGAGGGTGTAGCGACCGCCGGAATCGCCGACGAGTGGAACTTCGCTCAGCACCAGACCTGTGGCTTCGTTGATGAGCTGGAGGGTGCCGCCGGTGCTAGCACTGCTGTCTGTACTACCACTGCTCTCACCCTCGCCGCGTCGCTCGACATCGACGACGACGGGGACCTGGTCGCCGAGGAAGGCTGCGGCGGGCGCCTCGACGCGCGCGATCGCGACATCGGGGAGCGAGTTTGCCGATCCGAGCGGCGCGACGAAGACGGGTGTCTGGCGTGCTTCGAGCTGCGCGAGCAGGCCGCGGGTGGGGGCGTCGGCG
>Ga0105044_10015857_pt1 | contig 10185 bp, 4 predicted proteins | sample MAT01_FD_78092 | JGI IMG/M metagenome (GOLD analysis project Ga0105044, IMG submission 78092) | Freshwater microbial communities from Lake Fryxell liftoff mats and glacier meltwater in Antarctica - MAT-01 | ecosystem: Environmental > Aquatic > Freshwater > Ice > Liftoff microbial mat | place...
GCCGGAGAACCCGCTGCCCGACGAGTATTTGACCGCACAGCAGATGAAGGACCTGACAATCCGGTATGTCATCGACGGCAAGGCCGGTTCTTTTCAGCCATTCCGCGACATCCCGTATGCCTATCTGCGCTGGAACGAAGGAGCCGTGCGCCTCAGAAACCTCACGGGCGACGAGAATGAACCGCCCATCTGCGTCGAAGGCGAATTCGGTTCGAGTGCGTTCCTGCTTGTCGCGGGTGAGTTCGCCGGCAGGCAGCGCATTGTGCGACCGTTGGCCGACCGGAAGCCGCGTGGCCTGCTCAGCAAGGCGTTCAGCGGCCCGAAGGATGATTTCTTCGAGTTCACCATGAAAGCCGAGAGCGACCTGATCCTCGGCGAAATCGCCTGCATGAGCAACGCCAAGCGCACCGCGACGGTGAAGGCGAAAGGCCCCGCCGTCATCGTCGAGATGACTCGCAACATGCTCATGATGATGCAGCGCAGCCGTTCCGCCCGCGAAGTGCTGGACGACATCTACACCGGCCGTGCGATGCGCGCGAGCCTGTCGGTCAGCGAACCGTTCAGCACGTTGCCCTCTGCCGACCGTCAACAAGTGATCGGCGCTCTTAAGGCCAAATCGCAGGTCTGGCGGATCGAGCCGGGACAGACAATCATCTCCGAGAACGATATCGTCGGCCCGGACCCGACGGACAGCAAGTCGACGTTCCGCGGCGACTTCTACGTCATCATGCGCGGCTTCGTCAAAGTCACGCAGAAGATCGACGGCCAGGAGCGTGTGCTCGCTCAATTGGGTGAAGGGAAGCCGTTCGGTGAGATCGCCCTCTTGTACGACCATCCGCTGGTGCTGGCCGCGCGCAATCAGTTCAACGTTGATCCCCGGCGGCGCACAGCGACGGTGACGGCCATTTCCGATGTGGAAGTGGTCCGGGTGCCGGGGCCTGCCTTCCGCGAGTTCTTCATGCCGCGTGTATCCGCGGACGACGGATTCGCCCGCGTCTCGAAGTTGCTGGCTGAGAAAGCGGTGGTCCATTTGCGGGAACAACAACAGTCCCCGCCCAGTCTCGAGGACGACCGCCGGGCCGAGTATCTGCGGCAGGGGTTGTATCAGGGCCAGAAGATGCTGGTGCTGGATCTTACTTGCTGCACGCGCTGCGACGAATGCACGAAAGCCTGCGCAGATGCCCACGGCGATGGCCACAGCCGCCTGATTCGCGAAGGGCTGCGCTTCGGCGATTTCCTCGTGGCCGGGTCGTGTCGCAGTTGCCATCAGCCATACTGCATGGAAGGCTGCCCGGTCGACGCCATCCACCGTGATGGCGGTTCGCTGGAAATTCTCGTCGAGAACCACTGCATCGGCTGCAGCCTCTGCGAACGAAGCTGCCCTTACGGTTCGATCCAGATGGCCCCTGAAGAGAAGGGGATGCGCTGGGCCGATTACCCGGAGAACGCGAATAACCCGGTGCCGAGACTGTTGCCGGGCATTGCGCGAAAAGCCGTCAACTGCGACCTGTGCCACGACCTGGTCGGCCCCGGCCGTGACCCGTTCTGCGTCTCCGCCTGCCCGCACAAGGCGGCGTTCCGATGGAGTGGGGAAGAGTTGCTGGCCGAAGTGACCCGCCGGGGCGGTTAGTGCTTGTAAAAGATTAACCTGTGCGAATTTCTGTAGGGTGAGTCGAGGCTTTGCGGAACCCACCATCGCCGGACGGTGGGTTCCGCAAGTGTGTGCAGCTCGTATTTGGGTTGGAAATTCTCAACGAAGAGCGGTTGCGTTGTCTACGCCCCGAATGGGGCGGTCGTCAATAGCCAGGGGTGGAAACCCCTGGGAACGTCAAACATCGCCCCAAGCTCCGAAGGGGCGACCGTCTCGGCAGCCCCTTCGGAGCTTGCTGGCAGGGGGAAACGTCACCAGCGGCGAAGCGCCCCTGGCTATTGACGACCGCCCCATTCGGGGCGAAAACAGTCCACCAAAGTAAAAGATGCACGTCCGTTCCGCAAAGCTTCCACCCACCTTACAAGAACCGGCCGGAATGCAAAGGTTATTCTTTTACGCGCCCTTAGTGCGGCGCGACGGCTACTGACTGTCAGATTGCGAATGCCAGAAAGAGCCATCCACGAAGTAAACGGCAAAACGCAACACCGCTTACTTCGTAAGCGGCTCAAGTAGTTCTTCTAGTCTGACTCGCTGAGAATGGTTTTCTCAGCGGTGAGTACGCTTGAGTCAAGGTTCTAAGGCGCTGTGTGAACCGCACTCGCAAGTGTTTCCGATGAACATTCAGCGACTACTGCGCAAAGAATCGGCGAAACCCGTGATTTTCGCCTGCAATGCAGTTTCGGCAGGCCCACTTCGCGACTAGGATCATCCCTTTCGAAGCGGGGATAGTTTGTCATGCTTTCGCGATGGTTGAGCGATTTCCAGATTGCTCTGATAACATTGATCGTCGCGCCATGGATGGTCGGGAACGCTGATCGCGCGAACGCCGATGACATCGACACCGTGCGTCAGCGCGTTGTCGATGACCTTCTCAAATCAATCCCATCCACATCGACAATCAGCGGCTATCGCAGCAGCCTCAATTCGAACGGTAGTTGGTCGGACATCAACTACAACTCGACAAGCTCGGTCGATTGGACCCCGCTGACGCATCTGGAACGCCTGGAGGCGATGGCGGAGTCGTACTCGAAAAGCAGCAGTTCGCTGTACCACGACGCTGGCCTGAAGGCGGATATACTGAAGTCCTACAACTATTGGATTTCCAAAGATCCGCAGAGCAGCAACTGGTACTACAACGAGATCTCATCGACGCAGAAGCTGGGCGAGGCGATGGTGCTGATCAGCGACATTTTGTCGTCCTCGCAGCGCAGCAGCGGCCTTAATATTCTGCAGCGTGCCTACGAGCCACGCAGCTACAACAGCGGTACCAACACCGGCCAGAACCGGGTCGAACGTGCGACTGCCGGCATCTATCGCGGGCTTGTGGCGGACAGCACGAGCATTACCGACGACGCTTTTGCCGCGATCGGCGACACGCTGGCGACAACCACGGGGGACGGCTTCCAGCGCGACGGGTCGTTTCACCAGCACGGCAACCAAATCTACAACGCCGGCTATGGCCTCGCCTTTGTCGCCAGCACCGCCGCGACCTTCAGTTGGAACACAGGCACCGGTTTTTCGTACAGCACGGCTCAGAAGCAGACCTACGTCGATGGTCTGCTCGACGGCACGCAATGGATGCTTCGCGGCCAGCAGTTCGATTACACCGTCGGCGGCCGTTACGTGACGCGCAAAGGGTATTCCGACAATGCCGCTCCGCTGGCCGGACAACTGAACACGCTGCTCGACGCCAACCTCGACTACCGCACCGCGGAGTTGACGCAATTTCAATCGCGCATCGCCGCGGCTAATTCCAGTGGCTCGGCCAGTTCCAGCCTCGCGCTGGTCGGTAATCGGCAGTTCTGGAACTCCGATCTGATCGTGCATCAACGATCCGCCTACTATGCATCAGTCAAAACGTCGTCGGTGAGGACGATCCAGCCGGAGACGGGCAACGACGAAGGCAAGCAGAGCCTCTACCTGGGCGACGGCGTGAACCTGATCATGCGGACGGGCAACGAGTACGACAATATCGCCCCCTTCTGGAACTGGCGGCGACTGCCCGGCACGACCGTCGAGCAGGACACGCGATCGCTGAAGCCGACCGCGGAGTTCGGAGTCGCCGGCACCGCGGTGTTTGCGGGCGGCGCGTCCGACAGGCAGTACGGCACCACCGGGTTCAACTACAGCCGTTTCAATGTGCAGGCGCACAAGTCGTGGTTCTTCTTCGACGACGAGTTTGTCGCTCTCGGGTCGGCCATCAATGCTCCCAACGCCAACAGCAACGTCAACACCACCATCAACCAGTCGCTGCTGAAAGGGACGGTCAATTACAAAACTACATCGAGCAACAGCGTGCAGACGCTCGCCTTGGGCAATCAGGTCAGCCCCAGCGGCTTGAAATGGGTCTATCACGATGGCATCGGCTATTTCTTCACGGCACCGGTCGACAACGTTGAGATTCGGGCGCTCACCCGAACCGGCAGCTGGGACGCGATCAATTCCCGCTACGATGACACGGCCGTCAGTGGCAACGTGTTCCTGCTGTTCGTCAACCACGGCCAGGAGTTCAGCGGCGGTACTTATTCGTACATCGTCGTGCCGGGGCTGTCGCTCAATCAAGCCGACTCCTATCTGGCGGACAATCCCATTGAAGTTCTCCGCAACACCAGTTCGGTTCAGGCCGTGCGACAAACCACGCTGGGAATGGTGCAGGCGACGTTCTATTCGGCCGCCTCGTTGAGCCTTGGCGGCGGTCAGTCGTTCGCCGTCAGCGATCCGTCGTCGCTCATCTTCCAGCGGCCGACGAATGCGATCAAGTTCACCGCGGCCAGCCCCGTGGCGGCTTCGCCGCTGCTGGCCATCGATCTCAGCAATATCCCGTTCAATGCCACCAGCACCAGTTGGCTGGACGGCTTCACCAAATCGGCCACGCTGGAACTCGGACTGCCGACCGGGACGCGCGCGGGCGATTCGGTCGGCATCGCGATCACCACCGACGGCGCGACAAAGCCCGTGATCCAGTTCACCACCTACGACCAGCCGACTACATTCAAGTACACTTCCGACAGCGCCCTCGTACTGCCGAACGACACGCGCATCAACGCCGGCAGCAACAAGACGCTGACATTCAATGGCGTGATCAGCGGCAACGCCTCGCTGACCAAGTCGGGAGCCAGCGACCTGTTTCTGAACGGCAAGAACACCTACACGGGCGGCACAGTCATCGTTGACGGGACGGCGACTATCTCCGGCGACCAGCGTTCCGCCAACGGCGGCTGGAGCATCGGGCCGGACAGCGAATCGCCCGTTACCGTGACGTTCAAGTCCGGCTCGCAGGTGCAGGTCGCGGCCGGCAACGAGTTTCGCGTGGGGGCCGACACCGCTCGCGGCAGCGAAAAGCAAACCGTCTATTTCGACGGCACGATGAACAATGCAGGCTCGCTGGCGGTCAACCGCTACGGCTGGCTGAAGGTGACGGGCGCGTGGACGCAGTCCGGTCCCATGGAGATCTTCGGCAAAGGCAGTGACAACTATTCGCCCATCGTGACGGTCAGCGACAGCGGAACCTTCACCTATTCAGGCACGTCGACGATCAAGATCAATCCATCCGTCTCCAGTTCGGCCGACGCGACACTTTTCATCGGCGGCACCGATGGCTCGGGAACGTTCACGACCGGCCGCGGCTTCGAACGCACCGTGGCGACCGGCGACGGCACCAGCAGCATCACGTTGCGAAACGGCGGAACGCTGAAGCTGTCCGCCGACGTTGCTCAACTGACAACCGGCTCCATCAAGTTTCGGCTCGGCGACGGTGGCGGCATCATCAACACGAACGGCTTTGACACCGCGCTCGGCGCGGGCCTGTCCAACGAAAGCGGGACCAGCGGCGGCCTGACGAAGCTGGGGGCAGGCACGCTCGAACTTCGCGCGGCCGGGACATACACCGGCACGACGACCATCTCCGCGGGATCACTGATCGTCAGCAATTCCAGCGGCAGCGCGACCGGGACCGGTTCATTGACGCTGGCGGCCTCGGCCACGCTCGGCGGAGCCGGTTTCATTGTCCCCGGCAGCGGAAAATCCATCTCACTCGCAGGCCGGGTGACGCCCGGCAATAATATTGGCACGTTTACGCTCGGTTCCGCCACCACGTCCTCGGCAGTCACGACCGCGGCCACGACCGTGTATACCTTCGAGCTGGCAAATGCGGGCGTTGGTGGGCGCATTCCCGCCCTCGGGAGCAGCTCGCTGCCGCAGGGACACGCGAATCATGATGTGTTGCGGATCTTCGGCACCTTGAACTTCAATGCAAACGCTGTTGTCAACATCGTCTCGCTGGGGGACACATTGCTCGATCCGTCGAATAGTTACAGTTAGCTGATCGCTACGGCGGACGATGGCATTACCGGAACTCCTAAAATCGGAACCATCTCGGGCACAGACTTCACGATTTACAAATCGCTTCCCGGCCACAGCTTCAGCCTGCTGACCGCAGGAGACAATCTGTACCTTCAAGCGACGGCTCCTGTACCGGAACCATCGCACATCCTTTTGATTGTGTGTGCCGCCGCGTCCATCGCCGCGCTGCGACGCCGCATGCGCATGCGGCGGGCCGATTGAAGGCGGAAAGTGCCCCCGGTTCCGAAGCTTCACCGGATATCAAGTCTTACGCCATTAAAAATCAGCAGTGCCCAAAGTGCCTTGCAAACCACGTGCAAAGTTTGATCAATGTGGATATTGGTCCAGCGTTCGCACTTGGCATAGTCGATGATCCAGTGCAGGGCGGTCTCGATGAGGCCGAAGCCGAGTGAGCCGGTGATGTAGAGTACGGCACCGCCATGCAGCAGGGCGTGCGCCGTTAGCCAGTAGTACCACGGCACCTGCTTCTGCAGTTCGGTGGTGCTATGGCGGGACTTCTCCGTGGCCATCGGCCCGTTCTGCATCGGAAAGTCCATGAACGCATGGCCGACCAGCATCTGGAAGAATAACAGCATGTCAGTTCCGCGCGAGTGAAAATGTGATGGGTTAAGATTACTCGCAACGACATGCGTCCCGCAAGTGTCTGAACCGAAATTGAACCAACTGGAGAACTCTGATGCCTCGCTATTCCCTCGAAACCATCATCATCATCCTTGTTCTGTTATGGCTGCTGGGGGCGTTCATCGTCCCTGTGGCCGGCGGACTGATCCACCTGCTGCTGGTGGTGGTCGTGATCGTCATCATCATCCGCTTGCTGCAGGGCGGCCGGGTGTTGTAGGCAGTCTACTTCACAACCTTGAGCATCACAGGCCGGGCGCCATGCTCGGTCTTCGCCCCCTCGCGCGTGGCCAACACGATCAGGGGGCGGGTCATCGGCTGCACCCACGGCTCAGCATAGAGAACGATTTCGCGTTCCGTATCGCGCGGGGTCAGCAGAATGCCGTTGAGGCCGATGTCCATCACACGTACCCCGTGCGGCAGGCCACGCACATCGAGCGGGATGCGCCCGGCGAAACCGTTGCGACGCTCGACTTTGACCTTCAACTTTGCCTGCTCGCCGGGGCGTATTGTCAGTTCCTGCAGGTCAGTCGTGGTGACGATGTCGCCGGGTTCACGAAGCTTCAGGGTGCCGCCGGATTGAGAAAGGGACAAGACCTCGACGAACAAAGTCAGCGGCTCCATAACTGCCTTTTTCATTGGATTCTTCAGTTCTTCTAGGGGCAGCGACCGTTTCGCAGTGCCGGATGCTACGAAGCTGAAAGATGATTGCTTTGGTTCAACGGAGTCGGTTTCGGCGAACAGCGGGAACACTGTCGTCAATTGCCCCGCCTCGATCGAACTGTTGGGAGCGACAAATCCTTTGGGCAGATCCGTCATTTCAAGTTCGATCGCCCCGTCAAAACCGTCGAGCCGCGTTGCAGTCGCACTGATCGGCACCGAGCCACCCTTCCACACCATCGGTGAAATGGGCGAGAACTCCACGAGGAAACTCGGCTTCGGCGGCCGCACGGTCAACCGATAGGTGTGTGCCGAACCGCCCTGGCCTCGCGAATCGCGCAACATCACGCGGTAGGTGCCGTCGGCCGGCGGGTCGAAGAAAATTCGCGAGTCCTTGCCGTAGCCGAGACCACCGTCGTCGTTGCGGAAAGGCAGGTCGAATGTCGGCAGGCCATTGGGCGGGAACTTGGTTCCGGGCGGGTGGAACTCGACTTTGTACATCGGCGAGCCAAGTGCGTGATGGATTGGCGTGGTATCGAGATAGCCCTGCCGCATGCCGCCGGCCTGGTAGAACTGGCAGTCGTCGTCGGGGCCCTTGGGCAGCGCCTTGATGCGCATCAGTTCGCCGTTCATGTAGAGATAGTCATCGATGTTCAATTCATTCCATGCTTCCAGGCGGATGCCGGGGGCGGCCGAGTCGTTGTCGCGGAAGGTGGAGTAAGTGCGTGCCGTGCCCCGCAGCGTGGCTCGCAGTACCGGCTTGTTCCGCATGTCGACGATGTCGATGGTGGAATCAAGTGGCGAACCGTGCCGGCGGGCATCGACTTCGACGATGAGCCGCTGGCCCTTCTTCGCGGGGAAGTCAACCGCGTGCACGGCATTCGGTTGATCGACAATCCCCGTTGCGGAACCCGGGACAGCGATGACGGCCTTATCGTTCGTCACGCCGACTTGCGGGAACTCGTTGACCAATACCTGGACTGTTCCCAGCGGTTTCTCAGCAAGTTCAGGTAGCAGCACGTTCAGCTTCTTGTCGATTGCAGCATCCGGCGGGACGGTCACACTGACGATGCTCTTCGCCCCGAGATTGACGCCCAGCAGTTGCACCGGCGAAGTCTTGCCTCGTTCGACACTCAGCGGAGAAATGCCCAGCACCAGCGGGAACGGACCGGCACTGACGCGATAGGTGAAGTCAGCCCCGCCGCGGAAGTCCTTGTCGCGGATGCCGAGCGCGTAGGTGCCGGCTGCTTCAAAGCGATAGCCCAGCAGACCCTTGCCCGATTCTTCCAGTACCCGGCCGTCGGCATCGGTCAGTTCCAGCACCGGTTCCAGTTTGGAACTGCCGGTCAGCACCTGCACTGCCAGTTCCTGCCCCTTGGTTGCCGTGAAGCGGAAGTAGTCGGCATCGCCGGCTTTGTTGATCGAGCCGACCAGCGTGGCGGGCAGTTCGATCTTCAGGCCGATGCGCGGCGAGTCCTTCGGCCCGGTCTCAGTCAGCACGCGATAGCGATCGATGGCGAACGGCAGCAATGCTGAGGTCCCCGCTGCCGTTGTGATCGACAGATTCGCGAAGCCGGCTGGCGAAGCGGCGGGCACGGTCAGTTCGAGCGTGACGCTGTCGGCCTTGCGTTCCAGAACCTTCGCGGCGACCTGATTCATGTCGACGTTCACCGACGTCACATCGGCGAGATTGCTGCCGACGATGGTCACACGCGTCGTCGTCCCGCGCTGGCCCGCTTCGGGCGACAACTTGTTGATCGCGGGCAGCTTCGGCTTGGCCGGCAGCGGTTGGAACAGCACTTTGCCGTCAACCGCGTTCTTCAGCTTCAGCGTGCCGTCAAACAGGCCCACGGCCACCTGCTTCTGATCGGGACTGACGGCCATGCTGAGCATCGTCTCGCTCTCCGGCGGGAAAACGAGACGTTCCTTCACGGTGGCTGCGTCCCACACTTTCAGGTTCTTGCCTTCGCTGATGGAATAGAGCGACTTGCCATCATTGGAGTAAGCAATGCGAGTGACCGGTTGCGTATGCGCGAACACCGAGAACGCGAGCTTGCCGCCCTCAGCATCGGCCTGCCAGATACGGATGCTCTTGTCGACACCGGCTGCCGCGAGATGCTTGCCGTCCGGACTCCACGTCGCGGTGTAGACCCAGTCGGTGGAATCGCCGAGCGTGTAAAGGCGCTTGCCCAAAGCGACGTCCCACACCTTGACGGCCCGGTCGGCGGCGGCCGAGGCGAGCAACTTGCCGTCCGGATGGAACGACAGCGCATAGATGGTATCGCTATGGTCTTCCAGTAAGCGAGGCTCGGTTGGTTTTTCGACGTTCCAAAGCTTGATGACGCGATCGTACCCCGCCGAGGCGAGCGTCTTGCCGTCGGGGCTGAAGGTTAACGCATAAATGATGTCCTTATGTGCGGCCGGTAGATCATGCAGCAGTTTGGCCGACTGCCCCTGAAACGAGTAGATGCGGATGACGCCCGACTTGCCGGGCTCGCCACCGGCGATGGCAAGTCGATCGCCGGGAGCGTTGAAGGCGAGAGCGGTTACTCGCCCGGTCTGGCCGGGCAACTCGCCGACATTGTCGCCCGTGGTGGAATTGACGAGAAGAGCCCGATGCAGCGTCCCCGCGACGAGGATCGTCCCCACAGGGTGGTATGCCAGAGAAGGCACCGGCGGCGCGGCATTGATTTTGGTATCTGCATTGACAATCGCGATACAGCAGATGATCAGGATTGTTTTCATGCGAGATTCCGTGCAGTTTCAGTCATTTCGGTGGTTCAGCCAGCGAGGCTTCAATGGAGACCAGCGGCAACAGAAGAACTCGGGCGTTATCGATCAGCGGAATGGCACCGTAGGAGGCATACCACGCCGCGACACGATCATTCTTTGCA
>Ga0105044_10015859_pt1 | contig 10184 bp, 6 predicted proteins | sample MAT01_FD_78092 | JGI IMG/M metagenome (GOLD analysis project Ga0105044, IMG submission 78092) | Freshwater microbial communities from Lake Fryxell liftoff mats and glacier meltwater in Antarctica - MAT-01 | ecosystem: Environmental > Aquatic > Freshwater > Ice > Liftoff microbial mat | place...
TAAGTGCTAAAAATTAGCAGAGTAGACCAGCAAATGCAAGACATAATGAGTGTTTACTACTCGTATATAATAAGTCAGTCAATATAATTCATACAAAACAAAAAGGGCCCGGTTATCTTGGGCCCTTTCAGTACAAACTATTATTATTTTGTTTACTTCTTCAAGATTGCTTCTGCCAGAACCTCGGCAACATCCTTAACGATTACTTTATCTGAGCCAACATCCTTCAAACCGTCTTCAAACATTGTCAGACAGTATGGGCAGGACACACAGATTGTATCAGGTTTTTCTACAAGAGCTTCCTTGACACGAGTCAGGTTAATACGATCGCCGTCATGCTCTTCCATCCACATTCTACCACCACCGGCACCGCAGCAGAAACCTTTGTTGCGGTTACGTTCCATTTCAGCAGGAGCACTACCAGTAGCAGATTCAATCACCTCACGAGGAGCGTCATAAACATCATTGTGACGCCCCAGGTAACATGAGTCATGGAAAAGAGTTTTTCCAAAATCAGCCTTAGCTCCAACTTTGAGCTTGCCGTTCTTAACAAGCTGCTGAAGCAGTTCAGCGTGGTGAATAACCTCAAGTTCTATACCATACTGGCGGTAGTCGTTCTTAAGTGTAGTGAAACAGTGCGGACACTGGGTAATAATCTTCTTGACGCCACGATCAATGAACATGGCAACGTTCTCTTTAGCCATATTATCGAACACATACTCGTTACCAAGACGACGTGCACTGTCGCCGCAGCACTTTTCATCCTTACCAAGAACACCCCAGCTGATACCAGCCTTGTCGAGCAATTGAGTCAAAGCAACGGTTACATGTTTCTGACGGGAGTCAAAGGCACCGGCACAGCCAACATAAAAGAGGTATTCTGTTTTACCTTGTTCAAATGTCTTGACATCCATATTGCCAATCCACTTGGTACGCTCTGAAGGAGCGATACCCCAAGGATTGCTGCGGCCTTCCATGTTTTCGAACAGATTGAGCAGTTCTTCAGGGAATTTGGCTTCAGTTTCTACAAGGTGACGACGCATCTGAATGATTTTAGGCATCTGCTCAATAAAAACTGGGCAGGCTTCCATACAGGCACCGCAAGTTGTACAATCCCAAATGGCTGCTTCGGAACAGCTGCCTTCTCCGCCATCGCCAATTAGTGGAATAACAGGTTTTTCGCCATTTTTCAGAAGAGGACCGTTCTCAAGCAGATTGATCTTCATCTCATGAATAATACCACGTGGATTGAGATGCTTGCCTGTCAGGCTGGCCGGACAGACTTTCTGGCAACGACCACACTCGGTACATGAAAATGAATCAAGAAGATCTTTCCAGCTGAAATGGTCGATACGATCAACACCAAAAGTGTTACCTTTTACGAAATCTTCTCTAGGCTGGGTATTCGGGCTTCCGGCACTTCGCAGGTAGCAGTTCGGGATAGCTGTCATGATGTGCATATGCTTGCTGTAAGGCAGGTAATTCATAAAAATAAGCAATGCAAAAGCATGTACCCACCAAGACAGATTCTGAACTACAGTACCATTGCCAGGTGCAATGAACGAAGCAAAGATATTTGATATGGGCATGATTGAAGCTGATACATGTTCTGCACCATTCGCAAGTTTACCGGCGTTGATACCGAAGTATGCCAGCATCAGTGTGCCGATCAGGCTGAGAATGAAGAATGCTTCAGCTGTACGTGCTTCTGGGAATGGAGGAGAAATCATTCTGCGTATCGCAGCAATAACAACCGCCGCCAATGCCAGCAGAGAGACGAAGTCAAGAACAAACATTAGTGGATTGTAGATGGCTACAGGGAGTTTTTCCAATGCGATTGAAGGGAAAACACCATGAACCATGAACTCACCGTTGGCGATCAACAGAACAATGAATGTCCAGAAGATGACGAAGTGGTTGAGACCGAAAGGCTGTGAGATAACACGCTTTTGTGCAAAGGCGTAAACAAACATATCGGTTAGGCTGCCGGAGCGCTCTTCTGATTTTCCGAGCGTCAGCAGGCTGAATCTACGCCAGCAACCAAATGCAAAAATTGCAAAGGAGGCGATCAGAAGCAGGGTAAATATCGTCGGGTTGGGTGTCATATTAACCTCTTAAATTTAGCCACGATGGACGAATTAAACAAACGTTGAAAGACATATTAAATTGTCATCCGGTCCGGCAATGGACCGAATGACAACGGAATTAATCTCTGTTTACAAGCTGACTAGTACTATTAAGCGCGTCTTTGTTTTTTTAATTCGCGAATACCTTCTGTTAATGCTGGTACGATCTGCAATACATCACCAACAATTCCATAAGTAGCGACTTCAAAAATTGGAGCGTTTGGATCGCGGTTAATTGCGATGACCAACTCAGAGTCCTGCATACCAACTAAGTGCTGAATAGCTCCACTGATACCGCAAGCAATATAAATCTTAGGCCTTACAGTCTTACCTGTCTGTCCAACCTGGCGAGCAAGTGGCAACCATCCTGCATCAATAGCACTACGTGATCCGCCAACTACACCATCGAGCTCATCAGCAAGTTCCTGAAGGATAACGAAGTTTTCTTTACTCATCATTCCGCGACCACCGGAAACGATGTATTCAGCACTTGCTACATCAACATTGTCACTACCATGGCTGTCGCGGATAATTTCAAGAACCTTAGTCAGCATATCCTTTTCAGCAACTTCAAACTGGACACTGATTATTTCACCAGTTGCGTTTTCATTGCGTGCTGGCATCGCCATAACATTTGGACGTACTGTTGACATTTGCGGGCGAGTGTTTTCACACATGATTGTTGCCATGATGTTACCACCGAAGGCCGGGCGGGTCTGCATCAAGTCACGCTTATCGTCAATATCAAGGCCGGTACAGTCAGCTGTGAGTCCGGTTGCAACAACAGTCGCAATGGATCCGGCCAGGTCGCGGCCCATACCGGTAGCACCCACCAGGATTACTTCCGGTTTGAATTTTTCTATCAGGTGGCAGACAGCCTGCTGATATGATTCTGTACGGTAATATTTATAAACAGGTGCATCAATCGTGTAAGCCTTGCTGGCACCATACTTGAACGCCTCTTTACAAACATGCTCAACGTTCTCGCCAATGACGATAGCGCTAAGCTCTACACCAAGCTTGGCTGCCAGTTTGGCGCCCTCGCCCAGCAATTCCCAGGAAACCTTGGCAGGTTCGCCTTCGGTCTGCTCGATGAAAACAGAAACGCCACGATACTGTGCCAGCAATTTAGCCAGTGCAGCTGCTTCCGGGTCTAATTCTTCTACAACAGCACTATCTTTTGAGAGTTCTTCCAGAATTTTAAGCTCTTCTGGTGTAAAGTACATCTCAAGGGCAGTGGCAGGGCAAATCTTGATACACTTCTGACAACCGATACACTTGGCCGCTTCAATAATCGGCTCACCGGCGTCATTCATCTCAATACAGTTTACTGGGCAGGAACTCTGGCATCTTGCACCGCACGCTATGCAAACTCCAGCTAGTAACTGCGCCACTCCTCTGGGCTTCTTTGGTTTTGGCTTAGTTTCGCTCATATTAAAGATCCTTGGTCTATACCGGCAACATGTCTTTGGCCAGTAGTTTGTCAATTAGAGTTTTGGCAATCAGTTTCGGGTCAGTAATACCTTTTGCTATGATTTCTCCCTGCTCGCGCTCTGGAGAAAAGATTTTACTAACTCGTGTTGCTGAGCCTTTGAGACCGATAATAGACGCATCAAGCTTCAACACCTGATTATCCCATGTTTCAACAACTGCATCTTTTGCAGCAAGACGCATAGGAACTTTTGGATAACGAGGGCGGTTCAATTCACGCACAACTGTCAGCATTGCAGGCATCTGGGATTCAACGATTTCGTGACGACCTTCAAGCTTGCGGCTAACACGAATTTTCTTGCTCTTGGTGTCAAAATTAAGCACCTTGTCAACAAGTGTAAGCTGCACCTGACCAAGACGGCTGGCAATTCCAGGTCCGGTCTGTGCGGTATCACCGTCGATAGTTTGCTTACCACAAAGAACCAGACCAACTTCATCCACTTCATCATTAAGCTTTTTAATAGCACCAGCAAGAACAGCACTGGTAGCCAAGGTATCCGCACCACCAAAAGCCCTGTCAGAAAGCAGAATGGCTCTATCAACACCCAAAGCCAACGCTTTTTTCAGAGTAAGCTCGGTGTTTGGCGGCCCCATGGAGATGGCTACGACTTTGCAACCATACTTTTCCTTGAGACGCAACGCTTCTTCCAAAGCATGCGTGTCATAGGGGTTGACAATAAAAGGAATACCCTCACGTACCAGGGTATTTGTCACAGGATCAATTTTGACCTGTGTCGTGTCTGGAACCTGCTTGATACAGGCGACGATAAGCATCTGGCTCTCCTTGCTTTGCCGGAAGCACTGCTAAACACATACTTCCAGGCTGGTTTCAATAAAGATGTTTACACCAAAATACTACTTCACTATTTATGCTAGTTTTTTCGAAAAAAACTAAAGAGGGGGCGGAGGGTGGAATTGGCCTTACCACTTGCCAAATTACCCACTAATAAAACAGATGTCAATCTTTTTTTCACAAAAAAGAACTCAATAATCTATTTTTTGAAAAACGCGCAAATAATGGCTCGTCCCATTAGCAAACACCTTTTACCATCTTTATATTATATCCAAATTACAGCTGGTTACACAGATGCCATTTACTCATCAAATCAACTCAATTTAACTGCCGACCCATTATTAAAACATCTTTCTAGTTTTTTACAACATTTTTTTTGTTTTTTTGAGGTTTTTTTGCTCTTCAAAATACGACTAAATTAGTCCTGTATTTTGCCAATTTCCTTTTTTCAATATTTACAATTTCGACCTTTTCCTCTTGACGCTTTGTTCTTGAGAGACTAAAATTTACTCATGGATTTCTCTAAGCACCTTAACCCCCCCCAAAAAGATGCTGTTCTTCATGGTGAAGGCCCGTTGCTTATTCTCGCTGGCGCAGGTTCAGGCAAAACACGAGTCATAACTCACCGCATAGCCCATCTTATCCACAACCTGGGTGCCCACCCACTAAGCATACTAGCTGTGACCTTCACAAACAAAGCCGCTAAAGAAATGGCAGACCGTGTCAGAAAATTGTTGGGCGGCAAAGAGATCCCATTGATCGCCACATTTCATTCGGCTTGCGGCAGAATTCTTCGTCGTGAGATTCAGCACCTTGGCTATGATTCCAATTTCGCTATCTATGACGATCGCGACTCCGAACGCCTTTTAAAAGACATTTTGAAAGAAATGGATCTGGACGAAAAGCGATTTAATCCCAAATTGGTTGGCGCAAAAATAGACGACTATAAAAACCGCGGCCTACTTCCGCAACAGATTGACTCCGTTTCTACTGGAGATATATATAACGCCAAGATTGTTCAGATTTATTCTTCCTACCAGACGCGGCTAAAGAAGTGCAATGCTCTTGATTTTAGCGACATGATTATACTTACTGTCCAGCTACTCGAAAGTTTTCCGGATATTTGCCATGCATACCAGAAACGCTTTAAATGGATTATGGTAGATGAATATCAGGACACTAACCCTGTACAATACAAACTGATCAGACTTTTGGCCGGTGAACGCAGAAATCTTTGTGTTGTCGGAGATGATGACCAGTCGATCTACTCTTGGCGCGGTGCAGACATTAGAAACATCCTTGAATTTGAAAAGGATTTTCCTGGAGTCAAAGTAATTAGACTTGAGCAAAATTACCGTTCTACGTCTACAATCCTTAAAGCGGCCGGAGCCGTTGTCCGCCAAAACCTTGGTCGTAAAAACAAAACTCTCTGGACAGAAAACCCTGAGGGTGAAAAAATTCATTACAACAGGACCGAATCTGACCGGGAAGAAGCCCGTTTTGTCAGTAGAGAAATTTGCTCATTATCTACAAAAGGAATAAATCTTGATGAGATTGCTGTTTTTTATCGAACTAATGCCCAGTCAAGGCTAATAGAAGAGTCACTGGTAGCCGAAGCCTTACCCTACCATATTGTTGGAGGCGTTCGTTTTTACTCTCGTATGGAGATAAAAGACATCCTAGCCTACTTACGTATATTAGATAATCCTGCAGATGAAATCTCACTCAAACGAATTATCAATGTTCCGGCTCGCGGCATTGGCAACAGTAGCCTAGACAAAATATCTTTTCTGGCTGCCAGCAATGGCATCAGCTTTTACAAAGCTATGAACGAGGCTGGTAACAATTCGCTTCTAAGCTCAGGCCCTCGCAACAAGGTCACCGAGTTTGCCAACATGCTTGAAAGATTCAGCCAGTCAATCAAGTCACTGAGCCTGCCTGAACTAGCTCAAATGATCATGATGGAAAGTGGCTACATATCACGACTCAAAGATAGTCGTGACGAAGATGACGCTGAGCGCCTGGAAAACCTAGAACAACTTCTGGCAGCAATGGAAGAGTTTGCTCAAAAGAATCCTGAAGCCGGCCTATCTGAATTTCTAGAACATGTATCTCTCGTTTCTGATCTTGAACAAAATGAATCTGGCAAGTCTTCAGTAACATTGATGACACTACATGCAGCAAAGGGTTTGGAATTCAAGGCTGTTTTTATGATTGGCATGGAAGAACGGCTTTTCCCGCACATTCGCTCCCTTGATGACCTTGATGGTATGGAAGAGGAAAGGCGCCTATGTTACGTCGGCATGACGCGAGCTCGTGAACGGCTTTATCTACTTAATGCACGTCGCAGATACCTGTTTGGCCAAGAACAATGCAACCAGCCATCCCGTTTTCTTGGGGATATACCGCACGAACTGCTAAATGAATCTGGTTATTCAGCATCAGCTTACAACTTGGCCGGATCCTCTTATTCGACATATTCTCGAGGCATGAATCAGCAGACAAATCTTCACAATCTTGCTGCCGTAGCCGACTACTCATCTTCAATTGACATTGAGGTAATTCCTGAACCACCCGAAGAACAGGACGGAGTCTATATTGGCATGAAAGTTCGACACGGAAAATTTGGAGATGGCACAATCAGAAAAATTGAAGGCAGCGGGGATGGTCAGAAAGCTATTGTGTGGTTTAATAGTGTTGGCCCAAAAAAACTTATGCTTCGATTCGCCGGCCTTGAAAGAGCCTGAATTCATTAAATTGCAGTCTGTAAGAACACTCTAAGTGCGGTAAATTGATTACACTTGTTTTTTTAGCTCGCGATGAAGTATGTTGACTCCCATTCCACATCTTCTACATTTATTCTATCCATTAAACTTAGTTTTATAAATTTCTGTTAGTACATGTTTTTAGGTTGTTTTATATTGCATCTGATTTATCTTGCGGTAACATCAACAAGATTTCTCTTATTTAATTTCGAACATCACTAAACATAGTGTATAAAAAATATGCAGCACATGTTTTATAATTAAACACCATAATATATGTTTAGCGATATTTTGTATTTTAGCCAGCTACATTTACACCCATAGCGCCGCAAATACCATTTAATTACAGACATTTATCAGCATTTATCCTGGTTCGATTTTTTTTTAGTAACTGGTAAAGCTAAGCATGGCATTCATTTTGCTTTAAACAGATACTTATTGCTACTGTGCCATAAAGAGTTGAAAAATAATAAGCACACTAAACAATGCTGCTTAATTTCTACACAACGCTGTTTATAAAGGAGGCTGTTAGAATGGAAATTTTTGGAAAAAACGTTTTTAACCAGACTGTAATGAGAGAAAGACTTCCTAAAAGTATCTACAAAGCGCTGAAAAAGACTATCGATGAAGGTCTTCCTCTTGAGCCAACTATTGCAGATGCTGTTGCAACCGCTATGAAAGAGTGGTCCGTAGAGAACGGAGCGACTCACTTTACCCATTGGTTCCAGCCAATGACCGGCGTTACTGCAGAGAAACATGACTCTTTTATCTCACCTGACGGTGATGGCGGCGTTCTAATGGAGTTTTCAGGCAAAGAACTGATCAAGGGCGAGCCTGATGCATCATCTTTCCCAAGCGGTGGCCTACGTGCAACTTTTGAAGCCAGGGGCTACACAGCTTGGGACTGCACATCACCTGCTTTCCTTAGAGAAGAAGGTGATGTCGTTACACTCTGCATCCCGACCGCATTTTGTTCATATACAGGAGAGGCGCTCGACAAGAAAACCCCTCTGCTTCGTTCAATGGAAACACTTTCTACACAGGCACTGAGAATCCTCAGACTATTCGGCAACCAGACAGCAACTCGTGTAATGTCAACTGTTGGCGCAGAACAGGAATACTTTCTGATTGACAAATCCTTCTACCTTGACCGACTCGACCTGATGCTGGCCGGCCGTTCACTTTACGGGGCCATGCCACCTAAAGGGCAGGAGATGGAAGACCACTATTTCGGCTCAATCAAGGAAAGAGTACTTTCCTATATGAAAGAAGTAAATGAAGAACTGTGGAAACTGGGTGTATCCGCCAAGACCCAGCACAATGAAGTTGCACCTGGTCAGTTCGAACTTGCTCCTATTTTTGAGACAACAAACGTTGCAACCGACCATAATCAGATGGTTATGGAAGTTTTGAAGCGTGTCGCGATACGTCACGATCTTGTATGCCTAATGCATGAGAAACCATTTGCCGGTGTAAACGGTTCCGGTAAGCACAACAACTGGTCAATGAGTTCCAACGATGGCCAGAATCTTCTCGAGCCTGGCAAAACCCCTCATGACAATGCCCAGTTCCTGACATTCCTGATGGCTACCATCAAGGCTGTTGACGAGCATGCCGGCCTACTGCGCGCTTCCTGCGCCAATGCTGGAAACGATCATCGTCTGGGTGCAAACGAAGCCCCACCTGCAATTATCTCCGTATTCCTGGGTGATCAGCTTGCAGATATTATTGAACAGATGGACAAAGGACATGTAAAATCATCAACTGCTGGCGTTGACATGGAAATTGGTGTTACAACACTTCCACCTCTTCCAAAAGACGCAACAGACAGAAACAGGACTTCCCCTTTTGCCTTTACCGGTAACAAGTTCGAATTCAGGATGGTTGGCTCTTCATTCTCGATCGCCGGCCCTAACATCATCATCAATACCATTATCGCCCAGGCTCTGAAAGAGTTTGCTGACAGACTTGAGAAAGCGAAGGATTTTTCTGCAGAATTGCAGAAACTGATGCAAGAAGTTGCTAAAAAACATAAGCGCGTTATATTCAATGGCAACAACTACTCAGACGAGTGGGTCAAGGAAGCAAAGAAACGCGGTCTGCTTAACATCCCTAACACACCGGAAGCATTACAGCAGCTTATTACCAAAGAAGCTGAAGCACTGTTTTCCGCACATAAAGTTTTCACATCTAAAGAGCTGCACTCACGCTATGAGATAATGATGGAGCAGTATGTTAAAACCATCAACATTGAAGCTTTGACAATGATCGACATGGCCAAACACAGCATCATGCCGGCTTCGATGGAATTTGCCAAGACTGTTGCAGATTCGATTATTTCAATCAGCACAGTTTCAACTAAAATCAATGTTTCTGCACAAAAAGAGCTACTTGAGGCAGTTTCAAACAGCCTTGCATCAATGAACAAAAATGTTGCCGACCTGGCTGAAGCGGTTGAAAAGGCACAAGCAATTGGTGACATAAAAAAACAAGCCGTTGCTTTCAGAGAGAAAGTATTCGCAAAAATGCTCGAACTTAGAGCCGATGGCGATGCTTTGGAGACAATAGTTGCTTCTTCACACTGGCCTCTGCCTACTTACTCAGAGATGCTTTTCATTCTTTAGTTTCAAATATATCTAAGCAAAAATAGGGGCTTCTCACGAGGCCCCTATTTTATTCATATGAGCCTTTTGCAAAATGTTATGAGGACAGAGTTATGCAAGGCGTAAGCAAGCGAGGGAACGAGGCGTACCCTGTGATGTACGTTGAGCTTCCGAGTGAGCGGCAACGAAGCAGAACTGGCCCGCAGTAGTTTTGCAAGAGACTCTATTTATATCACCACACGATGAAGGTCGCGTTTTTTATAACGCCAGGCAAATGCCGCTCCACGCACATACCAGTCAATCAAAAAAACACCCCAAACAGCATATAGTGAAAGGTGCAGTAGATCAACAGCGACCCAAGACAATGCGACTCTAATACCCCACATGCATAATAAAGTCACAATAA
>Ga0105044_10015860_pt1 | contig 10183 bp, 7 predicted proteins | sample MAT01_FD_78092 | JGI IMG/M metagenome (GOLD analysis project Ga0105044, IMG submission 78092) | Freshwater microbial communities from Lake Fryxell liftoff mats and glacier meltwater in Antarctica - MAT-01 | ecosystem: Environmental > Aquatic > Freshwater > Ice > Liftoff microbial mat | place...
CGGACGGCCCATCTCTTTGGCCCGCGGGTCCACCACAGGTGGACCCGTCGGACGGCCCATCTCTTTGGCCCGCGGGTCCACCACAGGTGGACCCGTCGGACGGCCCATCTCTTTGGCCCGCGGGTCCTCACCGATCGCAGCACACTCGGGATAGCGATGGGCGAGCGCGTTGGCGACGGTGCCGAGCTCGCCGGCACGCAGCGGTTGCGAGGGCATGCCGGCGGGCTTCGCGATCACGATCAGATCGCTGCGCTCGACGAGGATCGCGATCTTCGCGTCGGCGTCGGGATCAGGTAGTGGTCGCAACGCAGCGCCCGACACCGGCAGCTTCGAGAGCTCGATGACATCGCCGGCGACCACCCGATCGCCCTTCTTCGCGCGCTTGCCCGCGACCTTGACGCAGCCTTCGTCGAACAGCTCGGAGAGCTGCCGGCGGCCGGCCTGGGGGTATGCGCGCGCGAGCGCTTTGTCGACGCGATCGGCGATCTCGACGGTGATCTGGGTCATGTGGCCTCGAGCAGCAGAGCCGGTGCGAGGGCGCCGGCGGGGACATCGGTGAGCTCGGCCGCGATCTCGACGAGTGCGGTGCACCCGATCGTCGACGACAGCATCGCCGAGCCTTGCTTGGGATGGACGTGGGCGACCAGCTTCTCGCCGTCGCGAGCGAGCCGCGCCCGCAGGTAGTGCGTGCGGCCGGCGGGCTTGTTGTAGCCGCGAGGGAGCTGGACCGGCGCACGTGCGCGATGGATCTCCGACGCACCCTGCATCGCGAGCAGCGCCGGTCGTACGAACAGCTCGAAGCCGACCAGCGTCGACACCGGGTTGCCAGGCAGCCCGAAGATCGCGAGGTCGCCTCGCCGGCCGAACGAGAACGGCTTGCCGGGCTTCATCGCGACCTTGCCGACCTCGAGGTCGATGCCCGCGGCCGCGAACGCCGCCTTGACGTGATCGCGATCGCCCACCGAGACGCCCCCGGTGGTGATCACGGCATCGTGATCGAGCGTGCGCAGCAGCGCCGCGAGGGGCTCGACCTCGTCGCGCACGATGCCAAGGGGTGTCGCGATGCAGCCGAGCTCGGAGAGCAACGCGCACAGCGCATACGTCGACGACGCGATCAGCTGCCCGCGCTGCGGCGGCGTGCCGGGCTCGACCAGCTCGTCGCCGGTGGCGATCACCGCGACGCGTGGCGCGCGCGAGACAGCGACCTCCGTGTATCCGAGTGCGGCGAGCACGCCGATCTCCCACGAGGACAGCCGGGTCCCGGCCGAGAGCACGCGCTCGCCGTGCGCGACGTCCTCGCCGGTTCGTCGCACGTTGTCACCGACGGGCGCGGCGGGCAGGGCGATTCGATCGCCGTCGATCGTGACGTCCTCCTGGATCACCACGGTGTCGAGCTCGGGCGGCATCGGCGCACCGGTGTAGATCCGGACCGTCGAGCCCGCGGGCACGGCCCCCACGCACGGCGCCCCCGCGGCACTCACCCCGACGAGCGGTAGCCGCGCCGGCAGCTCGCGACTGCGCGCCGCATAGCCATCCATCGCGGAGCTCTCGAACCCTGGCAGCGGCCGAGCCGCCACGATGTCGGAGGCGAGCACGCGACCGCGCGCGGCGACGATCGGCACCGACTCGGCGGCGAGGCGCGGCACCTTCGCGATCACGGCGCGGAGCGCGTCGGCGACGGAGAGCACGGCGGGACTATAGAAGATTCGCGACGCCAGTCATCCCCGGGATGCCGCAACGATCGGGCAACCGCCTCGTGATCGCGCGCCGCCTTCGGGATAGGCTCGCCGGTCATGAAGCGCGCTGCAGTATTCGTCGTCGTCGCCAGCTGCTGTCCACCGGACGCGGTCAAGACGACCACCACCGCACCGAAGCCGGAGCCGCTCAAGGAGCTCGCCCTGCCTTCGGAGGTTCACCTCAAGAACGTCCGCCAGCTGACGTTCGGCGGTGACAACGCCGAGGCCTACTGGGCGTTCGGTGGCGATCGGCTGATCCTGCAGAGCAATCGCAAGCCGTACGACTGCGATCAGATCGAGATCCTGTCCACCAAGGGCGGCGAGCCGAAGCTGGTGTCGACGGGCAAGGGTCGCACGACGTGCGCCTACTTCCTCAAGGGCGATCAAGAGATTCTCTACGGCTCGACGCACGAGGCCGGCCCCAAGTGCCCGACGCCGCCCGACAACTCGCGCGGGTACATGTGGGGCCTGTTCGAGTACGACATCTACAAGGCGAACGCCGACGGGACGAACCTCGTCAACCTGACGCCGAAGACGCCGGGCTACGACGCCGAGGCGACGGTGTGCGCGGTCGACGGCAGCATCCTCTTCACCTCGAATCGCAGCGGCGATCTCGAGCTCTACCGGATGGACGCCGACGGTAAGAACGTCAAGCAGCTGACCAACCAGCCCGGCTACGACGGTGGCGCGTTCTTCTCCGCCGACTGCAAGAAGATCGTGTGGCGGTCGTCGCGTCCTGCGGCAGGCAAGGAGACCGACGACTACAAGGCGCTGCTCGCGCAGAACCTCGTCAAGCCGACGCAGATGGATCTCTACGTCGCCAACGCCGACGGCTCGGACGCGCGCCAGATCACGTACTTTCCGGGCGCCGAGTTCGCGCCGTACTTCTTCCCCGACGGCAAGCGCATCATCTTCTCGTCGAACTTCCAGAACCCGCGCAGCGGCGAGTTCGATCTGTTCGCGGTCGACATCGACGGTAGCAACCTCGAGCAGATCACGTTCGCGGGCGGCTTCGACGGCTTCCCGGTGTTCTCGCCCGACGGCAGGACGCTGGCGTTCTCGTCGAACCGCCGCGACGTGATCAAGAAGGACGGCAAGGACGTCTATCGGTTGGCGCGTGACCGGCTCGCTGGCGCGCGCGACACCAACGTGTTCCTCGCGGATTGGGTCGACGGCCCGCGCAAGCCCGAGAAGCCGGCCGCCGAGACCGCCGCGGCGGGTCGGTTCTCCGAGATCGTGACGTACCTCGCCGATGATGCGCGCGAGGGTCGCGGCGTCGGCACCAAGGGCCTCGGCGATGCCTCGGACTTCGTGCAGAAGAAGCTCTCCGAGTACGGCGCCGAGCCCGGCATCGCCGGCTGGCGCCAGGACTTCGAGGTCACCACCGAGGTCAAGCGGGGCCAGGCCACGGCGCTCGCGCTCGACGGCAAGGACGTCGCGCTCGACGACTTCGCGCCGATGCCGACGTCGGGCAACGGCACCGCGACCGGCGGCATCGTCGCGGTCGGCTGGGGCATCGCCGACGAGGCGACCAAGATCGACGACTACAAGGGCAAGAACGTGCGCGGCAAGATCGTGCTCGTCCACCGGTTCGCGCCGGGTGACAAGAAGCTCGAGGCACGCGACCTCCAGCGGCTCGGCGATCTTCGTTACAAGGCGTTCATCGCGAAGTCGAAGGGCGCGATCGGCCTGATCGCGATCGACGACGGCCCGCCGGATGCCGCGGCCGCGCAGTTCAAGATGAAGCCGTCCGATCCGGCGCCGAAGGATCCCGCGGCCAAGGATCCGGTGAACGCGACGGACAACAAGGACGCGCCGAAGGGGGACCCGTGGGCGAAGGGCGGCGAGGCAGAGGCACCGCTACCAAAGCTCGCGGCCGCCGAGTCGCAGGCCGGCATCCCGATCCTCGTCGTCACCCGCAAGGCCGGCAGCGCGCTGCGCAAGGGCAACCACACCACGAAGCTGACCGTCACGCTCGAGCCGATCCGCGCGAAGACCCAGAACGTCGTCGGCATGATCAAGGCCGGCGCGGCGACCAAGCTGCCGGGCATCGTCGTGGTCGGTGCTCACCTCGATCACCTCGGCCAGGGCGGCCCGTCGGCGCTCGATCCCGGCACCGTCGCTCCGCACAACGGCGCCGACGACAACGCGTCGGGCATCGCCGGCCTGATCGAGGTCGCGAAGATGGTCGGCGCGAAGCAGTCCGAGCTGCAGCGCGATGTCTACTTCGTCGCGTTCTCGGCCGAGGAGATGGGCACGCTCGGCTCCGAGCACTACGTCAAGAACCCGCCGACCAAGGAGCCGATCGTCGCGATGCTCAACATGGACATGATCGGCCGCATGAAGATGAACCAGCTGTTCGTCAACGGCGGTGACTCGGCGAAGGAGTGGAAGGAGATCGTCGAGCCGATCTGCGCCACCCAGCAGGTCAATTGCACCGTCGCGGGCTCGGGCTACGGCCCCTCCGACCACATGCCGTTCTACATCGCCGGCACGCCGGTGCTGTTCATGTTCACCGGCAGCCACCGCGAGTACCACACGGCGAAGGACGACACTGATCTGATCAACGCGATCGGTGGCGCGCGTGTCGCCGCGATCACCGGCGAGGTCGCGCTCAAGGTCGCGAACCGTCCGGGCACGCTGTCGTACGTCAAGGCAGCGCCCGAGCAGCCGATGGGTGGGGACGTGCGTCGTCGCGGCGCATCGCTCGGCACCGTGCCGGGCTACGCGAACGATCCGAACGCACCCAAGGGCATGACGATCTCCGACGTCGTCCCCGACGGTCCCGCGGCGAAGGCCGGCCTCAAGGCGGGCGATCGGATCATCCAGCTCGGCACCGCCGAGATCTCGAGCGTCGCGGACCTGATGATCGTGCTCGAGCAGGCGAAGCCGGGCACCGAGGTCAAGGTGACGTTCGTGCGCGACAACAAGATCCAGCAGGTCACGGCGACCTACGGCATGCCGCGCGGCCGCCGCTAAGGAATCTCGACCGGCTCGGCCGCGATCGCGAACAGCTGATCGCGGTCCTCGTCGAGGCTGAAGTCGGTGACGTCGAGGTTGGCCCCGATGCCCGACACGCGCGCCTGCAACGCGCCGGTCGTCGGCAGCGCGACCAGCGACGGGATCGCGATCTCGGTCGAGCTGTCGAACACGGTGATCTCGAGCAGCGTGTCGCCGGCGGTGTCGACGTACGAGACCTGATGGAGCTTGGCGCCGGCGACCCGCTCCCAGGCTGCGCCATCGCGATCCGCGGTCACGCCGGTCGGCGGGATCAACCAGTCACCCGCGATCAGCGTCGGGCCGGCCTCGTCGCGCTGGATCAGGATGCTCTGCGCGCCGTCATCACCCGACGTGGTCTGCGCGACCGCGGTGAGGCGATACGTGCTGGTCGCCGAGAACACGCTCGGCTTGGGCACGGTCAGCGTCACGAGATCGGGCGCGAGGAACAGCGGTAGCTGGATCACCTCGTCCTCGCCGACCTCGATGCCGACCAGCGCGACGGTCTCGGAGAGCCCCGCGGGCGGCGCGCCGAAGTCGACGCTGACGTCCTCGAGGTTGCCGGCCTCGACCATCGTGAGGTCGAGGCCCTGCTGGTTGACGCCGTCGTTGACGGTGACGCTGGTGCGCGAGGCCCAGCCGATCACCGTGGTGACATTGTCGGCTTCGCCCGGTCCCTGCAGATCGATGTCGACGATCGCGGCGACCAGCGTGACCGCACCGACGCGGGAGGTCAGCTGCCAGTTGCAGACGTCGCCGACGATGCCGCAGACGTTGCCGCCATTCGGCGTCGCGAGGTTGTTCTCGAGGTCCCCGAGCGTATCGGTCTGCGAGTAAAAGACAGACGCCGCTTTGAGGTGATTCGCGGCGACGGTGATCGTGTCCCAGCCGGGGATCGATCCCGAGAGCGTCGCCTGCGGCACGGCGGCGGCGCTCACCGCACTGAGCGGGAGCGTGACGTTCGCGCCGTTCGCACCGACCCACATCACCGGGCGGAAGCCATCGGCGAGCACCGCGATGTCCTGCGCGCCGTCGACGCCATCGAACGTGACCACGCCATCGGCGGCGGTCTCCTTGTCGGTCTCACCGACGCGCACGGTGACCCCGGAGATCGGTGCGTCGTCGTTGTCGACGACGGTGACGTTGATCTCACCGTCGATCTCGCCGTCGCCGATGCCACCGCCGGCGATCACGCGCGGGTCGACATCGTTGCCTCCGCACGCGAAGAGCAGTCCGAGTACAAGCGCCTTCTTCATGAGCCCTCCTGAAGCTCGATGATACGCCTGCTCAATCCGCGTCGGCCATTTCCTCGAGCTTGGCCTCGAGGTCGGTGACGATCGCCACGGATTTCGCGAGGGCTTCCGCCGCGCCGTCGACGGCCGTGCGCAGCCGATCGAGCTCGCGCTGCCGGCGCTCGACATCCCCTTGCGCGGTTCGCAGCGCCGCCTCGTGACGATGGCGTCCCGCGAGCTGCCTCGCCTTCGCCTCCCCGGCCTTGCGGCGTTCGGCGGCGGCCTGTGCTTTCTCGGCGGTGGCTTCGGCATCGGCGCGACGCTGGGTCTCCGTGGCCTCGCGCTTGGTCGCCCTGGCCTCGTCCTCGGGCTCGTCATCTTTGGTCGGCCTCGACACGCTCGCGGCGAGCCCCGGAATGCCGGCGGCCTCGAAGCCCGGCGGATCGCGATCGTCGGTCAGCTGACCGGCGAGATCGGGATCGAAGTTGCCGATCGCCGCGACCGCAGACAGCGTGGTCTGGATCCGGCGCAGCGTCGATTCGGTCGCGCTGTGATCGGCGGCGGCGAGGAGCGCGCCGGCCTTGGTGCGCAGCGCCGTCAGCGCTTCGCGGTGCGCCGCGGTCCCACCGAGGTCACCGTCGCGCAGCCGCTCGGCAGTCTCGAGGAGCTTGTCGAATGCGTCGCGCTCTCGCCACCACAGCTGGTTCACCGCCCACGCCGAGATCGGCGGACGGTTCAGCTTGCGGAGGCGGGTGGCGCCGGCCTTGTCACCGGCGGCCTTGAGCTCGGATGCGAGGCGCTTGCGCTCGGTGACGAACGCGGCGTGCGGAGCTCGAAAGAGCTCGGAGCCCGCTTCCTCGAACGTCATGCTGCATCGTAGCAGCGTGCGCGTGCGCTCAGCGGTTTCGGGCGTACCTGTAGCCAATCACGATGCCCGTGAGGGCGGCCAGGCCGAGCACACCGAGCACGATCGGCGTGCGGTAGCTGCGCTTGCGCGGCAGCGTGCCCCCGAGATCCTCGAGGCCTTCGATGTTCTCGGCGGTTGATTGGGAGGGTGCGGCGCGGCTCGAGCCCCACGCGGGCGGATCGCTCGCCGGGAACGAATCCTTGCCTGCTTGGTCGATCATCCAGTCCGTGTCTTTCATCGTCATGATCTGACGCGATGCAGCGGCCGTGCCGCGTGCGAGCTCGTCTGCGAGTGCATCCCACTCGATCACGAGGCTCACGTAGTCGACCCCTTCCAGCCCGAGCTCGACGTCGCGTTCACTCATACCCACACCCGGGAGCAAGCCCCGCGCCCGCTTTACTTTCTGCGAGATCCGCGCATGCTCGACGAGGCATGAACGTCGACGGACCCAAGGCTCCGGTGATCTCGATCGGTGCGGCCTCCGTGGCCGTGTTGCTGTCGATGATCGCGCTCGTCGTGGTCGCGACGCGTTCGACGAAGAGCTCCGAGCGCGGGATCGTTCCGTTCGAGACCACGGTCTCGGCCACCGACGTGGTCAAGCTGCGACCCGACGCGGTCGAGGTCGCGAAGGACGACGGTGCGGTGATCGGCATGCGTGTCACCGACGAGAAGCTCCGCGAGGCGCTCGGGATTCGCGCCGCGGATGTGGTCACCGCGATCGCGGGTCGCCCGCTCAAGCGCGAGCAAGATGTCGCCGCCGCGATCGAAGGCGCCAGCTTCATCGATCCCACCGCGCTGTACGTCGACATCGTGCGCGATGGCGAGCCGGTCGTGGTGCGCTGGAAGCTCGACGACAACCTGCGCGCGGCGCACCGGATCGATTCGACCTCGCGGCCACCCGGCGCCGGCGTCACCAGCGGCAACCCGTTCGATCCGCTCGCGGGAGATCCGGCGATCGACGCGATCAAGAAGCTCGACGACTTCCACTACGAGGTGCCGCGCACCACGGTCGATCACATCCTCACCGACCCGATGGCGTACGCGAAGGGCGCACGCGTGGTGCCGGCGATGTCGATAGGGCGCACCGAGGGCTTCAAGCTCTACGCGATCCGGCCCAACTCCCTGTACGCGAAGCTCGGCCTCTCGAACGGCGATCTGATCCGCTCGGTCAACGGGTTCGAGCTCACCGCTCCGGACAAGGCGCTCGAGATCTACATGAAGCTCAAGGACGCGACCTCACTCGAGATCGAGCTGACACGACGCGGTCGCGACGAGACGCTGAAGATCGACATCCGCTAGAGCGCACGCGGCCACGTTGCCTGCTCGCCGACGAGGCGTACACGCACGACCTCCGCGCTGTGCTCGACACGATGGCGTGCCAGCCGGTGATTCCGTCCTCGATGTCGTGGATCGACGGAGCTACCGTCCGTCCGTCCGTCCGTCCGGCCCGGCGGTCAGTTCTCATCGTCTTGGTTGTCCTGCCGTTCGACGATGCTTGGTCCAGGGGATCGGCATGCGTCGTCAGATGGGTCTGGTAGTGATCTACCGTGAGCGACGATCTGAAAGCGTTTCTATCCCGGGCGCGAGCGCACGTGAAGATCGGGCCGCTCGAGGCCGGGCAGGTCATCGAGCATCCCGGCTGGGGCTTGCCCGCGTTGCGTGGTCGGCTCGTCGAGCTGTCGGCGCGTGGTGCCTCGGCCACGCTGACGGCGTCGGTCGAGCTCGTGATCGAGGCGCAGCGCGAGGCCGAGCCGGTCGCCTGGATCATGGGACCGCACGGATCGTTCTATCCACCCGATGTCGCGGAGTCCGGCGTCGATCTCGCGGCGCTCGTGATCATACGCGTACCCGATCTCACGGGCGCCACGCGATCGGCGGAGCGGCTGCTGCGCTCGGGTGCGTTCGGGCTGATCGTGATCGACCTCGGCCCCGCGCCGGCCGAGATTCCGATCGCACATCAAGGGCGGCTGGTCACGCTCGCGCAGGCGCACGATGCCGCGGTCGTCTGCATCACCGAGAAGTCGGCGGAGTCGGGCTCGATCGGATCGCTGGTGTCGCTGCGCGCGGAGGCGTTGCGGCTGCGATCGCCGGGCGGCTTCGAGCTCACGTTGCGCGTGATCAAGGACAAGCGGCGCGGTCCCGGCTTCCAGCGGACCGTGCGCGCACGTGGTCCCGCGGGGTTGTGACCACGATCGAGCAGATCCCGGCTGCGTCCGGATTGAACTGCGCGTATTGACAGGCGATCTCGTAATCTGAACAGATGTACAGGTGACGATCGCCTGCCTCGACCTGCCCGCGTTGCCGCTGCAGATCGTGTGGCGACGCGAGCCCGCGTGGCGATCGCATCCGGTCGTGGTGATCGAAGAAGACCGCCCACAAGGCACCGTGCTGTGGGCCTGTGAACGCGCGTGCGCAGCCGGCGTGCTGCGCGGTCAGCGCTACGCGCATGCACTCGGCTTGTGCGCCGGCCTTCGCGCACGCGTGGTGCCGCCGGAGCAGATCGAAGCGACCACCGTCGAGCTGCGCGCGATGCTGCATCGCTTATCACCGCGCGTCGAAGCAGGAGAGCCGGGCACGCTGTGGCTCGATGGCGACGGGCTCGAGCGGATCTTTCCCGATGCCGGTGATCGCCGCGGCGAGGCGTGGGGTGCCGCGATCGCGCGCGCGGTCGAGGCGATCGGCTTTCGCGGCGCGGTGGTCGTCGGGTTCTCGCGCTTCGCGACGTACGCGATCGCACGCGCGATGCGCGATGGCGTCGTGATCCTGGCGTCCGATGCCGAGGAGCGGGCACGGGCGGCGCGGGTTCCGCTCGCGCGGCTCGATGTCGATCCCAAGCTGCGCGATGCGCTCGGCCGGCTCGGCGTGACGTCGATCGGCGAGATGGTGCGATTGCCCGGCGGCGGCATCCTCGAGCGCTTCGGTCGCGATGCGCATCGCCTCTATCAGCTCGCCGCGCGCGAGCGCTGGGATCCGCTGGTGCCGATCGCACCGCCCGAGGCGCCCGACGAGCACGTGCTACTCGACGACGAGGAGGACGACGTCGAGCGCCTGGTGTTCCTGATCAAGGCGCCGATCGATCGGCTGCTCGAGAGGATCGCATCACGCGGTCGCGCGGTCACCGCACTGCACGTCGAGCTCGCGCTCAAGCACACCGTGCGCGACATCGAGCTGCGCGCCGATTGCATCAAGCCCGCGGCACCCACGCTCGATGCCCGCGCGCTGTTGCGGCTCGTCCACCTGCGGCTGACCAGCATGCCGCCGCATGCACCGATCAACGCGATCCGCGTGTGGGCCGACGACGTCGGGGCCAC
>Ga0105044_10015861_pt1 | contig 10183 bp, 10 predicted proteins | sample MAT01_FD_78092 | JGI IMG/M metagenome (GOLD analysis project Ga0105044, IMG submission 78092) | Freshwater microbial communities from Lake Fryxell liftoff mats and glacier meltwater in Antarctica - MAT-01 | ecosystem: Environmental > Aquatic > Freshwater > Ice > Liftoff microbial mat | place...
AAGGGCCGGTTCAGTGGGTGATCGAGAGCCTTGCCGGAGGGCCTTTGGGAGCAAAAAAGTGCGTTTGAATTTCCTATCCTCAGCCCGACCAGCGTGCCCAACTTCGCCAGCGTTGGCGACACCCGCGACGGCACCAGCGCGCTGCGCTAGTTCGACAACGGCGGCACCATGCGCGGCCTGGGCTTCTTGCCCACCACGCTGCTGAGCGACACCCACTTCGACGCCCGCAGCGGCCGGCTGGGCCGCTTGGCTGCGGCGATGAAGGCGCTGAACATCCGCCAGGGCCTGAGGGTGGACGAGAACACCGGCGTGCTGGTCGATACCAGCGCCAACACCGCCCGGGTGTTTGGCGGCGGCACGCTGACCGTCATCGACAGCACCAGCGCCACCAACGTCACGGCCAGCAGCTACAAGGTCAACAACCTGCGTGTGAGCCTGCTCACCAGCGGCGACAGCTACAACACCAGCACGCGGGCGGCGACCAGCAGCAAGAGCCTGATCAGCAGCCGCTTTTACAGCGGCAACCACGACTCGGCCAACATTTTTGCCGCCTTCGAAACCAGCAAGACCCTGACCCGCGTGGTCGACCAAGCCGACAGCTTCAACCTGAGCAGCGCACCCAAGCCCAGCTACAGCAGCGGCCCGAGCTACCCCAGCAGCGCTGGCACGCTGACGCTGCGCTTCACGCGTGACGCCAGCACCCGGGGCTACTTCAGCGCTGGGCGCTACACGGTGGAGAAGGTCAAAGTCGACTTCCAGTGAGCCGACGCTGCCCAGACCCTGGGGCGTTCGCGCCCAGGGTCTGGGCAGTTTGTTTGAATTGGCGCTGGGTTGCACAGCGCACTGAAGCGACCGACGCCGCTGTCCGCAAACTGACCGCGGACACGCTTTTGGCGCCGTTTCCCTGGGGAAGCTGCTTGGCACGCGCTTTGCAGAGACAAGGGCATGACCACGCCCTTCCCCACCACCAGCGGCCAAGACCGCACGCTGATTGCCCAACCCCGCCGGCTGCGCCGCTGGGCGCTGACCGGCACAGCAGCCTTGCTGCTGATCGCGGCGGCGGCTTGGGTCTGGCAAGCAGCGCATCAATGGCACACGCCCCAGCTCAGCCTGGACCGCCTGACCGTGGCGCCCGTGACCCGCGGCCCCCTCATGCGCGATGTATCGGCCGAAGGCAAGGTGGTGGCCGCCCAAAGCCCCACGCTCTACGCCCCAGCCAGCGGCGCCCTGCGCTGGGAGGTGCAGGCGGGCGACGCCGTGCAAGCCGGCCAGGTGCTGGCGCGCATCAGCAGCCCGGAGTTGGAAGCCCGTGTCCAGCAAGAGCGCGCGGCGGCGCTGAGCAGCCAAGCCGATTGGCAACGCGCCCAAGCCGACGCCGCCAGCCAGCGCGGCGCGGCGCAAGCCGCAGTGGCCACCGCCCAGCTGGAGCTTCAGTCGGCCCAGCTGCTTGAGAAGCGCCAGCGCACCGCGTTTGACGCCGGCGCCAGCAGCGCGATGCAGTGGGAGGCCGCGCGCGACGCGCTGGAGCGCGGCCGTATCCAACTGGCGCAGGCCGAGCAGGCGCTGGGCTTAAAGACTGAGGCACTGCGTTTTGAGGTGGCTGCCAAGCGCAGCGCCTTCGAGCGCGCCCGCTCACAGGCCGACGAGTTGGCCCGCCAGCAGTCGCTGCTGACCCTGCGTGCCCTGGCCCCCGGTGCCATCGGCCAACGCCTGGTGGGCGACGGCGCCAGCGTCGCGCGCGACGCCGCCTTGACGACGGTGGTGGACCTGCGCCGCCTCGATGTGCAGTTGCAAGTGCCCGAAGGCCTGGTGCGCGAGCTGCTCATCGGCCAGACCGGCGAGGTGCTGGTGGCCGGCAAGCCGGTCGCGGTGAAGCTGGTATCGATCTCGCCCGAGGTGGTGAATGGCGAGGTGGCGGCGCGCCTGCGCTTCAGCGATGGCCAGCCGGCCGAGCTGCGCCAGAACCAGCGCCTGTCAGCCCGCGTGTGGCTGGAGCGCCGCGACGGCGTGCTGGGCGTGCAGCGCGGCAGCTTTGTCGAGCGCCTGGGCGGCCGGGCCGTCTACGTGCTGGCCGGCGGCGTGGCGACGCGGCGCGAGGTGCGCCTGGGCGCCCTGGCGCTGGACCGCGTGGAGGTGCTTGAAGGCCTGCGCGAAGGTGAAAAAATCGTGGTCGGGGGGCTGGACAGCCTGCCGCCTGAAACCCCCAAAGTCATCGTCAACTGAAAGAACACAGCCATGCTGAAGATGCACAACCTGAGCAAGGTCTACCGCACCGAGCTGATCGAAACCTACGCACTGCGCGACTTCCACTTGGAAGTCAAAGCGGGCGAATTCGTCGCCGTCACCGGCCCCTCGGGCTCGGGCAAGACCACCTTCTTGACCATTGCCGGCCTGCTGGAGTCGCCCAGCGGCGGCGCCTTTGAGCTGGACGGGCAGGACGTCAGCCGCCTGAACGACGCCGCGCGCAGCCGGCTGCGCAACGAGAAGATCGGCTTCATCTTTCAGGCCTTCAACTTGATCCCGGACCTCTCGGTGCAGGACAACATCGAAGTGCCGCTGCGCTACCGGGGCTTGAATGCGCCTGAGCGCCAGCGCCGCGCGCTGCAGGCGCTGGAACGCGTGGGCCTGGCGGCCCGCGCTGGCCACATGCCCAGCCAGCTCAGCGGCGGCCAGCAGCAGCGCGTGGCAATTGCCCGCGCATTGGCCGGCGAGCCCAAGATCTTGCTGGCCGACGAACCCACCGGCAACCTCGACACCCAGATGGCCCGCGCCGTGATGGAGCTGTTGGAAGACCTGCACCGCAACGGCAGCACGCTGATCATGGTCACCCACGACCCACAGCTGGCGGAGCGCGCGCAGCGCCATGTGCAGGTCATTGACGGGCAGGTGGTCGACGGCCAGCGCCTGCAACGCGAGTTGCTGGCGTGAAACTGTTCTGCGCCCTCTGGCTCGGCAGCCTGGTGCTGGGCGCGCAAAGCCAGCCCCTGGATCTGCTGGCCGTGCACCAGCGCGCCTTGCAAGCAGCGCCAAGCCTGCGCGGCGCCGACGCGGCGCTAAGCGAAGCGGCGGCACGCCAGCTGGGTGCCCGCGCACAAATCGGACCGCAGCTCAGCGCCCAGTGGCAGCACGGCGGCGGCAATGCGCCGCTGTCGCACGGCGGGCTGCAGCTGAACCAGCCGCTGGTTGACCTGCCGCGTTGGCGCCAGTGGCAGGCCGAGGGCCAACGCCTGCAGGCCAGTACGCTGCTGCGAGCCGACGCCGAGCAAACGCTGCGCGCGCGCAGCGCCGCCTTGTTCGTGCAACTGCAAGCGGCGCGCGCCACGCAGCGCGTGCAGGCTGCCCTGCTCGACGCCTACCGCCAAGAGGCGCAGCGCATGCAGGTGCGCCACCGTGAGGGCCTGGCTGCGGCCGTCGATTGGCGGCAGAGCGAGAGCTTCATGCTGCTGTCGCAAGCGCAGGCGCGCGGCGGTGTGCAGCAAGAACGTGCGCTGCGCCAAGCATTGGTGGCGCATGCCGGCGCCCCCGATCTGGCCGAGGCCGCGCTGCGCACCTTGCAGCCCCTGGCGCTGCCGGCGCAAACGCCAGCCACCGAAGGCAACGCCCCGCGCTGGCGTGCCCAGGCCCATGAGCGCGAGGCCCGCGAGGCCGAGCTGCGCGCCAGCCAAGCGGCACTGCTGCCCACGCTGGCCTTGCAGGCGCAAGCGCAGCGTCATGACCGTGGCCAACGGCGCCTGAGCCATGACTGGCAACTGCAACTGCGCATCCCGCTCTGGGACAGCGGCAGCCGCCGCGCCAACGAACAGGCGGCGCGCAGCCGGGTGCAGTCGGCACAGGCCGAGCTGGAACTGCTGGCGCGCGAACTGGCCCGCGAGCAGGCCACGCAGACCGAGCGCTTGGCCGCCGCCAGCGAGCAGCACGCCACCGCCCAACAAGGCTTGGCCGGCGCGCAACTGGCGGTGCAGGCCATGCGCATCGGCCAAGAGCAGGGCAGCCGCAGCACCGGTGACGTGCTGCTGGCCATCCAAACCGAGGGCCAACTGCGCCTGCTGGCCGTGCAGGCGCAGCTCAATGCCTGGTTGGCCTGGATCGACGCACTCACGGCCCAGGGCCAATTCAACGAAGAAGCAATGCTGCGGCTCAACGCCGCGCTGGAGTGACCCCGATGTTCCTTGACCACCTTCGAAGCGCCGTGCGCTCCCTCCAGCGCAGCCCCGTGCTCACCGTCTTGATGGTGCTGGCGCTGGGCCTTGGCATTGGCGCCTGCATGACCACGCTCACCGTCTACCGCGTGCTGGCGGCCGATCCGATTCCGGGCAAGAGCGACGTGCTGTTCGACGTGCAGCTCGACGCCGGCGACCTGGCGGGCTATGCGCCTGGGCAAGAACCGATGTACCAACTGACCCGCTTTGACGCCGAGGCCTTGCTGCGCGACAAGCGCGGGCTGCGCCAATCGCTGGCCACGGGCGTTGACTTGCCGGTTCAGCGTGCGGGCAGCAACGAGCGCCCCTCGGTCGAACCCAGCCGGCAAACCACCACCGACTTCTTCGCCATGTTCAACGTTCCCTTTGCCCACGGCAGTGGCTGGAGCCCGCAGCACGACGCCGACCAGGCCCGCGTGGTGGTGATTGGGGCGCAACTGAACGACCGGTTGTTCGGCAAGGGCCACAACAGCGTGGGGCAAGAACTGACCTTGCGCGGCGAGCGCTTTCGCATCATTGGCGTGCTGCGCCCGTGGCAACTGGCGCCCTACTTCATCGACCTGACGATGGGCCCCTATGGCCGCAATGAGCAGTTGTTCCTGCCCTTCTCAACCGCCATGGGCTTGAAATTCGGCAGCAGCGGCAACATGAATTGCTGGGGCGACGTCGGCGCCGACGGGCCGGGCAGCCTTCAGGCGCCCTGCGCTTGGCTGCAGTACTGGGTGGAACTGAAGAGCCCGGCCGAGGCCCCGGCCTTCAAGCAGTACCTGGAGCGCTACAGCGACGCGCAGCGCACCAACGGCCGCTTCGAGCGCGCCACCAACGTGCGGCTGCGCAATGCGCGCGAGCTGCTGGAGTTCATGCAGGTGCTGCCGCCCGAGGTGCGCTTGCAAACGACGCTGGCTTTTGGCTTCTTGCTCGTCTGCTTGGTCAATATGGCGGGGCTGCAGTTGGCCAAGACCCTGCGCCGCAGCGGCGAGATTGGCGTGCGCCGCGCTTTGGGCGCCAGCCGGGGCACGGTGTTCACGCAGTTCTTGGTGGAGGCCGGCCTGGTGGGCGCACTGGGCGCCTTGCTCGGCCTGCTGCTGTCGCAGTTCGGCCTGTGGCTGGTGCGACAAGGCCCCAGTGAGTATGCCAAGCTCGCGCAAATGGATGGCGGCATCCTGCTGCTCACGCTTGGCACCGGTCTGCTCGCATCCCTGGTGGCCGGCTTGTTGCCGGCTTGGCGTGCCGCGTGCGTCAACCCCGCTCTCCAACTGAAGGTGCAGTGATGTTCAACACCCCCTGGATGCCCATTCTGCGCAGCCTGCTGCGCCACCGTGCGCTGGCCCTGTTGATCGTGGTGGAGGTGGCGCTGGCTTTTGCCATCGTGGCCAACGCGCTGCATTTGATCGTGCGCTTGGCTGACGACCTGCGCATCGAAACCGGCCAAGCCGAAGCCGAGCTGCTGACGGTTGAGCTGCGCGCCATGCAGCGGGTTGAAGACGCCCAGCCCCTGAGCAACGAAGACTTGCGCCGCATCCGCGCCTTGCCCGGGGTGCGCGCTGCGTCCATCACCAGCCAAGTGATCTACGGCGGCAGCAGCAACAGCAGCGGCGTGCACATCGCACCCAACGGCGCTGGCCAGCGCCTGATGGCCACCACCTACCGAGGTGACGAACACTTGCTGCAGACCATGGGCCTGAAGCTGATTGCTGGACGGGGCTTCAAGCCCGAGGAGGTGATGATGCGCGGCCCCGATGCAAGCATGCCGTCGATCATCATCAACCGCAGCATGGCCGAGGCACTCTTCAAAGGGCAAAGCGCCTTGGGCAAGCCGCTCTATGTGTACGGCGACAAGCCGTCAACCGTGGTCGGAGTGGTCGAGCAGCTCACGCGCACCAGTCCCAAACAACGACGCGATGCCCACGCCATGCTGCTACCCGCTGCCGAGTCGTACCGCAGCGGCAAGTACCTGCTGCGCGTGGATCCCGCACAGCATGCCGCCGTGGCCAAGGCGGTTGAAGCTTTGATCCCGCAGGTCGACAACCGCCGCTGGGTACACCAAGTGCGCAGCGTCAGCGACATGCGCAGCGACTACTACGCCAAAGACCGCGCCATGGTGGGTCTGCTGGCCGGCGTGTGCGCCGCGCTCTTGCTGGTGACCGCCTTCGGCATCGTCGGCTTGGCAAGTTTCTGGGTCGAGCAACGCACCCGCATGATTGGCATCCGCCGCGCGCTGGGCGCCACCCAGGCCCAGATCACGCGCTACTTCCAGGCCGAGAACGCGCTCCTGACTGGCCTTGGCGTGTTGATCGGCATGGCGGCGGCCATTGCGCTTTCGCAATGGATGCGGCGCGACGACCTGCCCATGCTGCCCTGGCCCTACTTGCCCATCGGCGCCGCGCTGCTGTTGCTGCTGGGCCAGTTGGCAGTGCTGGCCCCAGCGCGCCGCGCCGCGCGTGTGCCGCCCGCACTGGCCATGCGGGCATAGTGCCGGCCATGCCCACTGTCCTGATCATTGACGACAACCCTGATGTCGGCGAAGCGCTGAAGTTGCTGCTGTCGCTGCAAGGCATCGACACCGAATTGGCGCTGACGCCGCAGCTGGGCCTGCGCAAGCTGGCGCTGGCCCAGCTGGTCATCCAGGACATGAACTTCAGCGCCGACACCACCAGCGGCGACGAGGGCGCGCAGCTGTTCCAACAGATCCGCGCCGCGCGCCCCGATGTGCCCGTCATCCTGCTCACCGCCTGGACGCAGCTGGAGCGCGCCGTGCAGCTCGTCAAGGCCGGCGCCGCCGATTACCTGGCCAAGCCCTGGGACGACGCCAAGCTGCTGGCCACGGTGCAAAACCTGCTGGAGCTGGGCGAGGCCACCCAGCAACTCAGCCAACAGCGCCATCAACTGCGCACGCGCTGGGCGCGGCTGCGCGAACGCTTTGACACCGGCACGCTGGTGGGCGAATCGCCCGCGCTGCTCGGCCTGCTTGAGCTGGCCGCGCCGGTGGCGCGCTCGCAACTGCCGGTGCTCATCACCGGCCCGGCGGGCAGCGGCAAAGAGCGCATTGCCGAGCTGCTGCACCGCAACAGCGCCCGCGCTGGCAAACCCCTGGTGGCGCTGAACTGCGGCGCGCTGCCGGGCGAGCTGATCGAGGCCGAGCTGTTCGGCGCTGAGGCCGGCGCCTACACCGGCGCCTTGCGCGCCCGCGTCGGCCACATCGAAGCCGCACGCGGCGGCACCCTGTTCTTGGATGAAATCGGCACCCTGCCACTGGCCGGCCAGGCCAAGCTCTTGCGCGTGCTGGAGACCGGGCGCTACCAGCGCCTGGGGAGCCCGAAAGAGATCGAAGCCGACGTGCGCGTGCTGTCGGCCACCAATGCCGACTTGCCCGCCCTGATGAAGGCCGGGCAGTTCCGCGAAGACCTGTACTACCGCCTCAACGGCATCGAGCTGAGCTTGCCCACCTTGCGCGAACGGCCCGAGGACGTGCTGCTCCTGGCCGAATCGTTTCTGGCCGGACGGGCGCCGCTCGCCGTTGCCGCGCGCGAACGCCTGCAACAGCACGCCTGGCCCGGCGAGGTGCGCGAGCTGCGCCACTGCATCGAGCGCGCCCTGCTGCTGGCCGATGGGCAGCCCGAGATCGGTGCCGAGCACCTCGGCCTGGCAGCCACCGCAGCAGTCGAAGCGCGCAACTTGGATGAGCCATCGCGCGAGCAATTGGTGGCGGCGCTGGCCGAGCACGCTGGCAACGTCAGCCGCGTGGCCGCCCACTTCGGTGTCTCGCGCCAGGCGGTGTACCGGCGGATGCAACACCACGGCCTGTAGGGCGCGGGCACTGCCGCATGCTGTCCATCCGCCTCCACACCACCGCCGCCTTGTTGTTGGCCGCCGCTGCGGCATTGGCCGCCTATGAGCTGGCCCAGCACCTGGGCCTGAGCAAGCCGCAAGCGGCCGGCGCCACGCTGGCACTGCTGGCGCCCCTGGCCCTGTGGATGGCGCAGGCGCTGCTGCAACCGTTGAAACGCCTAACCACCGCGCTGGACACCCTGCTGCTGTGCTGGCGTGATGGCGACTACGCCACCCACCTCTCCAGCGAACCCGAGCGCAGCGAGCTCCAGCAACTGGTGCTGGCGCACCAGCAACTGGCGAAAGCCATCCGCGCTGAGCGGCAGCAACTGGCGCAGCGCGAATGGTTGCTCGACACCCTGGTGCAGCACACCCCCGTGGCGCTGTTGCTGTTGGACGCGCAAGACCAAGTGCTGGTGGCCAATCTGGCCGCGCGCACCCTGCTGGGCCAAGGCAAGCGCTTGCAAGGCAGCAGCCTGCAGGCGCTGCTGGCCCAGGCGCCGCCGCAACTGGCCGGCATCCTGGCGCAGCGCCAAGAAGGCTTGCTGACCCTCAGCGACGGCGACGAAGCCCAGTGGCTGGTGAGCCAAAAGGGCTTGAATCTGCAAGGCCAGCCGCTGCGCCTGCTGCTGTTGCGCCCCCTGACACAAGAGCTGGCGCGGCAAGAAGTGGCGGCCTGGAAGCGCGTGCTGCGCGTGCTCAGCCACGAGCTGAACAACTCGCTGGCGCCGATGCAATCGATGGCGCACAGCGGCGCTGAGCTGAGCCGCCGCGCCGCGCAGCCCGACTTGGCGCAGGTCTTCGAGCGCATTGGCGCCCGTGCCCAGCACCTGCATGCGTTCTTGTCGGGCTACGCCCAGTTTGCCAAGCTGCCGGCACCCAACACCGCGCCGGTGGCCTGGGCCGAATGGCTGGCGCGGCTGCGGGCAACCCAAGCCTTTGCGCTGGATGGCCAGCTGCCCACCGACCCCGGCCGTTTTGACGCCGCGCAGTTTGAGCAGGCGGTGCTCAACCTGCTGAAGAACGCCGCCGAGAGCGGCGGCACCCCAGACGGGTTAAGCCTGCGCGTGGCCCGGCAGGGCGGCGATTGGCAGCTCAGCGTGGCCGACCGGGGCCAAGGCGCCAGCGACGCGGTGCTGGCCCAAGCCCTGCTGCCCTTTTATTCCACCAAGCGCGGCGGCACCGGCTTGGGCCTGGCGCTGGCCCGCGAGATTGCCGAGGCGCATGGCGGCCGGCTGGAGCTGCGGCGGCGCCAGCACGGCGGCTTGCGCGCCACGCTGATCTGGCCGGCTTAGGTGCGCGTGCGCTTCGGACTTGTCGCCCGAACGGGAATGACGCTTTCGCGGGGCAGCTTCAAGGCCCACTCCACTAAACTGATCGGCTATGTAACGCATCGCCACCGCCCTGCTTTTGATGCTTTGCCTGTGCTGGCAGTTTGTGAAGGACGAGTTCGACGCCTTCACGCTTGCTGCGCTCATCCCCAGTCGCAGCGGCGTCTCGTTTGACGATCTGCTGCTGCTGAGCACCGAAGTTGAAAGTCTTCTCGGCATGCCGCACGATGACGAGTTGTCGATGGTGCGCGCGTTCCTCTTGCCCCTGGCCTCGCCGAAGGCCACCTTGCCGCTGGCGTGACCGCATCTTCAACGAGAGCACTCGCTGCTGAAAGCGTCGCTTCGGCCCGCCATCGACGACGAAGTGCGCAGGTGCAATTTTTTCTGTACGGAGATTTAGGAGCCGGCAAGACAGAATTCGTCTGGCAGCTCGTAGCCCAGATCGGTGCACAGACGTTCATCGTTGCCGCTGCTGATGAAGCAGGCGCCGAAAACAACCGGTGTGGCAGGCTGGCGCTTCAAGCCGAGATTCGCGTCTAGCGTGAGCAAGCGACGGCTGCCAAATCGAAGGCAACGCAGCTCGAAGCCCGAATCGCCGATCTCAAGGCAGAACTGGACCGGGCGCTCAAGCATGCACAGACCGAGCGAGAAGCGGCGTTGGGCGCACGCAAAGAGGCGCAGGCCGCTGCGGTCGAAGGCGCCGCACTCAAGGGTGAGCTTGCGGCTGTGCGCGGGTCAAAGAAGAAGGCCGAAAGTGGCGTTGCGCCAGGGTCCACCGCGGCGCGTCAATCGGGGATAAGGGCTGAGCTGAGGTAAGCGCCGAGC
>Ga0105044_10015862_pt1 | contig 10183 bp, 7 predicted proteins | sample MAT01_FD_78092 | JGI IMG/M metagenome (GOLD analysis project Ga0105044, IMG submission 78092) | Freshwater microbial communities from Lake Fryxell liftoff mats and glacier meltwater in Antarctica - MAT-01 | ecosystem: Environmental > Aquatic > Freshwater > Ice > Liftoff microbial mat | place...
AGTAATATCAAAAGGAAAATTTTGGATACCCACCATTGTGTTAGCCCAAAGTACCTGCACAACTATCTGAATGAATTTTGCTACAAACAGAACCGACTTCCTTCTGGAATCAATATCTTCGATTGCTTGTTAATAGCCTCATTTACAGGATATCGCAAACATTTGGTGCATCCATCCGACTAGGCATAAAAATTAAATACCTAAGAAAATGAGTCACCAAAAATTTCAAAGTTGCCTTGATGCTTGTGTACCATGTGTAGTAGAATGTAAACATTACGCAACAGAATGCTTGCAAGAAAATGATATTAAAATGATGGTTAAGTGTATTCAACTTGACAGACAATGCGCCGCTATTTGTTTCGCTGCTGCTCAATTAATGAGTATCGGTAGAGAACAAGCTTCACATTTACCCGAAGAATGTGCAGAAATTTGTGAAGCATGTGCAGTTGAATGTGGAAAACATTCAAACGAACATTGTAAAAAATGTGCTGAAGTATGCAGAAGCATGACTAAAGTAACAGCATAATAGTTGAGTTAATTCATTAGGGGGATAGTTGTAGTAAACGTTCCCCCTTTTATTTCTTTATGGAAACTCAAATTACAGTATTGACAACAGCCTGATTTTTGGCGAAAAGTATTAAAAAGTATAGTTAGCTCATCTGTTCAGGTAAAATTACCGTGAAATGCGCTAACAGCCCTTATTTCTGACCAACCTTTAACACCTTACAGAATTGACTTATCTCCCTTAAATCGGCTCAAAATCGCTGAATTTGGGCTTCCTTAAGTTCTTCAGGGTTGCGGTAGGAAGTTTGGTTCGAACAGGGTAAATTTGAGCCTGCAAACATTTTGAAAGTTGAACAAATCCGCCCGACGGCCGGTTTGTTCAACTTTCAAAATGTTTGCAGGTCCCCCTTCTGTGGATCATGAAATAATCCCTGGAAAAAAAAACCGCGCTCGCTTAAGCATAGAGAATACATGGAAATGAAAAGCCCGTAGCGCAGCGAAGAACTGTTCAACTTTCAAAATGTTTGCAGGTCCCCCTTCTGTGGATCATGAAATAATCCCACTTCCCGTCAGGTATTCGGTAAATAGGAGTAAGCAGGAGGCATATCAGACTGAACGTTTTTAAAGCACTCAATCAATTTATAACTGAGTTCGGAAGTCATTAAAACTCTTCTGAAAAGAATATATATATCATTTAGCAGAATGGTATTCTACTCATAGTTAAGAGTGCAAGAAAACCACATCTATCACTCTCACGCAGCTTCTATTACCTCTTTCTCATTCTCAATCTCAATCTCAATTTCCATTTTTTTTTGCCGTGCCCCTCACCACTCTCACTTTCATTCTCGCTCTATACATAGGGGCCGGGCTCTCTGCTGCAAGTCCTCGCTCCTCGTGGCCTCGTAGCTGTGGGCTTTCCGCGGCGATCCCTCACGGGAGGATTCCACTCACGGCAACAGAACATAGTAAGATGTCACTCCTACAGAGCTATCAATTCATTGCTAAATCAACATTTATAAATATTTTAATGGCCCTTAATTTCAAACAATATTTACAATTTGGATAGGAAGGATAGTGCAATATTTCGCTCCTACATAGCTACCGTTTCATTGATAAATCAACATTCAGAGATGTTTTAACGGCCCTTCATTTCAAACAATATTTACAATTTGGATAGGAAGTATTGTGTATTTTCCAATTCCAAATACCCTCCCCTACTTCGAAATCCCGAATTTCAACTTTTTGCTTTTGACTTTTTCTCCCTGAATCCTCTCAAGTACCTTATCAATCTTGTCGCCTTTTACAGCAGCATACGACGCATAGTCGAGTACTTCCACCAAACCCAAATCATCCTTCGCTATTTTGCCCTTTTGAAGAATGGTTCCTACAATATCCATCTTGTTGATCTTATCCTTCTTTCCAGCTCCTATGTATAATGTTTTCCATACAGAGGGCTCTGGCACTTCTCTGTCTGCCGAAAGTTTTTCCTCCACGTGTTTGTCAGTAATAAAGGGTGGTATGTGCTCCGAAGCTGAAAGCAGTATATAAGATGTGCCATTGGCATGCATGCGAGCTGTCCTGCCATTGCGATGTGTATAAACTTCGAGGGTAACAGGCAATTGATAGTGAACCACCGCTTCTATCTCAGGTATATCAAGACCCCTAGAGGCAAGGTCTGTGGTGATCAACAAACGATGTGTTCCATTCCGAAACTTAATCAACGCCTTTTCTCTATCCTCCTGCTCCATACCTCCATGAAAAACTCCATGCGATATACCCATCTCTTCGAGCAATAATCCCACCCGCTCCACAGCATCGCGGTGATTGCAGAAAACGAGCGCTGAGACCGCCCCCAACTTGCAGATTAGGCCAAACAGTAACTCCAACTTATCGTTGTCTGGTGCCCGCAAGTATTTCAGACTTAATCCTGATAAAACTTGTTTTCCAGCTTCAAGAAAATCTAGAACCAATGGCTTCTTTAGTCCCGTAAATGCCGGGATATCCGCCATCCTTGTAGCTGAAATCAAGATCCTCCTTTTGATCTTGGGTAACTCCGCTATGATGGAACTCATCTCTTGCTCAAATCCAAATTCCAAGGACTTATCAAACTCATCGAGTATCAACGTTTGAATCGTTGATGTATCAAGATATCCATTTCTAATGTGAAAGGATATTCTGCCGGGAGTTCCTACCAATACTGCCGGTGGATGACTGAGATTGTTTCTCTCCACTTTGGTTGAATGACCCCCATAACAGCAATTGACTTTATAGCCTGTACCCATTTGCTTAAATACTTGCTCAATTTGCAAGGCCAACTCACGAGAGGGAACGATTATAAGGGCTTGTACTCCCTGCATTTCACGATCCAGATGCTCTATCAATGGAAGCAAAAAACCGAGTGTTTTTCCAGAACCTGTTGGCGACAATAGAACCATGTCGCTGGACTTCTTAGCGGCCTCCAATGCAGAAATCTGCATCTGGTTTAACGATGCGATTTTGAGGTTCTCTAATATTTTCTCTTGCATGTACATTCTTTACAAAGTCGATTCACGAAATGCATCAATCTATCTTCAAAACACGGGTAACATAAGTGTCATTATCCGCAATACATCTGAAGCAATATGCTCCCTGCGGTAATTCGGATAAGTATACTAGGCAAGCACTTTCACTTAATTGAAATAACTCTTTGAGCACTACTTTTCCAAGTATGTCCAAAACCTCTACTTCAATTTTTTCCGATGTCAGATTCGGTAGGCTCAAATAAAATATGTCCTTTGAAGGATTGGGATAGACATGTAGAGTCTTTTGTTGTTTTGTGTCTTCAGCGGACAATACATCTTGTTGATATACGCGCACATAATCGACGGACATAGTACCCGGAAACATCGTGTTTCCATTTGGTGGACCGGGCCAGTTGCCACCCACAGCCACATTGAGCAAAAGAAAAAATGGATTGTGAAACTCTTCCGTGCTATTGATGTTGTTCAAAATATTGCCATTGTGATACTGCACCCCATCCACAAACCAATTGATATTGCTCTCATCCCACTCGATTGAATATACTTGAAAATCGGTAGGTGTGCCCGGAATACTCGTCCCGTAATACTGATGCCCGTTGTAATTCCAATGCATTGTGCCATGGGTTACCTCTTCGGTGTTCACATGCTCCATGATATCAATTTCTCCACTTTGTGGCCAACCCACTTGACCAATATTATCGCCAAGCATCCAAAAGGCTGGCCATAATCCCTGTTGAGAAGGTACCTTTATTCGAGCCTCTACTTTGCCGTACATCCAGCTATGCAGGTTCCTGGTAATCATCCTAGCCGATGTGTAGTCATTTGGTCCAATGGATTCTTCTCGAACAATTATTTTTAGGCTTCCATCGCTAACAGTTGCATTGCTAGGCTGATTGGTGTAATACTGAAGTTCGTTGTTTCCCCATCCGCCACCACCTATTTCAAAATTCCAGTTGGCAGGATCTACCACATCTCCAGAAAACTCATCGGACCAAACCAAGGTCCATTCTTGTGAAAATCTGGAAATGGAGGCATATAAAAAAAGAGGTGGCAAATAGAATTTTTTCATGGCCTCTAATATACTCCTTCGCCGATAATCCCTTCGCTGTGCTGCGAGGACTTATTCCAAACTATGAAGCAAGGTTTTGTACACTTCCAACATGCGAGAGCTATCCTTAGAAAAGTAGTCAATACTTAGTTTATGATTCTCAAACTTGCGCTCAGTCGTAGGTTTTGGAAGAAAAGGAATTTCATCTTTCACAATCAACCCACAACCGACTTTTTCTACAAGATCAGAAAAATCTCCCAACCCAGGAGTGATCAATATTTGCAAACCTGCGTGTAGATATTCAGCAAACTTAACAGGCGATGCCACTTGATTCGTCACTTTGCTGTCGCGCAGCAGTATACCATAATCACATCCGCTCAGGACATAATACACATCATCATGGGAAATAAATCTGCGACAACATCTTCTTGGATATTTGGCAATCAGATCGTCTATCGCAATATTCTCCGTTGTAAGAAAAATTATTTGAACGTTTTCTTGTTTAGCCATTAACTCATCAAGCAACTTTACTACTAGGTCGAAAGACTGCCAACCACTGGTACTGCCCGAATACACTACTCTGACTTCTGAGGGATCGGCTGAGAACTCATCTGTAAAGGGTCCGGCATCGGCGGCCGCGTATGTAAGTGTGGATGGGATAATAACATGCTCATTGCCGGAATATGAAAACTCTCTTTTCCAATATTCGACTAGTCTTTCTGATACAGCTATTCGAAAATTACTGTCCAGTATTGCAGATCGCTCACAACGAGCTAAGTCGGCTCCCAGAGCCAAGTTTCCTGAAGTTACATCGTATTCTTCCACTTCTGCTTTCACGGCCGCCCGGCCATCGTAAACAACTTTGCTGAAAAAACCCTTGGCCAAACAAGCTGATATGGGTCCGCGACAAACAGCAGAAGCTCCTCTTCTAATAAAAAGCAACATAAACAATCGATACCACTTCCATCGAGTGATACCAAAAATCATGGGTATAGCTATAAATGGCACTTTTTGCTCGCGGAGATAATCCCTGTTTTTAAAATAGGATTGCCTCGGAAAAAATGCAATCAATTTCATGGGTTTTCCGGAAAGCTTTTGAAGAAGACTGATTACACCTACTACCTGACTTTGGTATATGCCTGAAGGTTGATCGTTGAAAGTGATGAAGTAAATCATGAAGTCAATATGCGCATGATTCGTTCTGTAGCTTTTCCATCCCACTTTTCAGGTATGGCTCCGCTCTTGTATGATCCGTTTTCAATCTCAGAAATATATTTATCTAATATCTGCAAATCAAATGGAATCAATGTATTTGTTCCCTGGATTATGGTCACCGGTCGCTCGGTATTTTCGCGCAAAGTCAAACAGGGCACTCTGCAGTACGTCGATTCTTCTTGTATACCGCCACTATCAGTAAGTATAAATTTTGAATCGCGAATAAGTCTTTGAAATTCGAAATAACCAATGGGTTCAGAAACGATCAGTTGCTCTATCGCATCAAACGAATCTTTCAATCCAAATTGAGCAATGCGTTGAATGGTCCTTGGATGTATCGGGAATACTATTTTGTATCTATTGGAGAGATTTGTAATCAAAGCCAAAAGTTTCTCCAAGCCTTCTTTGCTGTCGACATTCGATGGCCTATGAATGGTCATGAGCACATACTTACTCTTTTCAACGTTGATGTCTTGAAGCACTGTGGACTGATCGATCTGCGATTGAAAAGCCACCAATGTATCAATCATCGTGTTGCCCACAAAATGTATCTGGCCATTTCGATTTTCATTGGTCAAATGTTCGATACCACTTGGCTCTGTCACAAAATACAAGTCGCTGATTTCATCTGTCATCAGTCTATTTATTTCTTCAGGCATTGTTCTGTCGAAACTGCGCAGACCACTCTCGAGGTGAGCCAAACGAATATTCATTTTATTCGCTACCAAAGCTCCAGCCAGCGTTGAGTTCACATCTCCGGGGACGATGAGAATGTCTGGCCGAAACTCATTTTCCATCAAAGCGGCAAGTCTGATCATTATTTCTCCCATTTGAACAGCGGGGGCAGCCATCGATATATTCAGAAAAAAATCTGGCGACAACTCAAATTGTCTGAAAAAAATGTCGGCCATCTTTTCATCGGAATGTTGTCCCGTGTGCACTATTTTGATATCTACGCCGGGGTGATGGAGAGCTGCTTTTCTAAATTGGGTGACCTTGATAAAGTTTGGCCTTGTCCCAACCAGGATGAGGATTTTCATATTATACGATATATGCTATTTGCAGGTCCTCAAAAATAGTCCTTTTCAAATTGCTTCTCGAACGATCTCTATGAATTTTTAATCGGAGATGTACATTTGGATGGAGTCAATGGCGTAAGTTGGTTTTAACCCAGAATCCGCATTGGAAATCTATTGCAGCGCTAACCCCCTTTGATATCAAGCACTTTCCAGATTTTTATTTTCAACGTGTCTCTCAGAACATATAGGTATAAACCGAAAATCTTACTGCTAAGTTGATCTTTATTAGTGGAATACTCGCCATAGAAAGTATCAGGGTATACAAACTGATCAATCGTTTGATTTATCAATAATTCCAATGCGAAACATATTGTCCATTCGCCATGACTTATGATCTAGTTTCCATCGAATGAGGTCGTAGACATTCTCCTTCTCTTCGTCACTTATTTCCTCCAAAATCCTTTCGATTATGAGTGGTCCCTGTTTTAATAAGTGCAGCACTTTTTTTTCCAAGTTATCGTATTCGTGTTCATTGATTGTTCTGTTTCGTGTTTTCCTGCACACATCGCAAACACCGCAATTAACGGCATCTTTTTCGCCGAAATAAGAGAGGAGCTGGACACTTCTGCAAACCTCATTTTCGACAAATGCCCTTATTGATTTCAACCTGTTCTTTTCATCTGTTTTGCGATCAGCGTAATATTCTTTTGGGAAAAGTAGGTTTTCATCGCGCATTCGACCAGTAAGAAATGTTATCCTAGGTGAATCTGATGCGGCAATGTAATCGATGATTCCAAACTCTTTTAGTTTACCCAAGCCCTCCTTCACCTGTGTATGAGAAATATGCAAGTTTCGAGATAATTCGCTTTCATGCACACTTACATATTGTTCAAACAAACCACCGTACGACCTAAGCAATCCTCGGATGAAGAGATCCCATTGCGGATTAGCTACTTGATAACTGTACAAATCATTTTTACTCACAACAAACATGAGCCTTGAGGGCTGCCACATCTTTTCTTCGAAAGCAATGTATCCGCAAGTGGATAAAATCTGCATGGAGTATACTACCTCACTGTATTTGAGTTCATATTTTTCAGAAAGCTGATGAATATCTATATCATAAGAACTCCCAAGTCCTGCACCTATGGCCAGTTGTAGCATCGAGGACATATTTCTGTACACCTTTTTGATAACTTCGGTATCAGGGTATTTCTGTTCCAATCTACTCTCTGCGTCGGTGGTATCCGACTTGTTGTGAAGGAGTACACCATAAGCTCTTCCTCCATCTCTTCCTGCCCTTCCTGCCTCTTGAAAATAAGCTTCTAGACTTTGCGGTAAACTCAGGTGCAATACCAAGCGCACATCCGGCTTATCGATGCCCATACCAAAGGCGTTGGTTGCACACATGGCACGCACTGCTCCCGTTTTCCAAGCCATATAGGATTGAGCTCTCTCTTCATGACTCATGCCCGCATGATAATAAGCTGCATTAATTCCAGCTCCCAACAATCTGTGAGCCAGCACCCTTGTTTGCTGACGGCTACTACAATAGACTATGCAAGATCCATTCGTTTTGGAAATGATGTCGAGCATTCGATTTTCCTTGTCCTCACTATACTCCACCAAATACGACAAATTGGGGCGCGAAAAAGAGGAGGCTATTACCGCTGGTTTTCTGAAGGATAGCTTCTCCATTATATCCAGAACCACTTCGGGGGTGGCAGATGCCGTAAGAGCCATAATCGGTGCATCCGGTTTGATCTCCCGAATCTCCGCTATTCGCAAATAAGGGGGCCTGAAGTTATAGCCCCATTGAGATATACAATGAGCTTCATCAACCGCAATAAATGAGACCTTCATCTTTTTGAATCGCTCTATGAACAAAGTCGATTGTAGTCTTTCAGGAGAAACATACAAGAATTTCACATCGCCATAAACACAGTTATCGAGAATTCTATCTGTCTCCCTATGACTCAAAGCACTGGTTACCGCATAGGCAGTTATTTTATTTTTCTTCAGATTTTCTACTTGGTCATTCATCAGGGCCACCAATGGCGAAACCACAAGACAAATCCCATCAAGACATAAAGCCGGAACCTGAAAACAGATGCTTTTCCCGCCACCCGTGGGCAAAAGAGCTAGCACATCCTCGCCACAGAGAATTTTGGAAATGATCTCACGCTGGTTTGGGCGAAAAGTTTGATATCCCCAGTAGGTCTTTAATATTTCTTCCGGACTCTTCAATCTGAGCTATTCATTAAACGCAACAAAGTACATTCGCAAAGAGAATAAAAGATCTATGAGAAAAAAAATAATTGCTGGAAACTGGAAAATGAACAATACGCTGGACTCTGCAATGGTCCTTGCTACCAAGATTAATGAAGAATCTAGCACTTTTCCAGACAATACACATGTCATTTTGGCGCCCCCGTCTTTGTTTTTGGCTCATATGCTGATGATGCACGAACCCGCCTTTGATTTAGCTGCTCAGAACTGCAGTCAGCACGACTTTGGAGCTTTCACAGGCGAAATTTCACCTGCAATGCTTCACGATATGAGCGTTCCGTATTGCATCATCGGGCATAGTGAACGAAGGACCTATTTTCACGAAACGGATGAGTTGCTCAAACTAAAGGTGGCTGCATGTATCCGAAATAATGTAAAACCTATATTTTGCATTGGTGAAAGTCTTGAGGAACGACAGTCGGGAATCCATTTCGAAGTATTGCGCAAGCAAATTAATGAAGGGCTCGTTACTCCTGAAAAAGACCTCTTAAAAGGTACAATATTGGCTTATGAACCGGTTTGGGCAATAGGAACAGGTCTCAATGCTACTCCCGAGCAAATTGAGGAAGTGCATTTATTTATTCGACTGTTGATTGAATTGAACTTCGGAATGGAGGCTGCGGAGAATCTGTACATCCTTTATGGAGGAAGCATGAAACCATCGAATGCAGCAGAAATATTATCTTGCCCTAATGTTGATGGCGGTTTAATTGGCGGTGCATCATTACATAGTCATGATTTTGTTTCAATCATTCAAATAGCTGGAAAGTGAAGTACTTCGAATTTGTATTCCATATCGAACCCACAGAAGTCTTTAGAGATGTGGTTTTAGCATACATAGAAGATTTACCTTTTGATAGTTTTGAAGACACCGAAACAGGGCTGAAGGCGTATACTACGGATCCTGATTTGCAACCTGAAAACATATTGCCAATGTTTGCGGACCTCGTGGAAGCGAATATTGTAGTGCATCGAAATGAGGTAGAGCCCAAAAACTGGAATGAAGAATGGGAGAAAAATTTTAGTCCAATAATGGTAAAGGATCAAATACTGATATACGCTCCTTTTCACCTTGTGGATCATGCTTTTGCATATCGCATCGTCATTGAACCTAAGATGTCTTTTGGAACCGGACATCACAGTACCACATTTCTGATGTGCGAAATGATGCTTGGAATGGAGTTGCAAGGTCTTACTATGCTCGATATGGGGTGTGGCACAGGGGTGCTGGCCATATTAGCGGAAAAATTAGGGGCATCCTCTGTTGATGCTATAGATATTGACGACTGGGCTTTTGCGAATACGAAAGAAAACCTGGAGAGAAATAATACCTTACGAGTCCAAGCATTCATGGGAGATGCAGAATTGCTAGTTGATCAGCAATACGATGTTATACTAGCGAACATCAATAGGAATATTTTGGTAAATGATCAGAAGAAGTATGATCGCTGTTTGAAATCGGGTGGATATATACTTATCAGTGGTTTCTATACATCTGATATTTCTATCTTATTGCAAAGTTTTAACGATTATGAATTAATCGAAGAGCTATCTCAAAATGATTGGGCTTGCCTTAGACTTCGGAAAAT
>Ga0105044_10015863_pt1 | contig 10181 bp, 11 predicted proteins | sample MAT01_FD_78092 | JGI IMG/M metagenome (GOLD analysis project Ga0105044, IMG submission 78092) | Freshwater microbial communities from Lake Fryxell liftoff mats and glacier meltwater in Antarctica - MAT-01 | ecosystem: Environmental > Aquatic > Freshwater > Ice > Liftoff microbial mat | place...
GGATGTCATCCGTGACCCGGAAGTGCGCCGGGTCTATCTGGGCGACATGTATGGGTGAGGCGTTGCGGGCCTGAAAGGCCGCGTTGTGAGATTTAGGTGGTGGTGCCAATCACCGAGAGAAGGTCGATACCAGCAGCCTTCAGCACCAACGCGACCATGATAAGGGCCACCGTGTAGAGAAGGGCGGCCAACATCGAGAGCAAGACATTCCTGACCGCGCTCCCTTTGAGGGCCTCAGTGACGATCTCCGGGCGAGCACCGTCGATGGCCACGGATGCAAACTCAGCCAATGCAGACTCCGCAGCATCAACGGCGTTGTCGATTAATTGGGGGGTCCAAGTCGCAGCGTAATCGGCAAGCTCTTTTGGCGACGGGTCGCGCCCCTTGTCTGCCTTTACCGCCAGCATCCATTCACGCTTGGAAGTCTTATAAATTCCATACGCGACCATTCCCAAGACTTTGTCATTTGAATCTTCGACAAGTTGCTTGAAAACGGGGTTATAGGCCAATCTACTTCTTCTTGCTCTGAGATAAAACAGACCCAGCAAGCGACTTGTTAGCTCGCTCCGACGCCCGCGAGTAGCTGTCTGCACTCATGACTTTCGTCGTGCGACCGGAACTCGAAACCTCCCGAAACACTCCGGTGAATTTCGAAGGGGTCTTAGAGACCGAATAGCCGGTGCGGTTGGATGCCATAGGCTAATGTGGGACGCAGGCCCCGCATCTGTCAATGATCTGCCGAAGTAGCCAGGGTTGAATCGCCCGCAGCGCGGCTACTTTTTGCCTTTTGTCTGGTCTTGGCCCAAGGCCGTCGCGGCGAGTGTTTTGACCTGGGCTTTCGTCGGGTTTACGCGGCCCGAAAGAACGCCTGACGCGAGCGTTGAAACCTTGAACGAGGTTTGTTTCGGCGGAGGTTTAGCCATGGGGGTTCCTGCGGATCAGTTACGATACAGCCAAGATAACGCTGATTCTCGTCGAGAATTTGAAGGCTTGTTGCGTCCGAACGCCATGCAGTTTGTTACGCGCCCAGGCTCAACCGGCTGATCAGCACCGCGGCCCGCTGCGCCTGCCGCACCAGACTGTCCAGATCGGCCCACTCTCCCTCGGCATGAGCGCCGCCGCCGGCCAGGCCGAGGCCGCCCAGGGTGTCGACGTCCCCGGCCACGAAGCCGCTGTCGGCAGCCCCGCGACGGGCGGGATCGTATTCGGCCATCTCGGGCAGGCCGAGGTCGCGGTTGACGGCGTTCAGCCGGGCCAGCAGGGCGCGGTTGCCCTCGGTCGGGGCCATGGGCGGATAGCCGCCCTCGCCGAAGACCAGCTCGGCACCAGTGCGCGGCAGGTGTTCGCCGACGATGGCCTGCATCCCCGCCCGGACGCGCTCGTCCTGCTCGCGGGTGAGGGTGCGCAGGTCGCCGCGCGCGATGGCGGTCGAGGCCACGATATTGGTCTTGCCCGAGGCGGTGACACTGACGCCCTCGGCGTCGATGGCGGCGGGGGTGCCGCCGGCGATGACGCCCACATTGTAGGTCAGGTTGGGCTCGGGCAGGTCGCGGCGGAAGCCGTCGAGGATGCGCGCCATCTCATAGACGGCTCCATAGCCGAGGCTGTCGTTGAACACGCCGCTGGAATGGCCGGTGCGGCCGCTGGTCGTCAGGGTCCAGTTGGTCGAACTGCGTCGCGCGACCGTACCGAAATCGGCGTCGCCCTCGACGGCCAGGTTCTCGAACTCCAGGGCGAAGGCAGCCTGTTGCCCGGCCTCGATCAGATCCCGGCGGGCCAGCGACGCCGGCGCGCCGATTTTTTCCTCGTCGCCGGTCAGCACGATGGTGATGTTGGCCTCTTCCAGCGTCCCCGCCGCCTGCATGGCGCGCAGGGCGGCGATGATGACCACTACACCGCCCTTGTCGTCGCCGACGCCGGGGCCGGTAGCGCGGGCTCCGTCGCGCTGGAAGCGCTGGAACGGGCTGTCGACCTCGAACACCGTGTCGAGGTGGCCGATCAGCAGGATGTTGCGTCCCCCGCCGTCATGGGTGGCGATCAGATGGCCGGCGCGGCCGGTCCCGGCCATGTTGACCCAGCGGACCTCGAAGCCCAGCGGCTCCAGCTCGGCCCGCACCCTCTCGCCGACGATGCGGACGCCGGACAGGTTCAGGGTGCCGCTGTTCTGGTTCACCAGGGTCTCGAGCAGGGCGATGTGACGATCGTGTTCGGCGACGACCGTCCGCATCATCGTCTGTTCGGCGGGGCTCGACTGGGCGACCGCGGCACCGGACACGGCCAGGAGCAGCAGGACGGCAAGGAACAGGCGCATCGGGGCTCTCGTTCGGGGCAAGGGGTCGGGACAGGGGAGCAAAGCGCGAGCGGCAGGTCCAGCGGTTTAGAACGCCGTTAACCGGTTCAGCGACACAGTCGCCCCAGCAAGTTTCGGGCCACACGCCCGCTGACGATTTGGGGCAGGGGAACAGGGTGCTCGGGCAAAGGCTGGAGATCAGGCAGGGCCAGGGGCTGGTCATCACGCCCCAGCTGCAGCAGGCGATCAAGCTGCTGCAACTGTCGAACCTCGAGCTGGACGCCTTCGTCGAGGCCGAGCTGGAGCGCAATCCACTGCTCCAGCGCGAGGACGCCGAACCGGGCGGCGAGGCTGACGCTCCGGCGGTCGAGAGCCATGACGCCGCCGAGATGAGCTTTGACGAGGGCCGGGTCCAGGACGCGGACCGAACGCTGGATGCTCGCTCGGACGACGTCTATGGCGACGCCAGCCCCGGCGAGCGCACCTCGGATCGGATGGAAGATGTCGGGACGGGCGAGGCCCAGGTCGGGCTCAACGACTGGTCCCGCGCCGGTTCGGGCGGCGGCCTGCCCGACGGCGAGGGCCGGGAACAGCCGGACACCCGCGACGCGACGCTGTGGGAACATCTCCAGGCCCAGGCGTCCCAGGCGGGCTTTTCGTCATCCGACCACGCCATCGCCCTGACCCTGATCGACGCGGTGGACGAGGGTGGCTATCTGCGCGGTGAACTGGCCGAGACCGCTGAGCGGCTGGGCGTGTCGCTGGAACGGATCGAGGCGGTACTGACTGTCTGCCAGGGCTTTGAGCCTACTGGAGTGATGGCGCGGTCGGTACCGGAGTGTCTGAAGCTGCAACTGGTCGAGCGCAACCGGTTCGATCCGGCCATGGGCTGCCTGCTCGACAACCTCGACCTGCTGGCCAAGCGCGATCTGACGGCGTTGAAAAAGGCCTGCGATGTCGACGCCGAGGACATGGCCGAGATGATCGCCGAGCTGAAGGCCCTGACGCCGCGCCCGGGCGCCGGCTTCGGCGGCGAGCCGGCCCAGACGGTGATCCCCGACGTGCATGTACGGGCAGATCCCGCGGGCGGCTGGAAGGTCGAGCTGAACTCGGACACCCTGCCGCGCCTGATCATGGACAAACGCTATCACGGCGTGGTGGCGGCGGGCTCGCGCTCGGACGTCGAGAAGACTTTCGTCGCCGACTGCGCCGCCCAGGCCAGCTGGCTGGTCAAGTCGCTGGACCAGAGGGCCAGGACCATACTGAAGGTATCGTCCGAGATCGTGCGCCAGCAGGACGCCTTCCTGGCGTTCGGGGTGGAGTTCCTGCGGCCGCTGAACCTGAAGACCGTGGCTGACGCGATCGGCATGCATGAATCGACGGTCAGCCGCGTGACCTCGAACAAATACGTCTCGACGCCGCGCGGGGTGTTCGAGCTGAAATTTTTCTTTACGGCGGCGATCCAGTCCTCCGACGGCGGCGCCACCCATTCGGCTGAGGCCGTGCGTCACCGGATCAAGGCGATGATCGACGGCGAGGGCCGCGACGGTGACGTCCTCAGCGACGACCGGATCGTGGAGATCCTCAACGAAGCCGGAATCGACATAGCCCGCCGCACTGTGGCAAAATATCGCGAGGCCCTGCGGATTCCGTCGTCGGTCGAGCGTCGGCGGATGTTGAAGGTCTCTTGAGCGAGGGCGCTAACGCTAGCCGCGCCACGGCTTGCTGCTTGAGCCGGGTTAAGGCGCTAACGCTTGCGACGCGGTGGCTCGCTGCTTGAGCGCGGATCGTGCGCGAAGCGCCCGGCCGCGTCGGATCGGGCCGTCCTGGAGAGCCGACGGCCGCAGCCCAACCAGGAGGACCTCCACCACATTTCGGTGATCGGCGTTGACACCTTTCGCGTTCGGTCGCGTTCTGTCGACATGCAAATCCAGGTCAGTGGCAAGCACGTAGATGTCGGCGACGCGTTAGGCTCGCGCATCTCCCAGGAACTCGAAGACGGGATCGGCAAATATTTCGAACGCGGGGCCCAGGACGCCGAGGTCGTGGTGTCCAAGGACGGCCACGGCTTCAAGGTGGATTGCTGGGTGCGGCTGGCGTCCGGAGAGGCCATCGTCACCAGTGGCCTGGGCGGCGACGCCCATGGGGCCTTCTCCGATTCGCTCGAAAAGCTTGAAAAGCGGGTCCGGCGTTACAAGCGCCGGCTCAAGAACCATAAGGCCGGCCCGCGCGGCCTGTCGCCCGAGAAGACCGAGAACGCGGCCCGCGACGTGGCCCGCAGCATGGTCCTGCGAAGCCCGGATTTGGTCGAGGATGAGGCCTTCGGCGATGCCGGCGCACTCGATGAGCCGCCCCCCGTCGGCATGGTCATCGCTGAGACCGAGGCCGAAATCCGCACCATCACGGTCGGCCGCGCGGTGCTGGAACTGGACATGACCGGCTACCCGGTGGTGCTGTTCCGCAACGCGGCGCACGGCGGCATATCGGTAGTCTACCGCCGGCCCGACGGCAATGCGGGCTGGATCGACCCGGAGAGAACCTCGAAATCGATCAATGGTCACGGTTCGGTAAACGGTAAGAGCGTATAGTCTTCCCCAATCGAGGCGGGTGGTCTAAACGGCCCCCGCCCATTCGGGATGTATGGGCAGAGTCGGGAACCTCTCATGAACATCGGTGATTTGCTGGCTGACGGCGGCGTCGTCCTGCGCAGCGGCGCGTCGTCGAAACGTCAGGCCCTGCACACGGTTGCCGAGGTCGCAGCCCAGGCGCTGGGCTTGCCGGAAAGCCGTATCATGGATGCCCTGCTGGAACGCGAGGCCCTGGGCTCGACCGGTCTCGGATCGGGGGTCGCCGTGCCGCACGCGCGGCTGGAAGGCATCGCGCGGGTGACGGCTGTGTTCGTGCGTCTGGACACGCCGGTCGCCTATGGGGCTGTCGACGATCGCCCGGTGGACCTGCTGTTCGCTCTGTTCGCGCCGCCGCGAGATGGGGCGGATCACCTGAGGGCGCTGGCGATGGTGTCACGCGCCCTGCGGTCGCCGGCCATGCGCGAGCAACTGCGTCAGGCCCGCACCACGGACGCGATCCGCGCCCTGTTCGTCAGGGACCAGGCACCGGCCACGGCGGCCTGACCACACGGCCATCAGTGGACCGACACGGGTTCCAGCTCGTGCGCCACAGCGGCGGCGAAGGCCGTTTCGCGGTCCAGCATGACAGCCAGGCGCTCGCCGTCGGCGGCGTGGACGGCGAACAGGATCGCCTCCGGATCGATCTTAAGCCCCTTCGACTGCTCCGGCACGACATCGGCCAGCACCTCGGAGGCGCGGATTTCGCGCACATAGACCAGGTCGGGCGCTCCCAGGCCTTTGAAATCTTCCTTGGTCATCATCATCGGCGTCATAGCGACCGCCTCCTTGTATTGAAAGAACGCCCGTCGTGGGCCTATGGGTCCGGCCCGACCGCGGCCGCCGGACAAACGCGGACTTTTCAGGCCGTCGTGATGGGAATGCGCCGGACCGTCGGCAGGTCTTCCGGTCGGCGCATGTCGACATGCAGCAGGCCATGTTCCAGCCGCGCCTCCTCGACCTCGAGCCCGTCCGCCAGGACGAAACTACGCACGAAGCCGCGACCGGCGATGCCCCGGTGCAGAAAAGCCTGGTCGGTGCTGTCTGAAGGCTCGCGCTTGCCGGCGATGGTCAGCTGGCGTCCTTCGATCGTCACGGCCAGATCCTCGGGCCCGAAGCCTGCGACGGCCAGAGTGATGCGCACGGCATGCTCGCCACGCTGTTCGACATTGTAGGGGGGATAGCTGTCGGCGGCGGCGCGGGCGGCACGGTCGATCATCGCCCGGGTGTGATCGAAGCCCAGCAGGAACGGGCTGTCGAACAATATGGTTCGCGTCGTCATCGTCTCATGCCCCCGAAGCAGGCTGTCGGCCGTCTGCGCCCCCCGTCATCGGCGAGGCGTCGACCGTGGTGCTCAGATGGGGCGATCCGTGGCCGAGATCAACAGTGTCCGGATGGGACGAAGGCCCCGCGGTCTCCCGCGGAGCCTTCGATGGTGGAGCTTAGCGGAGTCGAACCGCTGACCTCTTGCATGCCATGCAAGCGCTCTACCAGCTGAGCTAAAGCCCCGCACCTCAGGCGTTCCGGCCTTCGGTCGGATCGTCGCGGGGTCCCGGGAGGCCCTGCGGCGAGGCGGCGGAACCTATGTCAGCGCCTGATTGCGATCAAGCCCGGTTCAGCCATTTATTTTCGTCGTCCCCGGACCGGGGAAAACCGGTCCGGGGACGGTCCGAAAAACCTTACTCGTCTTCCTTGGGCGTGATGATTTCGTCCTCGAAACCGTCGTCGTCCTCGTCCTCGATGAAGGGGACGGAATCGTCGTCGTCATCGGCCAGAACGTCGTCGTCCTCGACCGCTTCGCCCATGCCGGACTCTTCGGTGGGATCGACCGGGGTCTCGTCGTCGTCGTCAGGGGTCAGGATCGGCTCATGGCCTTCCTCGTCGATCTCGGGCGTCGCGACGGTTTCTTCTTCCTCGTCCTCGTCGCCGTCGGCCTTCTTGTCCTTGACCTGATCCTCGTCGGTTTCATCGGCGGCATAGCCAGCCGGACGGCCACGACGGTTGCGCAGCTTCAGCGCCTCCTCCGGATCGAATTCGGTCGCGCATTTGGGGCAATGAGCCGGGCGGCGGCCCAGGTCATAGAATTTGGCCTGGCAGTTCGGGCAGACCTGCTTCTGGCCCAGTTCGGGTTTAGCCACGGTTGAAGACCTTTGGCGGGAGTTGGGAAATGGGGCGGCTCCCTTGCCACCCCCGGACGCCGCTGTCAAAAACCATCTCCGCGCAGGCTTCTCGACACTGGGCCCGCAGACCCGTCCCGGAGACCGCAGGGTGTCGATCGCCGACCATCTGACCGCCCGCCGCGGCGCATCGCTGAACGGTCTGGTGCGCGCGCCGGGCGACAAATCGATGTCGCACCGCGCCGTGATCCTGGGCGCGATGGCAACGGGCGTGACCGGGATCGAAGGCTTGCTGGAGAGCGAGGACGTGCTGGCGACGGCGCGGGCGGTCGAGGCATTCGGCGCGACGGTCGAGCGTTTGGGAGAGGGGCGCTGGCGGGTGACGGGGCGGGGCGGCTTCAACCAGCCCGCGACCGCTATCGACTGCGGCAACGCCGGCACGGGTGTACGGCTGCTCATGGGGGCGGCGGCGGGCTATGCCCTCACGACGACGTTTGACGGCGACGCGTCGCTGCGCAAACGGCCGATGAAGCGGGTGACGGGGCCGCTGGCCGACATGGGTGCGCGTTTCGACTGGCTTGCCGCCGAGGATCGCCTGCCGGTCCGGATCACGGGCGGGGGCCTGTCGGGGATCGATTATGTGCAGACGGTCGCCTCGGCCCAGATCAAGTCGGCGATCCTGCTGGCGGGGCTGAACGCGGACGGCGTGACCACGCTGACCGAGCCGGAGCCCAGCCGGGACCACACCGAGCGGATGCTGCGCGCCTTCGGCGTCGAGATCGGGGTCCTGCCGACGGGTACGGGCTGGCAGGTCAGCCTGAAGGGCGGACAGGCGCTGACCGGAATCGCCGTGACTGTGCCCGGCGATCCGTCCTCGGCGGCCTTCCCGCTGGCGGCCGGCCTGATTGTCCCCGGGTCCGAAGTCACCGTCGAAGGCGTGATGATGAATCGGCTGCGCACCGGCCTGTTCGAGACCTGGCGCGAGATGGAGGCGGATCTGACCGTCTCGAACCGCCGCATTGAGGGCGGCGAGGAGGTGGGCGACGTCACCGTGCGGCATTCCGCTCTGAAAGGCGTGATCGTGCCACCCGAACGCGCGGCCTCGATGATTGATGAATATCCGGTCCTCGCTGCCACCGCGGCCTTCGCCACGGGGGCGACGGTGATGCGCGGCATCGGCGAGATGCGGGTCAAGGAAAGCGACCGCATCGCCCTGATGGTGGCGGGCCTGAAAGCCTGCGGCGTCACGGTCGATGAGGAGCCGGAAGGTTTCACCGTCACCGGCGGCCCCGTGCGCGGCGGCGCGACGGTCGTCACCCACGGCGACCACCGCATCGCCATGAGCCATCTGGTGCTGGGTCTGGCAGCGGACGAGGCGGTCGCGGTCGACGAGCCCGGCATGATCGCCACGAGCTTTCCGGGGTTTGTGGAGTTGATGCGCGGGCTGGGCGGCGCAGTCTCGTGAAGCCCTCGCTTTTCGACATCCGCGCCCAATTCAACGGGCTATCTCCGGTCTGGCAGGCTCGTCTCGGTATCCTGCTGTTCGGCGGTGGCGCCGGCTTGTTCGGTTACGAGGTCGCGACAGGGAGTCTTACCGGCGTCCTGCATGGGCGTTATGGCGCGTCCTGGGATCGCATCGATGAGCCGGGGGCGTTCTGGTTTCAGATCGCCTGGAGAGTCGGCGCTGCGATTGTCTGTGTTCTCTTCGTGCGCAGGATTGTCGCCCGGGGCCCCAAGCCGCTATTCGCAAGGAAGATGCATTCGCCCACCCTAATCATCGCCGTCGATGGACCTGCCGCCTCGGGCAAGGGCACGATCGCCGCCCGGCTGGCGCGGGTCTATGGCCTGCCGTTCCTCGACACCGGCCTTCTGTATCGCGCCGTCGGGCTGAGCGTGCTCGATGATGGCCGCTCACTGGACGACGAGGCCGCGGCCGAGGCCGTGGCGCGGGCGCTAAAGGCCGAGAACCTCAGTGACACCGACCGGCTGACCAGCGGCGAGGCCGGAGAGGCGGCCAGCCGGGTGGCGGGGTACCCCGGCGTGCGGGCCGCCCTGCTTGAGTTCCAGCGCGCTTTTGCGGCCCAGCCGGGCGGGGCGGTGCTGGACGGGCGCGACATCGGCACCGTTATCGCGCCGGACGCGCCGGCCAAGCTGTTCATCACGGCGACGCCAGAGGTCCGGGCCATGCGGCGCTGGAAGCAGCTGACCGGCCGAGGCGACGCCATCGCCTATGAGGAGATGCTGGCCGACATCGTGCGCCGCGACGAGCGTGACGCGGGCCGGGGCGCGGCGCCCATGGTCCAGGCCGACGACGCCGTCTTGCTGGACACGACCGAAATGGATATAGAGGCGGCCTTCGATGCGGCCCGCCGTATCGTCGAGGCGGCGCGTGTCCGGAATGGCCTTTAGAGGCCCCAAGGCAAATCCAGCGCGTCATCCTCGGCTTCCGCGGGCGTTCTGACCTTCACCGGCCTCGCATCCCAACGACCTGATCCTGCTTTTCAACCACCTCGCGCGGGGCCCTTCGGTCGCGCGCCACAACCGTTAGAAACCTATCCAACGCATGACTGACACCAGCTTCTCCCCCTCGCGTGACGATTTCGCCGCGCTGCTCGACGAAACCCTTCAGGGCCGCGACCTCGGCGAAGGCCAGGTCGTCCACGGCCGCGTCGTCGGCATCGAAAAGGACATCCTGATCATCGACGTCGGTCTGAAGACCGAAGGCCGGATCCCGGCCCGCGAGTTCGGCATCGGCGAAGGCGCCGTCATTCCCAAGCTCGGCGACAATGTCGAAGTCTACCTCGAGCGCGTCGAGAACGCCCTGGGTGAAGCCGTCATCAGCCGCGACAAGGCGCGCCGCGAAGAAGCCTGGACCCGTCTGGAAGTCGTGTTCGCCGAGGGTGTGCCGGTCAACGGTGCCATCATCGGTCGCGTCAAGGGTGGCTTCACCGTCGATCTGGGCGGTGCCTCGGCCTTCCTGCCGGGCTCGCAGGTCGATATCCGCCCGGTGCGCGACGTCGGCCCGCTGATGGGCAAGGAACAGCCCTTCGCCATCCTGAAAATGGACCGTCCGCGCGGCAATATCGTCGTCTCGCGCCGTGCCATCCTGGAAGAAGCCCGCGCCGAACAGCGCACCGAACTGGTCGGCCA
>Ga0105044_10015864_pt1 | contig 10181 bp, 6 predicted proteins | sample MAT01_FD_78092 | JGI IMG/M metagenome (GOLD analysis project Ga0105044, IMG submission 78092) | Freshwater microbial communities from Lake Fryxell liftoff mats and glacier meltwater in Antarctica - MAT-01 | ecosystem: Environmental > Aquatic > Freshwater > Ice > Liftoff microbial mat | place...
CTGGCCCATCACATCGCGCCGATCGCGGAATCCACACTGGATCGACTTGATCGGATCGTGGCAGAGGGCGAACTCACCGAGGCTGCCTACGCGGCGCTTTGCGAGGCGGAAATCCTCCGGCGCGCGGCGCGGCTCAAGGAGAATGCCCTCAAGCTCTCGATCCACAATTCGCCGTGGCTCTACTTCATGGATAGCATCCCGCACAACGTCGTCCGCAAGGCGGCGGTCCCTGTGTATAGACGCCGCGTGGAGGACCTCGCCCTCGCAATCGTCAGCCAGGATCCTGACGCGATGGAAATCGCCACAGGCAATCTGGAAAAGGTGCTCCGCGTGATGAACGTGGAGGCGCGGGCACGGGACATGTTTGGGTCTCCGAACGCCTATGGAGCAGAGAATCCCGCGATCCGCGCACTCATCCCCCACGCGCCCACGCGCATGGAGCGATATCACCTCCCCCTGTGGCGCATCCGCGCGATGATCGGCGCGATCAGGCACCATCAACAGAACGGATCGTGGCCCGCCTCGTCGGACGACCTGGCCTCCGCGGGCCAGCGTCTCGGCACGCTCTGGAATTGGACCATCATCCAAACCGGCCCTCTGCGCTACACAGACAAGGAGGCCGTGAACTCCAACGCCGACATGTACAATGCCCTGGTTGAATTCTATCGGACGACTTCACGCCACCCAGAGAGCGCCCAGGACTTCGCACCCGGCAATCCATCACCGGAATTTATCGCCGAGTTTGACCGCGTCTTCCCCCCGGCGCCAACCATGACAGTCATCGTCTTCCTTTCCGCCGCGGAAGGAATCCACCTTACCCAGCTCAACGAGGAGCCATCCCATCCTTATATGGAGAGCTTCATCACCCCCTACACGCGCAGCATCAGCACGGCGCGCCTCTCCCAACTCGCGCGTGAGTCATCCCGCTATCCCATCGTGATCCACGCCGTGGCGCTTTCCGACCCCAGGACCGAGGAAGCCATTCGCGACCTGCTCGGCGACTCCACAGCGAAGCCCCCCTAGCCGACCGCCTCAGTCTTCATGGGAAGCGGCCCTTGGCAGAAGAAACAATTGGCCCGAGCCATCATACAGGCGGAGGATTCAACCCCAATGCTGTACCACTTTGGCTTACCCATGCTACTCCCCCTCCGCCTCCAGCAACTTCCTCTTCAGCTCCATGCCCCATCGGTATCCCGTCAGTGCGCCGTCCTTACCGACGGCGCGGTGGCAGGGGATGGCGATGGCGATGCCGTTGCGTGCGCAGGCTGCTCCGACGGCGCGGGCGGCGCGGGGGCGGCCGATGCGGTGGGCGATTTCGGAGTAGGTGGCGGTCTCGCCGGGCGGGAGCTTGCGCAGCTCCGCCCACACCTCGCGCTGAAAGGGCGTCCCCTCCACGTCGATGTCGGGGAGGAAGCGATCCGAGCGGCGCTCGAGGAACGCGGCAAGTTCGTCTGCGTAGTGCTGCACCGCGCACGCGTCCTCGGCGAACTCGGCTCCGGGCCACTCGCTCTTCAGCTCATTCAGGCACCACTCGGGCGAGTGCATTCCGCAGAGCCGCAGCGCGCAGAGCCCGCGATCCGTCGCCGCAATCAGCACCGTGCAGAGCGTGGACTCGAACAATCCATAGCGTATAGACACGCCCGCGCCGCGCGCGCGTATCTGGCCGGGTGTCATGCCGCGCCGGCCAATCATCGCATCGTGAAGGCGGCCCGGACCGCTGTGGCCGGAACGCGCCGCCGCGCTCAGCACGTCGGCCCCCGCGTGCAGCAGGCGCTCCGCCTCGCGCGCTTTCAGTTCGGCCCAGTATCGCGCGGGACTCGTCCCGTGCGCCGCGCGAAACGCGCGCTCCACCTGGCGGCGAGACACACCCGCCGCGCGGCTGATCGCATCCCAGTCCGGATGCTCCGCCTCCGCGTCAAACTGGCGGCGCAGCTCTGCAAGGGCGGTGGCGGCGATGGAAGAATCCATGATCGTGTACCTTCGGCGATGCTGCGGCCACTGCGCCGCGGCGTCATCCACAACATCGCGCGCGAGAGAGGCGACACCCGCTGCGCGACATCGCTTTGCGATCGGGAAAGGGGAATGGGGAATGGGCACTGATTCGAGCCTCGGGCAGGTTAAGACTCCCCGGGAGAGCACTATTCCCTATTCCCCACTCCCCTCTTTCCGCGCCATCACAAAATACCGCGAACTCGCCTCCGCATCAAACGCATCGCCAGCGTAGTTTCCCCAGCGGTGCGTGATCGCGAAGCCGCGCGATTCGAGCGCCGCGTCGATCTCCGCCGGGGAGAAGAGGCGGACGCTTTCCTGGAAGGATCGGACGCAACGCCCGCCGCGAAGGAGCCACTGGTGCTTCTCCGCGCGGCGCCCATCGGCGGAAAGGCCGCGGCTGATCACCCACGCGTCTCCGCCGTCGCATTCCATGACTTCCTCCGGCGGCATTTCCGCAAGCTGGCGGCGCACCGCCTCCGCGTTGAGGAAGTCGAGCGCGAAGCAGCCGCCGGGGCGGAGCACGCGATGCACCTCGGCAAAGACGGCAAAGTTCTCCGCATCGCCATGGAAGTAGCCAAACGCGGTGAAGAAGTTGGCGACCAGGTCGAAGGACTCCGCCGCGAAGGGGAGGTGCCGCATGTCTAGCCGCGCCAGCGGGCGCCCCGCGTTGACCTTGGCGACGGCGAGGAGTTTCTCCGAAAGGTCGCCGCCCACGGCGGCAAGCCCGGCGCGCCCCAGGTGGGCAAGGTGCCGCCCCGCGCCACAGCACAGGTCCAACACCGCCGCGCCGGTTGCGAGTCCCGCGTTTGCGGTCAGCAACGCAACCGCGTGGGCCGCCTCCGCGTCGTCGCGGTGGGCATAGCGCGCCAGATAGTCCTCGCCGAATGCGGCGTGGTACCACGGTTGCGATTGCGGAGTCTCAGCCACGCGCCGAATCCCCCGATCGGGTGGACTTGCGCAGGAGGCGTTCTTCTCTCCTGATCAAATCGGCGAGCGCCGCGGCGGAGGCCGCTTTTCCGCCATCGCGGAGCGCCGCCATGTCGGCCTCCCACTCCAGCCGCTGGCGCAACCCGCGCACGATGCGCAGCGCCTCCGCCGGATCGCGGCGCCGGTGCTCCAGATGCATCGCAAGCTGGATGGTGGCGTCATTGTCCCCCGGAAGCCCGCGCCAGATCGCGGCGGCCTCCTCGCGGTCGCCGTGGCGTTTGTGATATAGCGCCAGGCGATGGAGCAGCGGGCGCTCCTCCTGCGATCCGCGGCTCGCCTCCAGGGCGCGCTCCCACGCGGCGCGCGCCGCGGCGGGATCCTTGCGCTTCTCAAACCACTTCGCCGCGGCGGCAAACTCCGCGTGGTGATTCAGCAGCCCGCAACCCATCGGATCGGCGCATATACGCGATGCCCGGGCCAGCAACGCGCCCAGCGTCACGATGTCCTGGGCATTGTGGCGAAGGACCGCGGGAATCAACGGTGCCTCGCCCGTCCGCGCCCAGCGAAAGAACACCTCCGGGATCAGGCCGCCGTCGATGTCCTCTCCGCGGTCGATGCCCAGGATATGGCGCTCCACGTTCTTCAGGCTCACCGAGCCGATGCGCCCCTTCCACAGCCGACGCGAAAAATCCAGCAGGTCGATCTGGGGCCGACTCCACGCGCGCGGCGCAATGCGGTGCATCACCGCGCGCGCGCGCAGCAGCGGCACGTCGAAGCGGCGCCCGTTGTAGGTGCACAGCGCGCGAAACGGCGCCAGCCGCGCGACGAGGCGCGACAGCATCGCCTCCTCGTGGCGGAAATCGTCGATCAGGAATTGTTCGAGCACAAAGCGCGACTCGCCACCGCGCTGTTCCCACCAGCCCACGCCCACCAGAAACGCCACCGTGCCCGTGCCGCCCGCCAGGCCCGTCGTCTCCGTATCGACAAACGCGATGTCTGTCTCCGCGAGCGGTGAGGAGACCTCTCCCGTCGTCAGCAACGGCAGCCCCGCGCCATCCACCGGCGCGCAGCCCGCCATCGGCAGCCCGTCGCCGTTGGGGGCGAACTCCCCGCGCACGACGAAGCACCGCCCGCCGGGGCCCTCGGCGATTTCCGCGCCCGCCACGATGGTGGCGCGCGCGTCGCGCCCCTGCTCGGCGCGCCCGGCAAAGAACTCCGCCGCCGTGCTGATCCCCGCGATGGCGCCCCCGCGCACCTCGTCGATCAGCACGTCGCGCTGGCGCTTGCGCGAGGCAAGCAGGTCAAGGCGGGAGCGGATGTCGGCGGGCGGTGGCATATCGTTGTGTTATGTCGAATGAAAGGCGAAACACCGCCCCACCTGCAAGGGGGATCGGGGATGCTGGAGCTTGGGGATTCGAAGTGCCGTTTCCGGCATGCGAATCTCCCCCCTTGCCCGGCAAGCCACCCTACTCTCACCATTCCCCAGCCTGCACTAGCCACCCTGCGGAGCCTCTCCCATGCGTCGCCTGCTTTGTGTCGCTGTACTTGCGTTGCTCGCCGTGATCTCGCCTACCCTCGCCCCCGGAGAAGTCGTCGCCACCATGCCCACCAACAACCTCCTCACCAAGATCCCCTATGTAAATGCCGACGGCACCAGCGGTACCCTGGCCCAGGAGTATTCCGGCAAGGTCGTCCTCGTGGTGAACACCGCCTCCAAGTGCGGATATACGCCGCAGTACGCGGGGCTGGAAACGATCTATCGCCGCTACAAGGACCAAGGCCTGGTGGTCGTTGCGTTCCCCTCCAACGACTATGGCGGACAGGAGCCCGGCTCGAACGCCGACATCGCGGAGTTCTGCGCGACGAAGTACAACGTCTCGTTTCCGCTGAAGGCCAAGATGCCGACCAAGGGCGATGGCAAGAGCCCCCTGTATGCCGCGCTCACCGGCACGACGTCTCCCTTCCCCGGAGAGGTCGGCTGGAACTTCGAGAAGTTCCTGATCGATCGCAACGGCCGCATTGTCAACCGCTTCACATCCAAGGTGAAGCCCGACAGCCCCGAGCTGATCGCCGCACTGGATAGCGCGCTGAAGAAGGAATAACCGCCGCCGCCGAACCCACCGAATACTACGAGCCCCGGAATGACCGATTGTCATTCCGGGGCTCGTCGATTTTGGTGCCGCCGTGTGGTCAGGCTACTCCAGCGCAGACACGGAGATCGCCGTGATGCGATAGCCGCCCTGGATGTCGGGCTGGAAGGAAAGCAGGTCCAGCGCGATGCGCCACGGCGTTGTGCCGTCGCTCTCCCACAACACGTTGAGGAAGGTCGGCGCGGTGTCGCCGGGGATCGGATTGGCGAGGAGCGCAAACCTGCTCAGTGTATTGTCCGCATTGAACAGGCGAACGCGCAGCTCGGGACGCCGTGCGCCTTCGGTGGCGGGAAGCGTAGCGAGTTCCATGCGAATGCGATAGCGCCCGATGGGAAGTGCCGCCAGCTCGCGAGAGGTCTGCCAGAAGCCGAAGGTGTTTTCCGGATTCGCGAAGGAGCCGATGATCAGGCCATCCTCCGCGTCGAAGAACGGCCGCGCAAAGGGGCTCACCGTGGTGGGCGTCCACTGCGTCGGGCCCAGGGCGGCGATCACCACGACGGGGTTGCCGCTCGGCGTTGTCATGGCGGTCATGCCGGCGATGGATTCTCCCTCGCCGATCAGGCCCACGGGAATCGGCGTCCCCGTTTGCAGGTTAACCCGGTGGAAAAACGCGGAGGTTCCACCGGCGAGCCCCAACGTTCCCGCGGCAAGGTAGGCGATGCCGCTGCTGCCGGAGATGTCGAACCCGAGGTTGCCGTCCAGTTCCACGCCGAGCGATCCCACCGTAAAGAGCTGGCCCGCGTTCGGCGAGACGGGCACGCTGCCCATCGAACCCTGCCGCGCCAGGACGCCCTGCACATTGTCGATCACATACAGCGTGGTCATGGGCGAGGCGGGCACATTGCCCGAATACGCCGCGCCCACCACGGTGGGCGAATCCCCCGCATTGGGATCGCCGTTGGCATAGGCCAGCGACGTGTCCTGGGCGACGAGCAGGCCATCATTCGGATTCAGGCGCAGGTTGATGCCGTTGGCCGCCGAGACACGGATGCGGTCAACGCTCGGGTTGAAGTCGAAACCCGCCAGGCCTTCCGTCGGGCTTGGAATGATCGGCCCGCCAACCGCGGTTGCGACGCCCGTGGGCGACACGCGATAGAGCCGGTCGTCGCTGCCGATGGAGAACAGCTCGCCCGTCGCGGGCCGCAGGTCGAGATCGCCGAGAACGACTCCGCCGGCGAGGCCCGTGATGGAATCATCCGACAGGAGCGAGGTGGGAAAGTCCGAATAGAAGGTGATCAGCCGGCCATCTTGGGTGATTGCCGCGATCACTTCGCGCGGCACCGCGGGAAGCACCGCCAGCGAGCGCATATCGCCCGGCAGCGTGCCGATGTGCCGGACTCCGCCCTTGGCGGTGTCCATCACATACAGGTCGGCGGTATCGCCAAAGGGATTATTGGTAAAGTACGCCGCGTTGGTTGCGCCAGAAATGTCCAACGCCGAAAAGCCCGGGCCCCCGACCGGATTGATACCCGCGCGGCCCGCCAGAATCACCGTGCCCGAATTGGGTGAAATCGGCGCGCTCCCACGGGAACCGATCGTCACCAATTGCCGAGTCGCCGTGTCGATGCCCACCAACGTCGTCACCGTCGCGTCGGCCCGGTTGTTGTCATAGGCGATGGCCGCGATTCTCGGAGTCACACCGCCGGACTCCTGATACGCGATGTCGCCGTCCGCGGCCACCTGCACACCCGTATCGGGATGCAGGCGCAGGTTCTTGCCCCCGGCACCCAGCAGGCGAATGCGGTCCACCACCGGGTTGAAGTCTATGTTATAGGGAGAGAAGTTGGTCGCCGAGAAACGACCCTCGATCACCGGCGCCACGCGGCCCGTCGCCACATCGATGCGATAGATGCGCTCCCGGTTGCTCACGCCATACAGCTCCCCCGTCGCCGGGCGCACGTCGATGGAGTCCAGTTGCTCCCCGGAATCCACAAAGCCAACCAACGCCACCGCCGGAGAGGCCAATGCGGCGTTCAACGTGTCCACGCGATAGATCAAGTTTCCCGCGCGGAGCACCGCCAACGTCTCCGCCTGCGATTGCGACGCTGCCAGGGCTAGGGCCGCAAGCACGCCAAGGGGTACAATACGTCGGGGATCGTTCTTCATGCGGAAGGCGTCCTTTCGGGAGTGGATGTCGCTCAACAAACCAAGCGCTCCTTCCAAGGCCATCCCCGTGCCCAAACGTCCCGCTGGCGCGCCACGTTGCAGATTCGAAGTTCTCCCCCTCCGATCACAGGGCAAAAGCCCTGACAATCTTGGGTTAATTCGTGGATATCGTCACATGCTGAAACGCAAACGAGCGTCCCCGATCCTCCGGAGCCGCCCCCTCGCACTCAACCACACGGGTTAAAAGCCCGCCCAATCAATCAAACGCCCGAATCGCATCCGCAACATCCACCGCCGCGCCGGGTAGCACCACCCTGCTCACCGTGTCCAACGTCAGCGTCGCCTCCGGCGCCAAGAGCGTGCTGATCAACATGACAGGTTCCGGCGACGGAGACCTTTATGTGAAGAAAACCGGCTACGCCACCACGACGAGCTACGACTTCCGCCCCTACCTGAACGGCTCTGCGGAATCGGTGACGATCTCCACCACCACATCCCCCGCCCTCAGCACCGGCACCTGGTACGTCTCCGTAAACGGCTACACCGCTTCCACCGTCAACCTAACCGCGACCGCCAGCTTCTAAAGCGTCGCAAAGTCAAACCGCAGCAACCCCGCGCCCCCCGGTAACCCGGGGGGCGCAGCAGTTGAGGGTGAGGGGCATGGAGCCACGCCGTCGCCCCGCGGCCATCCCCGTGCCCAAACACCTCGTTGGCGCGCCACCTTGCAAGTTCGAAGTTCTCCCCCTCCAGTCAAGGAGCAAATGCCCCGGAAACTTTGGGTTAACGTGTGGATATCGCCACATGCTGAAACGCAAAGAAGCGGCTCCGATCCTCCGGAGCCGCTCCTCGATTTCCTGCCTTACTTCGCCTTCGCGTTACGCCACGCTGGACCTGATCCGCATGCCGTAGAAAGACCGCCACACGAAGAACAGCGCGATGGCCAGGGTGATGATGGAGACCGCGAGGGTGAGGTGGGCGGGGGTCTTGACGGCGAGTTCCACGGCCAGCAGGCCGAAGAGCGTGGTGAACTTGATGATCGGGTTGAGCGCCACCGAGGAGGTGTCCTTGAAGGGATCACCCACGGTGTCGCCCACGACGGTTGCCGCGTGCAGGGGACCGCTCTTCTGCTTCATCTCCACCTCGACCAGCTTCTTGGCGTTGTCCCACGCGCCGCCCGCGTTGGCCATGAAGATCGCCTGGAACAATCCGAAGATCGCGATGGAGATCAGGTAGGCCACGAAGAAGAATGGGTGCAGGAACGCGAAGGCCAGCGCGAAGAAGAAGATCGCGCAGAAGATGTTCACCATGCCCGCCTGGGCGTACTTGGTGCAGATCTCCACGACCTTCTGGCTGTCCTCGATGGAGGCGCTGGCGCCGGGGTCGTCGCTCAGCTTGATGTTCTTCTTGATAAACTCCACCGCGCGATAGGCGCCCGTGGTCACCGCCTGGATGGAGGCGCCCGTGAACCAGTAGATCACCGCGCCGCCGGTGATCAGACCCAGCAGGATGTGGGGATCGGTGATGGAGAGCGCCTTGAGAGCCATCGCCGTCCCTTCCACCTCTCCCAGCTTCTCCTTCATCTGGTTCATCAGCAGGATGATCAGGGAGAAGATCATCGTCGTCGCGCCGACCACCGCCGTGCCGATCAGCACGGGCTTGGCCGTCGCCTTGAAGGTGTTGCCGGCGCCGTCGTTCTCCTCCAGGAAGTCCTTGGCGTGGTGGAAGTCGGGCTTGAAACCAAAGTCGCGCTCGATCTCCGCCGCGATGCCGGGCTTTCCCTCGATCATGGACAGCTCGAAGACCGACTGCGCATTGTCCGTCACCGGGCCGTAGGAATCCACGGCGATGGTCACGGGCCCCATGCCCAGGAAGCCGAAGGCCACGTGGCCAAACGCGAAGACCGCCTGGTAGCCGCTCATCAATTCGGGCGTGATGAAGTTGCTGATCAGGTAGGCGCCGCCCATCAGGCCCGCGATGGCGAGTCCCATCCAGAAGGCGCTGAAGTTGCCCGCGACGAGGCCGGAAAGGATCGTCAGCGACGCGCCGCCCTCCTTGGAGCTGTCCACGATCTCCGTCACGTGCTTGCTCTTCATGCTGGTGAAGGCCATCGTCAGGATCGGGATCAGCGCGCCGGCCACCGTGCCGCAGCTGATGATCGTGGAGAGCTGCCACCACAGGCCCGTCTTGTTGCCCGCAAGGTCGGCGATCATCAGGTAGGAGACCAGATAGGTCATCACGATCGAGATGGCGGAGGTGAGAACCACCAGCTTGTGCAGCGGCGCCTCGAAATCCATCTTGTTCACGTTGGCATATTTGCGCACGGTCATGATGTCGTTGATCTTGTAGGAAAGGAGCGACGTGACCACCATCATGATGCGCATGACAAAGAGCCACACCAGCATCTGGGCCTGGAAGAGGACCTCGCTTGCGGGAACCGCCAGCACCAGGAAGACGATCAGCGCCACGCCCGTCACGCCATAGGTCTCGAATCCGTCCGCCGTGGGCCCAACGCTGTCGCCCGCGTTGTCACCCACGCAGTCGGCGATCACCCCCGGGTTGCGCGCGTCGTCTTCCTTGATGCCATAGACGATCTTCATCAGGTCGGCGCCGATGTCGGCGATCTTGGTGAAGATGCCGCCGCAGATGCGCAGCACCGACGCGCCCAGCGACTCGCCGATGGCGAAGCCGATGAAGCAGGCGCCGGCGATCTCCCGCGGCATGGCGAGGAGGATGATCAGCATCAGGATCAGCTCCACGCTGATCAGCAGCATGCCGATGCTCATGCCCGCCTGAAGGGGAATGCGCAGGACGGAGAGCGGCTTGCCGCTCAGCGCGCTAAAGGCCGCGCGGCTATTGGCGTAGGTGTTGATCCGCATCCCGAACCAGGCCACGCCAAAGGAGCCAAGAATGCCCACCACCGACCAGGCCAGCACCACCAGCACCTTCCAGAGTGCCATGCCCGACAGGAAGTAGAAGTAAACGAAGATCACGCCGCCGATCAGGATC
>Ga0105044_10015868_pt1 | contig 10180 bp, 9 predicted proteins | sample MAT01_FD_78092 | JGI IMG/M metagenome (GOLD analysis project Ga0105044, IMG submission 78092) | Freshwater microbial communities from Lake Fryxell liftoff mats and glacier meltwater in Antarctica - MAT-01 | ecosystem: Environmental > Aquatic > Freshwater > Ice > Liftoff microbial mat | place...
AATCTACCCTAACCCGGCAAAAGAATCATTTACAATTGCCTTTAATGAAAATGCTGGCTATCCGCTTACAATTAAATTAATGAATTGCTTTGGGCAATTGATCTTAGAAAAGAAAGTGAATTCGTCGCCAGAATTAATTAATGGTATTGGTGGATTAACTGCTGGAATTTATTTTGTGCAGGTGATGAATAAAGATGGATTTTTGGTGACGGGTCTACCGTTGGTGGTGGAAAAATGAAAAATCGAAATCTGCAATTCGTCGGCTGACCTCATTCACGGTTAATTGCGTCATTGCCTATCACCTGTCCCTCAGTAATGTGACGCGACGAGCGGTCGCCATTAGAAAAAAAGGCAGCTTAAAGGCGTTTTACTCGCCTCCTTATACTGGCAGTCTTGCATCTATTATTGCTACATATCTCTTCAAATGCAATGAAGTGTGGCCCGTCATTTTTGATTTTCATTAGTAACGGGAGATTACGATCACGTGCGGTGAAGAGAGTTTTAGAAAGTAATGAATCATCTTTTAAATAATAAATCCACAAGGTGTCCTTGCACAAAATACTCCGCCCTGAATTTTTGAAGAGAAGAGGAAAATTATCAAATTCATTTATTTCTGAAAGTATACTAACGAATCTAAATTCTTCCAATACTTTCTTATCTTTAAAAAACGTGTTAAAAGGCTTGATGCAGCTAAAACAGCTGCGTTCGTTATTTAGCACGACGTACGAGTTGTTTAGAACTACAGTATCAATTTTATTGGTAAGGAGCGAAGTAAAAATCAAATAGCAAATTGTGTTCATCATTTCCACATAAACGATTCATTGGGATAAAAATAGGTACTATATTCCGTGCACCATTCTGTTCTTTTCTGACAGATCACTTGTATCCTGGCGAAGGAATGAGCATCTATAAATTCATTTTTGAACTGCAAAAAATTGGATTTCCTAACCCCGTATGGCTTAATGCCATCAGAAACAGTTCTTGACTTTTCAATTATCTTCCAGGATTTACTGGTTTTCACCCACAAATCAATTACGGGTATGTGCTTTCGCAAAGAATCTTTTTGTGAATAGAATTTATATAGGACTACTAACGTATCTTCTGAGATTGCATTGATTCCAAGCATCCGGTAGTGAGAATAATCATCGTCGGAAATTATTCTGTAAAACAAATCTTTCTTATCATGCAGCATCAATTTTTCTCCATAGTTATAGCTATTCAATCCAGAGAACGTCATGCTATCGGTAATCGAACCAATATTATCAAGATTCTCGTCAAAAATATCAATTACATATTCATCAAGATGCGAAACATAAATTCTATTTCCTTTCATCGAAATGTTTCCCGGCGAGGCTGCTAATAATGCAATGCTGCTGTAATGCAAAGCTTTCACATTATGGATGTTGGTTTCAACGTCAACGTAACTTAATGCAAGCGAATATTTTTCGTCGTTTGGATTAAATAAAAAAATTTCACCCATGAAAATCCTATTCTCAGAGATATTTAAAATTTTATTCATCTCATTCTTCAAAGGCCATTTTTGAATTGTCTTACCTGAAAATATATCTATTTTAAATAATTTTTTACGTGCTAAGATGTAAAGGTGTCTCGGCTCCAAGTAGTAGTCAAAGATGAAGGCATTCCTCAATTCAGCATCCGAACCATTTATATCAAGTGAATCAAACTTATGTAACCTGTCATCAAAGTAAAAAACCTTAAACTGGTACACACTGGAACTCCTCATGTTATAGTTCATGCAGTAGGGCGTTTTCCCAATGCATTTTATCATAGCGTGATTGTGCGAAGGAACTTCACCTCTGAAAATCAGTAGTGAGTCCTGCGCCCAAATTTGGATAGCTGATAAAAAGAAGAAAAAGAAACTAAAAAGCTTTTTTATAAGCATAATTTATTTTTCGCTAAAGCGGCAGCTTCCTGTGACGTAAAATTTCTGTTTTAATAGTTTCAAAGCTCTTGGGGTCGTTGTTTCGGGCACACGAGGATGCACTCCAGACGGCAACCCAATCGCCTTCAACTCTAATTGTTCCAGAAGTGTATGCTTGAGCAATTTGCTCATGTACAATACGATCATGTGCTTCAAGAACTTCAGATGGAACTGAATTTGGCGGTAATGCTGTTCTTTGATGACGTCACCCGTCCCATCCAGGATTAACACAATTCGTAATAAAAAAATCATTATCAACACCGTTAACAACGTTAGTTTGCACGTACTTGCAGCCAAAAAGGCCACCATTATACCGATTGCGAATGTAAATTCTGCCGCCAACAGCAGAAACTTCAAAAAAAGGTGCGAGCAAAAGCAATGCTAGTAGTATTCTGGTAGATAAGGCCCTTTTAATATACATGTTCTACTGTAAAAATATCCTTTTTTGTAATACAAAAACATAGTTTTAATAAGCAATTCTATAAGAACCTCTAAAAACTCAGATATCATGGCGAACAACAAATTAAAAACATAGTCACGCCTTAGCGTGATGACCCTTGCTACCCGCGACTTTTAATTTTGATGTTCAACGATGAGAGGTGGCTTTTTAGAGGTTCTCTATAATTAATTCCAGTCCTTTGCCAGTAACACTTCTAATACCGCAACCAGCGAAAAATCTCCCGCCACGTAACCCTCTTGCCATACATAAGAATTCCGGTGCGATAAATTTTAGCTGCAAACCAGGTAGTGCCGATAAATCCTACTACCAGGATGCTCATCGACAAAATGATTTGCCAGACAGGAACGTCGAAAGGTATCCTCACCATCATAATTATTGGCGATGTGAAGGGAATCATTGAGAGCCAGAACGCAAGCGGGCCGTCGGGATCGTTGAGAACCGGCTGGGCCATTATGAATGAGAATATCAACGGGGCAGAAATTGGCAGCATAAATTGCTGGGTGTCGGACTCTGCATCAACTGCTCCTCCTATAGCCGCGAATAATGCACCATACAGAAGATAGCCGGCAAGAAAATAAAAGATAAAACAAGGGATGATAACTCCCCATGGAATCTGTTCCACACTATTAATAACCTGCTGGGTTTGCTGCATCTGGTCAATATTTGCAGATCCTGTTCCGTCAGGATTCATCTTTTCTATAGCGCTCACATTTTCTGCGCTGTACTGATTTTTCACAACGGTAGCCATAAAAACAGCGTAAATAGATCCGGTAAGCACTATCCAAAGAAGGAACTGGGTAAGGCCAACCATCGCAATTCCGATGATTTTTCCCATCATAAGCTGGAAAGGTTTTACAGAAGAGATGATGACCTCAACGATACGGCTGGTTTTTTCTTCGATAACGCCACGCATAACCTGCGCTCCGAAAAGGAAGATGAAGAAATAAATCAGAATTCCTCCAATCATCCCCAAAGCGGTATTCATTTCAACGTTGGCGCTCTCTACACCTGTAATTGGCTTCACTTCCAGCGGAACGTTCACCGTCTTTTTGATACTTTCAACAAGGTCCTGATCTACATTCTGAGATTGCAGCTGCAGCCTTTCTATTTGTCGCTCTATCTGATTTCTGATGAATAACTTCAAGCTTAGCGAGATCTGGTTATCAGAAAACAGCTTGATGCTTTCCTGGAAATGCTTCAGATCATTTTCAGGAAACTTCTTGATGTAGACGATCGCAAAATATCCCGACTTCTCTATGTCACGCTTCGCCACTTCAATTGGAATGTGGGAGTAGACGAATGTAACATTATCGTTTCCTGTAAGATCATGCTCAATAATCCCGGTTTCGTCGATTACCTGGATAATTTTTGAAGATTGGCCGGCATCGTTCATAAGAACAGGAACTACGAACAAGCTTCCCATCAGCAAAGGGCCGAGGATGGTCATTATTATGAATGACTTTTTACGAACACGGGTCACGTATTCCCGGCGAATGATGAGGCCAATTTTTCCCATGATCAGTTTACAGGTTGTTGAACGGTACGAATGAATACGTCGCTCATCGAAGGAATTACTTCGTTAAACGCAATGATCTCACAGATCGGCAATACGGCTGCAAAAAGGCTGTTGATCGAATTATTTCCCAACAGCTTTAGGGTGACGGTGCAATGATCACCCACAGATTTTTTCTCAAGTAGTTCGGCGCCTGCCCAAAGTGCGTTCGTAAAGCTTAGCAGGTTGCCGGTAAACTCCATTTTATAGGTGTTTGTGCGGTATTCTTTCCTGATACCAGCAACGGTTCCATCAAGGATTTTGCGGCTCTTGTTGATAAGCGCAATACTATCGCAGAGTTCCTCCACAGTTTCCATCCGATGGGTTGAAAAAATGATGGTCGCTCCTTTGTTTTTCAGGTCGAGAATCTCATCCCGGATAAGGCTCGCATTCACAGGGTCGAATCCGGTAAATGGCTCATCAAAAATCAGAAGTTCCGGCTCATGTAAAACAGTTACGACGAACTGAACCTTCTGGGCCATTCCTTTCGAAAGTTCATCTATCTTTTTATTCCACCAGCTCTCAATTTCAAATTTCTGAAACCAGTTACGCAGCCGTTTTTTAGCTTCTGCCTTGTCGAGACCTTTGAGTCGTGCAAGGTACATGCATTGTTCTCCAACCTGCATCTTCTTGTAGAGGCCTCTTTCTTCCGGCAGGTAACCCATCTTTTCTACATGATTCAGTCGCAAAGGCTCACCATTAAAGAAAAGTTCGCCTTTGTCGGGGCCTGTTATCTGGTTAATGATGCGAATGAGAGAGGTTTTTCCTGCCCCGTTGGGACCGAGCAACCCGAAAATTGAACCTCTCTCAACGGAAATGCTCACATCATCGAGAGCTCTGTAATTTCCATAGTTTTTAATGATATTTCTTGCTTCAAACAGAGGTGCTGCCATGGAAAAGAAAACGACCGCCTGTTAAGAGCGGCCGTCAAATATAGTTTTTAGTTGAGAATTGAAAGTTGATGGTGAATAGTCGAAATCAACACGCTAAACGTCTGATTAATTGAAATATTCTTTCACGCGGTCGAAGAACGACTTTTCCTTTTTTCCCGGTTGAGGAACAAAGTTAGCTGATTCGCGAAGGCTTTCCAGTGTATGTTTTTCTTCTGTTGAAAGGCTCTGAGGCGTCCAGACGTTTACGTCAACCAAAAGATCTCCGCGCTGGTAACTGTTAACCTCAGGAAGACCTTTGCCGCGAAGGCGGAATACTTTCCCGCTCTGGGTTCCCGGATCGATCTTGAACTTCGCTTTTCCGTCGAGAGTCGGAATTTCTATTGAAGTTCCAAGGGCAGCGTCCGAAAAGCTGATGTAACAGTTGTAATACAGGTTGTTTCCTTCGCGCTTCAGCTCTTCGTGTTCAATCTCCTCAATGCTGATGAGAAGATCTCCTGGCATTCCTCCTCTTGGCGCCGCATTTCCCTTACCTGCAACATTTAGCTGCATTCCTTCCGCAACGCCTGCAGGGATATTAATGCTTATCACTTCTTCATCACGGGTGATTCCATCGCCGTGACATGTTTTGCATTTGCTGGCAATAGTCTTTCCTTCACCGTCACACGCCGGGCAGGTAGACGTGGTCTGCATCTGTCCAAGAATCGTGTTGGTTATACGGTTGATGCGGCCAGCTCCTTTACAGGTTCCGCAGGTGGTAAATGACGAGCCTTTATCAGCACCGGTTCCCGAGCAGGTTTTACAGCCCACGAACTTGTTGACTTTGATTTTTTTCTCGACACCGTTCGCGATCTCTTCGAGTGAGAGTTTTACTTTAATTCTGAGGTTGGTACCACGGCTAACGCGTCTTCCCTGGCCTTGGCCGCCGAAACCGAAGCCTCCTCCGCTAAAACCACCCTGGCCGAAAATATCACCGAACTGGCTGAAGATATCATCCATGTTCATTCCGCCCTGACCGTGTCCCGAAGAAGCTCCGCCAACGCCCTGATGACCAAAGCGGTCGTAACGTGCCCGTTTATCTCCGTTACAAAGAATTTCGTATGCTTCTGCAGCTTCCTTGAAATTATCTTCTGCGGCTTTATCACCTGGATTTTTATCCGGATGAAATTTTATTGCCATTTTACGGTAGGCCTTTTTCAGCTCCGTTTCATCAGCATTTTTCGAAACCCCTAGAATTTCGTAATAATCACGTTTTGTCATACTTCTTTCTTTCGGGACTTAGCCTGCCACAACAACTTTAGCAAAGCGAATCACTTTGCCGTTTAGTGAATATCCTTTTTCAAGCTCATCGAGCACCTTGCCCTTCAAAGAAGGATCGGGCGCAGGAATGCTCGTAATCGCTTCATGTAATTCAGGGTCGAACGCTTCATTCAATGCGCTCATTTCTTCAAGTCCCTTGCTGGTCATCAGGTTGCGCATCTTCTGATAAATCAAATGCATTCCTTCTTTTACCACGTCAATATCTGTGGCCATCTCCGTTGCCTTTGCTGCTCTGTCGAAATCATCGAGGATAGGAAGAAGCGCTGAAAAAATGTCGGCGGAAGCGGTCTTTGCAAAATCGATACGTTCTTTTGCGCTACGTTTTCTGAAATTATCAAACTCAGAATAAAGACGGAGATAACGATCGTTTATATCAGCATATTTTTCCTGCCAGCTATCTGTTTTTCCAGCGGACGCATCCTGATTTTCTGTATTTTCTTCAGCACCAGTCGCGTTCTGATCAGTAATAACTTCCTGCTCTCCCGAGGAAGGGTGCAAGTCATTTTCCGCGGATTCCGGATTTCCGTTTAAGTTCATCTTGGTAAATAAATTTCTGATGCGGTTTCGCATTGTTTACATTGGGCCGGGCCATGACAACCATAATGCCAGCAGGTTTTCCCGGTCAAAATGACAGTCGGGTTACCTTTGAAAAAGATAACCCGATCTATTTTTGAAATGAATGAAAGATTAGTCCTTGGAAGGCTTGCTATCAACAAGTTTATCCAGCTCAGCTTCAAGCGCCGCGCCACGAAGGTTTTTGGCTACAATGATTCCTTTTGAATCGAGCAGATAATTGGCAGGAATACTTTGCACACCATAGATCGCAGCGGCTTGGGAGCCCCAGCCTGCAAGATCGCTAACATGATATTCCCAGCTCAGGTTATCTTTTTTAATGGCATTTACCCACGCTTCTTTTTTCATATCGAGAGAAACGTTGTAGATGGTAAAACCCTTTGCATTTTTAAATTTCAGCTTGCTGTATTTATCGTAGGCGCGCACAACATTCGGATTTTCCATCCGACACGGACCACACCATGATGCCCAGAAATCAAGAAGCACAACTTTACCTTTCAGCGATGATAGTTTTATTTCTTTCCCTTCCGGACTTTTGAAAGCAAGATCAGGGGCCTGATTGCCAATGTTCAAACCGATGACCGGTGCTTTTTCTTCTGATTTTGAATTTACTCCAGCCATAATGCTACCTCCTAAAATGAGAGCAAGAACAGCAAGGACAAGAGGGAACTTTAAACGCTTCATGAAAATAGTTTAAGTATTTAACGCAAAATTACGAAAAAATAATGCCCGCGGAATAACTAATCTTTCTGATAGAGATCGATGGTCATGTTATCCATTAGCACGGCAGCTTCGTTATCGTTGAAAAAGGAAACCATTAAAAACTGATCGGGAGATACGTCCGGCGGAAATAAAAAGAACGAATCAAATTTCACCCATTTGTCTGATTCATGAATTCGATGGATGAGGTATAATGGAGAATAAAGGCAGCATTTATTGTCTTTGCAAGCACTTACCACGAGTGTAGCCGTTCCTGTTGCGTCTTCAAGCTTCATCATTCCAGAAACACGCAACCCATAGGTTCCACATAAAGAATCGCCGGCAAGTTGATCGAAGTTCTTCTCAAACAGATGAATGTATTTTGACGTGCTGTTGTTAAGTGAGATCCCCTTTGTACCCCCAAACGCCTCATTACTATATGCCTTCGACGGTTTTGTTGGATCAATCTTTTCGAAATCGAAGAACGTGCTATTGACTTTTCTGCCTCCGAAATCTTCTATTGGATCTCCTGGTTCTCCCCATGGCGAAAACATCAGGGCAAATTGTTTTCCGGACTGAAGGAAGATCCTTTTGTATCTTGATTCAGTCATGTTATCATACGGAATGATCCCTGTATTATACTGATACTCTTGAAAAAGATTGAGGAATGCTAAGAAGCCGGTCAGTGATATTAGCAAAACAGCGGTCCATTTTTGACTGAACATAAAGGCCGCAAATGAAGCAAACGGAATAAAGAACAATGGGTAAACTTCAACAAAAGGACGCATCCCCAATCCTCCGCCATAACTCCAGATCCACCAGGAAGAAATCATCCACGTAAAAAGAAAAATCAGAACGCCAAGCCACATTGCTGAAAACCATCCTTTTTCCTTTCCAAAGAGATAAATTCCTGGAATGCTTAGCAGTAGTAGCGGCGTATAAATAAACAATCCCTTTCTCCAGCTAAACAGGACATTAATAAATTCTGGCTTTAAAAAATTCAGATGCTCGTTTCCGTAAGAGTACACCCATAAATCACCCGTCTGCAAATAGTACATCACACTTTGAATTCCCGCCAGCAGCATAATTATTACAAACGCAGCGAAAAGTGCTGAACGGGAAGACAAAACATTTTTAAGGAATATACTAACGTCAGAAGGCCTGTTTAGAAAGATACCGAATGAAAAAACATAAAGCGCATTTACTGGTCTTATCAGCACAATCATCCCAAATAAAAAGACGACCAGGATCAGTTGCAACGGCCCTGGCTTATCGATATAGGTTTTGAGTCGTTCCAGGAAAATCGCCGCGAAAGCAAAGGAATATACATGAGACATATAATATTCCTCAAGACCATAATGATAAAGCCCTGTGCACAGAAAGGCAGCGAGAATAGTGAAAGCAGTAGCTACTTCGCTGTTACCCAGTTTAAGCAGCAGCTTTCTCAGAAAATAAAGGCCCAGCAGAAGGGAAAACCAGCCGGCAGGCACTACCGAAAAGGAATACCAGAAAGAAAATCCGTCGCGGGGATATTCGAAGTTTCTTACCACCAGGTCTGCAATCCAGAAAAATGGAAGGATGCAAACCGCCTCGCCAGCAAAGTATTTATTGACGACACGATCACCTTTCTTGTTGGCAAAAATCTCCCTACCCGAATTCAGGCCAGGATATGGCGAATCCTTTTGCCCCATAAATGAGTAGCTCATATCATTATAAATGAAAAGAGCCGGCAAATAGCTGTAATAGCCTATTCCATCGCTGTTGATCGCGTTGGTGATGCTGTTGTCGTCAGTTTTTTTTGCGAGTACCGACCATGAAGCAACCAGAAAACAGATAATCCAGGCAATAAATGACCAGTCTAAACGGCGAATCTCAAAAATATCCCTGGAGAATTTCCCCATTACAGTTTAATAATCCGGTAATCAGAATCTTCTTATTCTCGCACCCAGTTGCCTTAGCCTGGCATCGATGTTCTGATAGCCGCGGTCAATCTGCTCAATATTATCGATAATACTTGTGCCTTCTGCCGACAATGCTGCGATAAGGAGAGAAACACCAGCGCGAATATCGGGAGATGTCATCCTGATTCCTTTGAGCCTGTTTTTGCGGTTTATACCGATGATTGTAGCGCGATGCGGATCACATAAAATGATTTGAGCGCCCATCTCCACCAACTTGTCTACAAAAAACAAACGGCTTTCGAACATTTTCTGATGCACCAGCACAGAACCGTTTGCCTGAGTGGCGATCACGAGCACGATGCTGAGAAGATCCGGTGTGAATCCAGGCCATGGTGAATCGGATACGGTAAGAATAGAGCCATCGATGTACTTATTGATCGTATAGCTTTCCTGCTCAGGGATAACGATGTCGTCTCCATCACGGTTTACCTCGATGCCCATTTTCCGGAATACATCTGGTATAATTCCGAGATGGTCGTACCCGGTATCTTTTATCCTGATGTTGCTTTGGGTCATTGCGGCGAGTCCGATGAAAGATCCGATTTCGATCATGTCGGGAAGCATACGATGGGTGCATCCGCCCAATTCTTTAACGCCGTTGATAGTAAGCAGATTTGATCCTACCCCGGTGATCTTTGCGCCCATGCTGTTGAGCATTTTGCAAAGCTGCTGAATGTAAGGCTCGCAGGCAGCGTTAAAAATTGTGGTTGTTCCGGTGGCCATAACAGCGGCCATAAGAATATTGGCAGTTCCGGTAACGGATGCTTCATCGAGAAGCATGTA
>Ga0105044_10015871_pt1 | contig 10180 bp, 8 predicted proteins | sample MAT01_FD_78092 | JGI IMG/M metagenome (GOLD analysis project Ga0105044, IMG submission 78092) | Freshwater microbial communities from Lake Fryxell liftoff mats and glacier meltwater in Antarctica - MAT-01 | ecosystem: Environmental > Aquatic > Freshwater > Ice > Liftoff microbial mat | place...
CACGCACGCGGAGTAGATCGTGATTCCACGTTGTTGCTCCTCGGGATCAAAGTCGGTGATCGTGGTGCCCTTGTCCACCTCGCCCATCTTGTGGCTGGCCTTGGCGTAGAACAGCATCCGCTCGGTGACCGTGGTCTTGCCGGCGTCAATGTGGGCGATGATCCCGATGTTGCGGAGGGTATTGATGTCGCGGGGCATGGCTGGATTCGGATTGGTACACTGATTGGACGGATTTTCACTGATTTGATATTTGCTGATTAACAAGGAAGGGTTTTTACGCTCCAAGTTCAGCATGCAATCAACTACTGTTCTATCACAACCAATTTCTGGGCAGGAATTCAAATCATATATTGAACAGGAGCAAGAAGAGAGAGCAAAGGAATGCAAATACGATTGAACAGAAGGGCGCAAAGGCAGCAAAGGAAAGGCAAATACCAAAAACCTAGTTCCGCTCGTCATCTTCTGTCGAATCTTATTTTTGTATTCTTTGCTTCCTTTGCTGCCTTCTGTTCAAAATCCGTTTTGATTTCCACCCACTATAAATACACAGAGGGTTGAGACCGCGGACGATCTCAACCCTCTGGGAAATTCTGCAACTTCTTGGCTTACCACGCAAAGTGGGCAAAGGCCTTATTGGCGTCGGCCATGCGGTGGACGTTTTCGCGTTTGGCGATGGCGGCCCCTTCGCGTTTGTACGCGGCAATGAATTCTTCGGCCAGCTTCTCGTACATCGGGCGGCCCTTCTTTTCGCGGGCGGCGGACAACATCCAGCGGATGGCGAGCGATAGCTGGCGATTGCGGTTGACTTGCATCGGCACTTGGTAAGCAGCACCGCCAACGCGCTTGCTGCGGACTTCGATGGCCGGCTTCACGTTTTCGACGGCTTGCGTGAAAACTTCGAGCGAATCAACGTCGGTGATCTTTTCCTTGATGATGTCCAAGGCACCGTAAAAGATTCCCTGCGCGACGCTCTTTTTGCCGTCGTGCATCAAACAGTTAATAAACTTACTGGCCAGGCTCGACCCGAAGCGCGGGTCCTTACCCAACATTTTGCGGCTAGCGGTAATGCGTCCCATGATGATTTATCCGAAAGAAAAAATTGATGTGCGGTGGAAGTGAAAGTCTGAAATCCCGTTCGTGCTAGAAGCAAGCTTATTTTTTCGCAAACGAACCCAGCCGCTTGCGTCATAGCGTAAATGCTACGGCTTACTTCTTCTTGGCGGCCGTCTTGGCCACGGTCTTCTTCTGACCGTAGAGACTGCGCGAACGCTTGCGGCCATCGACACCTTGGGTATCGAGGGCACCGCGGACGATGTGGTAGCGCACACCGGGCAGATCGCGCACGCGACCGCCGCGGACGAGCACGATGCTGTGCTCCTGGAGATTGTGGCCTTCGCCTGGGATGTAGACTGTGACTTCCTTGCCGTTGCTGAGACGCACGCGGGCAATTTTCCGGAGAGCCGAGTTCGGCTTCTTGGGCGTCATCGTTTTGACTTGCAGACAGACGCCGCGCTTCTGCGGGCACTTGTCCAACACGGGCGACTTTGTGATCCGGCGTTGGACACTGCGTCCGCGTTTGATTAACTGATTGATCGTGGGCATTCGTTTTCTCGGCGAGTCGTTCAGTATCTACCTGTCAGGGTCTGTATCTACCCAACCAGGCAGTCCTGCGGCTCAATACTCTGAAGACATGAAACTTGATATCACCCTGAACCACGCTGGCCGGGCATCAAGAGTCACTTAATTTAGCGGAAAAAGGGCAGGCGTCAAGGCGGGGAAGCGCGAGAAATGCACGAAATACGCGGTAATTATGCAGCCCAGCAAGCTAGCAATTTCTTCTGAATTACAAATCCATGCCAATATACCCACCCGCTTCTTCGGTTTGAGCCTGCAACGCCGCGGCCCGGGCTTTGGCTTTTTCCAGATCGCCCGAGTGGATGTAGAGGTCGAACTCGGCTTTGACGGCGTGGGTGACCGTGTCCGTGAACCAATCAACGATCGGCTGTGTGAGCCAGTCACACGTTTCGCGAACGAGTTCGACCATTAAATCGGCCGCCGTGGTTTTCAGGTCGCTCGCGTCGGTCAGCACAGTCCCGGTGAAGCGGAATTCAAGCATGCCGTGGTCTGGCATATTGGTCAGATGAAACCGGCACCCAGCGTCGTAAAGATAGTAGGTGTTATGCGAGCCGTGCTTGGCCAGCGCCGCCTTGATCTCCAGGCACCGCTCGCGGTATTTTGGCGACGCATCGAGCGGAATATCCAACCGTTCGACGGAACGGAGTGGCAAGCACGAAAACTCGATCTCGACGTATTCGGTCATCACAATACCTTTTCAGATTTGACCGCGGATGGACGCGGATATGTCGCAGATGAAACGCAGCTAATTGCATTCATCCAAGGACTCGAACAGTTTTCATTATATCCCATTCTTTTTGAATTTTTTCTGCGACCATCTGCGTTCTCTGTCTGTGTCCAACTGCGGTCGATTGCGTTGTTATTGCTTGGGCAGATGAACGACAAAAAGCGAGGATTGCTCCCCGCTTTTTGTGGTTGAATTGCACGGCCGCACTGTCTTACCGTTTGGCGGCTTACTTCTTGGCAGCCGGTTTTGCAGCCGGTTTTGCGGCGGCAGCGGCGGGTTTGGCCCCGGCGGCTGGCTTGGCGCCCTTGGCGGCTGGTGCCCCGGCGTCGCCTTCGGCTTCCTTCTTCTTTTTCTTTTTCATCGCCAACTTGAAGACGCGGACCTTGGGCAAGCCTACGGGGCTTTGGCCGTCTTTCCACTTGTCTTCGTCCTTGAGACGCTTAATCCGTTCGGCCCGGGTCAGGACCGCGCGGGCACTCGCACTGCCGCGCTTGATTTTCAAGCTCTTGTCCAACGTCATCGCAACATACTCCGGCAAATAAAAATAGGATCGATCAATCCGCCGACAACGGCATTGTTGCCCTGGCGGATCATCTGATTTGTAGGGGAATCCAACACTATAGGAAAAAACGGGCGTCGGTTCAAGGACGCTTGGCAGCAATCGTGGAACTTCGCCAATTGGTTAAAAAACGCGAATCGTTAAAATTTTCGGCAATTTTCACATTCCCAACGTTTCACTCGAGCCAAAGGCGAGCTTACTCTAGTTTTCCTTTTTCTCCGTGCTTTCCTTGTTCTCCGATTCCTCCGGAGCCGGCATCGGTTTTGGCTTTAGTTCCTGGGCCGCTTCATAAGCCGAGCGAACTGCGGCCGAAATCGGCGATTGCTTCACCTCCTCGCCACAGAGCGGTGGAAAAGGGACGCTTTCCGCCGGGATTTCCCGCTCGACGATGGCCAAGATGTCCCAGAGCGGGAACGTCTCGAAATGGTTTGGGTGATCGTTGAGGAAACCCGGCTGACCTCTGGTCAATGCATCGCGGTATTTCTTGATGTACTCGTGGATGTCATCGTAAGTCACCGAGTCATTGCGCAAGTAGGGGTACTTGTTCAAGACCCAACGCCAGTGGCAAAACGCCTCTTCGAACTTCCTTGCGGATTCGTACAGTTTCCCTTTGCGGTAGAGTTCCTGGGCCTCGAACGTCGTTTTGTGCGCCAGGTACGTCTCTTCGTGCTTTTCCGACTCGATCAAAATTCGCCAATAGTTGTAATTGAGCGGGCTGCGCAGATGGTCGATTTCCTGGATTTGCTCTTCGAGGAGCGTAATCTCGTTGGCCAGAAGCTTGGCCTTGGTCCGCGCGGGGCCTTCGGGAGCACGATTGGCCAGATCTTGCCAACTGATGCGCAATTCGCGAACCTTGTCACGGACCATCGTGTTTTCTTCGCCGGTTCGTTCCGTGAGCGGCTTTTTCAAAATTTCCTTGAGCTTGTCATCGGCGATCTCGTTGAGCTTTTCATCGAACAGTTTTTGCCGCTCGCCGGGAACGAGTTCCAGCAACGAATTTTGTTTTTCAAAGGACTGCTTCAAAAGTTGTTCCATCTGGCCGACTTTGACGATCCGCAGATTCGGAGTCAAAAACGGGCGATCGAACGAATATTCTTGAAACGCTTTGTCCGCATTGGCCCACGCGGCCTTGGTCTTGTCGAATTGGCCCTCTTCGGTAATCGTTTCGGCGTAGTTGATCAGGGCGTGTGAAAGTTCCTTGTAGAAAAGCGACGGCGTGGTTTGCAGCGGTTTCCCCTTGGCTTCGAGTTGGTCCGCCAAATCCGTGGCAATTTTGAATTTCTCGTTTGCCACCAGCCAGTTATCACGCTGTTCGAGCGGCCGATCGGGATTGTCCGTCTCGTGAAACAGCTTCATCCAATCCGTTTGAAAGAGCTTGCGGTAAAAGACTTTTTCATCGGCCCGCCCGATTTTGTGGCCGATGTACCAGCCAAGTTTGTGCGGCAGCCGTGGCTCGTTTTTGTTGAGATCGATGCCCTGCTTGAGGAAATTGAACCCATTGATGACTTGCTTGTAGCGCGCGCGGTAGTCGTCGAATTCGACCGACAAGTTGTACGACAGATTGTGTGCTTGAAAGTCCCAGACCTTGTAGTAATGCGGCTGCAGCTTGACTAACTGATTCAGAACGGTGCGCAGCGTCTCCCAGTCTTCTTTTTTCTGCGCTTCCTGGGCCTGGCCCCAAAGTTGGTTCACGGCCACGCCATTGAACCCGAGCAGCACCATTTGCATCGTCGCGCCGGCGGGGTCGATTTCGCCGATACTGGTTTGGCTGAGGCTGTCACGTTCGCGCATATCGGCCAGCACGCCGCGGAAGTTTCCTTCGTCGCTGTGCTTGGGATTGCCCGCTGGCTGGCTCAGATACGACAACGGCAGCAGCAGCGCCACCATTAGGCCGATGTAGAGCATTTTCCGTCGAAAACTTTGGTTTTGCATTATTTCGCAACCTCGCGCAGACGCATGAAACCGATACCTAAAAGATACGCCACAAGACAGAAGAAGAACGCCTTGAACGTCAGGTGCCAGATCAAACTGTTTGGAATATCAAAGCCCTGCCCTACGATTGTTAACGTATTGTATTCGTCAAAGTTCGGAACGCCCTGATTCACGCCGCGCATTAACCACAGCAGCGGCGTGTCGACCATCCGCATTAGCCGAACGCCAACGGTTTTTTCCAAGGGCAATGTGACGCCTGTTTGCGTCACGATGCGATAGAGCGATTCGACCGGCCCGCCGCCGTAATATGTTTTGCCGCGGGCAGTTTCCTCGAAATCGAGTTGCGACGTAACTAGCTCGCCAACAAATTGCGTGTAGAGACCAAGAAACAAGAACCCGGCCGTCGCGAGCAGCGCCACCGGCGCGCTGACAAAGGTGCTAAATACGACGCCGCAACAGACCACGATCAGCATTTGGAGCCAAATACACAGCACGCCCTTGATGTAGTTCCAGCCGAACGCGACATCCGGATCACGGATGTAGACATCGCGCGGGGACATGCCGAAATATTGCCGCGGCGCATTGCACTGGATCGCGATTTCAACTTGGCCCTGGCTGTTGACAAAGTCCTTGAATAGTTCGGCCTTTTGTTCCGTGCCGTCGCTGTTGCGAATGTAGAGGCCGGTGGCTGGAATCCACTGGCTATCGATGATCGTGTCCTTGGCCTTGAACCGGAACGGCTGGCTGGTGACCTTGGTGTCTGGATTGCGCACATACATCGATCCGGCCAGCGGCTCGTCGATTTTGCCTTGTTCTGTGCGGAAAATGCGGATCGTCCGCTCGATCAGCAAGCCCTCATTGTATTGCTCGGGAGTGATGTTGTTAAAAGTCCAATACGCCTCCATGGGACTGGCTCCCTCGATAAACGAGCGGAGTTTCCATTCCTTGCCGACGTTGACACCCTTGTCGGTTTCGAGCCCCTTGCGGTCTTTGAATTTTAGCTGTCCCAGATGCTGGACGCGTGCTTGGAGCAGATCCTCCGGCACGGCAATACGGTACTCGGTTTCCCCGTTGCTGTTTTTTTCGGCGACGATCTCGTGGCGATGGCCGAATTCGTATTCCGTCCAGTTCACTTCGGAATCCGTGTTCAGCTCGACGCTGTGCTGATGGCGATTCTCGAGTGTCGTTTGCCCGCGCAGAATCGTTTGCCGCTCACTCGCCGGCAGCGACTCGTTCTTGCGAATCTCTTCGACAAAAGCGGGCGTCAGTTCATGGGTATGGATCAGTGTTCGTTGCAAAAACAAATAGCCGACCACGGCCATGAACAGCAACATTCCCGTCCCGAGAAGCACAAACCCACCGATGCGGCCGAGGACAAATTCGGCCATGCTGACGGGTTTGGTAACGACGGTGAAGATCGTGCGGTTCTTGAAGTCTAGCGGGATGCTAAAGACACTCAGGACCAACATGATGATTAGCAACAGATAACGTGTGCAGTAACTCAGCACAAAGCCAATCGAAAGCTTAGCCGGATTCTGCGTCGTCGGCGAAAGATACTGGCTGGCAAACAACAGCAAGACGCCGTAGAGGATCAGCACGACCCAAACTTTTCTTCGCCACGATTCGAGCAGCACAAGCTTGGCCATCGCCCAGACGCGGCGCGGCGAAAGACGGACCAGATCGAGGAAGCTGCCGGCTAGCACAGCGTAGGTTCGCTCACCCGCGACCGCCGGTCCGTTGCGAATCAACGCAACTAGAAAGCCGACGACACTCACGACCACGAGGATGAGGAGCAACGCCACGAAATACCAAAACGGACCGTTCCGTAAATCGGTAAACCACTGCCAAAATTCGGGGATCGGATATTCGTAAATCATTGCGTGCGAAGCAGGATCAAATGGGCGATTATCGTCGTAAAATAACGGAAAATAGTAGGTTTACTGGCGTTATTTATGCTGTTCTCCGGGAGCATCTTCGCGAATCGAACGCCGACCAGGGCGGGCTTCGCTGTCTTGAACGATGCTCAGGAACAGTTCCTCGAGCGTACTCGCCGGATGATCCAAGTGATGAATCTGCGCCTGATGCCGGGCGAGAACTTCACGCACTTCGGCTTCGGCTTGAGGGCTAAGAGTCGTCGTCCGAATTTCGGTCATGTTCCGCATCTTGAGCAGGTTCTCGACGCGGCCGAGTTCTTTCAACTCGCCCTTGTGCAAGATGGCGATCCGATCGCAGACATCCTGGACATCGGCCAGCAAGTGGCTGCTCATCAAGATCGTCTTGCCGCGCTCCTTGAGCCGGATGATCAAATCCTTCATCCAGCGGGTCCCGAGTGGATCAAGTCCGCTCGTCGGTTCATCAAGCACGATGAACTCGGGATCATTAATCAGCGCCTGTGCCAAGCCGATGCGGCGCGTCATCCCTTTGGAATACTCGCGCAAGGGACGGCGGCGATGTTTGACCAGATCCACGTCCTCGATCAATTGCTTGATCCGATCACGCCGAACCTTGGCCGGCATGTTAAACAGCCGCCCGTAAAAGTCGAGCGTCTCTTCGGCGTTCAAGAACTTGTACAGGTACGATTCCTCGGGCAGATACCCAATCCGCTCGTTCTTGGCCACATCGGTCGCTTCGCGATTGAAGACGAGTGCCTTGCCGCTGGTCGGAAAGAGCAGTCCGAGCAGCAATTTAATCGTGGTCGTCTTGCCGGATCCATTTGGTCCGAGGAGTCCAAAGACCTCGCCCTGTTGGATGTTGAGGTCGAGCGATTGGAGGGCGGTCACTTTGTGCCGGCCCCAGAAATCGCGGTAAACCTTAGACAAGTTGCGGGCTTCGGCCACGACGTTGCGCGTGGCGGGACTGGCCTGGGGAATCGGCGTCACAGTGGCAGTGCTCATGCGTATGAATCTTTGAGCGGGGACGAGAAATCGAACAAGATGAGATAGTCGAATCCATATCATAGCCGGATTTGCCGAACTGGTGAACTATCTGACGCGGCTCCGGGAGGGGCATTTTTTCAGCGAATGCAAATTTGCAGTTTCTCGTAGAAATGCGATGCTATTGCCGAACATTCTTGTTAAAAAAGGCGTATAACGCGGTTCAAAAAAAATTGGATTCGAGGGCAAGTAGTGGCTTTTCCCGCTGAAAATACTCCGATTGTGTTTACCACACGTGCCATTGAACGCATGGCAAGCCGTCGAATTAAAGAGTCCCAAGTAGTCAGCACTGTCCGAGAACCTCATGCGATTGCCGCGGGAAATACTGATTTCACACGGTCGATGTCTCGATAATTTCCACCGGGAAAACGGCTAACTGTTATTATAGAAGAAAGTGCCACTGAGATCACGGTGATAACTTGTTATTGGGAGTAAGTGATGAGCACGTTAGATCGGCCAAATCGCCAAGGCTATGAAATTTCGATTCACGCTCGTCCTGATGGATCATTTCAGGCCGCCTATATTCAGTTGCATGAAAGCGAAAGCGGCAGAACCCAAACAATTCAACCAAACACCATTTTGCTAGATCGAGATCACGCGGATCGAGTCATTGGGATTGAAATTTTGACTCCGATTCCTCGAGCCGCACTCGAAGCATTGACAGTTCACTTGGACTTACCAGATCAAGGATTGTTTCAGCAGTTCATCGAAAAATATGCCCCGCCCTCGCTTTTCATCTCCCAATAATTGGCGGATACTACGCCGAGTTTTCGCACAAACTTTGCCCTGCTGTGAACCTGCGTGCCTGCCGATATTTCCGCCGCTGATTCGCTGACCGCGGAGCCAATGCCCTGGCTCCATGGCCGGATCGACTACGAGCGGGCGATCACGATGCCCTACCGGCACGACGATTTTCGCCTGGATCGGATGCGAACGCTCTTGGAAAAGCTCGGTTCTCCGGAACGTCGCTACGCGATTGTGCATATCGCCGGAACCAAAGGCAAAGGCTCCACCGCCGCGATGGTCTCGGCCATTTTTTCGGCGGCCGACATCGACACCGGGCTGTTCACATCACCTCATCTCGAACGAATCGAAGAACGAATCCGCTGCAATGGTCAACCGATTTCCCCCGAGTTATTTGCGAATCTCGTGAAGCACGTCCGCCCCGCGGTGTTGGAAATGGATACGATCTGCCAACGCGATGGCTACGGCGGGCCGACGTTCTTTGAAATCACCACGGCAATGGCGCTCTGTTGCTTCGCTGCGCGGGGCTGCGAGGTCGTTGTGCTTGAGGTCGGACTCGGCGGGCGGCTTGATTCGACCAATGTCGTTACGCCGGCGGTCTGCGCGATCACGAGCATCAGCTTTGACCACACGAAACAACTCGGCCGGACGCTCGCGGCGATCGCTGGAGAAAAATGCGGCATCATCAAGCCCGGCATTCCCGTCGTCAGCGGCGTGACCGATTTTGAAGCCCGCAATGTCGTTCGCCATATCGCCGACGAACGCGACTGCTCGCTGCGCGAGCTCAGCCGCGATTTCGAAGTGGCGTATGAACCGCCCAGCGAAGGAATGCTTGGGCAGATCGTTTACCGCAATAAAAGGTCATCGGATGCGAATCCGAAAGTAAGGAAGTATCAGCTCGGCCTCATCGGCCGGCATCAAGCGGCCAACGCCGCGCTCGCGATCACAATCGCGGACGAATTGCGACGGCAAGGATTCCCGATTCCCGACGAAGCGTACGCGCGGGGCTTGTCCGAGATCCAATGGCCAGCACGAATCGAAGTGCTAAGCACCGCGCCAACGGTTGTACTCGACGCGGCACACAACGTGGCATCGATTGCCGCACTGCTGGAAACACTCCGCGAGTGCTTCACGGCTCGGCGGCGCTGGCTGATCTTCGCCACGAGCCGCGATAAACCGGCCGAGCAGATGCTGCGGCAACTGCGTACGGCGTTCGACGAAATTGTGCTAACGCGTTACCAGCACAATCCCCGCGCCGTGCCGATCGAGCAATTGGCCGAGATGCTCAGTGGTCAACAAAGCCGCCGCTGGCCTCGGCGGTCCGCTGACGCACGACGAGAACAGCGCCGCCCTGAAATTCACCAGATCGCTACGCCAGCCGCAGCCTGGGATTTCGTCCGCGAGCGAGCCGAGCCGGAAGACTTGATCTGCGTCACCGGCTCGTTCTTTTTAGCCGCCGAGATTCGGCCGCTACTTCGTTGACCCGAATTTATGGGAGTTAATTGTGTCTTGGTGTATGTTCTCAAACAGTGGTTATGATTCGATTCAGTTCGAAGCTACGGAATACTTAGCAGAGCAACATGCTTTTGTATTCGATATTGGGTACTTACGCGATCAAGCTTCTTGCAATCTGCAAATCCCACTGCGTTC
>Ga0105044_10015872_pt1 | contig 10179 bp, 8 predicted proteins | sample MAT01_FD_78092 | JGI IMG/M metagenome (GOLD analysis project Ga0105044, IMG submission 78092) | Freshwater microbial communities from Lake Fryxell liftoff mats and glacier meltwater in Antarctica - MAT-01 | ecosystem: Environmental > Aquatic > Freshwater > Ice > Liftoff microbial mat | place...
AGCGAAGCGAGAAGTGGGGAGAGGGTATTTGAAACCCATCAAAACCCCTCTCCCCGTTCCGAAGCGGGACCACCCTCTCCCCAACGGGCGAGAGGGTGGAAAACCAATCGCAGGTCGCATTGGGAACGCACAGGAAACCCGCAGGCATTCGGTTTGTAATTCTTACTTGCCCCGTTCTTCACAAAAGATTGATGCGACCGGTACAATCCGAACGATGAATAAGGCATTGGCCATTGCGTTGGAAGTGGGGCAAGGAATGCGCAAAATCATTGCGGTGGCGGGATCGCTGTTCGTCGCGGCCAACAGCGCCACTTCCGGGGAAGTGCCGCGGGTTCAACCCCGGCGCACGACCCAAAGCCTCCCGGCTCCCGGTTCCAATGCGACCGTTCAGCCGGGCGTGCTCGAACACGTGGCCGAAGGGTATCGCGATGCGGTGGCCGCGGTGTTGAAAAGCCCGACCATGAGCGTGAAAGCGGAGGAAGAAGAATTCTTCGCGGAAGCGAAGATTTACGATTGGCTCGTGGAACACCCCGATCGGGCCAGCCTCGCTTGGCAACGGTTGAAAGTTCCTTGCCTCGAAATCGTCGATCAAGGCAAAGGCATATTCAAATGGACGGACGACGCCGGGAGCGAACTCACCTGGCAAACGGTGGGCAAGTACGAACATGGCACCATCTGGTACGCCACGGGCAAAGTGAAAGCCGGAACCCTCATTCCGACTGTACCCGTGAAGGCCGTGGCGATCTTGCACACGCCGCGGGGTGCGGAAAAGGATGGTGTGAGCACGATCAAGCCATCGATCCGGATGCACTTACTCACGGATAGTAAAGTGGCTTCAACGGTGATGCGAGTGGTCGGCCCGGCCGCCCCGAAAATGGCGGAACAGGGGGCCGAGCAATTGATGTTCTTCTTCTCCGGCTTAGCGCGGTACGCCCACAAGAAGCCGGAACAAGTGGAAGTGCTTTTGGCACCGAAGAAATAGTTGGGAGTCATCGGTTGAAAGTTGGGAGTGCGGGGATATCCCCGCTCTTAACTTGCAACTGTCTACCCACTATGGCCCGATCGCGGCGGGGCCGCTTTCGCCAGTGCGAATGCGGATACATTCTTCCAACCCCATTACGAAGATTTTCCCGTCGCCGATCGCACCGGTATCGCTGCGGGCGGCGTGGACAATCGCTTCGATGGTCGCTTCCACGAACGCTTCATTGATAGCGATTTCGAGCTTGAGCTTCGGGATCAACCGGGTTTCCACTTCTTGGCCGCGATACACTTCCGTGTAACCGCGTTGGCGGCCGCAACCGCGAACATCGGTCACAGTCATCAGGTACACATCGCGCTCGGCCAACGCCTTCTGCACAGCGTCGAGCTTCTCCGGGCGGATGATGGCAACGATCATTTTCATTGGAATGGGGTCTCGGGTGTGGGGTTTGGGGTATGGAAGAAGAATAGGGAACGGGTATGAAGGATGGAGATCGAAGACGACTGCTTCAAACCCCATACCCCACACCCCATACCCCAGAAATCAGTGTTCCACGTGTGCTTGCAAACCCGATTGGTTCAAGGCATCGCTGAACAGTTTCGCCAATGCGGCTTTGATGTCGGCCGGGTTGCCACCGCGGAAACGGAACTTGTTCCCGCTGATCGTGGTGAGATACTTGTAGACGGTGTCGAATTCCTTGCGGGGCTTGCCCTCGTAGGGCTTGCACATATCGACCCAGACGGTGCGGAGTTTCGTCGCATCGGCCCCGTCCAGAACCACTGTGAAGCGCTCAGCCTTCCCGGCCGTCATCGACGGTGGATTCGTGGCCGATTTCGGTTCGACGATCGCACCGGCGTCCACGTCTGGGCCCATGTCGAAGCCGGTTTCGCCGTGCTGGCTCAAGTCCAACCCGGCTCCTTCATCTGTGGGCTTCACGGAGAAACCGATGGTGTATTCGAGAACGAGCACCAAGACACTGGTGGCCACGAATGCGTAGATTGCGGACATCGCCGATGCCTTGATCTGCCAAGAAATCTGCGAGGAATAGTCGATGGTGGGCACCGCCGCATCGGCGAGCAGTTTACCGCCGAACTTCGAAGGATCCATTTCGGCGCCGTATGCCCACAAAGGCAAACTCACGAACACTCCGGTCAGGATGGCACCGATGAGGCCGCCCACGCCGTGGACGCCGAAAGCATCGAGGGAATCGTCGTAGCCCAACAGGCCTTTCACGACGACCGCCAAGTAACAGCCTATGCCCGCAGCGACACCGATGGCCAACGCACCGCCCGGCCCGACGAATCCGCTGGCCGGCGTGATTGCCACGAGGCCGGCAACCAAACCCGATGCGAAGCCGAGGGCGGTCGGCTTGCCGCGGTGCAGCCATTCGATGATGAGCCAAGTCATACCGGCCACGGCGGCTGCAATTTGCGTGACGGTAAATGCGCTGACCGCTTGGCCGTTGGCCATGAGGGCGGAACCACCGTTGAAGCCGAACCATCCGAACCACAGCAAACCAGCACCCAGCAAGGTCAGAACCATGCTGTTCGGGTGGAACGATTGCTTACCGTAGCCAATCCGCTTGCGGAGGAAGAGAACGGCCGCCAAACCACTGAACCCGGCCGCGATGTGCACCACGGTTCCGCCGGCAAAGTCGATGGCACCATTAATCCCGAGGATGCCCGATGCGGAACCGGTTCCCCAATCGAAAGCCCACACCCAGTGGGCGATCGGATCGTAAACCACCGTGGTCCAAATCAGCGAGAAGATCAGGTACGTGCTGAATTTCACCCGTTCGGCGAATGCCCCGCTAATCAGCGCCACCGTGATGATGGCGAACATGCCTTGGAACATGGCATGCAGGTAGAGCGGCAACTTCGTGTTCGGGAACACGTTGTACTTGTTGGTTTCTTTGAGATCCTTGGCGACGGTTTCCTTTTCTTTTTCCGTGGCCTTTTCTTTGTCGATGTTCAGTTTCTTGTAGATGTCGTCTTCCGAAACCGGCACTGCGGCCGCCTCCGAAAGGCATAGGAGCTTCTTGGAGAAGCCAAAGAGGCTTCCTTCAATCGGCTCGCCCTTGGAATCGCTGCTGATACTGATCTTCGTCTGCGGATCGCCGAAGGCGATGGAGTAGCCGAAGGTCACCCATTGAACGCCGACCAACCCGAGTGCCACCATCGTGTGCATCATGGTGCCTAGGACGTTCTTCCGACGGGCCATACCGCCGTAGAAGAGAGCCAAGCCGGGCAACATCAGCATAACGAGTGCGCTGGAAATCAAAATCCACGTGATGTCCGCCGAACGGATCGCCGTATCGCGGCCATCGTTCACATCTTTCACCATCGCAGCAGTCTTGGCGGGATCGGGATTCTCTTCCGCTTTTTTCTCTTCCACTTTGGCCGGTTCGGCCGGCTTGGGCTCCTGGGCGTAGGAGCGGTGATCGAAACCGCAGAGGGTGAGGAGTGCCGCAAATAGGAATGCGGGCAGAATTCGGCGGGTAGGCATAGTGGAAATCCCGGTGCTGCGAGGTATGACAAAGACTGCCCTTCCGCTGAGCAATTTCAATGCCGCGTGGTATGCCACGGAGAATCCTAGTAAATCGCATGCAGTATTGTCCCATGAATTGTGCACTTTTGAATTCCTGAACTATGATGAATTGTTGAAGGCGAGATGAGGCCGGAGCATCAATGCCCGCTATTGAAGCATTATGCCATTCTAATTGTCCACTTTGCGGGCAGTCGTGATCGGGTTCCGATTTTTCGGTGAAACTTCGCAAGCGAAATGGTTCGGCTCACGTTTTCCCTCGACTCGAGCCGAATTGATATTGTAGAATTGGATATGCGATGGCATAAGGATCCGTAGCACGGGTTGCAACACGCGGTCTTTTGCCACTGGCATTGATAGTCTCCAGACCAGCGCACGGAATTTGCTTGGTCAGTTCGATGTCGGCAACGGCATCCTACATTCGAGCCTTTGTTTGACAGGTTTTTCCGGATCGCCGAGGCCCGGACGGACGAAGTCCGTTCTCCGACGGTAATACTTTCACCGTCGCCCGCCCGCACCTCCCCGACCCGACCACGCAGCAAACTCGCGTCGTTCGTTCGTTCAGTTCACTCTCCTTTTTGTCGTTTGATATCCACCCTTTCGACCCGCCGTCGCTCTCAATCGACGGGCCGGAACCGCACGCCTTCGCCCCTTGCGACTTCCGAGCCGCCTCGGCCCGCGTGCGCCCTTACGATTCCGAAAGGCGCTTCCATGTCCGGTCCAGAGCTACTCCTTGCCATCCTTCTCATCACGGGCCTTCCGGGTACACCCGAGCCAGTGCCATCCGAAGAGACATTCCCCGCGATCCGCGAGGCGGTGCAGAAGATCGCCATCGATTGGGAAATCCTCGATAACCGCGAGACGAGTTACATTTTCTCTAAGCGGAGCGATTTCGAAAGCGACCTGAACTTGCTCCGCCGTCGGTATCAGGATTTCAAAGACGCTCCGCGGTTGGAAGAAAGCAATCGCCTACCGGAGCGCAAGTTGGTGAACGAACTCGTGCAGTTCAATCGGGGGTTCCGCAAACACTTGGTAGACAAACATGTGCTCGAACAAGATCGGGCCGAAGCGTACGAAGCGGTGATGATCGAAACCGATCGCTTGTACAAAGTGTGGGACGCGGTGCGGGATGCCCGCTGCGAGTTCTATTATGTGACGGTTCGCCGCCAAGCCCTGTTGCGGTTGAAGGAGATGCTCGGCGACGACGAATACCAAGCCGTGAACCTGCCGCCGAACGTGCCGACGTGGCGTTTCCACGAAGGGAAGTAGCTTGAATCGCAGCCGGAAGCGTCAGCGACAGCCCATCTCGCACACCGTCGCTACGGGTTGTCAGGAAAGCAATGCCATAGATACATGAACATGACATTACACCATCATCCCCGCCTTCGCGGGGATGATGGAGTTGGAGTGATTTCGACTGGCTTTCGCAACATGATCGTCGCTAACGCTTCCGGCTCTGTTTGAATATCGATTCCGAATCATCCGCGAGGGGCTCCAGCCATCGATCGCTGGGCGCGTCGTGGGTTTCGCCGAGGTCCGTGAGCTCCTCGTGGGTGGTTCGGTTCGCTTCCTACAGGGGGACGATGCCCCGCTTTGATCAATTCCCCGTTCCGACATTCACCGAAAGCCGCTGACAATTCGCCCATCATCTGTTATGATTCCTATATCTGCCCGCAGCATCCTTCCGGGATCGCCTCCATGCCTGTACCGATCACTCGTCGAAAGCTTCTCCGTGGCCTAGGTGTTTCCATCGCCCTGCCGTGGCTCGATGCGATGGCACCCGTGGCCCGAGCCGCCGCCATGAAATCGCCGAACCGCATGGCGTTCATCTATGTGCCCAACGGCATGAACATGGCAGAGTGGACACCGAAGGCGGAAGGCTCCGATTACGAATTGCCCGCGATCCTCGGTGAACTCAAGAACGTCCGCAAGAACTTCTCTATTCTCACCGGGTTGACCGCGGACAAGGCCCGCGCCCACGGCGATGGCGGCGGCGATCACGCTCGTGCCCTCGGGGCCTTCCTTACCGGTTGCCAACCGAACAAAACCGACGGCACCAACATCCGCGCGGGTGTCTCGGCAGATCAAGTGGCCGCGACACGCATCGGCGACCAAACCCGCTTGGCTTCCCTCGAGATCGGTTGCGATGCCGGGGCGATGGCGGGGAACTGCGATTCCGGGTACAGTTGCGTCTACTCTTCGTGCATGTCTTGGAAGAGTGCGGCCCAGGCGCTGCCCAAAGAGATCAACCCCAAGCTTGTGTTTGAACGCCTGTTCGCCAACGGCCCGGATTCGGCCCGGCAATCCCGCGATGCCAAACGAAAGAGCGTCCTCGATTTCGTGAAGGACGATTCCAAGGATCTCGCCTCGAAGCTCGGGGCGAACGATCAACGCAAGCTCGACGAATACTTCTCGTCTGTGCGCGACATCGAACAGCGGATCGCCCGCTCCGAGAAGATGCCGCCGGTGAAAGCCCCGGAAGGCTCCAAAGTTCCCACGGCTGTGCCCGCTGTGTACGAAGAGCACATTCGGCTCATGTACGATCTGCTCGCGTTGGCCTTCCAAGCCGATGTCACCCGCATCAGTACCTGCGTGATGGCGAACGAGGGGAGCAATCGCTCGTACCCGTTCATCGGGGTTTCCGAAGGGCACCACGATCTTTCGCACCACGGCAAGGATCCGAAGAAGCTCGAAAAGATCCGCGAGATCAACAAGTTCCACACCAAGCAACTCGCCTACTTCCTCGACAAGCTCGCCGGGATCAAGGAAGGCGAAGGCACGCTGCTCGATCACAGCATGATCGCCTTCGGTTCCGGCAACTCGGACGGCGACGCCCACAACCACGATAACCTGCCGATCCTGCTCGCCGGCGGCGGCAACGGCACGATCCAGCAAGGCCGGCACATCGTGTTCAAAAAGGAAACTCCACTCAACAACCTCTGGCTCGCTATGCTGGAACGTATGAACGTGAAGGTGCCAAGCCTCGGCGACAGCACCGGAGTACTACAAGGGTTGAATTAATATCCTTCTCCCCCGTGGGGAGAGGGTGTTACACAAATCAGGAACCGTCCATGAGCATCGTCCGAATCGGGTTGGGAGAAACCAAGGGCTACCACGATGGCTACGACGCCATCTTCAAGAAGAAGCCGGCCAAGCCTGCCGCCCCGGCCCCGGCGAAGAAGCCCTCTCCCGAGAAGAAGCCTTCCAAGCAAGCCAAGAAGAAGTAACGTGGAAGTCCGGGCCGCGACCGAATCGGAACGCCCATCGGTGGTGGAGCGGCTCTGCGGAAGCAACGATGCTGCCTCGGGATTACTGGGGCACTTCGCTTCCGGAGCAAGCCGCTTCGACCCGCGTGATCTCTTAATCGCAGTGGACGGCGAACAACTCCACGGTGTGCTTTTCGCTCAAACTCTTCCGGCACGATTGGCCGATTTTTCGCTGGCATCCGAATTATCATCCGATGTGGCGGATGCATTGCTTTCTGCCGGGGTCGCCCATGCCGCAAGGCGTGGCGTTCGCCTGATCCAGACTTACCACGATCCGCTATTCCCGGATGCACACAAGATTGAAGCATTCCAACGCGCCGGGTTTCACCTCGCCACCCGCATCATGAAACGCGTTAGAAACGGTCTGAATAAATCGACGTACCCGCCCGAGAATTCACGCATCCAAGTTCCAACCGGTTTTCAGCTACTCGATACATTCGATCAGACCATCTTTCGAGACACCTTGGTTGCCAGCCTCGAAGATTCTCTGGATGCCCCCGAAGCGAACGTGGGAGCTACACCCGAGGAAATCCTTTCCGGATACGCCCGGCATTGCGATCGAATGCTCGCGATGATCGGAACCACACCCGTTGGGGTTGTCGTCCTCGACGCCGATGGAGTCACTGGAGATATCGATTACTTGGGGGTGGTGCCGCAATTTCGTAGGCGCGGCTTGGGTGCGGCGATCCTCGACCACAGCGTGCGCTACTTCGCCTCGGGTTGGGCTTCCGCAGTCCGCGTCTCGGTCGATGAACGCAATGTTCCCGCGGTGAAGCTCTACGATCGCTTTGAATTTGAGACTTACCAAAAGTTGAACTTGTGGTTAAAGCGTGTCGGTTGATCGAGCGAAAAGCCAACCCATATTCGCCAAGTTATTTCATCCAGATTCACACTGGCGAGCCGGGAGCGTGAGCGACCGGAGGGAATCGAAGATCAAGCAGACGTCTTCGACGGTGATGATTCGTCATTCCAATGATCTTTCTCCGGTTGCCCACGCTCCCGGCTCGCCAGTGTTGTGGGGAATTGTTCGAACCTCCTTCACAGAATCCACGCCAAACTTTCGCCCCGGTAAGAGCGCCTAGCCGAATCGCAGAAGGTTTGACGGTTGTGCCGATTGGCGTGATTGGGCCGGTTGCATCGGTTATTCACGTTTGGCGTAGCGGTAGCGGTTGCGCTCGGGTCGGGTTCCCCCGCACTTCCCAAGTGGTGTGGAATCGAATTGTCCAAAAGCTGCCACCGCGCATACTGGCAGTTGCCCCTCAAATATGTTTCCCCCGCGTTGTGAACCCGGCAGTGCCGGAGCCATCCTACGGAGTACGAATGGCGGCCCGCAGCGCGAGCCAACCCGACCCCGAAGCTTTCGCCTCACGAATGGAATCGGCCCTCGTCGCCCAGATTGGCGCGGCCCGCTTCCAGATGTGGTTCGGCGCGAGCAGGGTTCTGTTCGTCCCCGGCCAAGGCGAAGCCATCGTTGCCTTCGCCAGTGAAGAATTCCACAAGTGGCTCGAACACACCTTCGGCGGGGCCATCCGCACCGCGGCCCACCGCGTGTTGGGCGCCGATGCCAATGTGCGCTTTGTCACCGATGCCGAGCTCTTCAAGCCGGAATCGATCGAACCGCTCGAAGCGGAAGCCTTCGGCCCGCCGACGGGCAAAAAGAGCTTCGACAATCCCACGACAACGAGCCGCAAGCCGAAGGAAGGCCCGACTCGCCGTTGGAAAACGCTCGCCGATTTCATCGTGGGTGCCTCGAACAGAGTGGCCCACGCGGCCGCGCTCAGCGCCATAGAAAATCCCACCGATTGCGGCAATCCGCTCGTGCTGCACGGCCCGGTGGGCACCGGCAAAACGCACCTCCTCGAAGGCATCTACGTCGGCCTGCGCCGCAACCACCCCGAGTTCAAACCCCGATACATCACCGCCGAGGATTTCACCACCCGCTTCGTGCAAGCGAGCCGCTTCGAGAAGCACGATGCGTTCCGCCGGCAGTTCCGCGAATGCGATGCCTTGTTGATCGACGATCTGCATTTCCTCGCCACGAAGCCCGGCACGCAACGCGAGTTCGTCCATACTCTCGATTCGCTCGTCGCCGATGGGCGGTTGGTCGCGGTTACCACCGATTGCCATCCGCGGCTCGCCGAGGAGTTGATGCCCGAACTGGTGGATCGTTTGGTGGGCGGAGCCGTGTGGCCCGTGCAACCGCCGGACGATCAAACCCGCCACGAAATCTTGAAGAAGAAATCGGGGGGCAGCCCGGCGATCCCGGAATCGGTGCTGAAATTCCTCGCGGGGAATCTTCGCGGGAACGTCCGCGAACTCGAAGGGGCGATCCACAGCATCCGCCATTTCGCCAAGCACACGGGGCGACCGGTCGAACTCGGCATGATCCGCGAAGCCCTCGGCGATCTCCTGCGGCACGCGGTGCGCACGGTTTCCGTGCAAGACGTTGACGACGCCGTATGCCGGGTGTTGCGGTTGGCCTCGGGGGCACTGCAATCGAAAGCCCGCACCTGGGCGACGAGCCACCCGCGCATGCTGGCGGTCTTCCTTTGCCGCAAGCACACTTCGGCCACGCACGGGGAAATCGCCAAGCACTTCGGGGCGCAAACCCACAGCGCCGCAGTAGCCGCCGAGAAGCGGGTGCGGGCGTGGATTCAGAAAGACGAGAAGCTCACCGTGGGCGAACGAATGTGGTCCATCCGCGATCTCGTGGATCGGCTGGAGCGGGAATTGCAGCGGTAACTGCGGGCCGTTACGATTTCGGTGGTAAAGAGTCTTCGCCTCCAAACCGCAAACGGTATCGTTATGCCAAAGAAAACACATCGCAAGTTGCCTTCCACCGGTTCGGCCTCGGCAACGATCCAAGAGTTGCAAGCCGCACTCATGAAACAGAAAAAGGCCGATCTGGTGGAGTTCTGCCTGCAATTGGCCCGCAAAGATACGGCACTACTTCGTCAATTCATGTCCACTTTCCAAGTGTCAACACCCCGTAAGGATCTTGTGGCCACAATTCGCAGGGCGATTGTCGAGGCAACGGAATACGATGATCGCGATCTCAATCGCAACTTCGATTACAATTCGGAAGCGTACGAAGATGTTCAAATAAACTTGGGCCGCCTGATTCAGAACGGCGAGCATTGCGCCGCGATGGAACTCGCATTGGAATTGATGGAACAGGGAAGCGAACAAGTCGAGGCGAGCGACGAAGGGTTAATGACAGAAGACATTGAACACTGTCTGAGCGTTGTGATTTTGGCCCTGCCGAACAGCGATCGATTACCGCGTGATATTTTGGCAGCGCTTCCGGCGGCATCGTCAGATCGGCATCGAGGATCATCAGCACATCGCCGGTCGCGGCGGCAAAACCCTTGCGAACCGCGTCGCCCTTGC
>Ga0105044_10015873_pt1 | contig 10179 bp, 7 predicted proteins | sample MAT01_FD_78092 | JGI IMG/M metagenome (GOLD analysis project Ga0105044, IMG submission 78092) | Freshwater microbial communities from Lake Fryxell liftoff mats and glacier meltwater in Antarctica - MAT-01 | ecosystem: Environmental > Aquatic > Freshwater > Ice > Liftoff microbial mat | place...
CCGCATCGAGCGCAAGGGGCTCACCCTGTCGGCCGTCGCGCTGCGCACGGCCGATACCGCCCTCGCCGAGGCCCACTACGCCGAGCACGCCGACAAGCCATTCTTCGATGAGCTGGTGAGCTTCCTCACTCGCTCACCCGTGGTGGCGATGATCGTCGAGGGTCCAGCGGACAACACCTGGGAACTCGGCCGCATTCTGATCGGCAAGACGCAGGTCGCCGACGCCGCACCGGGTTCCATCCGTGGCGACTTCGCCACCACCACCAACGAGAACTTGGTCCACGGCTCCGACGGTCCCGAGTCCGCCGAGCGAGAGATCGCCCTCTGGTTCCCCGGCTCCTGACCGCCCCGCCCCGCTCTTCCCCGCCGGATTTGCGGGAACTTCGTACCGCTGGGAGCAGTATCTGGTTTCGAGGGGTACGAAGTTCGTTGGCTGGGGACGGTCCACCCGCCGGCTGGGGACGGTCCACCCGCCGGTCAGCGCGTTCTGCTAGGGCAATTGTTGCAATTCGGTGACGACCGCTAGGCTTCTGCCGACGAAGGAGGAGCGCGCGAGGTGCCCTTGTGGGTTCCCCGCCGCTGCCGTACCCTTCGATCGCCGTCGCTGTTGCCCTGTGGAGTGCCCGTCACATGAGTGCTGACAACCCGTTCTCCTCGATCATGGGCCGTGACATGGCGGTCGACCTGGGCACCGCCAACACCCTCATCTACGTGCGGGGACGCGGCATCGTGCTGAACGAGCCGTCGGTCGTCGCCGTGAACGTCAAAGACGGCCGTCCGCTCGCGGTGGGCCTCGAGGCCAAGCGCATGATCGGGCGTACTCCGGCGCACATCCAGGCGATCCGGCCCTTGAAGGACGGCGTCATTGCCGACTTCGAGATCTGCGAGAAGATGTTGCGCTACTTCATCCACCGGGTGCACCAGCGCCGATGGGTGAAGCCCCGCATGGTCATCTGTGTTCCGTCGGGCATCACCGGAGTGGAGCAGCGTGCGGTGCAGGAGGCGGCCGAGTACGCCGGAGCCCGCAAGCCCGCGTACATCATCGAGGAGCCCATGGCGGCTGCGATTGGTGCGGGGCTGCCAGTCCAGGAGCCCACGGGCAACATGATCGTCGACATCGGCGGCGGCACCACCGAGGTGGCGGTCATCTCGCTGGGGGGCATCGTCTCGAGCCAGTCGGTCCGCGTCGGCGGCGATGAACTCGATGATGCGATCATCCAGTACATCAAGAAGGAGTACAGCTTGGCGCTCGGCGAGCGCACGGCCGAAGAGGTGAAGATCGCCCTGGGATCGGCGTGGCGCCTCCAAGAAGAGATGCACGCAGAGATCCGTGGCCGCGACCTGGTCACGGGCCTGCCCAAGACCATCGTGACCACAACCGAAGAGATCCGTGAGGCCATCGAGGAGCCCGTCGCTTCCATCTGCGATGCGGTCAAGGTCACCCTCGACAAGACCCCGCCGGAGCTGGCGGCCGACATCATGGAGCAGGGCATCGTGCTCGCCGGTGGTGGTGCGCTGTTGCACGGCCTCGACGCTCGGCTCACGCACGAGACCGGGATGCCCATCATCATCGCTCAGAACCCTCTTGAGTGCGTGGCCATCGGCTCGGGCCAGTCGCTCGAGGAGTTCGAGGCGCTCAAGGGCGTGCTGTTCTCCACCAGCCTCCAGAACTAACCCGCCCGCGTCGGCACCGTGGCCTATCCCCGTCGATCGTCTCGCACCCCGCGCTCCCGGTTCACGCTTGCTCTCCTGCTCCTGACGGCGGTCACCGTGCTGGTGCTCGACCTGCCCGGCACCGGCCCGCTCGATCCGGTCCGCAACGTCGTGGCTGCTGCCTTTCGTCCGGTGCGGGCGGTGGGTAACGCCGTGTTCGAGCCACTCAGCAACGGGTGGAAGGGCGCATTCGGCTACGGCGATCTCGAAGACGAGAATGCGCGCCTGCGAGGCGAGCTCGACGAGCGCGACGGACTCGAGGCCGAGGTCGAGCGGCTCGAACGGGACAACGCGGAGCTTCGCAAGCTCCAGAACCTCGAGGTCGCCGACGAGCGCACCAAGGCAGCGAAGGTCGTCTCGGGTCCGATCACCAGCTTCGAGCAGACCCTCGAGATCGACGCCGGCACCTCGGGCGGGGTTCGACGGGGCATGGCCGTGGTCACTGGCGGCGGGATCCTCGGGCGCGTTTCCGATGCCAAGGGCTCGAGCGCCACGGTGGAACTGCTCACCTCGCCGTCGGTACGCATTGGGATCAGCACCAAATCGGGCGATATCGGTCTCGCGCAGGGGCAGGGGAGGGGGCGCCCGCTGCTGATCACGCTCGATCGTGACGTGCGGCTCAGCGAAGGCGACTTCGTCTACACGGCGGGCATCGATCGCACGGCCATTCCCGGTGACGTCTCGGTGGGCAAGATCTCGAAGGTGACCGAGGCTGCCGATGGCGCGCCTCGGGTCATCGAGGTGGAGCCAACGGCAGACCTCGGGTCGCGTTACGTGCGTGTCGTGTTGCGCGAGGCGCCCCGGTGAGTCCGGGCCGGATCGCTGCTGTCGTGTTGGGAGCACTCGTGCTCCAAGCGACGCTGTTGTCGAGGTTCTCCTACGAGGGGGCTCGTCCCGACGTGATGATCCTGCTTGCGGTAGTGGCCGGGTACCTGGCCGGACCCGAGCGAGGGGCGATCGTGGGTTTCGCAGCGGGCATGTCGCTCGACGTGCTGCTCTCGACCCCGATGGGACTCTCGGCGCTGGTGTACACGGTGGTTGGCTACGGGACGGGAACCGTTACCGCTGGGGCGGTGCGCAACTCGCGCTGGATTCCCGTGGTGGTGGCCGCGGTCGGAAGTGGCCTCGCCATGATCTTGTATGCCCTGGCCGGGACCGTTCTGGGCGAGCCGACCCTCGACGGGCCATCGCTCGTCGCTATCGTCGTGTACGTCGCTGCGGTGAATGCCGTGCTTGCGCCGCTTGCGGTCAAGGCCCTGGGCTGGGCCATCACCCCCGATCGAGAACGCCACCGACCCTTCGTGCTCCGATGACCTCCGACAACTCCCGGCACCGGCTTGGCCTGCTTGCCGTGACTGCGCTGTCGCTGTTTGGAGCCCTGTTCGCCCGGCTGTGGTTCCTCCAGGTCGTCGAGGGTGACAGCTTCACCTTGGTGGCCGAGGGAAACGCCACCCGTGAAGTCGTGATCCCTGCCCCGCGCGGCCGCATCCTCGACCGCAACGGCATCGTGTTGGTGGAGAACCGGGAGTCCGTGGTGCTCGGCATCGAAGCCGAGGCGTTCGCGGCGCTCACCGAGGGCAAGCAGGATGCGGTGCTCGGACGGTTGGTCACCGAACTGAACCGACTCCGAACACCGGTGGACCAGCTGACCTCCGAACGGGTGGAGGCGTTGCTGGGTGATCCGCGGTTCTCGCCGTTTCGCCCGATCCCGGTTGCCGAGGATCTCACGGTGGAGCAGGAGGTCTATTTCGCCGAGCAGGTTGACCTCTTCCCATCGATCGTGGTGGAGCGGGCCACCGTGCGGTCCTACCCCCACGGGTCGCTTGCCGCCCACGTACTCGGCTACGTCGGACCTCTCAGCGACGAGCAATGGCAGCGCCTCGAGAACGACAACGACGCCGACAAGCCCTATGCCCAGACCGACGAGATCGGCAAGGCCGGCGTTGAGGCCTCCTACGAGCGCTTCTTGCGGGGCACGCCTGGCCAAAGGGTGTACGAGGTCGATCGCCTAGGAGCGGTGGTACGCGAGATCGAGTCCGAACGGCGCGAGCCCGGACTGGGCGATGACCTCTACCTGGCCATCGATGCCCGGGTCCAGGCCGAGACCGAAGCGGCGCTGCGCTCGGGTCTCGCGAAGCGACGCGAGACCCAAGGCGAGCTCGGTCGGTACCCAGCCGAGGCCGGTGCCGCGGCCATCGTGGACCCGCGCAACGGCCAGGTCATGGCGATGGCGTCCTATCCCACGTACGACCCGGAACAACTCGTGGGCGGCATCAGCTGTCCGACGTGGCGGGATCTCCAAGGATTGCCCCGTGAGGGCAAGTGCGGCTCGGCGATGACCCGCGAGATCGAGCTGCTCACCAAGGACGGGTCGCCCCCCATCGCCAAGTTGCTCAACCGTGCCATCCAGGGCACCTATCCGGCCGCGTCGACCTTCAAGCTGGGGTCGTCGCTTGCCGGGGTGAACCTGGGTCTCATCGATCCGGCGGAGTTCGTGGCGGACCCGGGCTACTACGACATCCCCGGCTGCACCGGCGCCGAGGATTTCTGCAGGGTGAGCAGCCCGAGCGCCGAGAATGGTGGTGTGGGTTCGGTCGATCTCGCCCGGGCCCTCACCGTGTCGAGCGATTCGTTCTACTACCGCGTCGGCAACAACTCGTGGGCGCTCTACAAACAGGAGAAGGTCGGGCCAGAAGCCTTTCAGGATGAGGTGCGCAAACTCGGCTTCGGTGAGCCCACCGGTGTGGACCTCACGAGCGAGGCTGCTGGCCGCATCCCCGGTCCTGAGTGGCTGGCCGAACTCGATGTTGCCATCAACGGCGGAAAGACCGACGCCGGCAAGTGGGGCTCGGGCAACAGCATCAACATGGCCATCGGGCAGGGCGATGTCTTGGTGACACCGTTGCAGAACGCCAACGCATATGCCGCCTTTGCCAACGGCGGCACCTTGTATGAGCCCTCGCTGCTCGACCGCGTCACCCGCTCCAACGAGCCCGACGCGCTCGTGGTGCGCCACGAGCCCGTCACGATCCGCACCGTCGACTGGGGTCAGGCCTACGGCGACATGGTGCGAGGATTCGACGGCGTGACTCGCAGTGACGACGGATTCGCCACGGCGCTGCGGGCCTTCGAAGGGTTCCCGCACGACACCTGGTCCGCCGCGGGCAAGACGGGAACGGCTGAGACCGGGACCGACGCCAAGCCGAAGGAAGACCATTCCTGGTTCGTCGGGTGGGGGCCGTCGGCGGCATCGCGGTACAGCGCCGCGGTGATCATGGAACACAGTGGCTCGGGTGGCTCCGCAGCCGCTCCGGCCGTGCGACAGATCTTCGAGGCCATCGCCCGCAACCAACTGGATCTGGTCGATCTCGATGCCGTGGCCGACCCGTTCGCCAACGGCACCACCATCGATGCCGAAGCCGCCCTGGGCGCGAACTGATGGCGACCACCTACCGCCCCAAGAACCAGCGACGGCACCGCGTCCATCGGCCGATGGCCAACTTTCGCTCGAACCCGGCGTCGCCGTTCCGCCACGTCGACTTGGTCCTCGTGGGAGCCATCTTGGCCGTGAGCCTCACCGGAGCGCTGATGGTCTACAGCACCACGCGGGGCCCCACCCCGCCCTTCGACAATGGGTACCTGCTGCGGGTCATGGTGTTCATTGCCATCGGGTCGGTCCTCATGGGGGCGGTCGCACTGTTCGACTACCGACGGCTGCGCGACTACTGGCCGTTCATCTATGGCGGCAGCGTGCTGTTGTTGGTCCTGGTGCTCATCCCTGGCATTGGTTCGCGCACCAGGGGCACCCAGGGCTGGTTCCAACTTCCCGGCTTCCAGCTCCAGCCTTCGGAGCTGGCCAAGCTCGGGATGATCATCGGATTCGCCGGGTTGGCGTCGCAGTTCCGTGGTGACCTCGACAATGGGCGAGTGGTCATGCTGCTCGGCATCTGTGGCGCTCCCATGTTCCTCGTCCTTCTGCAGCCCGACCTCGGCACCACCTTGGTGTCGGTCGCGGTGGCGTTCGCGCTCTTGTTGGTGGCCGGCGTCCGGCCTCGGATCCTGGGTGGGCTGGCCCTGGTCGCGATCCTGGGCGTCACGTTGGTCTTCACCTCGGGGGTGCTGAAGGAGTACCAGGTCGCCCGGCTCACGACCTACGTCCGCCAGGACCAGCAGGCCAGCACGGAGATCGATGAAGAGGCCCGTTTCAACCTCGACCAGTCGAAGACGGCCATTGGTTCGGGCGGGCTCTGGGGCCAAGGGCTCTTCGAAGGAACCCAGACCCGGCTGAAGATCGTCCCTGAGCAGCGAACGGACTTCATCTTCTCGGCAGTCGGGGAGCAACTTGGTTTCGTCGGCTCAGCGGGGCTGCTCTCGGTGATGGGGGTGATCGCGTGGCGGGTCTGGAGGGCCGCGCAGCTGGCTCGAGACGAGTTCGGCACGCTCTTGTGCACCGGGATCATGGTGATGCTCGTGGTCCAGATCTTCGAGAACGTCGGCATGACCATGGGCATCATGCCGATCACGGGCATCCCCCTCCCGTTCGTGTCCTACGGCGGTTCTGCGCTGTTGACCATGTTCTTGAGCATGGGCCTCGTGCTCAGCGTGCACATGCGGCGCTTCTCCTGATCGTCCACCCGTCGCGAGGGTGAATACCGGTTGTCGTGGGGTTGGCCGGTAGAATCCCTCGGTCATGACTGTCTGGACCCAGCTCGAGCCCCTGCTCGCCAAGGTGCAGAAGCCAGCCCGCTACATCGGGTGCGAAGACGGGGCCTACGAGCCCAACCACCACCCCGGTGCCGCGAGCTGGCTGCTCGCCTACCCCGATACCTATGAGATCGGCCTGCCCAATCAGGGGCTCCAGATCCTCTGCGAGATCGTGAACGAGCGCCCTGACGGCGCCGCCGAACGCACCTACGCCCCCTGGGCCGATCTCGAGGAGCTCATGCGGGAGCACCGGCTTCCGCTGTTCTCGGTCGATACCCACCGGGCTGCGGCTGACTTCGACATCTTGGCGTTCAACCTCAGCGCCGAACTCACCTACACCAACCTGATCAACATGATCGACCTCGCCGGATGCCCAGTCCGGGCGGCCCACCGCTCACCGACCGACCTGCTCATCGGGGTCGGTGGGCACTGCACCTACAACCCGGAGCCCATCGCCGCGTTCTGCGACTTCGTGGTGCTGGGCGATGGCGAAGAGGTCGTCGGCGAGATCACCGCGGCGGTTGCGGCGTGGAAGGCGGCCGGCAAGAAGGACCGTCTCGAGATCCTCCGTGCCCTGGCCGGCATCACGGGCGTCTACGTGCCGCAGCTCTACGACGCCGTGTTCGCCGACGGCATGCTGGTCGAGACGGTGCCCAACGATCCAGCGGCACCGGCCACCATCGAGAAGCGGACGATCGCCGACCTGGGCGAATGGCCCTACCCGCGCCAGCAGCTGGTGCCGCTGACCGAGGTGGTCCACGACCGGCTCAACGTCGAGGTCTTCCGCGGCTGCACGCGCGGGTGCCGCTTCTGCCAGGCGGGCATGATCACCCGGCCGGTGCGCGAGAGGCCGGCCGAACAGGTGCGCATGATGGTGTCCGAGGGTCTCAAGCGCACGGGGTACGACGAGGTGGCGCTGACGTCGTTGTCCACGGCGGACTTCTCGGGCATCGAGCAGGTCGTCATCGACACGGTGAACGATCCCGACTGCGGGGGCCAGATCTCGGTGTCGCTGCCGTCGCTTCGAGTCGACGCTTTCACCGTCGGGATCGCGGGCGAGATTCAAAAGGGCCGTCGCACCGGCCTCACGTTCGCCCCCGAAGCCGGCACCTGGCGGATGCGCCAGGTCATCAACAAGCTCATCCGCGAAGAAGATCTCTATGCCGCCGTGCGCTCTGCCTACTCGCAGGGATGGCGGCGAATGAAGCTCTACTTCCTCACCGGTCTGCCCACCGAGACCGACGAGGACACGCTTGGCATCGCCACCTTGGCGCGCAACTGCGTGGCCATCGGCAAGGAGTACCACAAGAACCCCTCGGTCACGGTCTCGCTCGGTGGGTTCGTCCCGAAGCCCTTCACCCCGTTCCAGTGGTTCGGCCAGAACACCCGTGAGGAGCTCCAGCGCAAGATCTACCTCTTGCGCGACGAACTCCGACGAGACCACGCCATCAAGCTGAAGTGGCACGACCCGAAGGCGTCGATGGCTGAAGGGTTGGCCAGTCGAGGCGATCGACGGATGGCCGATGTCATCGAAGACGTGTGGCGCCACGGGGGCACGTTCCAGGAGTGGTCCGAGCACTTCGACCTTCAGCTGTGGCTCGATGCCCTCGAGCGCGCTGGGCTGCGCGAAGAGGACTTCGTCTACCGCCATCGCACCGAGGATGAGGCACTCCCATGGGATCACCTCTCCGCCGGGCTGCACAAGGACTTCCTCTGGCAGGACTGGCGCGATGCGTTGGCCGAGGTTGGCCTCGAGGACTGCCGGTGGACGCCGTGCTACGACTGCGGCGCCTGCACGGGCTACGGCATCGAGCATGTGGTTGCTTCGGCGGTTCCGCCAGCAGGTGGATCGCAGGGCACCGGGCAGGATCTCTCCGTCGGCGGCGAGGTGCCGGTCACGCTGCTGGCCTCCAAGCCAGTTGGCGCCACGGCGCGGTCATGAGGGTCCGCATCCGGTTCACCAAGCTCGGCAAGATCCGCTGGACCAGCCACCGAGACATCGCTCGGGTATGGGAGCGGGTCATCCGCCGTGCCGGTCTGCCCGTGGCCTACTCGCAGGGCTTCTCTCCCCACCCCAAGCTGCACTTCGGTCTGGCGTTGTCGACCGGTCACGAGTCGCTCGCCGAGTTCATCGACATCGACCTCGATGACGCATCGCCCGTACTCCCCGGTCCCGCCGAGTTGGCCGCGCTGCCTGCTCGCCTCACCGACGTCTTGCCGGTGGGGCTCGTCGTCGAGTCCGTGGGCGTCGTCTCCACCTCCAGCATGTCGCTGCAGCAGGCGGTCGTCAGCTGCGAATGGCACATCGAGATCCGGGGCGTCACCCCCGACGACGCCGCCGCTGCGGTGGCGTCGGTCATGGCCTCGCCATCACTCGTCATCACCCGCCAGCGCAAGGGAAAGGACGTCACCGACGATGTCCGCCCATATGTGCTGGACCTCGTCGTCGTCGGACCGACCGACGCCGGCACCCAGATCCATGCGCATCTGGCCACCCAACCCCGCGGTCTCCGGGTGAGCGAACTGCTCATCGTTTTGGCCACTGGTGGCGAAGAAGGCCAGGTCCGCCGGACCAAGCAATGGACGCTGGTCGACGGCGCCCGGACCGAGCCCCTTGCGGGGCCGTCTGCGGCGACGTCGGCCCCGCTCGCCGAACGGCGGGCGTCATGAGAAGGGATCGCAACCATGACCGATACGGACGCCGGGGATCTCCCCAGGCCAACGCCAACGCCAACGCCCACTCCCTCCACCTCGGAGCGGGCTGACCCGGTCGCCGCACCCAGCGGGGAAGCAGCAACAGCAGGGCCAGGAACGGCCGAAACCGACGACGGCACGCCGAAGCCGCGCCGACGCGGGTCGCGCGGGGGTCGCAACCGCAGCCGGCCTCGCGCTGAGGGGGCTGAGGAGGCAGACGGCGACAACCTCGACGACGGCGACGGCGACGGCGACGGCGACGGTGACGGTGCCATGCCCGAACTGCCCGATCGACATCGCGAGAACAGGCCTTCGGCTGCCGCGGCTGAGGCCGCCCTGGTCCGTCGGCCACAGATCGGCGACACACGGCCTGCGCCCGACGCTCCCGCGTCCACCAGTGTCACCGGCGGAGCCGACGATGCGCCGGGTGGCGGCGAGGATGGTGCGGCCAAGCCCCGCCGACGCCGGCGAGGCGGACGCGGTCGCGGCGGCGGCAGCGGGGGGCAATCGGGCCAGGGCAACACCACGAACCAGGGCAACGCCACGAACCCGGGCGGCGCGGCCAAGGTCGGCGGAAAAGGTCGCCAGGGCCAAGCCAACAAGCGTCGGCCGTCGTCTGATCCGATCACGGCCATCACCGACGATGCTCCGATCGACCTTGATGAGCAGACGCTGCTCAAGCGGCGAGGAAAGGAGCGCAACGGCAAGGCGCTCGGCCGTTACCTGATGGCGGTCCACGTCCAGCCCACGGCCACCCAGATCGCGGTGCTCGAGGGCAAAGCCCTCATCGAGCACTACGTGTCGCGCCCGGCCGACGACGTGCTGCAGATCCACGGCAACATCTACGTAGGCAAGGTCCAGAACGTGCTGCCGGGCATGGAGGCGGCTTTCGTCGACATCGGCACGCCGAAGAACGCGGTGCTCTACCGCGGCGACACCCGCCACGACCCCGAGGACCTCGACCAAAAGGGATCTAATCTGCGGATCGAGCAGATCTTGAAGGCCAAGCAGACCATCATCTGCCAGGTCACCAAGAACCCGATTGGGGCCAAGGGAGCACGGCTCACC
>Ga0105044_10015874_pt1 | contig 10179 bp, 12 predicted proteins | sample MAT01_FD_78092 | JGI IMG/M metagenome (GOLD analysis project Ga0105044, IMG submission 78092) | Freshwater microbial communities from Lake Fryxell liftoff mats and glacier meltwater in Antarctica - MAT-01 | ecosystem: Environmental > Aquatic > Freshwater > Ice > Liftoff microbial mat | place...
CCCGAACGGGTGCTCCCGAACACCCCCTCGGCCTGAGTATGGTTCGAGGGTCCGACTCCGAAAGGCCCTCGCTGTGCGTCGTCTGTCCTGTCCGGCCGTCCTGGCTGCTCTGCTGATGATCCTGCTCCTGGCCCCGCCGGCCAACGCCGGCCCCGATCCCAAGCCCGAGGGCGCGCCGGCCACCCCGGCGGCGCCGGCTGAACCCTCCTCCACCGAGGCCGAAGAGGCGGTGCTGGCCGGGCTCACCCAGATCGACGCCGGCTACGACCTGAGCTGTGGGCGCACCACCACCGGCCAGGTCCGCTGCTGGGGCGAGAACGACATCGGCCAGCTCGGCCAGGGCGACCGGAACCCCCGCACCTTCGCGGTGACGGTGAAGAACGCGGCGGGCAACGGACCGCTGACCGGCGTCGTACAGGTCGCGGTCGGCGACGACCACGCCTGTGCCCTGCTGACCAGCGGCGAGGTCCGGTGCTGGGGCGACAACAGCGACTTCGAGCTGGGCAGCGGGTTCATCTCCAACGACAAAACCCGCCCCGTGCCCGTGGTGGGCCTCAACGGGACCGGGCGCCTCAGGAACGTCGTGGCCATCGGGGCCGAGAGCGACGGCGCCTGTGCCCTGTTGAGCAACCGGGAGGTGCGGTGCTGGGGTGCAGACGACTTCGGCCAGCTGGGCAACGGCAACCCGCTGACCGACTCGAACAAGCCGGTCGTGGTCAAGGGCACGGGGGGCACGGGCCGACTCGGCAACGTCACCCAGATCGACCCCGGTTTCGACAACGCCTGCGCCCGCCTGGCCAATGGGCAGGCCCGCTGCTGGGGCTACAACGACGAGGGCGAACTGGGCAACAACACGACCACCGGCTCGCCCTTCCCCGTGGTGGTCAAGAACCTGGCCGGCGGGGGTCCGCTCACCGGCGTGACCCAGGTGTCCATCGGCGGTTACGTGGGCTGTGCCCGGCTGGCCAACGGCCAGGCCCGCTGCTGGGGCGACAACGCCGAGGGCTCGGTGGGCGCCGGCACCACAACCAACCGATACCGGCCCCCTGACCGGCGTCGTGGAGATCTACACCGGCAACGACCACGCCTGCGCCCGGGTCAACGGCGGCCAGGCCCGTTGCTGGGGCTCGACCGCCAAAGGCCAGGTCGGCGACGGCACCGCGCTCAATGGTCCCGACCGCCTCCTGCCCCGGGCCGTGCGCAACCTCGCCAACAACGGCAACCTGACCGGCATCGTCCGGCTGCGCACCAACCAGGACCACACCTGCGTCATCGTCGGCGGCGGCCAGGCCCGCTGCTGGGGTGACGGCGAAGATGGCCAGTTGGGCAACGGCGGCAGCGTGAACAAGTCCCGGCCGGTGGTCGTCCGCACCTGATCCGAAGGTTCCGGGCGGGGACCATCGGTCCCCGCCCGGGAGCGGGTCAGCGGTACTCGGGGTTCGGGAAGTCGAACCGGCAGCCCGCGTCCCAGGCCGAACGCTGGTTGCCGTGGACGGGGATCCCGCCCTGGTCCTTCAACATCCGGGCCAGGTGCATGAGGTTCCAGGTCATGAACGTCGTGTTCCGGTTGGTGAAGTCGTTCTCGGGCCCGCCGCTGCCCTCGTCGAGGTAGGAGGGCCCGGGGCCGGCCTCACCGATCCAGCCCGCGTCGGACTGGGGCGGGATCGTGTAGCCCAGGTGCTGCAGGGAGTAGAGGACGTTCATGGCGCAGTGCTTCACCCCGTCCTCGTTGCCGGTGACGAGGCACCCGCCCACCCGGCCGTAGTAGCGGTATTGGCCCTCGTCGTTGAGGAGGTGGGAGTTCCCGTAGAGGCGCTCGATGACCTGGGTGCACACCGAGGACTTCTCCCCCAGCCAGATCGGCGTGCAGAGCACGAGGATGTCGACGGCCATCACCTTGTCGAAGATGCCCGGCCAGTCATCCGCGTCCCAGCCGTGCTCGGTCATGTCCGGCCACACACCGGTGGCGATGTCGTGGTCGAGGGCCCGGATCATCTCCACCTCGACCCCGTTGGCCTCGAGGATGCCCATCGCGATCTTCGCCAGCCCTTCGGTGTTGGACACCTCGGGCGACTTCTTCAGCGTGCAGTTGATGAAGAGGGCACGCAGGTCGGAGTAGTCGACGGTGGTCGTCTCGGATGCGGTCATGGTCCTTCTGTCCCCCCGACCGACCGGGCGTTACACCGAGCGATGCCCTTCACCGAAGAACGTGAGGGCCTCGTCGACCGTCGGGACCGCACCGAGCTCGAGGCTGGCCCCGAACGGCTCGTTCCAGAACCCGCCGATCGACGGCGGTGACCACGGTCCGACGTAGAGGTAGGGCCACGGGTGGCCCACGTCGCCCGGAGAGAGGCCGTAGTTCACCTCGGCGAAGCTGGTGGCGACCTCGCCCACCGCGTGCAGCGAGCGGCGGGTGGTGGCCAGGGTGTCGGGATCCAGCATGGCGACTCCGTCTCTCGAGTGGCGCCGACGTCACGGCGTGTAACGCGAAGCCGTCCGCCCAGACGGTTGGGCCATGACCCACCAGGTGGACCCACGCGCCGTGGTCGGTCACCATGCCTGCTCGTGGCCACGCCTTCCGAGGACTTCGATGACGAGCGGCTGCTCGTGGCCGCGCTCCGGCGGCGGGACGAGGTGGCGTTCGCGTGGTTGCTCGACCGCCACGACGCCTCGCTGCGGCGGGTGGCGTCGACCTTCGTGCGCACGGGGGCCAGCGCCGAGGAGGTCGTGCAGGAGACCTGGCTGGCCGTCATCGCGGGCATCGACCAGTTCGAGGAGCGCTCGACGGTCAAGACCTGGGTGTTCCGGATCCTGATGAACGTCGCCCGCACCCGCGCCACCCACGAGCACCGGATGGTGCCCTTCGCCGACCTCGGGCCCGCCGCCGACGACGCCCCGGCCTTCGCCCCCGAGCGCTTCCGGACCGGCCTCCGCTACCGCGGCCACTGGCGGGAGGGCGCGGGCCCGACGCCCTGGGACGAGCAGCCCGTGGAGCGTCTGCAGGCAAGAGAGACGCTGGCCCTCGTGCAGCGGGCCATCGCCGACCTGCCCGAGCGCCAGCGGGCCGTCATCAGCCTGCGGGATGTCGACGGCTGGTCCTCGGCTGAGGTCTGTGACCTCCTGGACCTCTCCGAGGGCAACCAACGGGTGCTCCTGCACCGGGCCCGGGCCCGGGTCCGACAGGCCCTGGAGGACCGGTTCGAGGCAGTCCGCTCGTGAGCGGGCGCCCAAGCCCGGGGAACCGCCCGGAGCGGCGACCCCTCGGTCACCCCGGTCTGGTTCCTGACCGCCCCCGGCGTCGGAGGATCGACTGCGTCGACGTCGTCGAGACGGTGACCGACTACCTCGACGACGCCCTGGACGCGGACGAGCGCGGCCGCATCGACCGGCACCTGGCCGAGTGCCCGGACTGCGCTCGGGTCCTGGCCCAGTGGCGGACGGTCATCGCGCTGTCCGGCCGACTGGGCGACGGGGCCGTCGACGGGGTCGACCCCGTCACCCGCGAGCAGCTCCTGGTCGCCTTCCGCGCCGAGCCCCCGACCCCCTGACCACCTGTTCTGGCACCGGATCTGCCGGTCCAGGGCGGCAGATCCGGTGCCAGAAGCGGGGGTGGGGGGACCAGACTGCGGGGATGCTGGATCACGAGGGGATCATCCGGGCCGAGGCCGAGGGCATCGCCGGCGCCGGCGAGGAAGCCGACGGGGCGAGCCCGGTGCCGGGGACGGACTGGAGGCTGGCCGACCTGCTCGACCACGTCGGCCGCCTGTCCTGGTTCTTCTCGGGCCGGACCCGCAAGGCCGGCGGCGGGGACTTCTATGACCCCGACCGGCCCGAGGGGACCACACCGTCGAACTGGCTCCGGGAGGGGGCAGCCACCCTGTGCGAGCAGTTGACCGCCGCGGCCCCCGACGCCGAGATCAAGACCTGGGCCGGCCTCCAGCCGCCGTCGTGGCTCTGGCGGCGCATGACCCACGAGGTGGCCGTACACCGGTGGGACGCCCAGTCCGCCGTCGGCGCCCCCGGGCCCGTCGCCAACGAGGTGGCCGAGGACGGCATCGACGAGCTCCTCTCGGAGTTCACCCCCGCCGCCGACCTCGCCGGCGTGGCCGGGACCCTGCACCTCCACGCCACCGATGGGGACGGCGAGTGGTTCATGGACCCGACCGGCGACGGCCTCACCTGGGAACGCAGTCACACCAAGGCCGATGTCGCCGTCCGGGGCGCCACCTCCGAGCTGCTGCTGGTCCTGTGGGGTCGCCGGGACACCGACGCCGTCGAGGTCCTCGGCGACGCCTCCGTCCTCGACCGCTGGCGGTCCGCCACCCGTTTCTGACCCGGATGCGACCGGTCGACCGACAACGACGCAACCACGGCGCGGCCTCGGTTGTCCGTGGCCCAGTGGTGCCGCTCAGCCGAGCCCGCGGCCGGATGCCACGCGGAGTGGCCGCCCCCTTCCCTGCCTCAGTTGGCCGCGGCAACCAGAGGTGACCCCGTGCCCGGACATCCCACCGAGGGTGGTGCCGATCGGAACCCGGACGCGACCGTGCCCCGGCCGGACAGCCGGGGCACGGAGGGACTCGTCGGTTCCGAGGGGAACCTCGGGCGTCAGCTCAAGGCATCGACCACGTTGGCGTGGCCCTGCTTGTGGATGGCGGCGACCTCGTCGAGGTCGAGGTGGTCCAGGCGGTCCTGCCAGTCGCTGCGCTCGCCGATGGCGGCGGCGTAGTTGGCCTTGCGCTTGGCCACCCGGCCAATGCCGTCACGGGCGGGGGTCGGGGCCTCGTTGCCCTCGTACTGGGCCTCGATGCCTTCCTTCAGCATCTCCAGGGCCTCGGAACGGAGCTGGGAGATGCGGGACTCGGTCACCCCCAGGAACTCGGCCAGCTCGAGGCTGGTCCGGCCCTCCAGGAAGTAGCCGATGATGACCAGACGCTGACGCTCGGGCAGCAGGTCCACGGCATCCCGCAGGTAGGCGTGCAGCTCCCGGGCCTCGAGCTCCTCGAGGGGCTCGAGCTGGGTGCGGTCACAGAGGACGTCGACCAGGGTCAGGTCCTCCTCGGCGTCCTCGGTGACCTCGTGCTCGAGGGCCAGGACCACGGACCGGAACATGCGGTCCTGGAGCCGGTTGAGCTCGTCCATCGACATGCCCAGCTCCTGGGCCACCTCGGTCATGTTCGGGACCCGGCCCAGCTCGGTGGCCAGACGCTGCTCGGTCTGCTCCATCTTGCGGGCCAGGTTGCGCACCGAGCGGGGCGCCCAGTCCGCCGCCCGCACCGCATCGAGGATCGCTCCCCGGATGCGCTGGGCGGCGAACCGGTCGAACGGCACGCCTCGGCTGGCGTCGTAGCGGCGAGCCGCTTCGACCAGTCCGAGAGCGCCGGCTCGAGCCAGCTCCTCGCGGTCCACGTGGCGGGGGAAGTGCACCGCCACTTGGAACACGATGTGCCGAACCAGCGGCAGGTGTTCTTCGATCATTTTGGCATCGATGGCATCGCCCATCAGAAGTTTCGCCCTCCAGGGTTGTTGTAGCCATCGGGGTTACGGCGCGTCCCGCTGAAAGCTTTAGGACTTTCTTCGGATTTCCCCGGATTTCTCCGTGGGACCCCGATCAGACGCCGGCGCCGCCCTCGAACGCGGCGGCCCGGATGCCCCGTTCGGCCAGGTCGGCGAGGAGGGGCAGGGGGTCCTCCAGGGCAGCCAACCCGAAGGCGCCGAGGCGGGCGATGGTGCCGTCGCCCACGGCCCGGGCCGTCACCGCGGCCACGGCGCCGGCGGCCACCGCCGGCCGGTCCATGGCGCCGTAGACGATCACGTCGCGGCCGCCGGCCCGCGAGCCACGGACCTCGACCCGGATGGCCCCGGGACCACCTTCGGGGTGGGGCCGGCGCATCATGGGCAGGCGGGCCGTCAGGCGGTCCCGTCGGTTGGCGGCCTGACGAGCCGTCACCCGTTCCAGGGGACCGAAGGCGTCGACCAGCAGGAGCGGGTCGGGCACCGCGGCCCGGTAGCAGTCCCGCCCGCCGACGGGCTCGGGGAACCAGCAGAGCTCACGGCCCGAGCCCCCCGAGCGAGCCATCCAGCCGCCATCGCGCCAGTCCAGGCCGGCGGAGCCAAGGGCCCGGTGATGCTGCTCGGCACAGGCCGGCCCGCCGGTGCCGACCTTGGCCACGTGGATCTCGTCGACCTGGTCGAGGCCGGCGGCGGCGTGGCGGGCCAGTAGACAGCTCAGGCCCGGGGCGAAGCCGGCGCCGACGACCACCGTGGCGGAGCGCTCCACCGCCTCGGGGTCGAGGTCGAGCAGGGCCCGGACGTCGCCGACGTCGTCGGAGGTGGCCACCACCGAGGCCCCCTGCCGCAAGGCCTGGGCGCCGAGTTGCGCCTGGGTGCCGGCGGGCGTGGCCAGGAGGACCACGTCGGCCTCGGGCACCACGGCGTCGGAGGCCTCGGCCCGGGAGCCGAGGAGGTCGGCGACCTTGCGCCGGGTGGCGGCATCGACATCGGCCACCACCACGGTGTCGACCGCGTCGGTGGAGGCGAGCTGGCGGGCGGCCCGGGCCCCGGTGGCCCCGACCCCCACGACGGCGATCCTCATGGCGGGCCGGGGGTCAACGCAGCTCAGGTCCGTCGAGCTGGCGCCAGCCGCCGTCACTCGGCGGGGTGCCGCCCTTGCCCCGGACCCGGAACGCGGCCGCGAAGAGTCCGGCGACACCCACAGCGAGGAAGACCCGGCGAAGTCGTTGCATGAGGCTCCGGACCGTACTCGCCACCCGCCGATGACGCGATGCCGGCGACCCGGGAAGTGGTGGGGCTAGTTGGAATCGAACCAACGACCTCGCCCTTATCAGAGGCGCGCTCTAACCGACTGAGCTATAGCCCCGGGGAGGAGACACTGTACCGAGGCGTTGGTGTCAGGATCACCCCCCGCATCCAGTCACCGGCTCCGGCCACCAAATTGCGTCGACCAAGGTCGTAGAACGACCGAAAGTCACGCAGTTTCGAAAGGCGACCGTCAAGCGACCCGCCCTCGACGACCAGCAGCCCGACCCCACGCCCCTTCCCTGCGTCGGTCGCTGCCGCGGCCCGCTGGCCCCGCCAGCCGGGGCGAGCCCCCGGTGCGAGAGTCCCGCCCGGTGCCGCTTGCTGCGAGACTCGGCCCCATGGAGCTCCTCGCCCAGGGTCGGGACTGTGACATCTTCGACCGGGGCGACGGAACGGTGCTGCGGCGGTCCCGCAGGGCCTACGACCAGGGCCCCGAGGCCCGGATCATCGCCTACGTCGCCGAGCAGGGGTACCCCGTGCCCGTGGTCCACGAGCTGGCCGACGAGGGTCGGGATCTGATCATGGAGAAGGTGCCCGGCCCCACGATGGTCCAGGCCCTCGAGCGTCGGCCCTGGGGGGCCCGGGCGGTGGGTCGCCAGTTGGGCGAGCTGCACAGCCGCCTCCACGAGATCCCCGGTCCGCACTGGCTGCCCCACCTCCCCACGGGCGGCGCCCTCCTGCACTTCGACCTGCATCCCCAGAACGTGATCCTCGCCCCCGACGGCCCCGTCGTGATCGACTGGACGAACGCCTGCGTCGGCGAGCCAGGCGTCGACGTGGCCCGGGCGTGGGCCCTCACCGCCTGTGCCACCACCGACGTCGGTGGCGTGATCAGGCTCGCCCTAACGCGGGTCCGCCGGGCCCTCATCGAGGGCTTCCTGGACACCGTCGGGCGGGACGGCGCCCGGTCCGGCCTGGCCTACGCGGTGGAGCTGACCCTGCTCGACGAGAACATCAGCCCGGTCGAGAAGGAGCGCATGCGGGACCTCGTGGCCGAGGCAGCGACCTAGGAGACTGCCGAACAATCGAGCCACCGACAACGACGCAACCACGGGGGCCGGGATTCGCCCGCTGATGGCGGCGGCGCCGTCCGGCTGCTTTCGCCACCCTCCGTGGCCGAGAGGCGTGGACTCGGCCGATGTCAGCGAACTGGCACCGGAACCTCCGGCCGGTACCGGCAAATCCGGTGCCAGAACCGAGGTCGGCCACACCGGGTGATGCTCGCGGGGGTTCGAGCGGCTGGACCGCCCCCGACGACCGGCGGTCCGTCCCCCCGCCCCCGTGGTTGCCTCGGTGTCGTCCCTCGCGCCCGGGGCCGGATGGGTCAGGCGTCCTTCTTCTCGCGCTTGCGGGCGTCGGCCAGGTCCTGCTCGATCATGGTGATGCGCAGGCCGCCGGTGATGTCACAGATCAGGTTGAAGAGGACCGTCAGCAGCCAGATGAAGAAGATGGCGGCGATGGCGATCACCGCGCCGGCGGAGAGCAGGGCATCGAACATCTGCTCGGGGTTGAAGTTGAAGTCCTCGAAGCCCAGATCGATGATGAAGTCCTCGGTGTTCTCGACCGAGCCCGAGGTCACCGCGGCCCGCCAGACCAGGAGCGAGGCCAGGACGACCACCCCCCAGATGCAGGCCACGAAGATGGCGGCGACCTTGAACACCGACCACGTGTCGATGTGGCGGACCACGCGGCGCACCCGCCGGGCGGACGCCTTCATCTCAGCCCGGTGTTCCCGGCGGGACGGCTTCTTCGTCACCGGGGGGACGACCAGTTCGTCCGGCGCGGCGTCAGGCGCCGCCACCTCGTCGGGGGCGTAGGGCCCGTCGGTCAGGAGGTCCACGTCCACATTGGCGTCCATCTCGACGGCGTCGCCCACGATCTCGGCATCAGGGACGTCGACCAGGGTGTCGTTGGGGTCGTGCCCGACGGCGTCCTCTGCGGGCGCGTCGGGCGCGTCGATGGGATCGTCATCGTCCTCGAGGGTCGTCACGTCGCCCCCGTCGGGACCAGTGTCCGCCGGCACAGTTCGAAGTGTACGGGGTCGCTGACGGGCAGGGGTTGGCACAGGCCCGCGGCCGTGGCCACCGTGCGGAGGGTGGCGACGAACGCGCGGGGCACGTCGATGGCCAGGCCCCGTTCGTGCATGGAGGTCCCGGGGGGCGCCACCGGATAGGGGTTCAGGTGCCGGTTCGCCCAGAGGGCGGCCTGCTGGGCCGGGCTGCGCCAGCCCGAGCTGATGGGAACGGGGGCGCCGAGGAGGGCGGCGGCCCGGTTGACGGCGGCGAGCATCTCGGGGGTCAACCCCTCGACGCCGGACGCGGACGGGGGTGGGGCCTGGGCGCGGGCGATCGCATCGGCTCCCCCTACCCGCACGGTGACCGTGGCATCCCCCACCGTGCCTTCGACGGCGCTCGAGGTCGATCCGTTCATCCGGGCCAACTCGGCCGCGGCCTCCGGGCCCTCGGCCGCACCGGCCAGCGCTGCGGCGTCGGCGGCGGTCTGGGCCCGGGACTCGGCCAGGGCCCGGCTTCCCAGCTCCCCCAGCAGCAGGGCGGCCCCCATCGCCGCGGCCATGATCACCAGCACCAGGGGCAGGGCCTGGCCCCGTTCTTCTCGCCGCACGCGCCTCTCCTCGGTTCCATCCGGTCACGGGGGAAGCGACGAAATCACTGCTTCTGGCACCTGATTCGGCGGTCATGGCCGCCGAATCAGGTGCCAGAACGGGGTCAGTCCGGCTCCGGGGCCTCAGGGGCCTCGTCGACGGGGAGGGTCGGCGGGGCGACCTTGGGCCCATCCTCGGACTCGGTGAAGACGGGCGCCACCGCAACGACCGTCTCGCCGTCCTCCAGCCGCATGACCCGGACACCGGAGGCGTCCCGGCCCTGGGAGGAGATGTCCTTCACCGCGGTGCGGATCAGGGTCCCCTTGGAGGACACGAGGATGACCTCGTCGTCGAGCTTGACCATCCGACCGGTCACCACCGGGCCCTTCTGCGGGGTCATCTTGAACCCTTTGACGCCCATGGTGCCCCGACCCTTGCGGGGGTACTTGTCGATCTTGGTCCGCTTGCCGTAGCCCCCCTCGGTGATGCAGAGGAGGTCGGCGCCGACCTCGCTCACCGCGCAGGACACGACGGCGTCGCCCGCCCGCAGCTTGAGGCCCCGCACGCCGCCGGCGGTGCGGCCCATGGGCCGGACCAGGTCCTCGCTGAAGCGGACGGTCTGGCCGCTGCGGGCCACCAGGAAGATGTCGGTGTCCCCGCCGGTCTGGATGACCCGGACCAGCTCGTCGCCGTCCTTGAGGTTGATGGCGATGAGGCCGTCGCGGCGGGACGAGTCGTACTCGGTGAACTTGGTCTTC
>Ga0105044_10015875_pt1 | contig 10179 bp, 11 predicted proteins | sample MAT01_FD_78092 | JGI IMG/M metagenome (GOLD analysis project Ga0105044, IMG submission 78092) | Freshwater microbial communities from Lake Fryxell liftoff mats and glacier meltwater in Antarctica - MAT-01 | ecosystem: Environmental > Aquatic > Freshwater > Ice > Liftoff microbial mat | place...
CATCCACTACCCACGGCAGCGTGGATCAACCCACCACCAACGGCGGTCCTCAGCCCGAAATCACCACAGCCTTGCGCAGTAAATTCATAACGAATGGTGGCGCAAAGTCATTGACACATTCCGGGCGCGGACCGCTTCCGTGAAGACCCGCGATTCGTTGAAGCAGGCACTGGATGCGGCAACGACCGCCGCGAACAAGGCCGCCACGACACTGACAGAAGTCAAGACGCAGGAAGAAACGAGCAAGCAGGCGGCCGTGAAGCTTGCCGCGCAGAAGACGGAAAAGGCCCGGGACTTCGATGAACGGCTCACGGCGGCGCAGTTTGCTGACGCCGAAGCCTATCGAGCAGCACGGCTCGACGATGGGGCCATCGCCACGCTCGACACGGGTATCACGGCCTATGACGCGTCCTTGATAGCGGCTGGCGAGCGGCAGGCGCGGGCCGCTGCCGAAACTCGCGATCTCCTGCGCCCGGACCTCGCCACCAAGATTGCCAAGCACGAGGCATCCAAGGCGGCCCAACTCGCAGCCAGTAACGCGGTGCGCGACACGCTGGCGGCGCTCGGCATCACGACAAAGTTCGTCGAGTCACTGAAACGCCTTTCGACCAACTACCAATCGCTGGAGACCCGATTCGCGGTACTCAAGCATGTCGCCGATGTCGCCAGCGGCGCCAATCCGCAACGCATGTCCTTCCAGCGCTACGTGCTCGCGACCTTGCTCGACGAGGTGCTGGCAGCAACGACGATGCGTCTGCGCGTCATGAGCCGCGGGCGCTACGAAATGCGGCGCAAGCTGCAGGCTGGCGACCAACGCACGGCCGCCGGGCTCGACCTGGAAGTCTTCGACCAATACACCGGAACCACGCGGGCAGTCAGCACGCTCTCGGGTGGCGAGTCCTTCCTTGCATCGCTGGCGCTTGCGCTCGGCTTGTCGGATGTTGTCCAGGCCTACGCCGGCGGCATCCGGCTGGACGCGATCTTTGTGGACGAGGGTTTCGGCACGCTCGATCCCGAAGCTCTGGACTATGCAATCCGTACGCTGAAGGACTTGCAGCAAGCCGGCCGCCTGGTGGGGATCATTTCGCACGTGGCTGAACTGAAGGAATGGATCGATGCCCGGCTGGAAGTGAAAGCGTCGCACAAAGGCAGCGTGGCGGCTTTCGTTCTTTAAGGGCTGGGCCGGGTCTGGGCGCCCAGTTTGTGAGCCTCTGGCCTGTGATCATCCATCTTCAAACGCACATGTCAGGAGGCCCGTGATTCGATCCTTCAGTTCCATACCCGTCTTCTTTCGCCCGGAAATGGCGGCAGACGCCGGCTCCTACTCGCCAAGTGCGAGCAAGCCGCCCCTGGTGGTGGCCGACTGGCAGGCGCACGGCTTGCCGGTGACGGTAAAGAGCTTCGATGCTGTGGACGAGGCGACGTTGGCGCTTGCCCATGACACCGACTACGTGCGCGGCATCCTCGCGGGCCACATCCTCAACGGGTTCGGCAACCGCAGCCGAGCGGTAGCAGCCACGCTGACGTACACCAGCGGCGCCATGCTGGCTGCGGCGCAGGCGGCCCCATCGCCAGTGGCCGGGTCGCTTGCGCGCCCGTGTCGGGCTTCCACCACGCGGGCTATGCCGGTGGTGGCGGGTTCTGCACCTTCAACGGATTGATGATCACCGCGCTGGCACTGAAGCGAGAGGGTCGGGTGTCACGGGTCGGCATCCTCGACCTCGATCAGCACTGGGGCGACGGCACCCACGACATCGTCCGTCATCTGGGGCTGGACTGGGTGTCGCACCACAGCCCGGGCCCCGAAGTACCAAAGGCAAGCGACGCGAAACGCTACCTGCGGCGGCTGCCCGGCATCGTTGGCGGCTTCCATGACTGCGATCTGCTCCTGTATCAAGCCGGCGCAGATGCCCACGTCGACGATCCGCTCGGTGGGTGGATGACGAGCGAACAACTTGCTGAACGCGACAGCATCGTGTTCGACATCGCTGCAACGGTCGGCGTGCCGGTGGCGTGGAACCTGGCGGGCGGATACCAACGCAGCACCGACGGCGGCATCGAGCCGGTGCTGGCCATTCACCGACGAACGATGGAAGCGTGCGCGCGCGTGTTCGTCGCCGGGTCCGAGGTGAGCCGCTAACGGTATCGACCGAGCGTCTGGCTCACTCTATGAGCTGGTGACCTGAGAGACTGATCTTCCCCGCAGCCTGTTTCAAGGAGGTTTCCCATGAATGCTCACCTGTCGCTGTCGACAAACGTCACCCTCACCCCCCGCCGGGCAGGCCTGCGAGCCGGGCAGGACAACACAGTCGAGATCCTTGTCCGCATCCAGGCGCCGGACGCGCCGCAGGGCCACACGGCCGTGCGTCCGCCGCAGGCGATCTCGCTCGTCATTGACCGTTCCGGCTCAATGCAGGGACGACCACTGGACGAGGCCAAGCGTTGCGCCGAGTACGTGATCGGCAAGCTCCGCCCGACCGATTCGGTGTCGCTGGTGCAGTTCGACAACCGGGTGCAGCGGCTGTGGCCCGCCGTGCCGCTGGGCGACGGCGCACCGCTGCGCGCCGCCATCGCCGGTATCCACGCCGGGGGCAACACCCATCTGCACGGCGGCTGGCGCGAGGGTGCCGAAACGCTCACCGACGTAGGCGGGTCGGGGCTCAAGCGCGTGGTTCTGCTCTCCGACGGGCAAGCCAACGAGGGGCTGACCGATGCCGCTGCCATTGCCGTGCAATGTGCGGAGTGGGCCGCCAAGGGTGTCACCACCAGCACCTACGGCCTGGGCAACAGCTTCAACGAGGAACTGATGGTGGCCATGGCCCGCGCCGGCGGGGGCAATCACTACTACGTCGACACGGCCGAGGACCTGATGGATCCGTTCCAGCAGGAACTCGAACTGCTGGGAAACCTTTGCCTGCGCAACCTGCGCCTGGCGACTTCCGCGCCGGACGGTGTCGAGGTTCGGGTCGTCAACGAATTGCAGGGGGCCGACGGCGGCTGGCGGCTGCCAGACCTGGCCTGGGGAGCGGAGGCCTGGGCGGTGCTGCGGTTGACGGTGCCCGCCGGCGCGTTGCCGCCGACGGGGCAGTTGATGTCACTGCTGCGCGTGTCCGTGGAAGGCCAGAGCCTGGAGGGCGATGCGGTCCAACTCGAACGTGCCGGGCTCGCACTGCCGGTGCTGACGCCGTCGGCGTTCGACGGACTGACCGATGACGAACTGGTTTCACGCCGACTGGTCGAACTGGCCGCCGCCGATGCACTGGCGTTGATGCGCACTGCCGCCGGAAGGGGAGACTGGGCCACGGTGGATCGCATGCTGGATGACGCCAGTCGCCGATTCGCCGGCAACGAGTGGGTAGGCGCCATGCTGGAGGCCATGAAGTCGATCGCCGAGAGCCGATCACGCGAGCGCATGATGAAGGAGTCGATGTACTCCTCAGGCAAGCTGCGCAGCCGTCTGGTCGCCAAGGACGAGGACGCCCAGTTCTCCGCGGCGATGGAGTCGGTCGACAAGCCGGCCTACCTGCGCCGCAAGCCTTCGCAGGGCAAGGGCGACGTGTAAGCTGAACGCATGGGCGATCGCTGCACCGGAGTCATCGAGAAGGCGCTGCGGATCATCAACGACGTCCATGACGAGCCCAGCCGGAGCCGGGTCGGTGTGCCGCACGTTCAATCACGAAAGAGGGAACTCCATGATCCGGCCCACCGACATTCAAACTGTGACGCGTGCCGCAGACTTTGCTGCTCGTCGGCATACGCACCAACGGCGAAGAGGGGAAGCGGCTGGACCCTACTTCAACCACTTGGCGCATGTCGCTTCGTTGCTCGCTGACGCTGGCGCCGACGCCGATCTGGTCGCCGCCGGGTACCGAAAGCGCGAGACCTTCGCCTATGCCTGCGAGGCCTACAGCTGCATCGTGGCGCCGGGCAGCACCGCCGCAGACCGGCGGGCCGCACTGGATGTGCATGCCGACGGTGGATTGCCCGGCGACGACAGCATCGACCTCGACGAATATATCGACAACCTTCAGGAGGCGGTCGTAGCGCGCAACGGCTGGAAGCGCATCCTGCAGCGCTGCGCTCCCCGCGAAAGTCGAACAACGACCTCGCCGATAACGGGATGAACCTGGCTTCGACAGGACCCTCATGTGCGAGCACAGAACGTGAGCCAGGCAACTGAAACGGTGTCGGCGGGCTGGCCGCAAGGGTGGATGCTGGCGCTCGGCGATGCATCGCTCAGGGACGCCAGCAGCCCTGCTATTTTTCAGCGGGGCAAGGCCTACGCCACCTCGGGTTCGGTGGAGGTGGTTGCGGAAGACCCACTGCCAGAGGCGGCGCTTCGAGCCGAGGTCACCGGCACCGAGATCTACACCACCGAGGTGTGGATCGAAGACGACGCGCTGGCCGGCAGCTGCGACTGCCCGATTGCGCAGGACGGCTGGTTCTGCAAGCACCAGGTCGCGGTGGCGCTGGTGTGGCGCGAACGGCTGGCTCGCGCACCGAACAGTGATGCCGATATCGCCAACCCTGGCGCCGCGCCGACCGCCAAACGGCCACGCAGTGCCAAGGATGAGCACCTGGCCCTGCGCGACTTCCTGTGTGGCCTGGATCCATCCATCCTGGCCGACAAGCTGCTCGACTTCGCGAACCGTGACCACGGTATCTTCCGCGAGCTCCACCAGTGGCGCAAGCTGAGTGAGGTGAAGGGCAAGCCGGTCGCCCTCAAGCCCTTGGTGAACGAAGTGCTGTCGCCGGGGCGCGGCTTCATCGACTGGAGCGAAGCTGGCAGCTATGCGCGGCGCGCCGAGGCCGTGCTGCCCCTGCTGCGACAGGCCCGCGAGAGGGACCCCGCGGCAGCAGTCGGCTTGTGCGTTCATGCGCTGCGTCGAGCCTGGGGCGTGCTCGCGCAGGCGGACGATTCCGGCGGCGAAATCGGTGGCGTGTGCGAGGCCATCGGCACTGAGCTGATGCACGCGGTCCGCACTGCCGGGCCGCAGCCTGCCGGCTTTGGCGACACCTACTTGCAGTTGCAGTTCGACGAGCCGTTCGGCTGCTTCGATGCGGCGGCCGTCGAGGCCACCATGGGTGAGGCTGCCCTGGCGCGTTACCGACAGGTGCTGGCCGAACGCTGGCGCACGGCCAAGGATGCGGTACTGGCACTGCGGACGGAACACGCTGCGAAGGTGGCAGCGCGCAAGGGCCGTGCACTGGTCTACGAGAAGTTCAACGAACGCGAGCTGAGGCTGTCGACGCTCGAGCCTTTGCACCTGGCGCAGCTGAAGCAGATGGGCGCCAACGAAGAGGTGCTTGCGATTCTTCGCGAAGACCTGTCGGAGGCGTACGGACACAGCCAGGTCGTGGCGTTCCTCGAAGCGACCGGTCGGCTCAGTGAAGCCTTCGAGCAAGCCCAGCGCGGGCACGACGCTTTCCCCGGCGACCGGCGGCTGCAGGAGGATTTACTGAGGTGCTACGAGCGCGAAGGCCTGACCCGGGAGGCCCTGATGCTGCGACGCTCTCAGTTCGAGCATCGCCCGAGCGTCGAGGGGTATCACCACGTGCTGAGCGCTGGCCGGGCGGCGGGCGAGGACACCGATGCTTTGCGCCAGAAGCTGCTCGACTTCCTGCACCAGCAGGAGCAAGAGGCCCTCGGACGACAGTCGAGCCTGTCACCAAGCTGGCAGCGCGCGCGACAAGGCCCGGTGGTGCTCGATGTGTCGTTGCGCGCCGAAATCCTCGGCTCCGAGGGCCGTTGGGTCGAAGCCTGCCTTCTGGTGCAGCCGCCGGTAGCCTGCCGGGATGCTGTGCTGAACAGCATCGCCGTACACCTTCCTGCCGAGCAGCACGAGCCGGCTGTGCAACTGCTGCTGCGGGTTTTCGAGGCAGTGATCCAAAGATCGAGCAGCCCCTATCGCGACGAGCTCGCGTTGGTCAAACAGATTGGTCAGAGGATGGACACAGTGCGCCGGGCTGCGTGGCTGAATCAACTGCGCACGGAGTTCAAGGCGAAACGCAACTTTGTCAGAGATCTGCCGGAGCGGTGACGGCGGGGCGGTGACGGCCGGCGGACATGCGCAAATGCAGAACGGCCGAGCGTGTCCATCCCGCCACCGTCATCACACCGCGCGCCACGCCGACGCCAGCCAAGGTTGCTGCTCGCGCGGAAGCCCGTCAGGGCGAAAGTAGTGTTCCAGCTCGGTAAAGCCGGCCGCTGCCACGTAGCGGCGCCAGGTGGCGAGATCGTGATAGGCGCCGAAGCGCTCGCCTTGCCAGCCTTCTTGCCCCTGGCCCCGCGGGTTGGAACTGAACAGGACACCATCTGACTTGAGTGTTGCGTGCAAGGCGAGCAGAACGCGCGGCAGTTCGGAGCTCGGAACATGAAAGAGCACAGCGTTGGCGAACACGCCGTCGAACTCGGCTGTCGGCAGGTCCAGTGCCAGCAGGTTCTGCTCCCAGACGACGCAGCCGCTGTGTGCGCGAGCCAGGGCCGCGGCCTGTGGAGCACCCTCCAGACCGATAGCCCTGTGGCCCAGTTCGGAGAAGGTCTTGAGGTCTCGTCCAGGGCCACAACCCAGGTCCAGGATGCTCAGCGGCGCAACCCCCTCGATGTGCCGGAGCAGTGTCGCGACGTTCTGGCTGACATCGTGGTCGCGGGTGCCTTGCCAATACTCTTCGGCGCGCGTGTTGTAGTGCGCCAGCGTCGAGGCGGCAATGTGGTCGAGTTCTTCGCGCGTCAGCGGCATGGCCGCATGTTGCATCAAGTGCGCGCCACTGCGACCGGAGGTACACCGGTCGGCCGACTTCGCGACGCTCGCTAGACCGGCGCGGCGTTTCCCATACTCAGCCATGCCCAGCAAACGTGACCGTCGGCACCACCATCATGTGTACGTGGTTGAGCTGTTTGACCGAGTCCGGAACGAAGCCCGTTTTCGTGGAGCCAACCCCGACTACCAACTCGGCAAGCCGTTTGTCTACGTCGGCACGACCGGGCTCGATCCCGACCTGCGATTCGACCGGCACAAGGCGGGCATCCAGGCCAACCGATTCGTCCTTGAGGACGGCTTGCGCTTGGTGCCCTCGCTGTTCGAAATCTACAACCCGATGCCTTACGAGGCCGCCCGCGAGATAGAAGTGGAACTGGCCATCTGGCTGCGTGAGACCGGCTTCGGAGTTTGGCAAGCCTGACCGGTGGAAGGCTCTGCTCGTCGCTGTCAGCGGCGAGTATCAATGTCGATTGGCTTCGGTGCCGGCGTCGGTTGGGTCTGCGTTCTTGGCGCCGCCGTTGGGCCGGCCGGTGCCATCTCCTGAACGGATGCCGCGATCGAGCGCGCCAGATCGCGGTCGGCTTTCTCGGCCGACGTTGCCAATGCTCGGCCCACTTGCATCCAGGCCTCGACCGCCTCAGCGCGTGTAGTGACCGCCTGCGTGCCTGACTTGGCGGTGGGCCGGATGGTTCGAAGCCTGCCGTCCTCCCGAGCCTTGATGCGCCACAGTGGCTCGTCGTTGCGGCTTCGGCCCCGCGTTGCCTGCCGCGTCGCTTCGGCCTCCACACCCCTTTCGCGCAGCTTCTCGGCGAAGGTCTCCCGCCAGCGGTGCAAGTCCGCCTTGCGCAGGTTCAGGCGCTTGCCATGCCTCGACTCAGCCCGCACGCTGATGTGCACATGCGGGTTGGCCTGGTGGTCGTGCAGCACCATCACGTACTTGTGATCCGCCAACTCGATCTTGGCGAACTCGCGCGCGGCGCGCTGCACGCTCAGTGGGTCGGTGCCGCGAGGCATCGACAGCATGATGTTGAAGGCCTCGCGGCGGTGGCCCGGCTCGGCGTCATCGGGGATCCTGGAGCCGCCGAAGCGCCACTCATCGGCCAGGTCGTACAGGCTGTCCTTGCCCTGCATCTTTTCGCCCCGCTGGTCCTCGATCTCCAGCCGGCCGTTCTTGCTGCTGTAGCGGAAGTGCGCGGCAATGGCCTTCATCCCGCGCCCGCCGCCCGTCACCTTGACCGTGACCTGGGGCGCGCGCCCAACCACCGTGGCCTCGATGCGCTTGCGAATGCCAGCGGCGCGCAGTCGTGCCGCGTCGCCGCTCAGTCTGGGCTGTGGCTTCGTCTTGACGATCCGGTTGCTCGGGTAGAACAGGCGGTCGCCCCACGTGATCAGAACGCCGTGGATGTTCGGTGATTGGGACATGGTGATCTCCTGTACTTATCTGTTGGGGTGGGCCGATGTCGCGTCGCCGCCTCTGCGAGGCTGCAGGTCGGCCAACAAGGTGGCGGCCAGCTCCAGGTGGCTGCGCACGTCACCGGCCAGCGTGCCCAGCATCTGGAGGTAAGGCCGCGCTGGCTCTGCGTTGGCCTGGCGCAGCAGCGCGGTCAGTCGATGGATGTTCCGGCTGAGGGTTGAGAGTTCTTCGCTGGAGGCCACCAAGGTCGCGATGTGCTCAGCGCGGCCGCCGCCGGCCGACAGCACGGGCACGTTGGCAATTAGGCCGGCCAGATACGCACCCCGCGACAGGTCCGCAGCGCGCGCACTGGCGGCAAGCCGCCGGGCTTCGTCGCAGGTCATGCGGATCGACAGCTTGACGCTCATCGCGGGTGAAGCAATCGGTGTTGCCGTGTCCGCCGGACGCAGCTTGCCCTCCACCGACACGCCGAGATCGCGCGCGACAGCGCAGCGGACCCGGGCCGAAACGCTCACCCTGTCCGCCTGCGCACGCGCCACCAGCGCGGCCTTCAAGCCGCGCATATCGACCGTGACGAACTCATGGGAGGAGGTGTTCATGAGCCGACCAATTCAACAAATGGGAGGCAAGCGAAGCGCTTGTGAAACCGGCGGCACCCCGCCTATCTCTGCACTCACCTATGCATTCAGTATTGGCTCGAATCGAGGCTCTTGAGCCGCTGGATTTAGCCTCGAATCCAGCGAGCGACCAACCGTAGATTGCACCGAAGATTTGTCCAGGTGATCAACTCTGCCAATTGCGTACAAGAAGTGAACAGGGACCGAAACGTGACTGCCAACCAAGCGAACCCGGAGCGTTCAATTTCGAACAGACACCGCACATCTGTGGCACGTGACCGAACATGGGAGGCAACGTGAAGCTCGCCCCGCTGGTGCCGCCGGGCCGAATTACGCGCAAGGCGCGGGACTTCGGAGCCGAGATCGTGCAGCTTCGCGCGCAGGGCCACACCCTGGATGCGATTCGCCATGCGCTGGCCGGAGCTGGCGTGCAGGTCAGCATCAGCACGGTTCGGCGGGATGCCACCAGGCACGCTGTGCAGGCCCCGGTCGTCACGAATGTCGCCTAAACACCTTCTGCCCAGCCTGTCCGTCCCCCCGAATCCCCCGCAGACCAACGTAGCGCCCTTGGGGGCAACCGCCCCCACGGGATTGACCGAGCAACCTTCCGGAAGGGTGCATAGATGCGGACACCACCCGAAGTTTGCAAAGACAGCGCGCACGGGCGGTCGCGGCGTGCGTCTCCCGTGCGGGCTACGACGGAGGCGGTGACACGCCCATTCGCCGTGGTTTCCAGTCTGGACGGTGGAGCGTCCTGCAGAGCCACGTTTCGAGGTCGGGTTTTTCGTACTTTTTTCGTACCACCAAGAAAAAAGCACCTGGCGTTGCCGCCAAGTGCTTGATTTCCCTACCGACTGTCCTTGCGGAATCTTGGTAGGCGCGAATGGACTCGAACCATCGACCCCCACCATGTCAAGGTGGGAAAACGGGACTTTCTGGAATGTCCTGGGATCGACGTTTCATAGGTAAACGGCCTCGCGGTCGCCCCAAAAACGCCCCTAGAATCCACCTCTGTTTTTCGTACTTTTTTCGTACTTGGATGAAGCGGCACTAGCATGGCCACACAAATCGACACGGTTGCCTCGCGCGGGCGGCTCAAGCCGCGCAGGGAGTCCTACTGGCAGCGCGTCCGCAAGGGATGCTTCGTCGGCTACCGGAAGATGACCACGTCCGGGCACGGCACTTGGATGGCGAGAGCCCGCGACGAGGACGACGGTACGAAGCAGCTGTTCAAGCCGCTGGGTGAATTCGCTGACCTGCCCGACCACCTTCGCTTCGATGCCGCTACGAAGGCGGCGCTGGCGTGGTTCGACCACCTTGGGCGCGGCGGCACCGCAGTGGCAGCTACGGTGGCAGTCGCCTGCTCCCGGTACGTTCGCCACCTGAC
>Ga0105044_10015876_pt1 | contig 10179 bp, 6 predicted proteins | sample MAT01_FD_78092 | JGI IMG/M metagenome (GOLD analysis project Ga0105044, IMG submission 78092) | Freshwater microbial communities from Lake Fryxell liftoff mats and glacier meltwater in Antarctica - MAT-01 | ecosystem: Environmental > Aquatic > Freshwater > Ice > Liftoff microbial mat | place...
CCTAACCGCGGATAGGCCGGGATTCGAACCCGGGGCACAGTTTAACCCGTGCGTCGGTTTAGCAAACCGGTGGTTTCAGCCACTCACCCACCTATCCAAAATGGGCCGCAAAGATATTACGACCTGACCCGTTTGTCAAAGCCCGATGGAAACATTTTTCCAAATTCTTTTCAAATCAACAGGAACGCACCTAACACTCAAAGGGTTAGATGCGTTCCCATTATTTCAGTTTTGTTCAAAACTATCGCGCAACCACAAAACGCCCCGTGTGCTTTTTGCCTGATTCGGTCACAATTTCCAGGAAATAAAGCCCGCTGGGCATTTCGCCGGGCAAATCAAATGCCTGAGCATCGTCGCCCGCCGTGATTGAAAGTTGCTGCACCCGCTGTCCACGGCTATCCAACACCCGAACATTCAACCGCTGGCCTTGCCATAGCGAGAAGTCGGCAAACAGATCGCCGCTCGTTGGATTGGGGAAAAGCAGGAGTTCGTTGAGATTTGACCCATTGGATAATACCTCGTCGCGCCCTTCCACTAGACGCTCTCCGCTACTTGCCGTCACCCCAATCGGGCAGTAGAACGTGTTGAGGTGCGCACCCAGATAAATATACGGTGCAAGGCGGGACACCACATGGATGAAGGTCACGTTGGCCTGTGCGGGCAAGGTGTACTTGAAGATGTCGGATTCGCCGTTCTGTATGCTGTCCGAAATGGACGAATAGCGGACGGAGTACTGTGGCGAGAAATTTGGACTGCGCACCCGGTAGGTATTGCCCGAAGGCGCCGTGTAGGTTGAAAAATTGACTGGATCTATCGCCACCATGCCGTCGGGTATCTGAATGGCTGTGTAGATCAGCTTGTTGGAGCAATTGTTCGTGGCACGGATTCTGTAAGTGCGGTTTTTGCCCGCGTCTTCCGTAATGGTCAAAAGCTCGTATTTCATGCAGCCGACCACCTTGGTGTCGCAGGGGTCATCCTCTTCGAGGGTCACGTTGAAACAGCAGGATTTTGTTTGGCCGCAACTGTCCTTGGCCATAAAACAGACCGGGGTCACGCCCATGGGGAAGTTGCTGCCCGAGGGCAATCCACTCGTCATGGTCAGCGCGATCCCTGGGCAGGTACAATCGCTCGAAGCGCTCGGTGGGTTGTAGTCCACGACGGTCCCACTACTGCCACCAGGCAGGCCGATGGTGATGGCGCTGGGGCAAGTGATGCTGACAATGGAAGGCGCAGGTGTGCTGAATTGCAAGGTGTACGTTGCAATCGTGTCGCATCCGCCCGTAGTGGAGGCCAAGGTAAGTAGGACCGTGCCGGGTTGGGTATATGCGTTGCCGCCAAGGGTAATAGTTTCGCCTGGGCAAAACGCAATTGTTTCAGCGCGAGTAGGTTGTGACAAGAGTATTAGGGTATAGGTCACAATCGTGTCGCAAGCTGTGCTGGATGAAATGGTGTCAATCACCGTTCCCGACTGATTGTACAGCACTCCGTCAATCGTTACAGAATTACCTGGGCAGAATGAGATGTTTTCCGAACGGGTCTGGTAGGGCAATTGCGTGAGCGTGTACGTCACGATTATATCGCATCCACCTCCAGTGTCAGGTATCGTGTCAATCACTGTGCCCGATTGGTTGTACTCGATTCCGCCGATCGTGACCGATTCGCCGGCACAGAACGAAATGTTTTGAGCGTCGGTCTGGTAGGGCAACTGGGTAAGTGTGTACGTCACAATGGTGTCGCAAGCCGTGGCCGATGGGATGGTGTCAACGACCGTTCCCGATTGGAGATACAATTGCCCGCCAATGGTCACAGAAGATCCGGCACAGAAAGAGATATCTTCAGAGCGGGTTTGGTAAGGCGCTGAGGTGATGGTGTAGGTCACAACCGTATCGCAGTCTCCATTTACGCCATCTATGGACAAAATAAAGGTGCCCGCTTGGTCAATCACTTGTCCACCGATGACGACAAATTCACCCGGGCAGAGCGTAATCGCTTCTGCACGCATGGGTTGGGGCAACACTTCAATGGTATAGATTCTCAGGGTGTCGCAACCACCATTGCCCAGAATTTCTACGCTGAAGGTGGTGTCTTGTGCGTAAACCACGCTGTCAATGGTCACTGATTCGCCGAAGCAAAGCTTAATGTCAATGGAATCATTCACAAAAACCTTGCATTGGTTTTCCACCAGCAAATGGGTCGCTACGGGCATTCGGGCGATGGTCATAATCGCTTCGTCGAAGGGTATTTTTTCAAGAACAACCGCCAGATTCGTTGGATTGACCACATCGCTCGATTCCACCAGAACAGGCTGAATAAAATCACAATTGCCTTCCAAATTGCCATCAAGGGTCGTTTTGGCCAACAACATTTGACTATCTCCGGGGCCCTCCGTAGAAGCTATGAAGAACAGGCTGGATCCTTTCAATAAAATCTGTGATTGGAAACTAGACAGCGCTCCCAAATATTCGTTGAAGCCGTAGTCTACTTTTTTGGACCACTGGAGCAGACCCTCTTTGTCCGTTTTGATCAGGTACAGGTCATTGGACACATTTCGGTCATTCACATAAATGATGAAGCCATCGGGGACACTGATTACTTCGTCCGCTACTTCGCTAAAAGCTGCTGGAATGTTGAATCTTTTTGCCCATATCAAATTTCCGTCAAGGTCGGTTTTTTGGAGAAAAATCTGACTGTTGCTCAAATTATCGTCTACTTCACTACCAAAACTGACCGAAATGATGTTGTTGTCTTCAATCAGCAAGTCCATGCCGTAGAGGCACGCGGACAAATTAGGGGCAACATGGCTCAAGCGCGACCATTCCACGTTGCCTGTTCCCAAATCAATCTGCGAAAGCGCGTGGCGCATATTCGCGAAATCACTGCCATTGGTATAGCGGCCCACACCGTAAAGTTTTCCGTTGAAAATCATGGCACTGTTGAAATTGTCACCCCCGCCCAGGTTGAGTTTTTGAGTCAATGGGCTGCCGAAGTCAATCGTACCGTCGGGGCGGGTTATCTCCAGCATCCGAATGTCGTTCGTGGGTTGATGTGGGTTGTCGTAAACCAAATAATTGCCGTTAGGCAATTCTACCAGCCCAAATACATACGGAGATTCAAGGCCATAGGTGTTGATCCACTGCATGTTATTTGTTGCAGGATTGTAACGAAAAACAAAACCCGAAACGTTTGGCGGCTGCAAATTGCCGCTCTGGCCGCAGCCAACGAGCATGCCTTCAGAATCCACGATAAGTTCTGATATCCTGTCGGTTAATCCATCCTGTACATCAAATGTGCGCATCCAAATGATGGTGCCAGTTGGGGTCATTTTAAGGATGACGGCGCTGTCTTGCTTTGATCCAGTGATATAAAGGTTGCCGTCTTGGCTGTCATATACACCGTATCCGCGCACGTCTTGACCGATTTCGCCGATGGTTTTGATAAACGTCTCAGCATCGCAGCCACAGTTTTCGAACACCAGTTCCATAGAAACCGCCACTGCCTCGCTGCAGCCGTCTGTGACAGTTACCTTAAAAGTGCCACTTTGGCTAGAACTGATGTTCGCGGTTGTTTCACCCGTACTCCAAAAGTAATCAAAAGTGGCGTTGGGCAAACCGCCCGAAACGCTGGCACTGAGTACTGCTGTTTCTCCTGCGCAAAGGAATTGATCGGTCGCTTCGATGTTGAGCGCTGGGCGGTCGTTGATCAAAAACTCCACCGTACTCTGCGAACAAGCGCAGGAATTTGGTATCGTAAACAGGATGTTTTCTTGGCCTTCTGGAATGAAATCGGGAAGGACGGTAATGGTTGCGATCACTTCCATCTGACCGGCGGGAATTACCACCGTGTTGCTAATTGGAACATAGTCCACGCCCGGTGTAGCCGAGCCGCCGATCGTAAAACTGACGGGGAGGGGCAAACTTGTGTTGCCGTTGCCACGCTGGAAACGGACGCTGCCAACATCGCAACTTTCGTAAGACGAACCATGGTTGCCTGGGTAGGCCGGAGTAACCAGCACTCCGCCCCCTGCGTTGAATGAATTGGCGCGGAGGAACACCGCTGAGTCCCAAACACCGTCAAAAACATCCGCAATCTTTAGCTTGATATGGTAGGTCTGACAGGGAATTACACTGGCTACAGCGGTCATTTTTTTGGTAAAACCATCGTATTGCAATTCAAGGACAGCCGGGCCAAAAGCGGGTAGAATGCCGCAGTTGTTTCCAGTAAACGGTGTATTATGGGTATAAAGGCCGCTGTTTACCAAATGATTTAAGTTATTAATGGTAATCGGTGTATTGGTGCTGGGAATGACGGCGAGGTTCTTAGTGCCCACGATGCCAGGGCCGGAAATGAAGAAGCCAAATACATCATTAAAATTCGTGTTCACATACTCGCAATATTCTTCAGAAGCGAAAGCAAACTCAAAGACTACCTGATTTTGGGTAGGAACGAAATCGAATTCGATGCTCGCCATATCGAAGATAGCACCTGTTGTTAGCGTCTGCAAATCACCGTCGGGGGTACCCGTACCAAAGCCTCCGTTATCACCACCCGTATCGTTTGGGCCGGGGGCTATGTCAATATCTCCAGTGGCCATGATAAGTCCATCGCTGAATCCAATATTGGTGAGGCCATTGGAAAAGGTGCCGATTTGTTCAGGTTGACCGAAGAAAGTCACGTTGCTGATTTGAAAACAGCCGCCGCCAACCAGCACATCTTCTACCAATTCTTGCGCCGTCAATCCTTTTTCAATCTCCAGTAACGCTTGATTTTCTTGGCCGGTCACTTTGCGTAGCCAAGCCTTGGCATCCGGGCAGGTTTCGCAACGAATGGACAGGTACATGGGGACTTGCTCGCCCTGTTCTGTGCTGCTGGTTTTTACCTGAATGTCTACACATGCGTCTGGTGCTGCAAAACGCACCTCATTTTTGCTTTCCCGCATAAAGGCAAAACTGCTCGTACCCTTCGTCAGTGCGGGTGCCGGGGCTATTTCAAATTCCGCACGTTGCCCAAATGCCATTGGCGCCGCGATTACTTTGTAAGAATTTCCCGGCTCGAGACCACAGAGCCTCACCGTCGAGGTGCCCTTGGGGAGTTCGAGCGCTGCGCGCATTTTGGCACCATCCAATTGCACCACAGGGTTTTGTTGTGCAAAAATTGAGGTCGAAGCCGTTAAAAAAAGGAGGGTGAACAGGAGACTGGGAAGAAAGGACAGAATTCTCATAAGTCTGAAAAGAGTGGGTAAATTAGTTGAAGACATTGGATAATGGACGTTAGACCTTGATGCTTCATTGGCATGGGTAAAAAGCCTGTGCAAAGGTGTGCCAATGTACCGTTAAAGTCCAATCACATTTTTGGGCATTGCTTCCAACGGGCGTTCAATCAAGTGTCGGGGTGACTTGAAGTCGCCCCGACACTAAACATGAATCAACGCTGCACCACCAAGGAGCCATAAAACATCCTTTTTTCACTCATAAAAATGACTTGATATAGCCCTTGTGGAAGCCCTTCCACGGAGAGCTCCGTTTCCGGGCTTTCTATAATTCGGCGCAATACAACGCGTCCCATTACATCGAATAGGATTAGTTCGCCGGATTATTCCCCAATTTGAACTTTTACAAGTTGTGAGGCTGGATTGGGTGAAAGGTTAAATGAAGCTTTGAGAAAGTCTTGATCAAGTGTTGAGCTCATACCGAGTTCGCTGAGCGGGCGTTTCCAGATACCACCACCCGCTACTGCCGCCCACAAATAGCCGTTGAATGCTGTGATGTTGGTGATATAGCTTTCCTGAGGAGGCGGTGATTTCAAAATAAACGGGATCCCAAGTATTCCCGTCATCAATACTTCTGTACATTCCTGATGAGCCAACACTCTGTCCCCCTCCAATAATAAGCGCATTCCCTAACGAGACGCCATAAAGGGCAGGGTATATTGAATTTGCTGGGATAGGAAAATCTTGCCAGGTTTGGCCAAGGTCAGAGGATTTTATGATTCTGTTGCGATCCAAGCCGTAGATGCTCCCATTGTGCCAAATGAAATTATCGACATGTTCCAAATCAGTGTTTTGATGGAATTGCCACGTTTGGCCGTAATCATCCGAGGCATAACATCCGGCTGGGTTTGCAGCAGAATAAGAAGTAAAGAGAAAAAAATGATTCTCGTGTTGGAGCAATCGGTTTGAATACCCTGTAAACTGAAGCAATGTATCCCAAGTGAAACCTTCATCCATTGATTGCAACACAAACTTGGAACTCACTCCGACAATCCGCTGGTCTCTAAATTGTAAATTACCAAGTGAGCGTGTTGTCACGAGATTCCAACGTGCCCCATCATTGTTTGTCCGATACAGGCCATTGTTCGAGGATTGATACCGCTGGGCGTAAACATACCCATGCGCTGGGAAAAACCAATTCAATTTCAAGGTGTCTGTTGAAATTGGGTGTAGCGTTTGAAAAAAATCATCTGTCCGAAACGGAAAGGCATGTCCTGAAACCCAGTTTAGGTTGTGGGCATACCCAACCACGTTTTTTGTATCGCTAACAAGTACAGATGGATTTTGTAGAGTTGGGCTCAAAATCGGCAACCAAGTCTCCCCATGGTTGGCAGAATAGTAAAACTCCCTGCCAAAAGATGCCAGCAAAGTGTCGCCATGTTTCAATAGTTGGTTTGTGGAGCCTCCCGGAAGCCCATTGGTTTTAATCCATTGGGCCTTCAGTGAAATAGCTTGGAAGAGACAAATGTAAAAAGAGAGCAAGTAGATTGCTTTTCGCATGGCGGCAAATCAGTTGAAGGATGAAAAATGGTTGCTGAAAATCACCGACCAAAGTAAAGGCTCATCCATTCGTATTTTCTACAATCTCTCCGTTTGACCAAAACCAGCCAAAAAGAAAACGGGCGCATCGTTGCCGACACGCCCGTTTTACCCGCCGAAACCTTGGTGTAGGCGGGTTCAATATCCCAATATTTCCTCCCTCCCGATTGGGGAGGGTCGGGGTGGGGTTTACATCATTCCGCCCATGCCCCCCATGTCTGAGTGGCCATGTCCGCCGCCTTCGCCCTTATTAGGCTTCTCGCTGATGACGCACTCTGTTGTGAGCACGAGTCCTGCGATGGAAGCTGCCATTTCGAGCGCTACCCGGGTTACTTTGGTTGGGTCAATGATGCCTGCTTTTTTCAAGTCTTCGTACACATCGGTACGCGCGTTGTAGCCGAACGAGCCTTTGCTGTCGAGTACTTTGTGGAACACGAGCGAACCATCCACTCCTGCATTTTCAGCAATGATACGGATCGGAGCTTCGAGCGACTTGCGCACGATGGCGATGCCGTAGTTCTCGTCCTCGTTCAGTCCTTTGAGTGCGTCAAGGCTGCTGATCGCGCGCACGAGGGCTACGCCGCCACCCGGTACGATGCCTTCTTCGATGGCAGCTCGGGTTGCGTGGAGCGCGTCGTCTACCCGGTCTTTTTTCTCCTTCATTTCTACTTCCGTAGCGGCGCCGATGTAGAGCACTGCCACACCACCTGCCAATTTGGCTAGGCGCTCTTGCAGTTTTTCTTTGTCGTAATCGCTGGTGGTAGCTTCAATTTGCTGTTTGATTTGGCCAATGCGGGATTTGATGTCCTCTGCTTTGCCCTTGCCACCTACTACCGTGGTGTTGTCTTTATCCACCGTGATGCGCTCGCAAGAGCCGAGGTGTTCGAGACCAGCATTTTCGAGTTTGTAGCCTTGGTCTTCGCTGATGACTGTGGCACCCGTGAGGATGGCGATGTCTTCGAGCATGGCTTTGCGGCGGTCGCCAAAGCCTGGAGCTTTTACGGCTACCACTTTGAGTCCAGCGCGGAGGCGATTGACTACCAATACTCCAAGTGCCTGACTGTCAACATCTTCTGCGATGATGAGTAACGGACGGCCTGTTTGCAATGACTTCTCGAGCACGGGCACGAGGTCTTGCATATTGCTGATCTTTTTGTCCGTGATGAGCAGGTACGGGTTTTCGTAGTCGGCCACCATTTTCTCAGCGTCGGTGATGAAGTAGGGGCTGAGGTAGCCGCGGTCGAACTGCATCCCGATCACTTCGTCCATGTAGGTGTCTGTGCCTTTGGCTTCTTCTACGGTGATTACGCCGTCCTTGCTGACGCGCTTCATGGCATCTGCGATGAGCGTGCCGATGGTTTCGTCGTTGTTGGCAGAAATTGCTGCCACTTGTTGGATTTTGCCAAAATCTTCGCCGATATTTTCGGTTTGGCTTTTGAGATTTTCAACAATGACCTTAACGGCTTTCTCGATGCCGCGCTTCAAGTCCATTGGATTGGCGCCAGCGGCCACATTTTTGAGGCCAGCTGTTACCATTGCCTGAGCGAGCACGGTTGCTGTTGTGGTACCGTCTCCTGCAGCATCAGCGGTTTTGCTGGCGACTTCTTTCACCATTTGTGCGCCCATATTGGCCACTGCATCGTCGAGTTCGATTTCTTTGGCCACCGTTACACCGTCTTTGGTGATGGCTGGCGCGCCGAAGGATTTTTGGATGACTACGTTGCGGCCTTTAGGCCCGAGGGTAACTTTTACTGCGTTGGCCAAAGCGTCAACGCCTTCTTTAAGTTTTTCGCGGGCTTCGGTATTGAAGTTAATTTGCTTTGCAGACATATCTTTTCGAGTGGTAAGTGTTAAGTGATGAATGGTTTTGGAGGTTTAAGGGGGAGGGTTTAAAGTTTAGGGCGAGGTCTATCTAATCCCTAAACAACTAAACTCTAAACCATTAAAGAATCACCAGGATTTCTTCCTCACGCATGATGAGGAGGTCTTGACCTTCATGGTTGATTTCTTGGCCGGAATATTTGCCGTAAAGCACCAAGTCGCCCACTTGGACGGTCATGGAATGCGCATCTTTGCCGGTTTTGCCGGGACCCACTGCGACGACTTCGCCGCGTTGTGGTTTTTCTTTTGCGGTATCAGGGATGATGATTCCGCCTTTGGTCTTTTCATCGGCAGGGGCTGGCTTGATGATTACGCGGTCAGCGATTGGCTTCATAACGTGTTAACTATTTTTAATTTTGGTGAAACAAGTTTGTAGGCCGCAAAACCAAATTTTCTGTTGAATCAAGGCTGTTGCGGACAAGTTGCCTTTATCAAACTTCGTGCTACGCATTTTTAACTGCCATTTTTTCAGACGGCATGGCACGACTTGGCAGTTAATCCTATCTGCGCTGCAGGAAATTGTCATTATTGGCACAAAAGCCAGAGTCTTCCCTATCATTTACACAAATCGAGTGTGCATTTTTTGTGGCGTGGGCATCCATGGCAGAATTGGCCCTAAACCCTAAACCCCTAAACCCCTAAACCCTAAACCCTAAACCCTACCCTCAAACAAATCAAACAACTTTCTAACCACTTCAACACTTCTATCTACTTTTGGCGGTGCATTCCCGAGGCCCTTTTTTATGCTGAGATTTCTCCGCCCAAATATTCCCGAACACCTGAGTGACGAGCAGTTGCTTGCTGACTATGTTGGCGGCAATTCGCCACGTTCGCTGGGGATGTTGTACGAGCGCTACATGCCCATGGTGTATGGTGTGTGTGTCAAAATTTTGAAAGACTCAGGAAAAGCGGAGGATGCGGTGATGGCCATCTACGAAGAACTGACGCGAAAGGTGAAAGAGCACGAAATAGAGTCGTTCCGAGGCTGGCTGTATGTGTTGGCGCGGAATCATTGCCTGATGGAATGGCGGAAAGCGCAGCGACGGCCAACGGATCATCACGCACCAGAGGATATGGTACGCTATGATGCTGTGGAGCCTGTTTTTGATTACGAGTTGCCTCAAGGCACCTCGTCCCTAGAACGATGCATGACTGAACTTTCCGAACTACAACGTGCTTGTGTGACCTGGTTTTATTATGAAGACAAATCTTACAAGGAAATAGCTGACATGATGACCGAAGAGCTGGGGAAAGTGCGCTCCCACATCCAAAATGGAAAACGAAACCTGAGAATCTGTATGGAAAAGAATGGTGGACGGTAGACGGTGGACGGTGGACGGTGGATGAGTGTTCTCCCAATATCTTAACGATGTCAACCAATGCTCATAACGACGACAAGCGGCTGCTCGTGCAGCTCGGCAGGCAGGAAGGCTTCGGCGGGTAAAAATCAACGAATCAACATTTTTCAATGTCCACCAACCCTTACAACGACG
>Ga0105044_10015878_pt1 | contig 10176 bp, 10 predicted proteins | sample MAT01_FD_78092 | JGI IMG/M metagenome (GOLD analysis project Ga0105044, IMG submission 78092) | Freshwater microbial communities from Lake Fryxell liftoff mats and glacier meltwater in Antarctica - MAT-01 | ecosystem: Environmental > Aquatic > Freshwater > Ice > Liftoff microbial mat | place...
AACTGATTGAGAAGTTCGGCACCTTGCGTGACCACGCGGTCACCCGCCGCGATGCCCGCCACGATGATCACCCGCCCCCCGTCCAAATATTCAGTCCGCACCGGCCGCGGCTCGAACAGTTCCGGGGCGACATGGACAAAGACGATATCCTCGCCATTGGCCCCCCGGATCACCGCTTCGCGCGGGGCGGCGATGCCCGTGGTCACACTGGCCGTCTCGGCAAAGACCGTCACGCGGTCACCGACGCGCAGGCCACCCATGGCGTCGTCGATCCGGAAATTGACGGGCTGCGCTTGCCCATCCTCGGCAAAGCCTGCGCCTATCAGGCTCAGCGGAATCGTCGTGCCGTCCTCACTGCCAATCGAAGCCCCACCCAACACGGGTTCACCGGCAAACGACAAAGCCTCGACCCACAACTGCGCGGGGTCGATGATGTGAAAAACTTCGGTATTGGTCTCGGCAATCAGGCCCGGGGCAGCGTTGGCCTTTGACACAACGCCCGCAACCGGGGCAACAAGGGCCTCTGGCTCCATGCGCATCGAGTCCACTGCCGCCCGCCGATCACGCAGTCCTTCCAGCGTCAGTTCAGCCTCTTCCAACTGCGTCTGCGAGACGGAACCTGTTTTCGCGAGCGTCAGGTACCGCGCAACCTGCCGTTCTTCCAGCGAGATCTCCTGGTCCAGTTCAGCCTTCGATTGCCGGATGGAGGACTGATCGGCGGCAGCGAGCGAAGGTTCAACGAGGGCCATCAGATCACCAGCCTTGACCACCGCCCCCAGCGACGGAAAGCCTCCGGGCGGCGGCAACAGACGGCCTCCAATCGCCGTTTGGACAAAACCGCTGGCGTTTGGATCAGGGACCACACGACCGGCCATTTCGATGCTGCGGCGATGCTCGGCCTCCACAGCGGCCATGGTCAGGATTGCCAGAATGCGTTGCGCTGCTTTGGGCGCAAAAACCCTTCCATCAGGCAAACGCTGCGCAACATCGCGGATCACCGGGGCAGGTGCAGTTTCGGCAAAAGCCACCGACGACCCCAGAACCAGCGCCAGAACTGCCGCCAGAACCCCGACCGCCATTATCCGACGCCGCATAAGAGCCATGACCAACGCACCCCCAAAAAGGCCAAGCACTCCGATGCCGATCAGCGCGGGATCAGGCCGCCACAGCCGATCCGGGACAGTGGCGATTGCCGTGCGAAGCAACCCGGTGATCGCCATGGCAAGCGGCTGTGCCGCCGCAGGTGGCGCGACCAGAGGTTCCGGGATTGTCAGTGTCGCGGTCAGAAAATCGATATCCGTCTCTGCGGCGACCGTGAACAGCAACTCATAGGTGCCCGGGTTTGCAGCCCAGGGTGCTTCCAGCAGGTAAATGTCGCCATCCGGTACCGCGCTGACGGGCCCTGCCGGGGTTTCGACGTCAAGTGTTGCGCCGATGACAGGGGCATTGGTGTCAAAACGGTCAAGATAGAGCGTCAATCCAGTGCCATTTGACACGGCCACCAGTTCAAACAACGGCGACGCCGCTGTGGCACGGGGCGCTGTCTGCACGGTGGGGGGCGGCGGTTCATCACCATGTTTATGGCCCTCGTGGGCCAGGGCTGCGAAGGCCGATAGGATGCCAAACAGGGCTACGAAAAAGCCCAAACGGAAATATGTCATGAGACGCCTCAAGGTGATGCTTGCTCCAGATGTGCTGCGACCGGGCGCAGCATCGACGTTTGGAGTCAGGCTTTTGGGGGGCGTTTCAACGAGCTTTGCGCTGATGGCTTGGCAAGGGCGTTATCCAGCAGGGCGAACCGGTTATCGGCAGCAAAGGCGGCGATGCCCGGATGCGACGCAGTTAGAACAGCGGCTGCGCAACTGGTTGCAGAGCAACAGTACACACCACAATCGGTTTCCATGGTGCGCTGCGCTTCGGCTTTGGCTTCGCTTTCCGACCCTGCGCTTTCTTCCCAGTTCGCGGCCGTCTGAACAGACAAACCGGCATGAATGCCGTGGGCCTGCGCGTCGCTTGCCAAGGGTCCGAAGAACAAAACAACGAAAAGAATCAAGCCCGCACAGATCCGCGACAGGATGCCGAACACATGCACAGGCACGACGCGGCGCGATATCGCGCCGATCTGCCGTGTCACAAGTGCCGCTCTCTCAGCCAATCGTCCGCGCCTATTTTCATTGTGCCGCTGACGATGCAAATAGCCGGGGGACAGCCAAATGGCGAGTTCAAATGTGCGTGATGTCGCAGATACTAAACATGTATCAGCCTGCATTCCTACTTCAGGCGTAAACTCACCTGTTATGTTCCGCAGCGTGTTCGTTCCCCCGGGCTGAAGGCATCGAGCAAGGATCCGACCCTTCACCATGAGGCTTCGATGGTGAAGGGTCGGATCCTTGCGGCAGCGGGTTTTGAGCTTGCTGATCATGAGGGTGCGAACGCCATGGGTTCGAGAGAGCCCCCATGTTGACCATCCCGTTGACGAATGACCCGCCCCCCGGAATGGCCGCCTGCCCGACGGCCGAGGCTCGTCCGTCCGGATGTGATTGCGGCACCGGGATGTATATCTCGACCACTGGGATACCGCCGATTCCCTTCATCCAGGCGGCAGGCATCGGCAAATAGAACCGGTGCAGACCAGTGCCGCGCGCGGGCACGCGCTCGATCAGCGTAACCCAATGGCCCGCTGCCAACAGTCTCGCCGCCATGACCGACGTCGACGATCCGCCCCTGGCGATGATGCAATCAGGCGTCATGCCGTCTGGTCCGGGATGGCGATCACCAGTGCCGGGTCGCGTTCGTTGTTCATCAGGTTTGTCGTCATGGCTTTCCTCGCTGCCGCCGGGTCAACTCCCGCGACTGCTTCGGCAACCGGACGATGCTCCTGATGGCCCGCCGCCCCCGGTTTCTGTTCTGGCCGATCTGGGAGAATTTCGCCTCCGTGCTGCGCTCGCCCGAGGTCTGGCGCTGTCTGATGAACTCGACCATCGTGGCCACCGGCACCACCATCCTCGGCCCGCTGCTGGTGCTCCGGCGGCCTGTGTGCAGTCGCGCCACCGCTTTGCCGGGGCAGCCGCTTTCGGTTTCTGGATCCTCTCCACACGTTTGACGTCGCCCGTGGCGATACTGATCCCGTTCTTCATCCTCTGTCTCCAGACCGGGACAGAAACATCAATCGGCTGCGGGGATTTGGGCGAATATTCAAGGATGTGAACCCGTGTCATCCGCTTTGGGCGCGCTGCTGCGTCATTTGCTCAGCAGCGCGATCGCACGGCCCATGCCGCCGGTTGCCCCCTGAAACTTGTGCGGCAGAAAGATGAAAACTGCGCCGCGCACCGGTAGTTTCCCGAGGTTTGTCAGGTTTTCGGTGGCGATCATCCCGTGGCCGAGTGCCGCCCAGTGCGGCGAGTAGTCGTCCTGCATCAGCCCGATGCCGCGCCCGTCGATGCCGATGTGGCGGATGCCACGCTCGTGGAGAAGTTCGATCGCGTCGGCCCCGGGGGCGGGATGCGAGCGGTCATAGGCGAAACCTTCGGGGTAGGGGCGGAAATAAAGGTCAGACCAGTCGGTGCGGAAAAGGACGATCTCTCCCTTCTGGAAGCGGCCATTCTGCGCCTCCCAGTTTTCGAGAAAGGCGCGGGTGATCACGGGGCTTTCGGCCAGATGGGTGTTTGCACCCTTGGGCACGGTGTTGATCAGGGGTCGCACATCCACCACGACAGCGGCACCGATCATCTCGTTCAGGTCCAGTTGGTCGATGGTGACGGTGCCCCAGTCGCCGGCATGCGGCAGGCCCGAGCCGGGTGGCGGAATCATGTGGCTGGGTGCGTCGCAATGGGTGCCGGTGTGGTCGTCATGGACCTGCACATATTCCAGGAATTTGCCGCGCGGCCAAGTGTATGTGTTCATCATGTATTGGGCGAAGCGCTGGCCCTCGGGTGGCGAAGATGGCTGGTTTTCGCCGGTCATCACCGAGAGGTCAATCAGGGTGGCGGATTTGATCAGGGCGAGAAGGGGGCTGGTCATGGGGCGGTCTCCACAGGGCAGTTGGCTTGAGGGGAGCATGGGCAGGGGGGTGTGGGGCGTCAAGGTCCTGTCAGAAGAACTTTGCGGGGGGATGGCGTACTGGTCGCCCGACCCCTTTGCATCTACCCCATGGCGGATCGGTCACTGGAGTTCGCGGCGCGTTCCCCGCCGAAACTGCAGGTGACAATCGCTTTTCTGATGGCTGGCCCTGTGCGGTGTCGAACCGGCCCCGAACAGATGCGCCGAACGACCCGATCGTCGCGGATTGCTTTGCCATGCTGGCCGAGGTGGCAGCAGACCAGCCCGACTTCAAGGCGGGGCACAATCGCGATCCTGAGGCCCGCATAGACCATAAGCCCGGCAATTGCGCCCAAGACTTCATGGCGCAGACCGACCGCCAGCCCCGTACCATCCACCGTCACGCTGGCCACCGGCAACTGCACAACTCGGGCCGGTTCCGTGGGAATCGCCACATCACGGGCCGCTGAAGACATCGCCCGCTTCACCAAAGTTGAAAGCGGCACCACCTCCGACGAGCCGGAACCGACCAAGGTGCTGCATCAGTCGTGCATTGCCGGGGCCACGCCGGCAATCGCCAAACCGGCCCGCCGGTCGCGCAAAGTGGCGTTGCTGCTTGCCCTGCGCGATCGCGGGGTGAGGTTCCTCGCGGTGGATTTGCCAAAGGCCAATGACCCTGTCGCCGCCATCATGGCACCGGTTGCGCAATCCGGGTTCGTGGCGATCTCGCAGCGAACCAAAGCGGCGATGGCCTGGGCCATGGCGCGCGGGGCGACAAGCGCTGCCACCACGCGCCCTGACGTTTGGGCGCAACCGGCATCTTCATGGTTGGCGCGTCCGGACGGCCAGCCCATCTGCCCCGAACAGACAAGCGCCGCTCAGGTCAAAACTCACCGGCACCGCATCCCCAACTCTGACCGGTACATCGCCGGGCAATTTCATGGTCAGGCCCGGGCCATCCCCCAGCCGCAGATGCAGGATCGTCTCGTCCCCCAGATGCTCAGCCAAGGTGACTTTTCCCGTCGCATCGGCCTGATCCCCCGACCCCAACGCCAAACGGTCCGGTCTGAGCGCCAATGTAAGGTTTTGTCCTTCGGCCAACCCACCTGGCGGCCAGTCCAATGCTGCGCCCGAGGCCAGAATCAATCGTCCATCTGCTCCCACCCTTGCCGGTAAAAGGTTCATCGCCGGGCTGCCGATAAATCCCGCCACGAACAGATTGGCGGGACTGTGATAGACCTCGCGCGGGGTGCCGATCTGTTCGACCCGACCCGCATTCAACACCACGATGCGGTCGGCCAGCGTCATCGCCTCGACCTGATCATGGGTCACGAAGATCATGGTGGCTTTCAACTCATGGTGCAGCCGGGCGATCTGGCTGCGCATCTCGACCCGCAGCGCGGCGTCAAGGTTCGACAGGGGCTCGTCGAACAGAAAGACCTCCGGCTTGCGTACGATGGCGCGGCCAATGGCAACCCGTTGCCGCTGCCCGCCCGACATGGCCTTGGGGCGGCGCGGTAAAAGCTCGGTGATCTGCAACAAGGCGGCGGTTTCCTGCACCCGCGCCTCGACCTCGGCCCGCCCCAGCCCGGTGCGGCGCAGCCCGTAAGCCAGATTGTCATAGGCCGACATGTGGGGGTAAAGCGCATAGTTCTGAAACACCATCGCCACACCGCGCCGCGCCGGGGCCAGTTCGGTCACATCGACGCCCGCAATCGACACCACGCCGTAATCGACATCCTCCAGCCCCGCGATCATGCGCAGCAGGGTCGACTTGCCACAGCCCGACGGCCCGACAAACACCACCAGTTCGCCGTCTTGCACGGTCAGGTCGATGCCCTTGATGACCTCCATCGCGCCGAACAGCTTGCGCACCCCTGTCAGCTGAACCGCGCCCATCCCGCCCCTTTCCTACTTCAATCCGGTCGAACTGAGACCGCGTTGAAACAGCCTTTGCGTCAGCAGGAACAGCACCACCATCGGCAACGCCGTGAACAGGGCCCCCATCATCGAGATCGACCATTCCTGGGCCCGTGCCGCCCGAAACGTGAAAAGACCCAGTGACAATGGAAACTTCTCACGGTCTTGCAGATAGATCAGCGGGCCAAAAAATTCGTTCCACGTATAGACAATGGCGAACAGCCCGACGATCACCAAGGGCGTGCGGACCTGCGGCAGCACGATCTGCCACCAGATGCGAAACTCGGACGCGCCATCAAGCCGTGCGGCATCCATCAACTCGCGCGGGACGCCAAGGAAGAACTGGCGGAGCATGAAGATATAGAACGCATCCCCCAGCAGAAAGGGCGCGATCAGCGGCCAATAGGTGCCGTTCAGCCCGAGCCGCGTCCAGCCCATGTAGATTGGCAGGAAAGTCACGACGCTTGGCAGCAGCAGCGCGCAGACCGTCAGGCCGAAAACCAGATTGCGCGCCCGCCAGCGCAGACAGCCAAAGCTGTAGGCGGCCAGCGAGCAGGAAAAGCACACTGCCAAGGCCACTGATCCGGCATAAAACACCGAATTGCCAAACTGGCGCAGAAACGGAAAATCGTCGCGGCTGACCAGTGCTGCAAGGTTTTCCCAGCGGAACGGGTTGGGAAACCATTGCACGGGGTTGGCAAAGATCTCGGCATTGTTCTTGAAGGCCGAAATTGCCATCCAATAGAATGGCAGCAGGAAGATGCAGGCGAAACCCAGCATGACGGCGTGGTACAGCAGGCTTTGCCACCATTGACGCGGTGCGGTGCGGCGCTGGTCAATCAACGACTGTCCCCTTCGTAATAGACCCATGACCGCGCGGTGCGAAAGATCAGCAGGGTCAGCAGCAACACGACCAAAAACAGCACCACCGCCATCGCCGCCGCCTGCCCCATGTTGAAATAGCGGAACGCCAGCCGGTAAAGCACAACCATATACATCAGCGTCGCCTCGGCCGGTTTGCCGGTGGTGCCACCGATGACCAACGCCTGCGCAAAGATTTGAAACGAATAGATGATTCCGATCACCAGATTGAACAGGATCATTGGCGTGATCAGCGGAATGGTGATCCAGACCAGCTTGTGCCACCCCTTGGGGCTGTCCAGATCGGCGGCCTCGGAGACATCCTTGGGGATGTTCTGCAAGCCGCCCAGAAACACCAGCGTCTCGACCCCCAGCGGCCACAGGTTCAGCAGGATCAGCGTCCAGAGCGCCGCCCTGGGGTCACGCAGCCAGTCGGGCGGATGCAGGCCCATCCCTTCCAGCATCAGGTTCACCGGCCCGGCGCTGGGGTTCAAGAGCAGGATGAAGACGATGGAACCGGCGACGGCGGGCATCAGGAAGGGCAGGTAAAACACCGTGCGGTAAAACCCCGACAGCGCCGTTACCCGGTTCAGCAGCAAAGCCAGCCCCAACGCCAGCACCAACTTCAAGGGCACCGAAATCACCGCGAACATGAAAGTATTCCCGGCCGAGGTCCAGAACGCCGGGTCGGCAAAGATCGCCTCGTAATTCTGCATGCCCACCCATTTGGGCGGTCCGGTGATCTGGAATTTGGACTGCGCGATGAAAAAGGTCAGCAGCAACGGGATCGCCGTGAAGATCGTCAGCCCCAGCATCCACGGCAAGGCAAACAGCACGCCCGCCCGCGCCTCACCCTGGCCGGCGCGGCGTTTGCGTCGGGGCATCGCTGCCCCGACTGTGGTTGGCCCGACCGGCATCAGCCTGCCAGAACTCGCTCCAACTCGGCCTGCGCGGCCGTCTGCGCGTCGGCCAGCGCCTCTTTGACCGGGGAGGCGTGGGTGAAGATCTTCTCCATCGCCCGCGCCATCTGGTCATTGCCGAAGCTTTGCGACGGCGAATTCCACATCGGCGTCACGACCGCAGCCTGCGTCGCGAGGAAGGCCGTCAAATCATCGGCAAACTCCTGACCACGACGCTCGACCAGCGAGGTCGGGGCCTTGAGTTGGACCTGTGAATTGGTCGGCACATCCGGGATCTGCTGATACCACTCGACCGAGCCTTCGACAGCCAGATAGGCCAGATAGTCAAACGCCGCTTGCGGGTTTTTCGACCCGATCGGGATCACGAACCAATTGGGCCAGGTTCCTGACACCGGCGCACTCCCCGAAGGCCCGACCGGATTGGGCGCTTGGTTCCAGCGGGTAAAAGTCGGCACCGGATCGGCATAGATGTCGCCCATCAGCCAGGACCCCGACATCAGCCCCGCCTGCCGCCCTTCGCGGAACGCCGGGCCGACGCCGGTTGCGCCGTCAGCATAGCCTTCACGGAAATTGCCCGACCGGTCGATCAGGTTCACGTCGCCCTTGTATTCCTCATCGAGCCATTCCAGGAAAAAGTTCATCATTTCGATGTTCTGCTCGCTGTCCAGCGCGTATTTCAGGTTGGCCTCGTCAAACAGCATCCCGCCATTCAGCGCCGACCAGATCGCCATGGTCTCGGGGATGCGATTGGGCATGAAGCCCGCCGATTTCAGATTGTCGCCGTCCCAGACGGTGAATTCCTTGGACATCTTGCGCATCTCTACCCAGGTCTTGGGGAACGAGGCGCGGTCGGACTTTACGCCTCTGGCCTCCAGCATTTCCTCGTTGTACCACATGGCATAGACCCCCGCCGTGACCGGCAGACCATAGGTCACACCCTTGAACTGGCACGACGACAGCAACCCGGCGGGCCATGTCTCCAGCGGAATTTTCGACCCTTTCATCATGTCGTCCAGCGGCATGAACGCGCCCTGCGCCCCCAGTGAAACCGGGCTGTCCCACAGCATCGAGATATCCGGCGGCGCGCCCGCGGTGATCGACCCGATCAGCGCCTGTGTGAACTCGGTATCCTGCCCCAGACCGCAAACCGTGGTCGCAGGCCCCAGATTGGCGCCCTTGCTGAAGCCATCCAGCAGGCCGGTATGAATTTTGCAAAACAGATCCGATCCGCCCGGCAACCACAGCAAAAGCTGGCCCTCGGCCTGAGCAAGGGCCCCTTGCGGCAGGGCCATGACAGCCCCCGCAGCGGCACTGGCCGCCAGTAATCCGCGCCGACTGATCGTTCCGGGCGCAGCATGGGTCTTGTGTGACATGTCTTCTCTCCCTATTGCATCAGATGGTTCTGTAATGGCCGGTTTTCCGGCTCGGTTTGGTGTGTCGTCGCACAGGCGGCACCGATCAGGCCCGCGTCCGGCCCCATTCTGGCCTGCGTCAGGGTCAGGGGGTTATCGACCCCGTCCCACAAGCCAGCGCGGACTGCCCGGGTCAAGGCGTCGAAATAAGGCCCCGGCGCACAGCCCAGACCGCCGCCGATCACCATGACCTGCGGGTCAAGACTGTCGGCCAAAAGCGCCAGAACCCGGCCCAATTCACCGGTTGCGTGGTCAATGACCTGCAAGGCCCGCCCGACGCCAGCCGTTGCCGCCGCCAGCACATCCTCAGCCGTCGCGGCACCGTAAGCCGCAGCTATCCCCGGGCCAGAGGCGACATCCTCAACCATGCCCCGGCTTTCGCGACCGCAGGCGGGGCAGCGGTGCCGCTCCATGCTGTTGGCAATGACCAGCGCCGCCCCACGCGACCCGGCATAGGGCACCCCGTCCAGCACCAGAACGCCCGCGACACCCGTGCCGATGGTGACAAAGTAGAAATCCGTCAGCCCCCGCCCCGCGCCAAACCGCGCCTCGGCCAGCGCCGCCGCCCGCACATCCGCTGACACCACGGTCGGCAGGATGTCGGCGAAAGCACCGCGAACATCCAGCCCCGACCATTTGATCCGGTGATCGCTGAAGATGCGCCCCTTGCGGTCCACCAGTTCGGCAACACCCAGTCCCAAAGCCGCGACCGGCAGCCCAAGCCGCGCCGCCTCATCCTTCAACCCGTGCGCCAGATCCACCGTATCGGCCAGGATCGCCGCCCCGCACCGCGCATGCTCGGTCGGCACCTGCCGCCGCGCCGTGACCTCGCCGGTGGCCAGATCGACGATCCCCCCCGCCACCTTGGTCCCGCCCACGTCGATCCCGAGGGCATAGCGGCCCGGGGCATCGCGTTCAGGATGGGCGGCGCGGTTCATCACCGCACCGGACGATACAGCGGGGCGACGCCGAACAGATATTCAGCCGGAGCGCCCCCCATATTGAAGGCGCGGTACTTGGTGCCC
>Ga0105044_10015879_pt1 | contig 10176 bp, 5 predicted proteins | sample MAT01_FD_78092 | JGI IMG/M metagenome (GOLD analysis project Ga0105044, IMG submission 78092) | Freshwater microbial communities from Lake Fryxell liftoff mats and glacier meltwater in Antarctica - MAT-01 | ecosystem: Environmental > Aquatic > Freshwater > Ice > Liftoff microbial mat | place...
CCGGTCGGGCGGTGCGCCACGATGGCCAGTGGGTCGCGCAAGGCGACCCGATGGAAGCGGCGATCGACACGTTCGCGAGGCGGCTCGGCATCGAGGCTTCGGTAGACGAGGCCGCGAGTCCGGTCGTGCGCCGATACCCGTTCGACCCTCGGCGACGTCGCATGTCCGTCGTCGTCGGCAACACGCTCTTCGTCAAGGGAGCCCCGGACGCGCTCCTCGGCCGCTGCGAATCGGCGAGCGGCGCGCAGGACGCGCTCCATGCGATGGCGAGCCGCGGGTTGCGCGTCCTGGCCGTCGCGACCCGACCGATGACAGATCTCCCGGCCGACCTGCAGGCAGACGGCGCCGAACGTGACCTGGAGCTCCTCGGCTTGCTCGGCTTCGAGGATCCGCCGCGACCGAGCGCCGCCGACGCGCTCGATGCGTGTCGACGAGCCGGCATCCGTGTCGCCATGCTGACCGGCGACCACCCCGCGACGGCCCGGGCGATCGCGGCCGAGGTCGGGCTGCTCGGCCCCGAGGGCACCGTGCTCGAGGGTACGGACCTGCCCGCCGACGAGCAGGTGCTCGGTGCGCTCCTCGACCGGGACGGCGTCGTGGTCGCGCGGATCGCGCCGGAGGACAAACTCCGGATCACCCGGGCCCTGCAGGCGCGAGGCCATGTCGTCGCCATGACGGGCGACGGCGTGAACGACGGACCCGCGCTCCAGCAGGCCGACATCGGCATCGCCATGGGTCGCTCGGGAACCGACGTCGCCCGGGAGGCCGCCGACCTGGTGTTGCTCGACGACGACTTCGCCACCATCGTCGTTGCGGTCGAGCAGGGCCGGGCGACGTTCAGCAACGTGCACCGCTTCCTCACGTACCACCTCACCGACAACGTCGCCGAGCTCACACCGTTCGTCGTGTGGGCCCTGTCGGGTGGTCGCTTCCCGCTCGCACTGGGCGTGCTACAGATCCTCTGCCTGGACATCGGCACCGATCTCCTCCCCGCGCTCGCGCTCGGTGCGGAGCCGCCCAACACGCGAGCGCTCGCTCGACCACCGCTCGGCCGCCACCTCATCGATGCTGCCCTCATGCGACGGGTGTTCGGCGTGCTCGGACCGGCGGAGGCACTCATGGTGATGACCGCGTTCCTCGTCGGCCTCCTGGCTGCGGGCTGGCGACCCGGCGAGAGCTTCCCCACCGGCCACGCCCTCGACGCCGCCTCCGGCGCGGCGTTCGCCGCGGTGGTGATCGGCCAAGCCGGGAACGCGTTCGCCTGCCGGAGCGCCACCCGGTGGCCCGGAGCGTTGGGATGGGCCACGAACCGCCTGCTGCTCGGCGCAGTTGCTGCCGAACTCGTCGCCCTCGCCGGCTTCTTGTTCATCCCACCGGTCGCATCGCTCCTCGGCCAGGCGGTGCCGCCGCCCGCGGCATTCGCCGTCGCCGCCCTTGCCGCACCTGCGGTGCTCGCCGCCGACGCGATCCACAAACGTGCCCGTCGTGCCCGTCATGGCCGCCGGCATGGACCGGAGCACGGCGACCCGGGCGTCTCGTCCTGAAACCCGCCGCACGAGGGACCTTCGGCACTGCCCGACGACCCCCGCGGAGTCGAGGATGGAGGCTGCATGGATCGGCTCGGTGTCCTCGATTCGGAGTTCCTGAACATCGAGGACGGGATCGCGCACCTGCACATCGCCGGCATCTCGGTCTTCGAAGGTCCCACGCCTCCGGCCGGTGGTGTCGAGCGGCTCATCGGGTCGAAGCTCGACCGCATCCCGCGGTATCGCCAGCGGGTGCGGTCGGTGCCGCTCGAGCTCGGGCGGCCCGTGTGGGTCGACGACCCGCACTTCGATCTGTCGTACCACGTGCGCCGCACCGCGTTGCCGTCTCCGGGGGGCGACGCCGAGCTCTGCACGCTCATGGGTCGCGTGATGTCGCAAGCCCTCGATCGCAACCGCCCCCTCTGGGAGGCGTGGGTCGTCGAGAACCTCGCCGATGGGCGCTGGGCCATGATCTCGAAGGTCCACCACTGCATGGTCGACGGGATCGCGGGGGTCGACCTGCTCACCGTGCTGCTCGACGCCGAGCGAGATGTCGAGCTCCCGACGCCGCCACACTGGGAGCCCGCGCGCGAGCCATCCGGACCGGCGATGGTCCTCGACGCCTGGTGGGGCCTGGCGGGAGATCTTCTCGCCGACGCGCGGCGCTTGCCGCTCGCGGTGCGCCGACCAGGGCACGCGCTCCGACAGATGGGCGACGTCGGAGTGGGCACCGTGCGGTTCCTGCGGCACCTCACGTCGACCCCTCCCCTCGAGATCGAAGGTCGGATCGGGCCCGATCGCGTCTACGCGCACTCCGAGGTCTCGTTCGCCGACGTGCGGATCATCCGCGACGCGTTCGGAGGAACCGTCAACGACGTCGTCCTCGCCGCCGTGACCCGCGGCTTCCGCGCGCTGCTGCTCGCAGGCGGCGAGGATCCGGGCGGGGCGGTGCTGCGCACACTCGTGCCGGTCTCGCTGCGGGACGCCGACGCCCGCGGCGTGCCCGACAACCGCGTCTCGGCGTTGCTGCTGGAGCTGCCGGTCGCCCTCACCGATCCGGTCGAGCGCCTGCAGGCAGTCCACGCTCGCATGCACGAGCTCAAGCGCTCACACATGGCCGAGGCCGGTCGGATCGTGAGCGACCTGGGCGACCTCGCCCCGCCGATGGTCGTCGGCACCGTCACCCGACTCGCGACGCGCCTGATCCACCGCCTTCCGCAACACTCGATCAACACGGTGGCGACCAACGTCCCGGGCCCGCAGTTCCCGCTCTACTGCTTGGGGCGACGGATGCTTGCGTACTACCCGTTCGTCCCGATCAGCCATGGAGTGCGAATCGGCACGGCGATCCTCTCCTACGACGGGCACCTCGCGTTCGGCGTCACCGGTGACTTCGACGCCGGACCCGACGTCGACCTGCTCGCGACCGCGATCGCCGACGGCATCGTCGAGCTCCGTGATCTCGCGCTGCGCAACGACCACGCGTCCGCCTGAGCGCCCGTCTCACGAACCGGCAGCACCCGTCGTCAACCGGCCGGGTCGACGACGAGGCGGATGCGGATGCGGACCTCGGGATGCACGCGCAGCAGGGCGACACGGGGCGGTTGCAACCCCCAGTCGCGGACGTCGAAGATCTGGGTACCTTCGAAGACGAGACGATCCCCCTCCGCCGACACGTCGATCTCCCCACTCACCCCTCGCACCTCACCACGGAACGAGACATCGCCCGTGACCGCCAGACGGTCCGTCCCGACCCGGTCGGCCGTCGTGACGGTCCCGATGATCTCCGGGTGCCGTTTCGCGTCGATCCGGCGCCGCGTCTCGCGGTCTACGAGCGCGTTGCCGGAGTGCAACCTGTCGACCGCCACACGGATCTCACCGCCGAGGCGCGGGTCCGGGGCGATCCCGTCGCCGGAACGGGAGAGCTCCACCCAGCCCGAGACTCCCGTCGCGGTGGCGTGGATCGAGTGCATCGACGAGCTTCCCTCGATCCACACCTGTGACGCGTCGGGATCGACGACGAAGCGGCTCATCCCGGGATCATCAGCGTCACGGCGGTCAGGCGCGAGCCGCGTCGAGGAGCAGACGTCGCTCGGCCGCCGCGATGGTTCGACGGGCGGCTGCGACGGCGTCCGCGTTCACCGACACCGACGTGATGCCGTAGCGAACGAGGTGCTCCGCGAACTCGGGTCGGGTCGACGGCGCCTGACCACAGAGCGACGAGGTCATCCCGGCGGCGTTCGCTGCTGTCACGATGTCACGGATCGCCGCGAGCACCGCAGCGTCGGACTCGTCGAACAGGTCGGCGCACGTCTCTGAGTCGCGGTCCACGCCGAGCATCAGCTGGGTCAGGTCGTTGGTGCCGATCGAGAGTCCGTCGATCCCGAGGTCGGCGTACTCAGGGATGCGGTAGATCACCGAGGGGACCTCGGCCATGATCCAGCGGTGGAGCCCGCGCTGGCGCCCGAGCGGGCTCGCGTCGACGAGGTCGAGGCAGGCCTCGAGCTCCCATCGCGTGCGCACGAACGGGATCATCATGTGGAGGTTCGGCGTCTCCTCGCGTACCCGCGCCAGGAGCTCGCACTCCAGGCCGAACAGGTCGGGTTCCCGTACGTAGCGGTAGCAGCCTCGGTACCCGATCATCGGATTCGCCTCGATCGGCTCGAACTCCTCGCCACCGGCGAGGTTCCGGAACTCGTTGGTCCGGAAGTCGATCGTCCGGTACACGACCGGTCGCGGTGCGAACGCACGCGTGATCCGCACGAGCGACTCCCCCATTCGATCGACGAACTCGCGCCCGCGTCCGTCGGCGAGGAGCTTGCGGGGGTGCTCGCCCTGCAACGCGTCGGTCACGAGGAACTCGGCGCGCAACAGACCGACACCGTCGACCGGGAGCGCCGCCACCTCCTCGGCCCGGTCCGCGATCGCGAGGTTCACGTAGAGGCGGGTCCCCAGCGCCTCGGTCGTCGCGCTCGACGCCGCCGGAGCCTCGGCGACGCGGCTCACGCCCACGCCCCGGTCCCGACCGAGGCGTTCGGTCACATCGCCCTCGTAGACGAGCCCGGTGCCACCGTCGACCGTGACGACCTCGCCGTCGCGCAGCACCGTGGTCGCCCGTCGGGCACCGACGATGCACGGGAGCCGCAGCTCCCGACTCACGATCGCGGCGTGGCAGGTGATGCCGCCGCCATCGGTGACGAGCGCCGCGGCCCGACGCATCGTCGGGACCCAGTCGGGCGTCGTCATCGGGGCGACGAGCACCTCGCCCGGTAGCAGCGTCGAACCCTTGCCGACGTCCTGCAGCACCCGCACCCTTCCGGAGACGACGCCCGGCGCCGCCCCGTGCCCGCGCACGAGCGGCTCCAGCGAGGTCGGCGCTCCGGGCTCCGCCGGTCCGTCGTCGTCGACGACGGTCGTGATCGGGCGCGACTGCACGAGGAAGAACTCGCCGCCGGCGAGGGCCCACTCCATGTCCTGGGGCGAGCCGTAGTGCTCCTCGACCCGCAACGCGAGTCTCGCGAGGTCCAGGGCCTGGTCGTCGGTGAGCACCCGTCGGGTTCGTTCCTCGTCGTCGAGGGTGACGCGGCGCTCGACGCCGTCGGGTCCGCGCCGCACGGCGACGAGCTTGTCGCCCACGCGCGTCGAGCGGATCCGGAGCGGATCCTTGTCGACCGTGTACAGGTCGGGTTCCACCTCGCCGCCGACGACCACCTCTCCGAGCCCGAACGCGGCCTCGATCACGACCACCGAGCGGTCGCCCGTCGCGGGGTCGAGCGAGAACATCACACCCGCAGCCTCGGAGTCGACCATCTCCTGCACGACGACCGCGATCGCCGGCTCGGTGAGCAACCCGCAGACCGCGCGGTAGGACACCACCCGGTCACCGAACACGGAGACCCAGCAGTCGAGCAGTCGATCGACGAGATCGTCTTCCCCCTCGACGTCGGTGAAGCTCTCGTGCATCCCCGCGAACGAGCTGTCGGCGGCATCTTCCGCCGTGGCCGACGAGCGGACCGCGACCCGACGCGCCGGGCCGAGTCGACGGTACGCCTCGATCACCGCGTCGCGCAGACCGCGCGGCACCCCAGCGCCGCGCACGAGCTGGCGTGCAGCTGCTGCCACATCGCTCGCACCGCGCTCGTCTTCGGCGCGCAGACCCGAGACACGCTCCCGCAGCTCCTCGCGCACACCCGCCCGCTCCATCGCGTCGAGGTACGCGGGCGCGGTGACGACGAACCCGCGCGGCACCGGCAGGCCCGCCGACACCAGTTCACCGAGGTTCGCACCCTTCCCGCCGACGCGCTCGGCGTCGTGCCGACCGAGCTCCTCGAACCAGGCGATCGGAGCGTCAGCCACGGCGCGCACCGTCGGCGTCCCGGGGTCGGCGCGACCGCCGAGGCGTCCGCCCAACCGGATCCGGTTCCCGCGTCTCCCTCTTCTCGACCCGTCCACCTCGCATCCCACGATGGTGGTCCGCCCCGAGGGTGCCCGTTAGAGACGAAAGTCAGTTTCCGCCGAGCCGCTCGGCCGTTCCATCCGAGCCTCCGGCTCGGGACGTCTGGAACCCCGGCCGTCGGGTCGTGCCAGGCGATCAGGGGCGGATCTCGTAGAACGCGTTGACCGGATGGTCGATGTCGAGTCGACGGAAGCGCCTGAACCCTGCGGCCCCTGCCATCTCTTCGGCCCTGGCCGCAGAGAGACCGAGGGTACCGAGGCCGGCGCCGTCGGGGGCCGACATCGCCGACGACATGCATGACAGGACGCTGATCCCGTACATCAACGACGCCATCGGGTTCTCCGACACGTTCCGTGCAAACGTGTCGTGTGCCTTGATGTCGACCAGCAGCCACGTCCCGTCAGGAGTGATCGCCCGGCGCAGCGTCTGCATCATCTCGAACGGATGGGTCATGTCGTGGATGCAGTCGAACGTGGTGACGAACCCGACCGATCCGTCAGCCGGCAATGGCTCGAACCGCGGGTCGTGGAACGACACGTTGGCCACGTCACCCTTCAGGCGCTTCTCCTCGGCACGACCGAGCGCGAAGTGGCTGATGTCGTAACCCAGGAACCGGCTGTTCGGGAACGCGCCCGCCATCAGCAGGAGTGCTCCCCCCGCACCGCAGCCCACATCGGCCACGGTCGTCCCTGCCGCGAGCCGTCCCGTGACACCCTCGAGTGCGGGGAGCACGACCGGCAGGAGGTTCGTTCGGTTCCACGGTTCGAAGGATCGTTCGATGCCGACGGCCGCTTCCGGGCCGTGGCTGTCGTAGTCGTGGCCGAGCCCGGTACGAAAGCTCTCGGGCATCGCACGAAGGGTGTCCATCGTGTTCGGGAACCGGTGGAACATCCCCATCCCGTAGGCCGGATGGTCCGGCGTGGCGAGGACCGCGGCGGCCTCTTCCGAGAGTGAGAACCTCTCGTCCTCGTCACAGTCGATGATGCGCGCGGCGGCCTGGTTGTATGCCCATTCGCGGACCCAGCGCTCGTGGAGCCCGGCGCGGCGGGCGAGCTCGTCCGAGTGCAGCGGTTTCCCCACTGCTCGCATCACCGAGTAGAGACCGAGCTTGTCGCCGAGGTGGATCATCCCTGTGGTCACCGCGCCCTCGAGCTTGGTGAAGACGAGGAACGAGAACATCTGGAGCTTCTGCTGATCCATACCGGCAACTCCCTTCGAGCGACGGAACCCGGCGCCCGCCGACGTTACCGAGGTGCCGGGACTGCCGATGTCACGCGCTCGGGGCGTCCGCGGCACATGGCCGAGGACCTGTTCCACGTGGGCCCCGCATCCCGCCCAGCTCGGTCGCCCGCACTTCGGAGTTCTCGTCTGTCTGCACATACCACCCTGGGTATCTCATCCCCGGGGGTCACCGGGCACGGGAGGCGTCGTCGGGGCAGCTGCGGCCGCTTCCTGGATGAAGGAGGTCACCGCGGGCGCAGCAAGGAGGAACGCTTCGAGGGAGGCGTGGTCGGCCTCCGGTACGACCAGGAGTCGGGCGCGACCTGCAGAAGCCTCCGCGAGCAGCGTCGCGTCGGCCGGTGGAACCACCTCGTCACGTCCGCCGTGGACGAGGAGGACGGGAACACGCACGCGGGCGATGGTCGTGATCGGGGCGAACGTGTCGAGCGGTAGGCCGATGGTGCGCTCGATCTCCCGCAGGATCGCGGTGATGAGCGGGCTCGGCATGCCGCGCGCACGCATGTTGGAGCGCATGAGGGCTCCGGGATGCGCCATCGCCGAGATGCTGACGACCCCCGCGATTCGAGGATCGCGACTGGCGGCGAGCAGGCTCGCGCCGGCACCGACGGAGTGACCGAGCAGCACCAGGCAGTTGGACTCGACGCGTGCATCGCCGCGGAGCCAACAGAGCCCGGCGTCGATGTCGTCGGCGAAGCGCGGCATCGATGAGAACCGGTCGTCGCCGCTTCGCCCATGACCTCGTGCGTCGAGGAACAGCGCGTGTGCGCCTGCTGCTTGGACGAGTGACGCGACGGGCAGCATGAGGCTCGCAGCACCGTTCCACCCGTGGATGACGAGGACGGCCGGCCGAGGTCGATCATCGCCGGGGCACGCGACGAACCATCCCTTGAGCGTGCGGTCGTTCGGTCCCGCGATGGTGACGTCTTCCGCCTGGAGCGCCAGGTCCGACGGTGTGATCTCGAGACCGGTCCGCCGGACACGGAAGAACCGGGCGAGAGCCCGGGGCGCGGCCCGGCGCACCCCGACGGCGAGGACTGCGACTACCGCGATGCCGGCGAGGATACGCACCGCCCGTCGTTCGGCTACGGCCATGCCGGCGCGCGAGTCGGCCGGCCGCGCCGCGTCACATCGCTCCTGACCGTCTCCACAGCCCGAGAGCTCGGCATCAGTGGCTGAACCTCACGACGGGCAAGATGCGGGCCAGCCACTTCGGCAGGTACCAGTTCCGCTCACCGAGCAGGGCCATCGATGCCGGTACGAGCATGACCCGCACCACGGTTGCGTCGAGCAACACGGCGACCGCGAGGGTCAGTCCGAGCTCGGTGGGCGGGATCGGTCCGGTGACACCGAACGCGATGAACACGACGATCATGACGAGCGCGGCATTGGTGATCGGCCTTCCCGTACGTGCGATTCCCTCACGGATCGCTCGGTGGGTGTCGCCGGTGGCTTCGTAGCGTTCGCGGATCGCCGCGAGCAGGAAGAGCTGGTAGTCCATCGAGAGCCCGAACAGCAACGCGAAGAAGAACAGTGGTGCCCACGCGTCGACGAATCCTTGGTGCTCGATCCCCAACAACCCGGTGCCGATACCGTGCTGGAACACCAGCGTCGCGAATCCGAACGCGGCGCCGACCGTGACGAGGTTCATGAGAATCGACGTGACGGCAATGACGAGGCTGCGGAACACCAGCAGCAGGAGCACGAACGCAAGGATCAGGATCACGCTGATCGCCAGTGGTGCCCGACCGGTGAGCACGGACGTCAGGTCCGCGTTCTGCGCGGCCGGCCCGCCGACGCGTGCACCGGGCACCGCGGTCGCGAGTCGGTCGCGGAGCCGATGCACGAGGGCGGCGGTCCGCGAGTCGTCGACCGGGGTGGAGCCCGTCACGCGCACGACAGTTCGGCCGTTCGCGGCCGGTTCGGACACGACACGAGCGTCCACGACCGCAGGGTCGGCCGCCGCGACCCGCACGACCTGCGGGGCGTCGGCCGCGGGAACGGTGATGAACGCGGGCGCGGCAGCTCCGACGCCGAACGACTCGACCAGCATCTCGTAGCCGTCACGGCTCGTCCGGCCCTCGTCGACGACGCGCGCACCGGGCATCCCGAGGTCGATACCGACTGCGGGAAGCACGAGGGCGCCGAGGATGACGATGCCCACGGCGAGCACCGATCCCGGCCGGCGCAGGGCGAGCCCGGTCCAGCGGACCCAGCGGCTCTCGGCGACGATGTCGGGATCCTTCTTGCCCCGAGTGACGAGCACCTTGTCACCGAGTGCAACGAGCAGCGCCGGAAGCAGCGTCAATGACGCCAACGCCACCGCGACGACCGAGAGGATCATCCCGAGCGCCATCGAGCGGAACACCATGACCGGCACGAGGAACACGGCAGCAAGGGCGAGCACGACGGTCAGGGCGGAGAGGAACACGGCCTTGCCTGCGGTCGAGAGCGTGTTCTCGATGGCGGCAATGGCGTCTTTGCCTTCGATGCGTTCCTCGCGGTACCGGCTGACGATGAACAGGCTGTAGTCGATGCCGACGGCGAGGCCGATCATCATCGAGAAGTTCATCGACCACACCGACAGCGGTGTCGCCATGCCGAGCAGGTGGAGCAGCGCGAATCCGACTGCGATTCCGGCCACGGCGAGAAGAAGCGGGAGCGCGGCCGCGATCACCGACCCGAACGCGAAGAACAGCAGGATCATGGTGGGAATGCCGCTCAGGAGCTCTGCCCGGTGGAGCGCCTCTTCATTGACCGTGTTGAAGTCGCTCCACACCGGCCACTCCCCCGTCACGTTGGCCTGCGTGCCGGCATCGAGCTGCAACCCGCTCACGTAGCCCCCGAGTGCGCCGGCCGCGACCGGGCGGCTCGCGTCGGAGGTCACAGCGAGGTCAACCGGCACGATCGCGGTCCGACCGTCGCGCGCGATGAGCCCGGCATCCGCGGGGAGCG
>Ga0105044_10015880_pt1 | contig 10176 bp, 9 predicted proteins | sample MAT01_FD_78092 | JGI IMG/M metagenome (GOLD analysis project Ga0105044, IMG submission 78092) | Freshwater microbial communities from Lake Fryxell liftoff mats and glacier meltwater in Antarctica - MAT-01 | ecosystem: Environmental > Aquatic > Freshwater > Ice > Liftoff microbial mat | place...
CCCTCGGCGGGGGCCTTGTCGTCCTTGAGCTCGGCGATGAGGACGTCGGTCGTCAGCATCAGGCCCGCGACGCTCGCCGCGTTGATGAGGGCCGTCTTGGCGACCAAGGCCGCGTCGATGATCCCGGCCTTGACGAGGTCGACGTACTCGCCCGTGGCGGCGTTGAAGCCGACGTTGCCGCCCTTGCCCTCCTTGACCCGCTCGACGACGAGGTCGCCGTCGTACCCGGCGTTCTCGGCGATCTGCTTGATCGGGGCCTCGACGGCGTGGGCGATGATCTGGAAGCCCAGGCGCTCGTCGTCGGTCTTGGCCTTCTTGGCCGCGTTCAGGATGGCCTCCTGCGTGCGCAGGAGCGCGACGCCGCCGCCGGGGACGTACCCCTCCTTGGCCGCGGCCCGGGTGCTCTTGAGCGCGTCGTCGACCAGGTCCTTGGTGGACTTCTGGGCGATCTCGGTCGCGCCGCCGACGGAGATCATGGCCACGCCGCTGGTGAGCTTGGCGAGGCGCTCCATGAGCTTCTCGCGGTCGTAGTCGCTGGTGGACTTCTCGTGCTGGGAGCGGATCTGGTCCGCCCGGCCGGTGATCTCGGACTCCTTGCCGGCGCCCTCGATGATCGTGGTGTCGTCCTTGGTGACGACGATCCGCTTGGCGCGGCCCAGCTCCGAGAGCTCGACGCTCTCGATGGTGCGGCCCAGGTCCTCGGAGAGGAACGTGCCGCCGGTCAGGGCGGCGATGTCGCCCATCATGGCCTTGCGGCGGTCGCCGAAGCCCGGGGCCTTGACGGCGCAGACCTTGAGCATGCCGCGCAGGCGGTTGACGACGAGCGCGGCGAGCGCCTCGTTCTCGACCTCCTCGGCGACGATGAGCAGGGGCTTGCCCGAGGCGGCGATCTTGTTCAGCAGCGGGAGGAGATCGGGGAGGTTGCCGATCTTCTTCTCGTAGAGCAGGATCGACGCGTCCTCGAGCACGGCCTCGCCGGTCTTGGGGTCGGTCATGAAGTAGGGGGAGAGGTAGCCCTTGTCGAACTGCATCCCCTCGACGTACTCGAGCGTGGTCTCGGCGGACTTGCCGTCCTCGATCTCGACCACCCCGTCGGCGCCCACGCGGGCGATCGCCTCGGCGATGAGGTCGCCGACGTTGGCGTCGTGGTTGGCCGAGACGGTGGCCACCTTGCGGTAGTCCTCCTTGCCCTTGCACTTGACCGCCATGGCGTCGATCGCGGCGGCCGCGGCCTGGGCCGCGGCGTTGATGCCGCGGTGGAGGAGGACGGGGTTGGCGCCCGCGGCGACGTGGCGGAGACCCTCGGTGAAGATGGCCTGGGCGAGGACGGTCGCGGCCGTGGTCCCGTCGCCGGCCTTGTCGGCGGTGCGCTTGGCGACCTCGTTCACCATCTTGGCGCCCATCGCCTGGAAGGGCTCGGGGAGCGAGACCTCCTTGGAGACCGAGACGCCGTCCTTGGTGACGTGGGGGCCGCCGTAGGACTTCTCGATGACGACGTGGCGCCCGGAGGGGCCCATCGTGCAGCGGACGGCCTCGGCCAAACGGTCGACACCCTTCTTCATCTCGAGAAGGGCGGCGTCCTTGAACATGATCTGCTTGGTTGTCATCAATACCTCAGGCACTGGGCATCGGGCATCGGGCATCGGTCCCGAGCGCGACGCGGTTGTTTCGTTTCGTCCTCAAGCTCGGGGAAGCGGCGAGAATGCGGCCGCGCTCGTCCGTCCGCTCAGCCTCCGATCACGCCCAGCAGCTCCGACTCCTTCATGATCAGGTGCTTCACGCCCTTGATCTCCACTTCCGTCCCGGCGTACTTGCCGTAGACGACCGTGTCGCCGCCGCGGACGGACATCTCGGCCCGCTTGCCGTTCTCGAGGCGCTTGCCCGGACCGGTCGCGACGACCCGGCCCTTGACCGGCTTCTCCTTGCTGGCCTCGGGGAGGTAGAGCCCGCTGGCGGTCTTCGACTCGGCCTCGATGGGCTTGACAAGGACGCGATCCTCAAGGGGCTTGACGGCCATCTGCGGTTCTCCAGTGACGGTCCCGGCGAGGGACGGTGTGCGACTACCTGACGTGCGACTTCGACTCACTGATGCGGGGGGACGAGGGCCGCGGCGGGCTTCGCCGCGCGGGCCCGGATGATCTCGACGACGATGGGCAGCAGCGACACGGCGATGATGCCCAGGACGACCAGTTCGAAGTTCTTGCGGACGATCTCGATGTTGCCGAACAGATAGCCGGCGCCGAGACAGATCACGATCCAGAGGACCGCGCCGGCGACGTTGAAGACCATGAAGCGGGAGTAGTGCATTGCCCCGGCACCGGCGACGAAGGGGATGAAGGTGCGGACGATGGGGACGAAGCGGGCGAGGATGACGGCCTTGCCGCCGTGCTTGGCGTAGAAGGCGTTGGCCTTGTCCAGGTGCTGACGCTTGAAACCGATGGCGACGATCCGCTTCCACAGCGGGTCCCCGGGCTTGAGGAGCCCCTCGGCCCGGAAGACGCGGGGGCCGAGGTACTTGCCGATGTGGTAGTTCGCGGCGTCACCCAGGACCGCCCCGACGAAGATGACCAGCGCCATGGTCCAGCCGTCGATGGGCCGCGCCGGGCTCGCGGCGAGCGCTCCCGCCGCGAAGAGCAGCGAGTCGCCGGGAAGGAACGGCGTGACGACCAGGCCCGTCTCGCAGAAGATGATGAGGAAGACGAGGCCGTAGACAGGCCACGCGCCGTGTTCGGTGGTGAACGCGGCGAGGTGCTTGTCGACGTTGAGGAAGATGTCGAGGAGCTGTTCCATCGCTGAGGCGCCCGAGTGCGGACGGCGGGCCGACCGCGTTGACGGCTAGAACCCCATCCCCCCGCCCATGCCACCCATGCCGCCCATTCCTCCCATGCCACCCATCCCGCCCATGCCTCCACCGCCCCCGCCACCGGCGCTCTCCTTGGGCTCGGGCTTGCTGGTGATGATGCAGTCCGCCGCGAGCAGGATGCTGGCGACACTCGCGGCGTTCTGGAGGGCCATGCGATCGACCTTGGCCGGGGTGATCACGCCCATCTGCAGCAGGTCGCCGTACTCGTCGGTCAGGGCGTTGTAGCCGAAGTTGGCCCCGCCCTTGGCCGCCTGGCCGTCGGAGACCTTGCTGACGACGACCGAGCCCTTGGCGCCCGCGTTCTCCGCGATGGTGTGCAGGGGCACCGACAGGGCCGTGACGACGGTGCGGATGCCCGCGGCGACGTCGAACTTGAAGCGGCCGATGTCGTCGCTGGTGGCGTCCTCGTTCTTGCCGAAGGCCGCGCGGTACTCCTTCATCGCCTCGAGCGCCTTGCGGGCTCGGATGAAGCTGACGCCGCCGCCGGGGACGATCCCCTCGCTCACGGCGGCGCGGGTGGCGTGCAGTGCGTCCTCGATGCGGGCCTTGCGCTCCTTGAGCTCGGCCTCGGACGCGGCGCCGACCTTGACGACGGCGACGCCGCCGGCGAGCTTGGCCAGGCGCTCCTGGAGCTTTTCGCGGTCGTAGTCGCTGGTGGTCTTCTCGATCTCGGCGCGGATCTGGCCGATGCGGGCCTGGATGTCCTTGGTGGCCCCCGCGCCCTCGATGACCGTGGTGTTGTCGGCGTCGACCTCGATCCGCTTGGCGAGGCCCAGGTGGCCGATCTCGAGGGAGTCGAGCTCGAGGCCCAGGTCCTTCATGACGGCGGTCGCGCCGGTCAGGACGGCCAGGTCCTCGAGCATGGCCTTGCGCCGATCGCCGTAGCCCGGGGCCTTGACGGCCGCGACCTGCAGCGTGCCGCGGAGCTTGTTGATGACGAGCGTGGCGAGGGCCTCGCCGCCGACGTCCTCGGCGATGATGAGCAGGGGCTTCTTGGCGGCCATGACCTTCTCGAGCAGGGGCAGGAGCTTGGTCACGTTGTCGATCTTGTCCTCGTGGACGAGAACGAGGCACTTCTCGAAGACGACCTTCATGGCGTCGGCGTCGGTGACGAAGTTCGGCGACAGGTAGCCGCGGTCGAACTGCATGCCCTCGACCACGTCGACGACGGTGTCGATGTTCTTGCCTTCCTCGACGGTGATGACGCCGTCCTTGCCCACCTTGTCGAAGGCGTCGGCCATGATCTTGCCGATCGTCATGTCGTTGTTGGCGGAGATGCTGGCGACGTTCTGGATGTCGGCCTTGCCCTTCACGGGGGTGGCCATGGCGTTGATCTCGCGCGAGGCCACCTCGACCGCGAGCTTCATGCCGCGGATCAGCGCGTTGGCGTCGACGCCCGCGGCGATGTGGCGGAGCCCCTCGCGAAAGAGCGCCTCGGCCAGGACCGTCGCGGTGGTGGTCCCGTCGCCGGCCTCGTCGGAGGTCTTGCTGGCGGCCTCCTTCACCAGGAGGGCGCCCATGTTCTCCGCCTTGTCCTTGAGTTCGATCTCCTCGGCGACGCTCACGCCGTCCTTGGTCACCGTCGGGCCGCCCCAGCTCTTGTCCAGCACGGCGTTGCGGCCGCGCGGCCCGAGGGTGGCCTTGACGGCCCTGGCGAGCTTCTCGACGCCGGCGAGGAGGGACTGACGGGCGTCGACGTCGAACACGAGGTCTTTGGCTGCCATGGACTGGGTGCTCCAACGGGCCCCGGGGGCCGGAGAACGGGAAGGCCGGGCGCGGGTGGCACCGGCCAAGATGAGGAATCCGATGAGGATCCGGCGCGATCGGGCCGCCGGACACGCCCCCGCCAGTGGCGGAGCCGCGCCCGTCGGCAAGGGACGCAAGGCAACCCGCGTGCCACGGGGAGGGGAGGCCTGCCGCGGCGTCCGGCCGGGGATCGGGTGGGGATCAGCCTGTCAGGTCAACCCGCGGCCGCGAACGGCCTGCCGGATTGGCAGGGTTGAGGGGCCGAGAGCAGCGGGCGGTCCGCGGCGGAGGCCGACCCCTGCCGGTGGCGTCCCGGCGGGGCGTCGCTACCATGGGGCCCGTGACGCCCACCCCGACCATCGACCCCGTCGCGTTCCTCGGCTTGGTGACGCCCGTCCCGGCGGGAACGCGGCTCGACACCTACCTGCCCATCGCCCTGATCGTCCTCATGGCGATCACCTTCGGCGTGGCGAACATCGTGCTGAGCCAGATGCTGGGGCCGCGCCGGCAGGGGAAGATCAAGGGGCAGTCGTACGAGTCGGGCATGAACCCGATCGGGACGGCCCGCAAGCGGTTCAACGTGCGGTTCTACCTGATCGCGATGGTCTTCCTGGTCTTCGACGTCGAGATCATCTTCCTGTACCCGTGGGCATCGACCTTCCCGAACATCGCACCCCGCAGCGATGAGGGGCTGGTCTTCCTCGTCCGGATCCTCTTCTTCCTGCTCACGACCGTCGTGGCGTACCTCTACGGGTATCGCAAGGGCGTGTTCAAGTTCGACTGAGGTCGAGGCGCTAGGCACTCGGCATCAGGCACGAGGGCGGTCGGGACGAGCCCCGACCGTCAGGGAGTGGGTCCTCAGAGATCGCACGACTACGGCGTCCCGCTCGCTCACGCTCGGGGCTCGTTCCACTGCCGCACTCCATGCACCTCTTCGCCCCCACCATCTCCCCCGTCGCCGGGCCGCGTCCCGCGTCGCCCCGTGTCCCCGTTTCTGAGCGCGTCCTCGCCGCCCTCGCCGCCGCCGCGTGCCTTGCCCTCCTCATCCTGTCCGCCCGTCTCGACCCCGAGCCGGCCGGTCACGGCACCCACACCCAGCTCGGCCTCCCCGCCTGCGGCTGGGTGATCGGCTTCGGCCGCCCCTGCCCCACCTGCGGCATGACCACCGCCTTCGCCCATGCCGCCCACGGCCGCCTTTGGTCCAGCCTCGTCGCTCAGCCCGCCGGAGCCTTCCTCGCCCTCCTCACCGCCTGCGGCGTATGGATCGGTGCGTACATCGCCGCCACCGGCTCACGCGTGGGCCGGCTTTGTGCAAGAATGCTCGCTCCGCGATGGCTTTGGGCCTTCGCGGGGCTGGCCGCCGCGTCGTGGGCGTACAAGCTCGCGACATGGCCCACGGGCTGATCACGGCCCGATCAACCGGACACCCCCGCGGACACCCCCGATGACGATTAGATCCCTCCGACTCGCGGCCTCGGCGTGCCTCCTTATCACCGGCGTCTTTGTGCTCCCCGGCTGCGAGCTCGTCGGCGGCGCCATCGACAACTACAAGCGCGACAGCACGCACGAGGTCAAGGGCGAGTATCGCGGGTTGGAGGAGAAGTCCTTCGCCGTCGTCGTCGCTGTCGACCGCTCCATCCAGGCCGAGCATCCCGGCCTCGTCGACTTCCTCACCGCCAAGATGACCGAACGCCTGAGCGCCCAGGGCAACGTCCCCCGGGCGGGCGGCTTCGTCCCCGCCGATCAGGTCCTGAAGTATCTCTACAACAACCCGTCGTGGCCCACGCGCCCCATGGCCGACCTCGCCAAGGCGCTCGGGGGCGTGCAGCGGCTGGTCTACGTCGAGATCGTCGAGTACCGCCTGCACGAGCCGGGCAACGCCTACGAGTGGGACGGCGTCGCCTCCGGGCGCGTCTCGGTCATCGAGTCCGACTCGCCCATCCCCGACGACTACGCCTTCGACCGGACCGTCGCGGTCAAGTTCCCGGACAAGAGCGGCATCGGCCGCGACCAGATCGATCGCAGCACCGCGACGTCGGCCCTGGCCGGGCGCTTCATCGATCGCGCGACGTGGCTGATGTACGACCACCAGGAGCCGTACTACCCGGAGTATTGACGGCCGAGCGCCCCGCGCCCGGACGAGCCCCGGCGCGAACGAGCCTTGGCGTGAGCGAGCGGCACTCCGAGCGCTGCCGGCCTCCGGCTCGCTTACGCTCCGGGCTCATCCCCACCGCGTTCCCGCCCCGAGGAGCCCCCCGTTGCCGCTGGCCCCCCGCATCCTCGCCGCGCTCCCCTTCGTCGCCATCTTGAGCGTGCCGGGCTGCAACATCGTCGGCCCGGCCTACGTGCTCATCCACGGCCCCGAGAAGGCCCAGGCCCTGCACACCCTCGAGAAGGGCCGCCCCACCATCGTCTTCGTCGACGACCGAGCGAGCGTCCTCCCCCGCCGCTCCACCCGGCTCGGCATCGCCGAGGCTGCGCAGGAGGCGCTGCTCGCCGAGGGCGCGCTCGTCGACGTCATCGACGCCCGCAACGCCCTCGCCACCGCCGCCCGCGAGACCCCCGGCGACCCCATGGACATCGCCGCCATCGGGCGCGGCGTCCAGGCCGAGGTCGTCATCTACGTCGCAGTCGATGCCTTCGAGCTCTCCGCCGACGGCCAGAGCTTCCTCCCCAGCGCCCGGGCCCGCGTCAAGGTTCTCGACGTCACCAAGACCGAGGGTGCCCGCCTCTGGCCCGCCGAGCGCGAGGGACACCCCATCGTCCTGCAACTCCCAGTTCGCACCGGCGAGTTGCCGCGCACGCCTGCGGAGGTCGCCGCCGCCGAGGCGGGCCTGGCGCAGCAGCTCGGCGTCGCGGTTGGCCGCCTCTTCTTCGACTACGAGGTCCGCACACCCGTCTCGGAGCGCAACAAGTAGTACCCCCGTCAGATCCGACCGCCGTGCACCCCTCCCGCCCCATCCTGCACGTCCTCCGGCCGTACTCCGACGCTCCGCCGCCGTGGTTCGTCCGGGGCGACGCACGCGATGCGCGATGGACGCCCGACGGCGCGATCCTGGCCTGCGCCGCGATGACCGAGCGCGAGGGTGGCCGGACGCTCGTGCTCGGTCCCCGCGCCGCGGCGGACCGCTGCCGCGCCCTGGGCCTTCGCGTCGACGCCGCTATCTGTCCGCCGCTGGGCATCGACGGCCCGTGCCGTCGCGCCATCGCCCGGGCCGCCGCGTCGATGGACGCGGGTGAGGTCGTCTCATGGGATGGCGGCGACCGGACGCCTCTCGCCCGGTCCCTTCCCGCGTCCGACCTCGCCCGTCGCCTCGCGCCGCGGGCGCTCGCCCGCGAGACCGTCGGGGTCGCGCCGGCCGAACGCACCCTCCTCCTCCTCGCCGATCCCCCGCCCGCCGCGGACGCCGTCGCCCTGGTGCGGCTCGTCGGCATGCTCCACGTCGCTGGCGTCCCCCTCACCGTCGTCGTCGGTCGCGGTGCCCGGGGCCTCGACCGGGCGCGGCGTCACGTCCGCGACGGCGGCTATGTCCGCCGCCTGATCGTGGTCGAGGGTCCGACGCTCGCCGTCCTCGCAGCCGCCGACCTCGCCGTCGTGCTGACCCCCGGCTGCGTCCCCATGAGCGAGCCCACGCGTGCCGCGGTGCGGCTCGCCGTCGCGCTCGGCGTGCCCACCGTCGCGGGGGCCGACTCCGACGCTGGCATCGGCGGCGCGATCGTCGCATCGCCGACCCGGCCCGCCCTCATCGCCGCGGCGTGCGACGCGAGTCTCCGCGCACTCGGGTAGAGCGACCCCGCGCGACCGGACTCGGTCAGGGCTTCGTCGGCGCGGCCGGTGCTTCGACCGGCTTGACGTCCACCACCACCGGGAAGTGGTCAGACGCGTACCCCGCGGGTGGAGGGGTCTTGCGATAGTCCAGCCCCTCGGCCCTGGTCGGCGTCCCCAGCACGAACGCGCTGCCCGGCACGATCTCCGCCGCGAGTGCCGCGTTGGCGAAGATGTTGTCAATCACCCGCCCCGAAGCGTGGGTGATCCACTTCGGCTGGTCCAGGTCCCGCGCCGCGAAGATGTCGACCAGTCCCCCGGAGGTGTACGTCAGCACGCTGTCGTCGTACGGCTGGGCATTGAAGTCCCCCAGCAGCGCGATGTTCCGCCCCGGCCGCTCGGCCTCGAGCCCCCGGATCAATTCGACGATCTTCCGAGCCTCGGCCTCGCGCCACGCCGAGCTGTCGCCGCTGGCCTTCTGATGCACGACCACCAGCGTCAGGGCGTACGCAGCGCCCCCGGACTTCGCCCCGGGAACCTCGATGTCGACCGCGAGGGGCGAGCGCGCGAACTCCATGACGTCCCCGACCTTGATGTCGGGCTTGCTCCGGGGAATCACCTCGTGCTCCTTGTCGAGCTTCGTTCCCACCCAGTTCTCTGACGCCGCGATCGGGAACCGCGACAGCACCCCCTGCTCGATCCCACGCGGATCACCCGCGTCGATCGCCGCGACGTGGTCGTACCCGAGCCCCTGCAGGTACGTATCCCGGAACCATGTCAGCGCCTCCACCGACTCGATCTCCGCCACCGCCAGCACGTCCGCATCCGCCGCCCGGATCGCCGCCGCCGCGGCGACGCAGTGCGCGGCGGGCTTGACCAGGTCCTTGTCCTCGTGCTCGTCCTTCAACGCCGGATCGTCCCGGTCGTCGAAGAGATTCTCGATGTTGTACGCGGCGAGGCGGATCGTCCCCGCCGGGCGGGCCGGCGCGGCGGCCGAACCGAATCGCGGCACGGGCGCCGCGGTGGGCGGCGCGGCGGCCGGCTGCGCGAACGAGATTCCCGGAGTCATCATCAGCAACACGGCGGACGAGATTCGCATCAGAAGGCTCCTGGGTCGGGCGGAATGGTACGGAACGTGGACCTCGCCGGCCAGAACGCGCCCCGAGCGTGACTGAGCATGACCGAGTGGAACGCCGTGCCCAAGCCATTCCAGTAGACCCGCTCGCTCACGCTCGGGGCTCGTTCATACCCTGCGCTTCTCCCCCATGGACCGCCACGACCTCTACGAACTCTGCGTCCAATCCCCTCCGGACGCCGTCCGCCTGCTCCGCGAGGCCCACGGCGGCGAGCCCCGTGTCCTGGGCGAGGACTTCTGCGGCACGGCCGCCGTTGCTCGCGCCTGGGTCTCCTCGGTCCCCGGCGGCCGCGCCGTGGGCGTCGACCACGACCCCGAGGTCCTCGCCCGAGCCGCCGCACTCGCCCCGCCCGGCCTCACGCTCATCCGGGGCGACGTCCGAACGGCCACCGATCCGGCCGACCCCGCCCACCGCTGCGATGTCCTCTTCGTGGGCAACTTCTCGATCGGCGAACTGCACGACCGCCCCGCGCTGGTGGCCTATCTCTGCCGCTGCCGCGAACGCCTCACCCCCGGCGGCGTCGCGGTCATCGACACCTACGGCGGCGAGACCGCATTCCGCACCGGCACCCTCGGCCGCCTCCGCATCGGCCCCCGCGGCGAGATCGTCCGCTCCATCTGGGAACAGCGCGAGGCCGACCCCCTCACGGCCCGCGTCGTCAACGC